>Ga0209538_1002045_pt1 | contig 10410 bp, 6 predicted proteins | sample BarGraNGADG00211_2_FD_184492 | JGI IMG/M metagenome (GOLD analysis project Ga0209538, IMG submission 184492) | Arctic peat soil microbial communities from Barrow, Alaska - Barrow Graham LP Ref core NGADG0004-211 (SPAdes) (version 2) | ecosystem: Environmental > Terrestrial > Soil > Wetlands >... | reverse complement strand
GTCGTTGGCCTTGAGCCTGGCAACGGGGAGGTCCAGAAGGCGGGACAGGGCCATGTGCATGTCGACGACGTCGTGCCCCGCGTCGTCCGGTGCGCTGTGTCAGGATCGTCGGTGCGACCTGGCAACGAACCGGTCCATCGCATCCAGCACATCGGTGGCCTGCCACACCCGGTCCCGGGCGCCACTCCCCACCTGTTCGAGCACCCCGTCCTCGACGAGCCGGTCCACCGCCACCTGGGCGTTCGCCGGCGTGACGCCGAGCTCGGTCGCCACCAGCCTGGTATCGACCACGGGCCGGGTCATCACCAGGTCCGCCAACCGCCAGGCGGCAGCGCCGCGCCGTGCTCGGATCCGCTCCTCCCATTCCGCCCGCCGCTCCGTGATGTCGCTGATCAGCGCGCGCGAGTGGGCCAGGGCTGGGAAGACGGCACTCGCGACCTCGGAGACGATCGGCTCCAGGTCCCCGTCGCGGTAACCGCTGAGGGCTGCGAAGTACCGGTCCGTGTCACCGAGGAGACCGGCCGACACGGGGACGATGGATCGGCGGGAAAGACCACTGTGACGCAGCTGGGCGTGCAGGAGCGCGCGACCAGCCCGCCCGTTGCCGTCGGGGAAGGGGTGGATGGCCTCGAAGTGGGCGTGGGTGGCGGCTGCCTGGGCCAACACGGGCATGTCGTCGCGAGCCATGAACTGAACGAGGTCATCCATCGCTGCCCGGACCAGCCCATGGCGAGGTGCGACGTACGTCGCTCCATGCGGGCTGCGCCCTGATCCGCCGATCCAGACCTGCTCGGTTCGCCACCTCCCGGCGATCGCCGGGGCGTGCTGCGCCATCAGCGCGCTGTGCATCGCCAGGATCGCCTCGGCATCGAGGCGCCCGGCGACCCGCAGGGCTTCAGTCATGGCCGTGACGTTGGCGACGATCTGGTCGGCGTTGGCACGGCCCCTGCGGCCGAGCTCGGACAGGGCGATGGCCTTCGGCGATGAGGTGAGGTCCTCGATCTGGGAGGAGCTGGCGGCCTCGGTGCGCAGCAGCAGCGCAGCGAACGACGTGGTGGACCCGAGGGCCTCCCCGTCGAAGCGAGCGATCTCCGCGCTCGCTTCGGTGACCAGGGCAACCGTGGCGGGCGACAGGTTCAGGTCAGCCTCAGCGATGCGTGGCGGGACGGCCGCCCGGTAGGGGCCGCTGTGCAGGCTGCGGCTTGCCCGGGGACCGTTGCCGTCGTCAGCCGCACTCCAGTCGAGTTCCTCCGACCCGAAAGTCGGCCACGTGGTGGTCTCATCCGATGACATCTCCCCACGGTAGCATTGGAAATGCTCCGATCCGATGCTAACGCGGCCTGTTGTGCATAGAACGCCGGGTTCGCCACCAAGGTCACCGGTTCGACGTCGAGATCCCTGCAGGTCCACCTGCCCGGGCTCACCCGGGGCGAGGGTGTGCTGGTCAGCGCCTTCGAGCGCTACGCGCCGGTGGTCGGTCCCGTGCCCGAGCGCGCCCGGACCGACGACAACCCGCTCAACCGCCGCGAGTACCTGTTGCGCGTCGCCGGGCGGCTTGGCTGAAGTCCGCGCTCACGCGAATGGGGTGGGACACGGGCCGGCTTGCCGACTAGTCGCTAGTCTGCCCCCATGACGAAGCGCAGCGCGGTGGCCGTCTACGCCCGCATCTCCCAGGACCGGTCGGGCGAGGAGTTGGGGGTGCGGCGGCAGTTGGCCGACTGTACGGCGGAGGCCAAGCGGCGTGGGTGGGTGGTGGCTGAGGAATACGTGGACGACGACGTGTCGGCCTACGCCGCCAAGACGCGTCCGGCCTACGAGCGGATGTTGGTCGACCTGGCGGAGGGTCGCCGGGACGGGGTGATCGTGTGGCACATGGACCGGTTGCACCGCCGCCCGGCGGAGTTGGAGCGGTTCGTGGACACATGCAGCACCGCCGGGGTGCGCGACGTGGTGACCCTCTCGGGTGACATCGACTTGGCCAAGGGCGACGGGTTGCTGATGGCCCGCCTACTGGCGGCGGTGGCCGCGAACGAGTCGGATGCCAAGCGCCGCCGTGGGGCGCGCAAGGCGTTGGAGATCGCCGAGTCGGGGCGACCCGTCATGGGTGGGCCGCGCCCGTTCGGCTTCGAGGGCGACCGGGTGAGCCACCATCCGGCCGAGGCTGCGGTGATCCGTGACCTCGCCGCGCGCGCGCTGGCCGGGGAGTCGCTGACGTCCCTGGCAACGTGGCTGCAGGAGTCGAGGGTGCGGACGGTGGGCGGCAAGGAGTGGCGGACCAACGCCGTGCGGCAGTTGCTCACGAACCCGCGCATGTGGGGGATGCGGGTCCACCGGGGCCAGGTGATCGGCACGGCGACGTGGGAGCCCGTCATCACCGCCGACCAGGGTGAGCGGCTGCGGCGGTTGCTGCTGGACCCAGCCCGGAGGACGAACCGCACGGCGCGGCGGTACCTGCTGACCGGGATGCTGCGGTGCGGAAAATGCGGCAACCGCCTGTACTCGATGCCCAAGAACGGCAAGCGCCGCTACGGGTGCGCGACGGGACCCGACCAGCGCGGGTGCGGCGGAGTGTTCATCTACGCCGAGATGCTCGAGGCGTTCATCGCCGACGCCGTGCTCTACCGGCTCGACTCCCCGACCATGGCCCAGGTCATCACCGGCGATGGCCCGGACCAGGAGGCGACCCGTGCACTGGCCGAGGCAATCCAGGCCGACAACGACCGGCTGGCCGAACTGACGGCCATGTGGGCCGATGGGGAGTTGACCCGCGAGGAGCGTCGCCAGGCCACCCAGCGCATCACGCTGCGCATCGAGGCCAACCGCAGGGCGTTCGCCCGGCTGACTCACCGTGACGCGGTGACCGACTACATCGGGCGCGGTGCGGACCTACGAGCCCAGTGGGACGGGCTGAACCTGTCCCGTCAGGTCGCCATCGTCAAGGCCGTCCTGAACCACGCCACGATCCTTCCCGCTGCCGTCCCCGGGCGGCACGGCCTGGACGAGTCCCGCGTCGACCCCGAGTGGCGGCTGTGAAGGCCGGGCGGGAGGACGCGTGCGCGGCGCCTTCGCGCCTTGCGCGCGCGTGCCCCCCGCCTGGCCGGTCAGCAGGACGCCCACCCGGGCAAGAGCCGCCGGGTCGCTGACCTTCACCGGCACGCCCTGGCGCTGACAGGTCGCGAGCACCCACGCAGCCACCGCAGCCTGGTCCACAGTCACGGCGTCACCCGCCCCACTGCGCCCAGATGGCCGGCGGGGCGGCCCAGCCAACGACCCCAGCTGAGGACCACCGACGCGCCGGCGCCATCCCGAGCAGCTCGGATGCCTGCCCGATCACGTGATCCGGACTGCGCCCGTGCAGCCGGATCGACTCAGGCTGGAAGCCCTGGGCCACGTCATACCGGTGCAGGCCTGGCACACCGGCGCTCGGGCCCGTGAAGGTCTTGGACACGTACTTGGACAGGTACCCCGCCGCGCGGCGCGCCTCGCCTAGCACCCCGGTACCCACGCCCAGGTCACCGAGCAACTTGATGTGCACGAATCCCCGACCCCAGGCCGCGTCGATCAGCCCACGCGGGACGTACTGCCCGACCGCGAAGTGCACGTGCAGGCCGTGATCGGTCTTGTGCCACTCCGGTACCCACACATACGCGAGCGCCTCACCGCTGAGCCCGCTGCGCAGCCCGCGGAAGAAGGCGCCGATATCGGCTCGGACTTGTTGAGGGCTGTGGCAGCCCTCCCCCCGGTACGTCAGGGTTCCGAGGCGGTTGAGCCCGTTGGCGGCGCAGTACCGGCGCAGCCGACGCCCCGCCCGCTTCCCGGCCTCCGTCGCAGCCCGCTGCGGGTCCTTCGCCCGCCCCCGGGCAACGTAGGAACGTTCGGGCTGGCGCAGGGAGACGAAGCAGCCGCCACCCTCACCCGCGCTCGGGTACAGAGAGAACGACCAACCAGGGACCGAAGGGACCGACACGGGGACCACCACAGAGACGAAGCCGACAGGGGGTTCGACCGGTCTCTGGTGGGTGTGGTTATGTGGCGGGCAGTGGCGCCCTCTGCGGGCCGCGCGCCCTGGTGTTCCCGTCTCCCTGTGGCCGCGTGCCACTCGCGTGTGACCCCGGGACAGGGCCTTTGCTAGTTGTCTAGTCGCCGCCGGTCAGCAGCGCCCGCACAAGCAGGAAACCACAGCCGTGTGACTCTCCGCAAGGGCCGTCGCCCTGGCCGTCCACCCGACCGCCGAGCCTGGCCCTACACCCTCACCGGTCAAGCGCTGACCGATCCCGTGGCCGGGGACGGTGCTCCGCACCAAGAGCCGCACCCCGCGCAGTCGGGAGCGCTTGACCGCCGAGGGCTCCGGGCTGGGACTCCGCTATCGGACGGACGCCCCCGAGTGGGGGACGAGGGCGCCTACGAGTTACGTTGCTATTTCAAGTCAAGAAGCGCGTGATCTCTGCCGATGTCCGCGAGGTGGCCGCGACGGATCTGGCAGTGACTCACCTGGACAAGGTGGTGAGGTTCCGGTGGGCTCTGATCTCGTGCTGGTTGTGCGTGGTGGGGGCGCTTTCCGCGATATGGCCGGGTAGCGGTGACTGGGGATACTTCCGGACGGGAGCCCGTGCGCTCGTCGGCCAGCCCGCGCCTGGCACGTCCGGTGGCATTCACCTGTATGCGTCACTGCCTGGCATTCAGATCGGACCGCCGGCGCTGCTGGCTGCACTTCCGTTCAACTGGTTGCCGCAGCCCTGGGATGTCGGCGTTGCCCGAGTGCTGATGTGTCTGGCCGTCCTGCTCGTGCTGTGGCTGGTTGACCGACTATGCCAAGCGATGGGGGTGACCAAGGCGCGCCGCCATCGCGGGGTGTTGCTCGGCGGTCTGATGCTGGTCCCCGCGTGGGTGATTGTCGCTGTGGACTTCACCCATCTCGACGACGTCCTCGTCCTCGTGTTGGGGACGCTCGCGATGCTGCTCGTGGCCAAGGAGCGTCCCCTGTGGGCCGCGACCGCTGTCGGACTTGCTGTGGCCACCAAGCCATGGGCGATCGTGATTGCCCCGGTGCTTCTGCGCTCCGGGTGGCGTCCCGCCGCGCGACCGGTCGCTCTCGCTGCGGGCGTTGCGGTGGCCTGGTGGCTGCCGTTCTTGAGCGATCCGCACACGCTTGGCAGGCTATGGGGCTTTCGGCTACCCGTCAGTCTCGGCAGTGGGCTGACCGCGCTGGGGCTGGATCCTGCTGTCGTCATGCCCGGCTGGGTACGACCCGCACAGCTCCTCGGGGGAGTCCTGCTGGGAGTCGTGGCCGCAAGGCGCGGACACTGGACTGGCGTGTTGCTCGTAGGGCTCGCCAACCGCGTGGCGTTGGACCCCAACCCCATGTTCTACTACGGCGTCGGTCCCGTGCTGGGCGCGCTGGTCTGGGACCTGACGCGAACCAAGACCGGCATCCCTTGGACCACCGGCTTCACTATGGCTGCGTTCTCGCTTACGCCGTTCGCGGGCGGTCCGGACACGATCGGTGCGTTGCGATTGGCGATCTGCGCCAGCCTCATCCTCTATGTGCTCCTTCGTCGCGCCCCACGCCCCCTCCCGATTCAGGAGATACCGGAAGTGGAGCCGGCGTATGTCTGACGATCCGTGGACCGTTGCGAACGGTCTGCGCGACCCGATCGTCCGAGCGTCCACAACACGGCGCGTCGACACCACGCAGCCGCGCGAGCGCCGGAGCTGACGCCGAGCGGGTCGGATCCCAGGCGCTCTACTTCTCGTAGCGGTCAGCCTTGAGCTGACTCGGCTGATCAGGGTTGATTGGCAACTTGCCGGGTTGCCGACCTGTGTCGCCCCCCGTCACCCCGGCTCGCCGACCCGTCGGAGCCCGGCGGCAGCGGGGGAATGCACCGGCGCGCCCGATGGTCAGCGAACCGTAATGCCGCCGCCCTTCCTGCGGTTGCACGGACCGCAGAGGATCTGCAGGTTCTCCGGCTGGCTGCTGCCGCCCATGCTCACCGGGATGATGTGGTCGAACTGCAGCTCCACGGTGCTGCCGCAGTGGCGGCAGCGACCACCATCACGGGTCCACACGAGGTGCCTGACATCGTCCGGGATCGCACCCCGAACACGCTCCTGGCGCGGCAGACCCCCCATGGCGACGATCTGCTGCGCCCTGTCGACCTGCTGCATCTGGCGTTGCTGACGTGTCACCAAGAGGGCGTAGACCGCAGCGGCGTCGAGTCCATCGTTGTCCCAGAAGAACCGGTCCTGGAACTGCCAGTACGTCCGCTCGTCGATGCTCGCCAGGCGGACGGGGTACGTCCTCTGCTGCGCGAAGCACTGGGCGACTTCGGTCTTGTGCAGCTTCGCCACCCGGTAGAACCGACGAGCCCCCACGTACAGGATGAGCCAGCCCTTGCCCGAGAAGGCGCCCGGCTTGAACGAGATCGAGACGTTGTCGGCCCTCCGCAGCATCTCCATCTCCCCTCTGCGCAGACTCGGTCGCCAGCGGATCAGAGTTCACATGAGGGCTTGGCACGTGCGCCGAGCTGCGCCTTCAGCGTCGGAGCCTCCGTCACGGTCCTTGATCGGCGCGCCGTCGCTCGAAGTTGAGTACCGATCAGCCTCGTGGGTGAAGGGGAGTGCGCCACGACCGCCGCACGGCCGTGTACGAGATCTGCTCCCGGCCAACGTGGCCGCCGGCCAGCAACCCACGCACGTTGTCGCTCGCCAGCAGCTCGCGGGTCTCCGCGGAGTCCCCCGACCGCGCGCCCACAGCCCTCCTTCCACGCCCCGCGCGTACCGTTGCGAGAGCAGCAGCCGAAACACCAGGGGGCGCGGGGTCCCGGCCGACGAGTGAGAGTTGGGCTCATGCCTGTGCGCGAGGATCGAGACCGGCGGGCAGCGGACAGGCGCGCTGCCCTCGCGCTCAGGACCTGGGAGGGCCTAGCCATAGCCGGCGGCGAGCGCCGGTCGCCCGGCGGCCCCCCGCCCGAGCTGGTGACGCAGATGCGGCGCCGGCAGTTCGCCACCCTCCTCCAGCACTCCCCCGACGCAACGATCATCGTCGACGGAACAGGGCTGATCTGCGAGTGGAACCCGGCCGCGGAGACCATGCTCGGCAGACAGCGGGCGGAGGTCGTGGGCGGCCCCGTCACCTCCCTCGTCCCCGAGGAGAATCGCGCCCAGTTCGACGCCGCCTGGGCAGAGCTGGCCGCCGGCAGAGCCGCACCGGCATCCCTGACCAACTGGATCCGCCCGGACGGCTCGTCGGTCCACGCCACTACGCATGTCGCGTTGATCCGTGCCGACGGCGCCTTCGCCGGGGCGGTCGCCATCATCCGGAAGGACCCGCTGCGGCAGGTGCCGGACGCCGCGCCCGTCCACAGCGCGGAGGTCGCGGCCGAGCAGACGAGCGGCGGCACCACCGGTGGCACGAAGCCGCAGCTCGGCGCCCTGGAATGGGACGAGCTGACCGCGTTGCCGGGTCGGCGCCACCTCCTGCGGCGCCTCGCCGAACCGATCCCGCTCGGGCTGACCCGCGGCGTCGCCGTCGTGGACGTCGACGGGTTCGCCCTGGTCAACGAGGCCTACGGGCCGGACGCCGGAGACGACGTGCTCCGGGATCTCGCCCAGCGGCTGGTCACGGCCGGCGATTCCGGCGATGTGGGGCGGTGGCAGGCCGACTCCTTCGTGTGGATCATCGATGCGGTGGATCCGGTGGCGGCACTGGACGAGCTGAGCGTGCGGGTCTCCGCAGCACTCGACGAGCCCTTCGTCCTGGGCGGCGACCGGCTGTGGCTGACCGTCAGCTCGGGCATGGTTACGAGCACGCTCGTGCCGGACCTCGACCTGCTCGCCGCCGCGATGGACGCGTTGCGGGTGGCGAAGGAGTCCGGGCGCGATCGCGCCCTGTGGTACCTCCCGGCCCACCGGACGAGCTCCGCCGGTGCCTTCCGGTTGGCGAACGACCTCCATCGCGGGATCGAGAACGACGAGCTGCGGCTCCGTTTCCAGCCCATCGTCGAGCTGGCGACCAACGCGGTGGTCGGCGTGGAGGCGCTGGTCCGGTGGGAGCGGCCCGGCGTCGGCCTGCTCGGCCCGGTGTCCTTCATCGAGATGGCCGAGCGCACCGGGCAGATCGTGGTGCTGGGCGCCTGGGTGGCGCGGCACGCCTGTGCTGCGGCGGCCGGTCTTGCCCGCCGTGCGGACGGGCCGTACGTGGTAAGCATCAACCTCTCCACCCGACAGCTGAGCGATCCCGGCCTCGTCGATATGCTCCGGCACGCGATCACGGACAGCGGGTGCGCGCCGTCGGCGATCGTCGTCGAGGTGACCGAGACGGCCCTGACCTACGATCTCGGCGCGGCCACCGCCACCCTGGAGGCCATCAAGGCGCTCGAGGTCGGCCTCGACCTGGACGACTTCGGCACCGGGTACTCCTCGTTGCTGTACCTCAAGCACTTCCCGGTGGACCGCATCAAGATCGACCGGTCCTTCGTCGCCGGCCTGGGTTCGGACTCCGCGGACACCGCGATCGTCGCCTCGACGATCGCGCTGGCGCACAGCATCGGGATCCAAGCGGTGGCCGAGGGCGTCGAGACACTCGACCAGCTCGCGATCCTGCGCCAGATGGGCTGCGACTTCGCTCAGGGCTTCCTGATCAGCCGCCCGGTCGAGCTCGAGGTGCTCACAGCATGGCTCGACCAGCGCGTGCCGGATCGGGTCGAGCCCCGTGCGATCGCCGTCCGCGGCGGCGTCGTGGGACCGGGCGGGGGGCCGACCGGCCGGGACCAGGCGGCCGACGAGCGGGACGTGCTGGCCGACAGCCGCGACGGGGTGGCCGACAGCCGCGACACCGTGGCGGACGTGCGCGACCACAGCGGGGACGACCGGGACGACGTCGGGGACGTGCGTGACGGGGTCGCCAATGTGCGTGACGGAGTCGCCAATGTGCGGGACGACGTCGCGGCCATGCGGGACGATGTCGCCGCCGCCCGGGACAGGACGGCCGACGAGCGGGACAAGAGAGCCGACGAGCGCGAGGGTGTCGGCGGCGGGTCCGAGCCGCCGCCGCGGGACGACGCCGGCCCCGACGGACCAACGCTCGCGCGACGGCGTGTCGAGTCCGGCCGGGCCCGCGCCTCGAAGGACCGGGGCGTCGAGGCAACCGAACGCGTGCAGGCGGAGCATCGCCGGGACGAGGCCCTGGCCGACCGCGAGAGCGACGCGAACGACCGGGTGCGCGCGGAACGCGATCGGGACGCGGCCGACGCCGAGCGGAACGCACCCACCCGGGGGCGCGACTCAGGCGGCCCTACCCCGCTTCGCTGACCCGCAGGGTCACCATCGCCGGCGCGCTAACCAGCCCTTCGGCGTCGGACACCGTGTACATGACCTCGCTGCGCCCGGAGTACCCAGCCGCCGGCCTGAAGGTCAGCACCCCGTCCACCACAGCCAGCTCGCCGTCCGCCGTGCTCAGCTCGCTCTGCACGCCTTCGGCCTCGGGATCAAGATCGACGCTCGCAACATCCAGCGTCGAGAACAGCGACACGTCGTCGGCCAGCAGATCCAGCGACCCCGGCGCACCGACCACGGTCATCAGCACATCCACCTCGGCCACCGGCGGCAGCTCCCGCTGACCGTCGCGGTAGGCCAGCGTCCACTGCCCCACCTGCGTGCACACCGCACTCGGGCAGTAGGCCGTGAACCCGTCACTGTCCGGCGGCGTCGAGAACTCGTCGCGCGGCTGCATGATCCAGTACAGGGCGACGTCGCCACCCTGGGCGAAGAACGTGCTCATCCACTGGTGGAACACCACGCTCCGCGGGTCGTCCCCGCGCCAGCCGTACTCCCCGAGGAACGCCGGCTTACCCACCTCGGCAGCCAGCGCCAGGTGGTCGACGATGTACTGCTCGGACCAGTCGACCGACGTCCCCCAGTGGTCCGGGTACAGGTGCAGGCCGACCATGTCGAGGTCCTCGATCTGCGCGAGCGCCCGCGCGTCGACACCCTGGCTGCAGTCGTTGGTCCAGTGGTCGCCGCCCTCCTCGCAGAAGAAGCCCTCGTCGCCCATGCCGAGCAGGTGGTTGGAGTCGATGGACTTCACGAACGCGGCCATCTCGGTGGCCCACGCGGTGATGGTCTCCGTCGTGCAGTCCGGCCCCGGCTCGTACTTGCCGGAGGCCAGGCAGCGCGGCTCGTTGGCCAGCTCCCACGCCATGATCGTCGGCTCGTCCTTGTACGCGACGCCGGTGATCGTGTTCACCCGGTTGAGCAGGTGCTCCACCCAGTCCCGGTACCAGCCCTTGATCGTCGGGTCGGTGTAGAAGTCGCTGTGGAACTCCGCGCCGGCCCACTGCACGTACTGGTCCATGCCGCCGTACGGGCCCCAGTTGTTGACCAACGGGAACACCAGGCGCACGCCGTGCTCCT
>Ga0209538_1002043_pt1 | contig 10412 bp, 11 predicted proteins | sample BarGraNGADG00211_2_FD_184492 | JGI IMG/M metagenome (GOLD analysis project Ga0209538, IMG submission 184492) | Arctic peat soil microbial communities from Barrow, Alaska - Barrow Graham LP Ref core NGADG0004-211 (SPAdes) (version 2) | ecosystem: Environmental > Terrestrial > Soil > Wetlands >... | reverse complement strand
GAAGGTGACGCCCGACTCGATCATCCCCAGGCCGTAGATCAGGTTGGTCCCTGCCAACGCCGCCATCAAGGCCGTGAGTGTCTTCTCGTGACCGGTCTGCACGTCACTGAGCTTGCTGTCGCCCTACCCACCGGCGATGTAGCTCGGCAAGCGGTACTGCCTGGCGAGCTGGGCCACGCCGGCGCTGATCATGGCGCACTCCGGCGAGCCGACGGAGGCCGCCGCCAGCCGCAGATCCATGGCCGTGGTGGACGAGCCGTACAGCACCTTGCTGCCGCGCTCCGTGAGCTGCGCGAGGACGATGCCGGCGAGCACCTCGGCATTGTGGGTCACGAGCGTGCCGGCGAGCGTCACCGGCGACGAGCCGCCGGCCATGGCCATGCTGAGGACGCAGCTGGGCACACCGGCGCGCGCCGCCTCGATGACGATCTCGCAACACTCGCTCACGAGCTTGAGCGGGCTCACCGGGCAAGTCCCCATGATCATCATCGGGCGCTCGCGCACCGCCTCGGCGCTGCCCTGAACGGCCTCGAGCATGGCCACGCTGATCCGCACGGCGCGGCCGTCGAGCGGCCCGCCGGAGATCGGCTTGGTCTGCCCGGCGATCGCCGCCTCGTGATTGTGGAGCGAGGCCGTCGCCGGCGGCATGTCGCCGGCGACGACGGCGATCTCGAACACGTCCACCTCGGGCAGCGCGTCGACGAGCTTCGCGATGTCGGTGAGGTCCTGCTTGGTGGACGCCCGCAGCTCGCCGCTGTACGGGTCGATGACCTTGATGCCCTCACCGAAGTTGCTGAAGCCCACGCGACCCGCCTCGAGGACGATATCGTTCTTCGGGTCTCTGCCACACAGCACGATGCTGGCGGGGGCGCTGCGAATGGCGTCCTCCACGATGTGCGGCGGGATCCTGACGATGCGCGTGTCGCGATCCACCAGGCAGCCGCCGTCGCTGAAGATGTCGAGCGCCTCGTCGATCTCCACCCACACGCCGGTGCGCTCCAGCACTTCGAGCGTCGCCAGGTGGATGTCCTGCACTTCGTCGTCGGTGAACACGTTGAGGCCGATGCCGCCGCTGCGCCTGCGGCCGGCGAACAGGTTGCGTTTCACGCCGTGCCTCCTCCGGAGCCGGGGATCGATATGCCCGCCAAGGTAATCACAGGCGGGTGGCAGCGCACCAGCCCGAGGGCGGCGACTTGCGCCGCCGCCCTCCGGCCGTCACGCTTGCCGCGTGAGTCAACGCACCCTCATGCTCATCGGCCTCAGCCTGCTGATCGCGGCGCTGACGCTCTTCGTCTCGCGCCGCTTCGGCTTCACGTTCCTCTTCCTGCCGCTGTTCTTCGCCTGGGGCGGCGCACGGCGCGGAGGGTCGTGAGGCTCGGCGCGTCCTGTCAGATCCGACCATGACGGGTACCCCGGAGCGCGCGAGCGGCAGGCTCCGCTCGGCGCGACTGGCGCGCCGGCCGCCCCGCCTCGGCGCCACGCTACTGGCGCTCGGCATCATCTTCGCCCTCGCCTACGTCTTCCTCCTGCGCACGCCGCCGCCCATCCCCACGCCAGACGTCGCGAGCATCCAGGGCACGTACGTCCTCGTGCACAACCGTGCGACTCCTGCGCCGGGAGTGACGCCGCGGCCTGCATCCACGCTCTCCGGCTCGTTCGCGGCGCTGGCTTCCGGCGACGCGGGGGGGACGATGCGACCGGGTCCGTCGACGCAGGCCGACGACCCGCCGAAGCTGCGCTCGACCTACGATGCGAGCCTGCGCACCGAGCTGACCACCCAGATCCTGGTCGCCGGCACGCACACGCGAAGGACAGTGGACGCCTGGCCGCCCGTTTGGAGGGTCGGCACTCTCAGCCCACTCGACTACCAGGGCCTCGCCGCCGTCGTGCGCTCGGCGGTCGAGGACAGGGACCGCACCGTCGGCATCAAGCCGCTCAAGGAGGGCGCTCGCACGGTGTGGCGCGCCGCGATGGAGCTGGATGGATCGACGGTAGAGCTGGTCGTCGACCAGAAAACGGGCATCGTCGTCTGGTACTCGGAGACCAGCGGTTCGCGTACCGATACATTCAGCGCCACCCCCGCCTGGGGAGCCGCGTCATCGCACGACCAGGTCAGCGGCGCCGGCGCCGCGCCGGGATGGGCCCGGGTGGTCGAGACGCTGCGAGACACCGACTACACCTACGCGCCGTCCCCAGACGCGGCCGGCCGCCGGGCCGGCTATGCGCCGCTCGAGCCGACGCTCGTACCGGACGGGTTCGCGTTCAAGGCGGTGGCGACGGCTGACGCCATGGGCGCGCCCCGCGAGTGGTTGAGTCACGAGCCTGCGCCGCCCCCGCTTGAGGTGGGCCACGGCGAGCAGCAGGTGGACCTCCTCTACACTCGCGGCCTCACCTGGTTCACCGTGCAGCAGTTGGGCCCGAAGGTGGCGCGGACGTCGACGGACCTCATCAGAGACATGCGCGCGTCCGGCCGATCCGCGAAACTCTCGTTTGAGACCGCGCCGCTGCAATACGGCGCCTTCGCCGGGGGCACGGCATACACGTGGTACGAGAAGTCCGGTCCTACCCTGCTCGTCAGCGACGATCGCTCCGTGGTCTACGCGACCGGCGCACTGACCCGGCAGGAGCTGATCACGCTCGCCGAGGGCCTCGAGCCTCTGGGCGGCGCGGCCTCGGCCTCGGCCTCGCCGGCGCCGTAGAACGCGAACGGGGGCGGAGCGCCCTTCGCGCGCCCCGCCCCCGTTCGCACCGCCGACCGTCTGGCTCAGTCCTCGAGTGCCTCGAACTCGTCCTTGTCGACGCCGCACTCGGGGCAGACCCAGTCGTCAGGCAGGTCTTCCCAGGCCGTGCCCGGCTCGATATCGTTATCGGGGTCGCCGACCTCGGGGTCGTAGACGTAGTCGCAGACGGTGCACACGTACTTCATGCTCGGCCTCCTCCTTCGCGGGAACGCGCCGTCAAGTGTACCTCGGCGCCGGCAAGGCGGCGCCGTCGCCGGCCATTCTGCCCACCCGCGCGCCGCAGCCAAACCCCGCGCCCGCCGCTTGTGCTGCCCGGCCCCGGCGCGAGACACTCACCGTCGGCGCCGACACAGCGAAACGATGGTGAAGGACGGCCCGAGTGACCATACCTCGCGAGGCGATCATCCCCGACGACCATCCCCGCGACTGGTGGCGCCGGCCGGGCCTCGAGGCCCGGGCCGGCCGCCTGCTCGTGGCCGGCCGCGACGCCGAGACGCTGGCCCGCGAGCACGGCACGCCGCTGTTCGTCTACGACCTCACCCACATCGAGGAGAACGTGCGCGCCCTGCAAGGAGCGATGGCGCTCACCGACCTGCCCTGGAAGGTCCGCTGGGCGCTCAAGAGCCAACGCGAGCCCGAGGTGCTGGCGCGCATCCGCGCGCTCGGCGCGCCCGGCACTCCGGAGTTCGTCGGCCTCGATGTCTGCTCGCCGGGCGAGGTCGAGTACGGCCTCGCCCACGGCTTCCCGGCGACGGAGATCAGCTACACCGGCACCAACGTGAGCGACCGCGACCTCGACGTGGTGCTCGAGCGCGGCGTGCACGTGAATCTCGACCTCATCAGCCAGATCCACCGCTACGGGCGACGCAACCGCGGGGGCACGATCGGCCTCCGCGTCAACCCCCGCGTCAGCGCCGCCCGCCCCGAGAGCGGCATCAGCTACTACAGCGGCGACAAGCCGACCAAGTTCGGCATCTACCCCGAGCGCCTCGACGAGGCCATCGCCGTGGCCCACTCGTACGACCTCACCATCGACACCATCCACTTCCACGTCAGCCATCATCTTCTGGACGACGACCTGCCGGCGTTCGAGCGCGCCGTCGCGGCGGCAGCGGCGATGGCGAAGCGCGCCATCGACGCCGGCTGCCCGCTGCGCGAGGGCAACGCCGGCGGCGGCCTCGCCGCCGTCATGCGGCAGGGCCAGCGGCCGCTCGACCTGGACGCCTACGCCGGCCTCCTGGCGCGGCACCTCGGCCCGCTCGGCGTGACGCTCGCCTGCGAGCCCGGCGAGATGTTCTGCCGGAACGCGGCCGTGCTCCTCGCCGAGGTGGTCACGGTGGAAGACAGGAGCAAGGCCGGCGACGGCAGCGCCGTCTTCGCCGGCCTCACCTGCGGCTGGAACGTCATGCACGTGGCCTTCATCTACAAGGAGCTCGTCGAGACGGTGCTTTGCCGCGCGGCCGATGCTCCGCGCACGGCCTCCTACACGCTGACGAGCCACATCAACGAAGGCCCGGACATCTTCGCCGAGGACTACCCGCTGCCGCCCCTCGAGGAGGGCGACATCGTGGCCCTCCTCGGCGTCGGCGCCTACTGCCAGGCCAACTGGCACCCGCACTGCCTGCGGCCGTTCCCGGGTGTAGTGTGGTGCGAAGACCGGCTCAGCGTGTGACTAAAAGGGCTGCACCGTGAAGGACGAGAAACCGAGCGAACCGATGGTCGACGGCCGACCCTTCGACGCCGGGCTCGGCCCCACCGCCCAGGCGACCGGGGGCGTCCCGATCGGCCGCCCCCAGCTGAACGCCCAGCAGATTCGCGGCGACAGCGACACCCCGAGCTGGAAGGCCCCGGCTGAGAAGCGAGGCCTCAGCAACGCGGCCCTCATCGCGATCATCGTCGCGCTTGTCATCGTCGCCCTGATCGCGCTCCGAGTCGCAGGGGTCATTTGAGCCGGGAGGCGTCGTGACGGACGAGAAGCCGCATCAAGACACCAGCGGTGAGGAGCTCACCCGCGGCACGCTGGGGGCCCAGCAATCCATCCGCATGAACCTCTCCGAGTCGCAACTGCACGACCACGAGAACGAACCAAGCTGGAAGGCGCCCCACGAGAAGAGCGGGCGCTGGAGCACGTCGCGGCTGATAACCCTCGTCGGGCTGCTGGCGATCCTCGCGATCGTGATCATCCTCAAGGCGACGGGCGCGATCTGAACCTCAGATCGTCGCGTTGCTCGGGTACCCGCGCTGCTCCCAGTACCCCTGCACCGGCTTGTCCGTGACCTCGATGCGCGTTACCCACTTCACGCTCTTGTAGCCGAGCTGCTTGGGCACGATTAGTCGAAGCGGCCCGCCGTGCTTCGCCGGCAGCGGCACGCCGTCCATGGTGTCGGCGAGGACGGTCTGTGGGTCCATGGCGAGGTCGAGCGGCAGGCTATCGACATACTCGCCGGTGTAGGCATGAAAGACCACATAGGTGCCTTCTGGACGGGCCTGCGCCTGCTTGAGGATCGTGGCGGGCGTCACGCCGCCCCACTTCACGGCGCTGACACTCCAGCCCTCGACGCAGTGGAAGTCCGCGGTCTCGTCGAACCGCGGGAGCGCCTGCCAGCCGGCCGCGTTGAGCGTAAGCGGCTTGTCCACGAGCCCGTCGACCTTGACCGTCCAGTCGTTCCACTTCTTGTTGGGGACAGACTCCACCGCGTTGATGGGGAATGAGCTGAACAGGTTCTGCACAGACTGTGCGGCGCCGCCGGTGACGTCGGCGCCCGACCCCTTGAGGCGAAAGAGCTCGACGATACCGGCCACGCCGGCGACCACTGCGCCGGCGATGAGGAGAAACCGCCGGCGGCTGTGCCTCGTCTCGTGCGGCGGCGGAACGCCGACCTCGCCGCCGGTCTGCTGAAGCGCTTCGTCCATACCGTTTCCGCCCGGATCCGCTTTCCGTGTGTGGAGTGTTCCCGCACGCAAACGGGGGCGGCGGCCTCTCGGCCGCCGCCCCCGCACCTCCATCCCGCCGCCCTGACGACGGCGTTGTCCGCGGATCAGGCCATCGGATGATCGCGCCGTCTCCCTTCTCCACCGGCGGATCGGCGGACATCCCGGATACAGTGCCTTCTCCGGGCAAGACCTTGCCAGCCATGCCGGCGGCCATCGCTTCGGAGGCCGCCGCCTCCGCCGGCGACGCGTCGATCTCGTGGATCGTGGCGCTCAGATCCACGCCGCGGGCCCTCTGGATGAAGTACACGATGATGCCGACCACGAGCACCACGAACAGCGAGAACACGACGATGTAGTTGTCGTACCACTTCGCCGTGGGCGTGCGCGGCCACGACAGGTTGATGATCATGAACACGCCGTACACGAGCGCGAGGATGTTGACCGGCCAGCCCCACCTGCCGAGGTTGAAGTAGGCCTTGTCCTTAGGCCAGCCCTTGGCTCTCGCCACGAGGCCGCCGAAGACCACCAGCTGGTAGCAGATGTACGTGCCGGCCGTCGCCCACGCGGTGACGCGCGCGATGGTGATGAACGGGTCGCCGCCGCCGAGGTTCACGTAGAGCAGCACGGCGATGGTCGCCACGCCGATCAAGATCGCCGACAGCATCGGCGTCTTGGTCTTGGGGTGTACGAACCCGAAGAACCGGGAGAACGGGATCATCTTGTCGCGGCCGTAGGCGAACAGGAGCCGCGTCGTCGCGGCCTGGATGGCGAGGCAGCAGACGAAGATCGCCAGGCACACCGAGACCAGGAAAGCGTCGGTCACCCATGTCGCGAAGTGGGCGTTGAAGATGTAGGCGATGGCCCCCGTGCCCGCAGCCTGCGTCTTGGCCACGTCCGGGATGGCGAGCACCATGGCGATGAGCCAGAACGAGCTGATGACGGCGGTGATGCCGATGGCGACCAGCATGGCCCGCGGCACCTCGCGCGTGGGGTTCACCGTCTCTTCGGCGAGCCCGCCGGCGGTGTCAAAGCCGTACAGCACCCAGGCGCCGGTGAGCATCGAGGCGAGAAAAGCGCTGCCCCACCCGAAGGTGGCGCCGACTCCGGTACCCCCGGTGTCGAACAGGACGCCGAGGCTCTGATGCGGGGCCTTGCCGAAGATGACCGCGGCGTACAGGGCGATGGCGATGACCACCAGCCCGACGATCTCGGTGACGGTGCCGATGTTGTTGAAGAACGCCGTCACCTTGACGCTGTAGATGTTCAGGAGCATCGGCCCCAGGGTGAACACGACGGCGATCCAGAGCAGCGTCGTGGTGTTGGCGGCGTCCCAGCCCAACAGCGAGCAGACGATGGGCGCCACGCCGAAGGCCACGGCGGCGATCGTCACGAGCAGTGCGGCGGCGAACATCCACGCCACGAACCAGCCGTAGGTGCCGCCCATGAAGCGCTTGGCCCACTGGTAGACGCCGCCGGCCAGCGGGTAGTGCGAGGCCGCTTCGGCGAAGACGAGGGCGACCATGAACTGGCCGAAGACGATGAGGGGCCACTGCCAGATGAGCCCCGCCGGCCCGCCGACGTCCAGGCCGTAGTAGAAGAGCGGGTAGAAACCGTTGGTCGCCGAGATGAAGCTGAAGGCGATGGCGAACGTGGAGAAGAAGCCGAGCGAGCGCTTCAGCTCCTGGTTGTAGCCGAACTTCGCGAGCTGCTCCGTGTCGCGACGATGCTGGGCGTCCGCCTGGTCGTGGAACATGTGGCGTTCGTGATGCTGTGGCTCGTCGGGTGCCAAATCCCCTCCTCTCCCCTACCGCCAGTGGGGGTAGGTGACGTAGAAGAACTTGCCGTAGGAGTCGGTGCTCCAATAGACGAGGAGGCCCTTCTTCTGCGGGATGTAGACGACGTCGCCCGGCCGGAACACCTGGGACTCGCCGTTCTCGGTGAGGGTGATCTCTCCCTCGAGCATGTGGCACACGGCGGCGTCGTCGTCGTAGTCGAAGTCGACGGGAGCGCCGGGGAAGACCTCACACACCCCGGCGCAGAAGGGGGCCCCCTGCGTGCGGTCGATGACGTCGACCAGGTGCAGCTTGCTGTCCGGCCCGACATCCAGGGGCTCCGTCGCGATGTCGCGGGCCGCCACGAGAACTGACTCCATGCTGACCTCCATTACGGGATGACAGAGGAGGAAAGACGTCGATCGCGCGATCGACGGCGGTGTCGGCGTGCGGCGCCCCCTTTCCGGCCTCGCCGGGCCGCTCGCCGTGCGACGTCCAGGCAAGCGGCCATTGACCTGTCTGGACATTACCGCGAGACTGGCGGAGGACAAGGCTAATCTTGTGACAGGGGAGTGACAGGTAATGCCTAGCATCCGTCTGCCGTTCACGCGCAAGAAACACCTCGCCCCCGACGCCGCCGAGATCGTGTTGTCGTCGGCCGGCGCGACGCCACAGCCGCCGCTCACCTTCGACGACCCGCGGCTGCGGGCGTTCCTCGGCGTCACCTTCGACGTGCTCTACGACTGGAACATCCCCACGGGCGCCATCTATTTCAGCGAGCGCCTCGACCAGATCCTCGGCCTGCCCGCGGGTGGGTTCCCGCGCACCCTCGAGGGCTGGCTGGAGCGCATGCACCCGGACGACCACGAGCGGGTCGGCGACGAGCTCTGGAAGAGCGTCACGACGCATTCACCGTTCCGCTGCGAATACCGCTTGCGCCACGGCCATGGCACCTACCGCGTCGTCGAGGACCAGGGCCTCGTCATGGCCGGCGAGGACGGCACGCCCGCGAGCATGATCGGCGCCATGCGCGACGTCACCGGCGAGCGCGAGGCGCGGCTCGCGGCGCGCGAGGCGACGGAGCTGCACCGCGTACTGTTCCGCCTGCCCTCCCCGGCCGTGCAGGTCGCCAGGGACGGCTCCTACATCGATGCCGACGCCACGGCGCTCGCGTTCTTCGAGCGGACCGCCGAGGAGATGCTCGCCGCGAACGTCCGCGACGACTTCCCGGAGGACGTCGTCGCGATCCTGAGCGGCGAGCGGGGCAACGACTCGATCGTCGAGCTCGACGTCACCTTCCACGTGCGTGGCAAGGCCAAGTCCCTGCTGCTGAGCGTCATCCCCGCCAAGCTCGGCGACGAGCGCAGCTGGTTTCTGCTTGGCACCGACATCACCGGCCAGCGCGCCATGCAGGACGAGCTGGCGCGCTCGGAGCGCGCTCTGCGGCGGCAGGCGATGATCCTCGACGAGCGCAACACCGCGCTCAAGGTCCTGCTCGAGCAGCGTGAGCAGGACCGCAGGGAGCTCGAGCAGCGCATCGTGCAGAACGTCGAGCAGCTCATCGAGCCGACGCTCGACCGGCTCAGCCGGGCGCTGCGCCACCAGCCCGAGCGCCTCGAGCTCGAGGCGGTGCGCGTGAACCTCCGCGAGATCGTGGGGCCGTTCGCGCAGCGCATCGCCGGCACGAACGGCCTGGACCGGCCGCTCACCCGCAGAGAGGCGGAGGTCGCCAACCTCGTGCGCCTGGGCAACACGAGCGACGAGATCGCCGCGGCCCTGCACGTCTCCAAGGCGTCGGTCGCCTTCCACCGCGGCAACATCCGCCGCAAGCTGGGCCTGCCCAAACGCGGCCAGAGCCTCGGGACGCACCTGGCGGCCTTGGGGCGCGAGTAAGCGGGCCTCCGCCTACTGGTTCTCGAGCAGCTCGTCCTCGTACACGTCGCGCACGACGCGCGCCGGCACGCCCATGAGGACCTTGCCGGCCGGCGCGTCCTTGGTCACCACTGCGCCGGCGGCGATGAACGCTTCCTCGCCGATCTCGATGGCCGGGCAGAGCACGACGCCGCCGCCGATACGGGCCCCGCGGCGGATCGTCGCGCCCTTGATGAGCTGGTGGCGCTTCTCAGTGCGGCCCATGAAGTTGTCGTTGGTGGTCTGCACGCACGGCGCGATGAAGCAGCGGTCCTCGATGGTCATGTACGCGGTGATGTACACATTGGTCTGGATCTTGGTGAGGTCGCCGATGGTCGTGTCGTTCTCGACCACGCTGCTGCGGCCCACGACGACCTTCTCGCCGAGCCTGCAGCGCTCGCGCACCCCGGCGTAGTCGCCGAGGATGCAGCCGGCGCCCAGCATGGTGCCGCGGTAGACGACCGCGCCGCTGCTGATCACGCAGCCGGCGCCGAGCACCAGCCCGGGCAGCTCGCCGCGCTTGGCGGTGCTCGTGGGCGAGAGCGACGGGACCTTGCCCAGGACGACGTTGTCCTGGATGAAACACCCGTCGCCGATCACCGTGTCGTCGTACACCACGACGTTGGCGCCGAAGACGACGTCCTTGCCGATCTGCACGTTCTCGCCGAGCAGCAGATTGTGACCCAGCTTGGCCGGCTTGAGCGTCATCGCTACCTCGCTCAGGTGAGGTCGGTCGTCTTGACCGGCTGGCCGCCGTTGCGCAGGCTGCGCTCCATGGCGTCGAGCACGCGCACCACGTTGAGCGCATCGCGGCCGTCGCTGAGCACCGGCTCGTCATTGAGGATGCAGTCCACGAAGTGCTGGGCCTCGACGCGCAGCGGCTCCTCGTTGCCGATCCTGGGGATGTGGATGTCGCCGAAGTGCAGAGTCACGAACTCGCCGTAGGTCTCGAACTTGGTGCGCGTCGTGGTGGCGCCCTTGTCGTAGATGGTTACTTTGCGGTCGGCCTCCATGTCGTCGAAGACGACCATCTTCTCGCTGCCCACCACGGTGA
>Ga0209538_1002039_pt1 | contig 10421 bp, 9 predicted proteins | sample BarGraNGADG00211_2_FD_184492 | JGI IMG/M metagenome (GOLD analysis project Ga0209538, IMG submission 184492) | Arctic peat soil microbial communities from Barrow, Alaska - Barrow Graham LP Ref core NGADG0004-211 (SPAdes) (version 2) | ecosystem: Environmental > Terrestrial > Soil > Wetlands >... | reverse complement strand
GGTTATTTTGGAAGTAAAAAAACAAAACAATACTTTAGCGGCACTTTTGGGTGGAGCGCAAGTGAGGGATATTTCAGAAGATCAAATTAATTTAGTCGTTCGCTTCAAATTTCATGCCGATCAAATTTGTAACAAAAAGAATCAAGGTCTAATAGAGGCCGCTTTTTTAAAGGCGGCGGGCATTTCTAAAAGAGTCGACTGTTTAGTAGATAAGGATTTGGAGATTAAAAAACCCCTCGGAGCAGAGGAAGAAGTTCTCAGTAATGTAAAAGATGTTTTTGAGGTTGAGTAGAAAATTTACTATATTGGATGTCTAAAATCGGTCATTTGCTCTGTGCGACCAATTTTTCCCATTAATTGTTTCTTTTCATCTAAAAGGCTATTAATTTCTTTTTTGTAGTGTCGTCGATCCTCTTCGACTTGCGCTCTATCTAGGTCTGTTTCTAATCTGGAAATTTTTTCGTCAACATAATGAATTTGATCGCGAATTTCTTCAAATTCAATTCTTGACATAAATTTACCATCAGTAATTTTGACGAAATCTGGGTGATCCGTTAATTCTTTTAGGTCGGGATTATTTTCACTTCCTTCTTGCTCAGGTTCTTTACTCGTTCTATCTTGTTCTACTAAACGATTTAATCTGTCTAGATCAAACTCATTTTCACTCATAACCGTTCCTTTTTATTGAACAAACTTGAAAGAACTGACGATATTATCTAAGTCACTAATTGTTGTTGCATCGATAGTACCGTTGCCATTGAAGCTGACAGAAGCAGCATCGAAATTATTTGGGTCGATATAAGTGGCAGCGTAGAGTGTTTGACCGCTACTATTTTTACCGTAATTTCGGTTAAAAGTTAGGGTGCTGGCGGTAATATCTTTAGCGTTTTTTAAATCGTATCCTGTAGAAGGAATGGCTGTAGATGGATTATCAAAACTAAATTCTACACCAGTATCAGTTTTGATTTTAACGGTCTTCTGGGTAATATCAGGATTACCATCAAATGGGGTGTTAGTGGAAGAGGAAATTGTCCAATCTTTAGGATATTTGAAAGTGAAATTAAAACCGTCTTTACTAAATGAAAGCAAATCGGCTGTTTGGGTGGGAGCGGCAGAATTATCATCGGTTTTGGTTGGAGTAGTAGTTGTTGTTGAGGTAGATTTTTTCGTTGTCGTACTGTTGGTAGTTTTGATATTTGGATTAGTATCGCTTTTCAAAAGGTACCAACCAAAATAAACTAAACCTATTAAGATTAAAACAACGAAGACAACACCGACACGTTTGGATTGATTTTTATTCATAGTAGCTTTACTATACTCTATTTTATCCCCACTTTCCACATTCTCCACAAGCGCTTGACTCTTACTACCACAAAGCATAATGATAGTAATGCAATAAGGAAGGGAAATTCTCATGTCTAGTCAGATGACCAAAATTCCACCCCAGAATGTCGAGGCCGAGCAATCGGTCTTAGGATCATTACTCCTAGACAAAGAAGCTTTAAATAAAGTGGCAGATTTTTTAAAAGCCGAAGATTTTTACCGTTCTGATCATACTGAAATCTATCGGGCTATTTTAAAACTTTACGAAAAACGCAAACCGTTAGATGTGCTGACCTTGACCGACTATTTAGAAACGGTCAAAAAATTAAAAGAAGTTGGAGGCGCGTCTTACTTGGCAACACTAGTTAATTCGGTGCCAACGGCCGCCAACGTGGTCACCTACGCTCAAATTATTCAGCATAAAGCCACTCTGCGTCGTTTAATCTCTGTGGCGTCGAAAATATCAGAACTAGGTTATGATGAAACAACCGAAGTGGAATCGGTACTGGATATGGCGGAAAGCTCATTGTTCGGAGTGAGCCAAAATTACATCAAACAATATTTTACCCCGATTAAAGATATTTTGGCTGATAGTTTTGACCGAATTGACAAACTTCATCGCGATAAAGGTACTCTTCGTGGCATACCGACCGGACTTCGCGACTTGGATAATTTGACCGCTGGTCTTCAACAATCAGATCTGATTATTGTTGCAGCTAGACCGTCATTAGGAAAATCATCTTTGGCTTTAAATTTTGCTGATCATATTGCTTGCGATGAGAAAGTTCCAGTCGGTATTTTTTCTTTGGAAATGAGTAAGGAACAGGTGATTGACCGATTACTTTGTTCGCGCGGTTCGGTGGATTCATGGAAGCTCCGAACCGGTAATTTAGACGATGAGGACTTTGGCAAACTCAACTATGCTATGGGTATGCTTTCTGAAGCACCTCTTTTTATTGATGATTCGCCAATCATCAATGTGATGGAAATTCGGACTAAAGCACGACGTTTACAAGCTGAGCACGGATTAGGTCTAATTATCATTGATTATCTTCAGCTTTTACAGGGTGGGTCAGGAAAATTTGATGGTCGGGTTCAAGAAGTTTCGGAAATTTCCCGCAACTTAAAGTCGTTGGCCAGGGAGTTGAACGTACCAGTGATAGCACTTTCGCAACTTTCACGTTCGGTTGAACATCGGGATAATAAAAGACCAATGTTATCGGATTTAAGAGAGTCGGGTTCGATCGAACAGGATGCAGATATCGTCATGTTTTTATACCGCGATGATTATTATGATAAAGAAACTGAAAACCAAAATATTGCTGAACTTTTAATCAAAAAACACCGCAATGGTCCGACCGGCGATATTGGACTCTTTTGGAAACCGGAATATATGCGGTTTAGTACGCTGGATAAAAAGTTGGCCCCGAGTGAATAGAATCAAAAGTAGTCAAGTACATCAGGGAGACCGTTGACAACATTCTTCTTTTTTGATAAACTAATATACTCTGAAGGTCGGTAACACTTGAGACGAGGTGAGATGGTTGAAGTCATGCGAGATTCTTTTGGTGCCACTAGGGAGTGTCGAGCCAATTAACCGGCTGAGCGAAAAAGACACTATGATTCGAATGCGGGAAGGTCTTGAGATGTGGAGATTGGGTTGTTGGGATTTTCTTTTGGTGACCGGTGGCGTTTTCACTTCAAGAAAGATCATGACGATGCCCGGCGCCAAAGTGATGGCCGATTGGTTTGTTGATCAAGGGGTGCCGCGAAATAAAATCATGATTGAGGGCAGATCGCGGGATACTTATCAGAATGTGGAGTTTACTATTGGAGTCATCAGAGATCGTTTTCTTCTTAAAAAAGTGAAAATTACGGTTGTCACCCAGTGGCAACATGCGATCCGGTTCTGGCTAACTTTCAGGTCTTGGGGTATCAAAGTTGCCTTGAGGAAACTCCACTATCCGATGGGTGTAGTCGGAATCATAAGAGAATTTGTTTTCATTGCGGTGACGGCGATTGACCCAAAAGGCAAGATTGTCGGTCGGGCAAACCAGTGTTTTTTTCGTCAGCATCGATAACTGTTACGCTCATTAGTCAAACCGCGGAGTTTTCCGCGGTTTGTTTTTTTGTTATACTATTGTATGTGACCGAAAATAAAAATATCTTAGGTGGATTAAATTCTCAACAAAAAAAAGCGGTGCTGGCGACGGAGGGGCCGGTTTTGATTTTAGCCGGCGCGGGCTCGGGTAAAACCAAGGCGTTAACTCACCGGCTAGCTTATTTAATTCAAGAAAAAAAAATTCATCCTCAAAATATTTTGGCGGTGACTTTTACTAATAAAGCGGCCGAGGAGATGAAAAAACGTATAGCGGCCCTAATGACGGTTAATAGTCAACAGTCGTCAACTGTCTTGCCTTGGATGGGAACTTTCCATTCTATTTGCGCTAAAATTTTGAGGCGTGAAATCCATAATTTAGGTTTTCGCCGATCGTTTATAATTTACGATAGCGATGAGTCCGTTTCGGTAATTAAAAATGTCATGGATGAACTTAATATTGACAAGAAACAGTTTAATCCCAAAGTAATTAAAAATTTTATTTCTGGTGCTAAAAATGAACTCATGAGTCCAAAAGAATACGCTAAATATTCCAAAGGTTATTTTGGCGAAATAGTGGTGAAGGTTTACGAGCAATATCAAAAAGATCTCAAAAGTGCGAATGCTCTGGATTTTGATGATTTACTCCTTAAAACCGTGGAATTATTTCTAAAATTCCCCGAAATTTTGCGTTCTTGGCAAGATTTATTTCGTTATATTCTTATTGACGAGTATCAAGACACCAATACCGTCCAGTACCGTCTAGTTAATTTATTGGCGGAAAAATACAAAAATATTTGTGTGGTGGGCGATGATTTTCAATCAATTTATGGTTTTCGGGGAGCGAATTTTAAAAATATTTTGGATTTTGAAAAGGATTACCCAGAAGCGGTGGTAATAAAAATGGAACAAAATTACCGCTCGACTAAGAATATTTTAGCAGCGGCCCAAGATGTGATCGAAAAAAATACTTTGCGAAGTGAAAAAAAACTTTGGACTGACAACGAAGAGGGGATGAAAACTATCGCTTATGAAGCCAAGAACGAGATTGATGAAATAGAATTTTTAAAAAATGAAATTTCAGCTTTTTCGCGCGTTAATTCCTTGAATGATTTTGCTGTGCTTTACCGCACTAACGCCCAATCGCGTATTATTGAGGAAATATTTTTGCAAAACCAAATTCCTTATCGACTTATTGGTGCCTTACGATTTTACGATCGCAAGGAAATTAAAGATATTTTGGCCTATTTAAAACTGATTCATAATGAGAGCGATAAGGTATCATTGCGCCGGATTATCAATACGCCAACCAGGGGAATTGGCAAAAAAGCGCAAACTTCAACTTTGCAAATACAGAACGATAATCCCAAAATCAAAAAATTTAATGAAATGATTGAAAATTTTCGTAAATTAAGCAAAAAGTTAAAAGTTGATGAACTGATCGATGAAGTAGTCCTGACAACGAATTATAAAGATTATATTTTAGATGGCACCGAAGAGGGGGAAATGCGTTGGGAAAATATCGAAGAATTAAAATCGGTGGCGCAAAAATCAGCCAATTCGCCTAACGGCGAGACAGGCTTAGAAGAATTTTTAGAAAATGTGGCCTTAGTTTCCGATATTGATAATTATAATAAAGACGCGGAAGTGGTGACACTGATGACTTTGCACAATGCTAAGGGTTTAGAATTTCCAATTGTTTTTATGATTGGGATGGAAGAGGGCTTATTCCCCCACGCCAATTCATTTTTTGAACCGCAGGAAATAGAGGAAGAACGACGTCTTTGTTATGTCGGCATGACACGAGCCCAAAAACGGTTGTATCTAACTCATGCCCGTTCACGTATGATTTATGGTTCCAGTTCGGCTAATTTACCTTCACGTTTTTTAAATGAAATCTCTGAAGATCTCATTGATAGAATCTAAAAGTAGCAGGTTAAACTTTGATTTTTAAGGGCTTTTCCGCTACAATCTAAGGTGATACTTCAAAAGGAGCATCTATTTTAACTATTATTATTGCCTTATGGTTTGTTTTTCAACCGCACCCACAAATAGCAGGTGAACAAACGGTAAAAGCGGATCCGAACCACCCAGTGGAAGTTTTTTATGGGTCGGTCGCTTATAAAGATATCAAAGAGATGATTTCGGGGGCAGGGATCACGGTTTACCCGGAAGATAAAGTTGAGACGGTGCCGCCGCCGGAGTTGGGGATAGGCAGTAAAATTATTATTACTCGTGCTACGCCGATCCAGGTGGTGGATGCCAAAAAATCATTAACCTATTATACCTGGCAGACAACAATTACGGATCTTTTGAAAGAAAAAAAGATCGAACTCTTAGGTCAAGATAGCGTCTCCCCTACTTTATCAACTCCAATTTCTTATGCCATGAAAGTAACTATCACCCGTGTGGCTGAAGTAGAAGTAACTGAAAATCAGCCAATTGCTTTTAAAAAATTAACTAAAAATTCGGTTGATTTGGAACGTGGCCTCACGGAAATTGAAACAAGAGGGAGAGACGGCGAAAAAGAGGTAATTTATCTAGTGAAAAGAGTTGATGGTGAGGAAGTTTCAAGATCTGTGAAAGACACAAATATAGTCAAGGAACCTGTGAGCGAAGTTAAAATTATTGGCATTGGGCCAAAATTAGCCAAATCCGGACCTTATAAAGATACGATCAATGCGGCGGCCAAGGAATATTTAATCAATGGCACGGCGCTTTCTTGTCTGATGATGGCAGAATCTGGCGGCTCGACCGACACTGGTTATCCAGATGGCGACTATAAAGGACTTTTTCAGTATACCGATGGTTTTTGGGCTGATGCTAGTGTCGCCGCTGGTTATGGTGGTAGTAGCATTTATAACGCTGAAGCTCAGATTTTTTCAACGGCTAGGGCTCTGACTCATGGTCAATCTGGCCGCTGGCCGCCATGGAATAGATGTAGTAACAAATAAAATGTTCAAACCAAAAAAACAATTAGGGCAGAATTTTCTGATCAATGATGATATCGTAACTAAAATAGTTGAAACGGCGGAAATTACGCCAGATGATACCATTGTTGAAGTCGGTCCCGGCACTGGTATTTTAACCGAAGAATTAGTTAAGACTGGGGCGGCGGTTTTGGCGATTGAAAAGGACTTTGATCTCATTACTAAACTCAAAAGAAATATTGGCGAACCAAAAAATATCAAAATTATTCATCAAGATGCGCTGTGGTTTGACTTATCAAATTTAGAAAAATACAAAGTGGTGGCCAACATTCCTTACAATATTACTTCGCCGCTAATTCGAAAATTTCTTGAAGGCGATCACAAACCCGAATTAATGGTTTTAACCATCCAAAAAGAAGTGGCCGAGCGGATTACGGCTAAACCCGGGTCGTCGGAGCGCGGGCTCCTTACTATAATAGTAGAGTTTTACGCGGACGCCGAAATTATCATGGAAGTTCCACGCAAGAACTTTTATCCAGTGCCTAAAGTCGACAGCGCCGTCATCAAAATTCAACCACACATACACCTCAGAGGTGTATGTGGTGATAATAAAGCAGTTGAACCGAAAATGTTTTTTAAAATTGTCAAAGCAGGTTTCGCGTCAAAGCGGCGTCAAATCCATAATTCATTGGCAGCGACTTTCCATTGGACGCAAGAGGAAACTAAAAACATTTTAACAGAGGCGGAAATCAATACAACGGATCGCGCTGAAGATTTAACTTTGCAAAATTGGTTGAAATTGTACGACGTTTTAAAAAATAAAATAGATAAAATTTAAAAACTTTATTACAATAGAGACATAGGTAAGATTACTTGCCGCGGAAATTTTTCACAAAATTATAGACAAACAGTAGTTTGCCGCGGAAATTTTTCAAAGAGTTTAAAAAATTATGTCAAACGAAATAAAAAATCCAGTGGAATTCGGTAAAGATGCTTTAAAAACGGGCGCGGCAGAATTTATTGTGGCCGAGAAAGTGATGGAAGATATGGCTCATGATGTATCTGAAGTGCCACCACTAAAGCAAGCTAAACATTTTTGGCATGGGCTTGGACCGGGGTTGATCACTGGTGCGTCTGATGATGACCCGTCTGGCATTGCCACATATTCCCAAACAGGTGCTAAATATGGTTTTCAACTTTTATGGTTGGCGGCTTTTACATTTCCCCTCATGGCTATTGTTCAGGAAATGTGCGCCAGAATTGGCCTGCAAACTGGCCGGGGTTTAGCCTACAATATTCGTCAATATTTTCCTCGTTGGGTTTTATTGACTGTTGCCGTTTTAGTTCTTTTAGCTAATTCATTTAATATTGGTGCTGATTTAGGCGCATTAGCTCAAGCCACTCAACTTCTTTGGCCAGCAGCCAACTATAGTTATCTGATTGTTTTTTTCACGGCATTCTGTCTACTGCTTCAAATCTTCATCTCTTATGATAAATATGCCAGATATTTAAAATATCTGGCTGTGCTTTTGGGCGTTTATATTATCACTGCCTTTGTGATGCAGGGTTTTCCCTGGTGGGATGTTCTAAAACACGCCGTTGTACCGTCATTAAGTGCTAACAAAGAACAAATTATTTTGATTTGTGGTATTTTTGGTACGACCATCTCACCTTATTTATTTTTCTGGCAGACATCGCAGGAAGTTGAAGAAAAAATATCCAGTGGTAAAACGCCGATTCAAATTGCTAATGAAGAAATATCTAATAAAGATATTCGTAAAATGCGGTTGGATGTATGGGTCGGGATGCTTTTTTCTAATTTAGCCATGTTTTTTATTATCGCAGTTTGCGGCGCAACATTGTTTCCAGCCGGCATTACTAATATTAATTCAGCCGCAGACGCGGCGGCAGCTTTACGCCCCTTAGCCGGTAATTACGCTTATATTCTATTTGCCTTGGGTATTTTCGGTGTTGGTCTTCTTGGTGTACCGGTTTTGGCCGCCTCGGCTTCTTATGCTATTAGTGAAAGTTTCGGTTGGAAAGAAGGACTGTACAGAAAGTTTTCTGCCGCTAAAGCGTTTTATGGTGTAATTATTTTTTCCATGTTGATTGGACTGAGTTTAAATTTTATAGGCTTAGATCCAATTAAAGCTTTAATTTATGCGGCAGTAGCCAATGGTCTAGTTGCACCGGTGATTTTAGTTTTAATTGTTTTGCTTGCGAGTAAAAAGAAAGTTATGGGATCAAGAATCAACCATCCTTTTACCACGTTTATGGGCTGGGTGGCCACGGTGGTGATGATTATTGTTGGTATTGCCACAATTTATTCATTCTTTTAAAATTTTAAGGAATTATTATGGAACGAGGTAGATTTTTTATCACGACAGCAATTGATTATGTTAACGCGGCACCGCACATTGGTCATGCTTATGAAAAATTGGCAGCTGATATTCTAAGTCGTTACTGGCGCAAGCGTGGTGCGGAAGTTTTCTTTTTAACAGGTACAGATGAGCATGGTCTGAAAGTGCAACAAGCGGCAATTAAAGCCAACATTGCTCCAAAAGATTTTGCCAATAAGGTATCATTGCAATACCAAGCTGCTTGGACTGCTTTAAATATTAAATACGATTATTTTATTCAAACGACGCAGCCTAATCACGAAAAGTTTGTGCAAGATTTTTTACAAAAACTTTACGATTTGGGCGAAATTTATAAGGACGAATACAGGGGTATATATTGTATTGGTTGTGAAGAATATAAAATGATTGAGGAGTTAGAACCTGGTCAAATTTGTCCGATACATAAGAAAAAATGTGAAGCGGTCTCTGAGAATATTTATTTTTTCAAACTTTCTAAATATCAAGATCAACTGATGGAGGCGATTCAAAGCAAAAAATTGGTGATTGAACCAGAATCGCATCGAAACGAAATATTTCAATTTTTAGCCAAAGAGCCTTTGCGAGATTTGGCAATTTCTCGGAGTAAAGTTGATTGGGGTGTACAGGTGCCATGGGACAAGACGCAAACGATTTATGTTTGGGTCGATGCATTGCTTAATTATCTAAGTGGCAGTAAAGGGATTTGGCCAGCATCACTTCAACTGATCGGTAAAGATATTTTTCGTTTTCACGCGGTTATTTGGCCAGCGTTACTACTGGCCGGTGGATATGAATTCCCGGAAAAAATTTTTATTCACGGTTTTTTGACAGTCAATGGACAAAAAATGTCAAAGACGATTGGTAATGTGATTGATCCGGTTGAACTTGCTAAAGTTTACGGTGTTGATGCGTTAAGATATTTTCTTTTTCGCGAGGTACCATTTGGCAGTGATGGTGATTTTTCAATTGATCGTTTTGAAAAACGTTATCGGGCTGATTTGGCTAATGATTTAGGAAATCTTCTCCAGCGAGTGATTGTTTTATCTAATAAATACAAGATTAAATGGGATTCTCATGGCATACCCAAGACTAAATATCACGAAATTGATAAAGCGATAGAAGATTTGCGATTTTCTGATGCTTTAAGTTTGATTTGGGCGATTGTAACCGATGCTAATCGGGCGATTGATATGGAAAAGCCTTGGCAGACCCAAACTGATGAGGAGAAAATTAAGAAATTTCTGACGAGTCTCTTACATACTCTAGCAATCATTGCTGGTTTATTGGAACCTTTCATGCCTGATACTAGCCATAAAATGATTGATCAATTAGAAACTGGAAAAGCCGAGCCGCTCTTTCCGAGAAAGAAATAAATGTTTCCGATTATAGCTACTCTATCTCAAATTGGTGGCATCTTAGTTGATAAGATTGTTCTTACTCGTCGCCAAGTTAGCTTGCGTGTTTTTGTGCCGTTGCTATTTTTATTTTTATTTTTATTTTCTATGGTTCTATTTCCATTTTTGGGTACAATTTCACACCAAATGTTTACTCCGTACTATATTATTATATTTATTCTGATGATTGTCACAGCAATTATTTGGAATGTTTTTTACTATCGTGGCGTACAACAAGAAAAGATGAATGAGTTTGAGCTCATTATTATGTTTCAACCGCTTTTCACTATTATTTTAG
>Ga0209538_1002036_pt1 | contig 10429 bp, 6 predicted proteins | sample BarGraNGADG00211_2_FD_184492 | JGI IMG/M metagenome (GOLD analysis project Ga0209538, IMG submission 184492) | Arctic peat soil microbial communities from Barrow, Alaska - Barrow Graham LP Ref core NGADG0004-211 (SPAdes) (version 2) | ecosystem: Environmental > Terrestrial > Soil > Wetlands >... | reverse complement strand
GGTGGAATACAACACGGCCCATGGGATCGACCCGACGCCGCTGCGCAAGAAGATCGGCGCCATCACGGATCTGCTCGCCCGCGAGGACGCGGACACGGCCGAGCTGCTCGCCGGCTCGGGCGGTGGTGGTCGAAGCCGTACCAAGACCGGCGGCGGGCCGCCGCAGGGCATCGGCGCGCGGACGCCGAGCCGGTTGGCGGGCGCACCGGCGAGCGAGCTCGCGTCCCTCATCCAAGAGCTCACCGACCAGATGCACGGTGCCGCCGCCGAGCTCCAGTTCGAGCTCGCGGCGCGGCTGCGGGACGAGATCTCGGACCTCAAGAAGGAACTTCGTCAGATGCAGGCGGCGACCGCGTGACGCAAGGACGCTCCGCTCGATGACCTATGCTGGACCGCGTTGGAGGGGAGTACTCCCTCGCGGAGGTGCCGTCATCACGGCCGGCCTGAGCGCCGGCCCGGTGCCACCGGTTCGGCGTCGTGAACGGCACCGAGTGGAGGAGACCTCCGGTACCCGTCTCGCTGTACCGGAGGACTGTCGATGACCGCGCCGTTCTGGGTCTGGGCCCTCACCATCGCCGGACTGGGCTTCCTGATGGTGATCGACTTCTATGCGCACGTCAGGAAGCCGCACGAGCCCTCGTTCCGGGAGTCAGCACTCTTCTCGGGGATCTTCGTCGCGTTGGCGATCGCCTTCGGAATCGGCCTGACGCTGGTCTGGGGCACCCGGCATGGAGCCGAGTTCTTCGCCGGCTATGTCACCGAGTGGAGCCTGTCGGTCGACAACCTCTTCATCTTCCTGATCATCATGACCAGGTTCGCGGTGCCGCGGATCTATCAGCAGAAGGTGCTGATGGTCGGCATCATCATCGCGCTTGTGTTCCGGGGCGCGTTCATCCTGGTCGGCGCCGCCGCGATCTCCCGCTTCTCCTGGGTCTTCTACCTGTTCGGCGCCTTCCTGGTCTGTACCGCGATCGTCCTCGCCCGTGAGGACCACGACAGCGAGACCGAGTTCCACGAGAACCGGTTCCTCCGGATCGTCCGCCGCGTCATCCCGTCGACGAGCACCTACCACGGCGATCGGCTCACCGCTCGAGACGGCCGCCGACGGTTGATGACACCGATGCTCGTCGTGATGATCGCCATCGGGAGCACCGACCTGCTGTTTGCCCTCGACTCGATCCCAGCGATCTTCGGTCTGACCAAGGAGCCGTACATCGTCTTCGTGACGAACGCTTTCGCGTTGCTCGGGCTCCGGCAGCTGTACTTCCTGCTGCATGGCCTGCTGCGCCGGCTGGTCTACCTCTCCGAGGGGCTCGCCGTGATCCTTGGGTTCATCGGGGTCAAGCTCGTCCTCGAGGCCTTGCACACGAACGAGCTGCCGTTCGTCAACGCTGGGAAGCCAGTCAGCTGGGCACCCGAGATCCCCATCTGGCTCTCTCTCGTGGTGATCATCTGCAGCCTCACGGTGGCGACGGCCGTGAGCCTGATGAAGACCAGGCGCGACGCTCTCGCGGCCGCGGAACCGGCCGCGACCGAGGCCTAGACCGGACCGCCCACCCACAGACGGAGGACGTGGCTCCATGGTCGGATGCTGTGTCGCGGGATGAGTCCCTGCTCGGAGAAAGGGCCGGTCACGTGGATTTCGCTTGCAGCGAAACGCTCGCCGAGGAAGCGGCGATGCGCGCGCCGCACAACACTCCCCGCGTCACCCCGGCGGGGGAGGAGGATCGAACAGGTGTGCGAATGTCCCCGACGCCGCATAAGATCTCCCCGTGAGTGACCAACTCCGGATCCGCGGTGCGCGCGAGCACAACCTGCGCAACGTGGACCTCGACCTGCCGCGCGACCGGCTGATCGTCTTCACCGGACTGTCGGGCTCGGGGAAGTCCTCGCTGGCCTTCGACACGATCTTCGCTGAAGGGCAGCGCCGGTACGTCGAGTCGCTCTCGGCGTACGCGCGGCAGTTCCTGGGCCAGATGGACAAGCCGGACGTCGACTTCATCGAGGGTCTCTCACCTGCGGTCTCGATCGACCAGAAGTCCACCAACCGCAACCCGCGGTCCACGGTCGGGACGATCACCGAGGTGTACGACTACCTCAGACTTCTCTTCGCGCGCGCCGGCACGCAGCATTGCCCCGAGTGCGGTGAGCTGATCACCGCGCAGACCCCGCAGCAGATCGTCGACCGGCTCCTCGAGCTGCCCGAAGGTACCCGGTACCAGGTCCTGGCCCCGGTGGTCCGTGGGCGCAAGGGGGAGTACTCCGAACTGTTCGCGGAGCTCCAGACCAAGGGCTTCGCCCGAGTCCGCGTCGATGGTCAGGTGCACGCCCTGAACGAGGTGCCCGAGCTGGAGAAGAAGCTCAAGCACTCGATCGACGTCGTGATCGACCGTTTGGTGGCCAAGGAGGGGGTCCAGCGGCGGCTCACCGACAGCGTGGAGACGGCACTCGCCCTGGCGGGAGGTCTCCTGACGGTCGAGCTCGTGGACGCGCCCGCGGACGACCAGAACCGGGAGCGGCGGTTCTCCGAGAGTCGAGCTTGCCCGAACGACCACCAGCTGACGCTCGACGAGATCGAGCCGCGGACCTTCTCCTTCAACGCGCCGTACGGGGCGTGCCCGGTCTGCACCGGGCTCGGCAACCGGCTCGAGGTCGATCCCGAGCTGGTCATCCCGAACGATGAGCTGTCGCTCGCGGCCGGTGCGGTCGCGCCGTGGTCGCAGACCTCGTCGGAGTACTACGACCGGGTGCTGACCGCGCTCGCCGATGAGATGCAGTTCTCGATGGATGTGCCGTGGCGCGCGCTCCCGGAACGTGTCCGGGAGGCCGTGCTCTACGGCAAGGACCACAAGGTCCACGTGCGGTATCGCAACCGGTTCGGCCGCGAGCGGCAGTACTCCACCGGGTTCGAGGGCGTCGTCACGATGCTCGAGCGGCGCCACTCGGAGACCGAGTCGGAGTGGTCGCGCGAGAAGTACGAGTCGTACATGCGCGAGGTGCCGTGTCCCACCTGCCACGGCGCGCGGCTCAAGCCGGAGGTTCTCGCCGTGCGGGTCGGCGACAAGTCGATCGCCGAGGTGTGCGCGCTTCCGATCAACGAGTGCCGCACGTTCCTCCAGTCGCTCGATCTCGGTGAGCGGGAGCGCGCGATCGCAACCCAGGTGCTCAAGGAGATCCTCGCGCGCCTCGGCTTCTTGCTGGACGTTGGCCTCGACTACCTCTCTCTCGAACGTCCCGCGGGTACGCTCTCGGGCGGCGAGGCGCAGCGGATCAGGCTCGCGACCCAGATCGGTGCCGGCCTCGTCGGTGTCCTGTACGTGCTGGACGAACCCAGCATCGGCCTGCACCAACGGGACAACCGGCGCCTGATCGACACGCTCATCCGGCTCCGTGACCTCGGGAACACGCTCATCGTCGTCGAGCACGACGAGGACACGATTCGCTCGGCGGACTGGATCGTCGACATCGGGCCGGGGGCGGGGGAGCACGGTGGGCGGATCGTGCACACGGGGGACCTGGACGGCCTTCTCGCTTGCGAGGAGTCGATCACCGGGGCGTACCTCGCCGGTCGCCGTCAGATACCGATGCCGTCGGTGCGACGGCCCACGGACCCGGCGCGCCAGGTGACCGTGCTCGGCGCAAAGGAGCACAACCTCGCCAACATCGACGTGAGCTTCCCGCTCGGCTGCTTCGTCGCGGTGACCGGGGTGTCCGGCTCCGGGAAGTCCACCCTCGTCAACGCGATCCTGTACACGGTGCTCGCCAACGAGCTCAACGGCGCGCGGCAGGTGCCGGGGCGGCATCGCGCCGTGACCGGGTTGGAGCACCTGGACAAGGTCGTGCACGTCGACCAGGGCCCGATCGGTCGGACCCCTCGCTCCAACCCCGCGACGTACACCGGCGTGTGGGACCACGTCCGCCGGCTCTTCGCGGAGACGACCGAGGCAAAGGTGCGCGGCTACAAGCCAGGCCGGTTCTCCTTCAACGTCAAGGGCGGGCGTTGTGATGCTTGCTCGGGCGACGGCACGTTGAAGATAGAGATGAACTTCTTGCCCGACGTGTATGTGCCGTGCGAGGTGTGCCACAGCTCGCGCTACAACCGGGAGACCCTCGAGGTCCACTTCAAGGGCAAGACGGTCGCCGACGTGCTCAACATGCCGATCGAGGAGGCCTCGGAGTTCTTCTCCGCCGTGCCGGGGATCTCGCGGCATCTGAAGACGCTCGTCGAAGTCGGTCTGGGCTACGTGCGCCTCGGTCAGCCGGCGACGACGCTCTCCGGTGGCGAGGCGCAGCGGGTGAAGCTCGCCAGTGAGCTCCAGAAGCGGTCCACCGGCCGGACGGTCTACGTGCTCGACGAGCCGACCACCGGTCTGCACTTCGAGGACACCCGCAAGCTCCTCGGCGTCCTCCAAGGGCTCGTCGACAAGGGCAACACGGTCATTGTGATCGAGCACAACCTCGACGTGATCAGGAATGCCGACTGGGTGATCGACCTCGGACCGGAGGGTGGCTCCGGCGGCGGTCTGGTGATCGCCGAGGGCACGCCCGAGCAGGTCGCGGAGATCCCGGCGAGCCATACCGGCCGGTTCCTCGCGCCGGTGCTCAGCGAACGGGTGGGCGCACCCGCGCGCTGACCGAGGCGGTGGGCGCAGCCGCGTGCTGAGACCGGCACCGGAGCCACGCGACTTCTCCGCCGGCCATATCTGCCCAAGTGCGCGGACGTGCCCGTCGTGCGCCGTCGGCGTCAGCTGCCCTCGTTACGCTCGTGTCATGGCGGACCCAGCGAGCTACCGCCCCGCGCCCGGCGACATCCCCCCGGTGCCGGGCGTCTACCGGTTCCGGGATCCGCACGGCCGCGTCATCTATGTCGGCAAGGCCAAGAACCTCCGGGCCCGCCTCAGCAACTACTTCCAGGAGCTCGCGACCCTTCACCCGCGCACCCAGCAGATGGTCACGACGGCATCGTCGGTCGAATGGACCGTCGTGGGGACCGAGGTCGAGGCTCTCGCACTCGAGTTCACCTGGATCAAGCAGTTCGACCCCCGCTTCAACATCCGCTACCGGGACGACAAGTCCTACCCCTACCTAGCGGTGACGATGTCGGAGCAGTTTCCGCGGGTCCAGGTGATGCGGGGCAGCAAGCGAGCCGGCACCCGCTACTTCGGCCCGTTCCCGCACGCCTGGGCGATCCGCGAGACGGTCGACCTCTTGCTCCGGGTGTTCCCGGTTCGCACCTGTTCGATGGGCGTCTTCCGCCGTGCCGGGCAGGTCGGTCGGCCGTGCCTGCTCGGCTACATCGACAAGTGCTCGGCCCCGTGCGTCGGTCGCGTCAGCCCGGACCAGCACCGCCTGCTCGCACAGGACTTCTGCGACTTCATGGCCGGCGACACGGCCCGGTTCGTCCGGCGGCTGCAGAAGCGGATGCGCGATGCCGCCGCGGACCTCGACTACGAGCAGGCGGCCCGGTTGCGCGACGACATCGCGGCGCTCGAGCGGGCCACCGAGCGGAACGCGGTCGTGCTTCCGGACGGCACCGACGCTGACGTGTTCGCGATGGCGGGCGACGAGCTCGAAGCGGCGGTCCAGGTGTTCCACGTGCGAGACGGCCGGATCCGTGGACAGCGTGGCTGGGTGGTGGAGAAGGTCGAGGACCTGGACGACGCCGACCTGGTCGAGCACCTCCTCCAGCAGGTGTACGGCGAGGCCGGGTCCTGGTCGGACCTGAGCGCGAACGCCGACGTCATCCCGCGCGAGGTCCTGGTCCCCGCCATGCCGACCGATGCCGGTCAGCTCACGACCTGGCTGAGTGGGCTGCGCGGATCCCAGGTGTCCATCCGCGTTCCGCAACGCGGCTCCAAGCGGGCTCTGGCCGAGACGGTTCGGAGCAACGCTGAGCACGCGCTCGCGCTGCACCGCTCGAACCGGGCCGGCGACCTGACCACCCGCAGTCAGGCGCTGACCGAGCTCCAGGAAGCGCTAGGTATGCCGAGCGCGCCCTTGCGCATCGAGTGCTACGACATCTCGACCACGCAGGGCACCCACCAGGTGGGCTCGATGGTCGTGTTCGAGGACGCTCTGCCCCGCAAGCCCGAGTACCGGCAGTTCGTCGTGCGCGGGCCTGACGGCACCGGCGCGGCCGACGACACGGCGGCCATGCACGAGGTCATCGTGCGCAGGTTCAGTCGGTACCTCACCGAACGCAGCCGGTCCGGGGAGGTCGAGCTGGGCGGCGACCGCGACCTGGACGACGGGAATCCCAGTGACGTCGCCTCCGGCGTCGCCGTGAGTCTCGACGACGTGGTCGGTCCACCGCCGGCGCCACGGTTCGCCTACCCGCCGAACCTCGTCGTGGTGGACGGTGGGCCACCGCAGGTCGCCGCGGCCGCCCGCGCGCTCGCGGAGCTCGGGATAGACGACGTCGCATTGTGCGGACTGGCGAAGCGGCTCGAGGAGGTCTGGTTGCCGGGGGAGGAGTACCCGGTGATCCTCCGGCGCGGGTCCGAGGGCCTGTACCTGCTCCAGCGGGTGCGTGACGAGGCGCACCGATTCGCTATCCAGCACCACCGCAAGCGCCGCAGCGCGGCCATGACGGCGTCTGTCCTGGACGACGTCCCGGGCCTCGGGCCGGCGCGCAAGGCAGTCCTCCTGAAGCACTTCGGCTCCCTCACCCGGCTCCGCACGGCGTCCGCCGAGGAGATCGCGAGCGTGCGCGGCGTCGGCGACTCGACGGCGGAAGCCGTGGCGGCAGCTCTTCATCCGGACACCGGAGCGCAGTGACCCCGACACGCCGTCCGGACCTGCGAGTTCACTCCGGTTTGGGGGGTGGGGCATGCTTGGGGAGATGAGCGGCGAGCAGTCACCCGACACCGTGCCGAACGGGATTCCCGCGTTGGAGTCCACGGCGCGGCCGCCGTTGACGGAGATCCCGGAGGTCCTGATCATCACCGGGATGTCTGGTGCCGGCCGGTCTCGTGCGGCCGCCGTCCTGGAGGACCTCGACTGGTACGTGGTCGACAACCTGCCGCCCCAGATGCTCACCCACCTGGTCGGCATGATGACGCACGGCTCCGGCGGCGTCCGACGCCTGGCCGTCGTCGTGGATGTGCGCGGGCGCCAGTTCTTCACCGACTTCGTCCAGGTCCTCGACGCCCTGCACGCCGGTGGGATCCGGCACCGGATCCTGTATCTCGATGCCTCGGACGAGGTCCTGGTGCGCCGGTACGAAGAGGTTCGTCGACCACATCCGCTGCAGGGCGACGGCCGGATCCTGGACGGCATCGCCGCCGAACGGGCCCTGCTCTCCGAGATGCGCGAGCGCGCGGACGTCGTCCTCGACACCTCCGAGCTCAAGGTGCACGAGCTCGCGCGCGAAGTCGTGGCCTCGTTCGCGCCGGCTGACGACGCGCCGGTGCACGTCACGATCTTGTCGTTCGGCTTCAAGTACGGCTTGCCGCTCGATGCCGACAACGTGGCCGACGTGCGTTTCCTCGCCAACCCGTACTGGATCACCGAGCTGCGCCATCTCACCGGTCGAGACCCCGCCGTCCGCGACTATGTGCTGGGTCTGCCGCGAGCCGGCGAGTTCGTGGACCGGTACGTCGAGGCGCTGGAACCGGTCCTCGAGGGGTATGCGCACGAGGACAAGCGCTACGCGACCATCGCGATCGGTTGCACCGGTGGCAAGCACCGGTCGGTGGCTGTGGGCGAAGCGATCGGTGCGGCGTTGCGGGAGCGCGGGCACCAGGTCGAGGTGCGGCACCGGGACCTCGGCCGGGAGTGAGACGAGTGCCGAACACGAATCCCGCCGTGGTCGCACTGGGTGGGGGCCATGGGCTTGCCGCGTCGCTACGGGCCTTGCGTCTGCTCACGGAGCGCGTCACCGCGATCGTGACCGTGGCCGACGACGGCGGCTCGTCGGGTCGACTTCGCGACGAGCTCGGCGTGCTCCCCCCGGGGGATCTGAGGATGGCCCTGGCCGCCCTCTGCGACGACACCGAGTGGGGCCGAACCTGGCGCGACGTGCTGCAGCACCGATTCAGGTCGACGGGTTCGCTCGACCAGCACGCCGTGGGCAACCTTCTGATCGTCGCGCTGTGGGAGCTGTTGGATGACCCGGTCGCCGGGCTCGACTGGGTGGGCCGGCTGCTCGGCGCACGCGGCCGAGTGCTCCCGATGTCGTCCGTGCCACTGACCATCGAGGCCGACGTCGCGGGCCTTCCCGGCGCCGGCCCGGACGGTCTGACGGTGGTCCGGGGACAGGTCGCGGTCGCGACGGCGCCGGGGCGGATCGCGCGGCTTCGCCTCATCCCGGCCAACCCGCCTACGGCGCCAGAGACCGTGCAAGCGATCGAGGAGGCGGACTGGGTGGTGCTGGGTCCCGGCTCGTGGTTCACGTCCGTCCTGCCGCACCTCCTCGTGCCCGAGCTGTCCGCAGCCCTGCACCGGACCTCGGCTCGGCGCTGCGTGACGCTCAACCTCTCGCCCGAGACCGGGAACCCGGCCGCCATGAGCCGGTACGAGCACCTCGCCGCGCTCCGCGAGCACGCGCCGGAGCTGCGGATCGACGCGGTGATCGCGGACCCGAGTGCGGTCGACGACCTGAACCTGTTGTCGGACCTGGCCAAGGAAATGGGCGCTTCACTCATGTTGCGCCAGGTCCAGGTCGGCGACGGCACGGCGAATCACGACCCGGTCCGGTTGGCCGGGGCTTACCGCGATGTGTTCGACGGAGCAATGGGAGACGTCCACAACACCGTCGACTAATGGCAGGATGACGCCATGGCACTGACCGCCCAGGTGAAGGACGAGCTCGCCCGGCTCTCCGTGGACAAGATCTCGTGCCGCAAGGCTGAGGTGTCGGCGATCCTGAGGTTCGCGGGTGGCCTACACATCATCTCCGGGCGCATCGTCATCGAGGCGGAGCTCGACACCGGTATCGCGGCGCGGCGGCTCCGGCAGGCGATCCATGAGGTCTACGGGCACACGAGCGACGTCATCGTTGTCTCAGGGGGCGGCTTGCGCCGCGGCAACCGGTACGTCGTCCGGGTGGTCAAGGACGGCGAGTCGCTCGCCCGGCAGACCGGCCTTCTCGACAACCGCGGACGGCCGGTCCGCGGCCTGCCCCCGCAAGTGGTTGCGGGCGGCATCGGCGAGGCGGAGGCAGCGTGGCGGGGGGCCTTCCTGGCGCACGGTTCGCTCACCGAGCCGGGGCGCTCGGCCGCCATGGAAGTCACCTGCCCGGGTCCTGAGGCGGCTCTCGCGCTGGTGGGCGCAGCCCGTCGGCTGGGTATCCAGTCCAAGGCCCGCGAGGTGCGCGGCGTCGACCGGGTCGTGATCCGAGACGGCGACGCGATCAGCGCGATGCTGACCAGGCTCGGTGCGCACGACGCGGTGCTCGTCTGGGAGGAGCGTCGGCTCCGCCGCGAGGTGCGCGGTACCGCGAACCGGCTCGCCAACTTCGACGACGCCAACCTGCGCCGGTCCGCCCGCGCGGCCGTGGCCTCGGGCGCGCGGGTCGAGCGTGCCTTCGAGATCCTCGGCCCGGACGTCCCGGACCACCTGCGCCAGGCCGGCGAGCTCCGGCTCGCAAATAAGCAGTCGTCGCTGGAGGAGCTCGGCCAGATCGCCGACCCACCGCTGACGAAGGACGCCGTCGCCGGCCGGATCCGCCGCCTGCTCGCCACTGCCGACAAGCGCGCGGCCGAGCTCGGCGTGCCCGACACCGAGGCCGGTCTGAGCGCGGATCTGCTCGATCTGTGACCTGAACGGACGGCTTGGCGGGGCGCCCGGATCGACCGGCTAGGGCCCGTCTCAGCCCTCGGGCGATAGGACCTTCGTCGCGGCCCCGAGGGGGCCCACGGTGTAACCTGACGGTGTCTGGTTCTCGCGCGGATGCGCGGTCTGGCCAGCAGCGTACGTCGTGGTACGCAATCGTCTAGAGACCAATAGTGTGCGTCGGCTGCGCCGGCGCGTGCCGAGGAGGGCACTGTGACCATCCGCGTGGCAATCAACGGCTTCGGCCGCATCGGCCGGAACGTGTATCGCGTCATCCAGGGGTCGGACGTCGACCTCGAGATCGTTGCCGTCAATGACCTGACGGACAACAAGACGCTCGCGCACCTGCTGAAGTACGACTCGATCCTTGGGCGCCTTTCCGAAGACGTGACCTACGACGACGAGTCCATCACCGTCGGCGGCAAGTCGATGAAGGCGTTCGCCGAGAAGGACCCGTCGAACCTGCCCTGGGCCGAGCTCGGCGTGGACATCGTCCTCGAGTGCACCGGCGTCTTCCGCACCGGTCCGAAGTGCCAGCCGCACCTGGACGCCGGAGCCAAGAAGGTCATCCTCTCCGTGCCCGGCACCGACATCGACGGCACCTTCGTGATGGGCGTGAACCACAAGGACTACGACCCGGCAACGCAGCACATCG
>Ga0209538_1002032_pt1 | contig 10443 bp, 8 predicted proteins | sample BarGraNGADG00211_2_FD_184492 | JGI IMG/M metagenome (GOLD analysis project Ga0209538, IMG submission 184492) | Arctic peat soil microbial communities from Barrow, Alaska - Barrow Graham LP Ref core NGADG0004-211 (SPAdes) (version 2) | ecosystem: Environmental > Terrestrial > Soil > Wetlands >... | reverse complement strand
TGGGCGAGGGTGTGGTTGTCGGTCAGGTCATTGACCGCGACGACCTCAAGGTCCGCGCCGGCAGCGACCAGAGCGCGGTAGTAGTTGCGACCGATGCGGCCGAACCCGTTGATGCCAACCTTGACAGTCATGTGCAGGACTCCTTCTCACCGGATGCTCCCGCACCCGGAACAGACGTTCGGACGTGGTCAGCCTAACGAATCCCCCCGGCCCGCGTGCACCGGGGGCACGAGTCAGTAACGGCTACTGCTCGTCGTAATCAGGAGGCAGGACGGCGGCCGTGTCAGGCACGCCGAGCTCCACCGCGCGACGGTCGGCCATGGCCAGAAGTCGGCGGATCCGTCCGGCGACGGCGTCCTTCGTCAGCGGAGGTACGTGAAGGGCGCCGAGCTCCTCCAGGGAGGCCTGCTTGTGCTCCAGACGCAGCGTTCCGGCAGTGAGGAGATGCCCCGGTACGTCCTCGCCGAGGATCTCCAGAGCGCGGCTCACGCGCATACCCGCCGCGACGGCCGCATGGGCCGACCTGCGCAGGTTGGCGTCGTCGAAATTGGCCAGCCTGTTCGCCGACGCCCGCACCTCGCGGCGGACACGGCGCTCTTCCCAGGCCAGCACCGTCTGATGGGCGCCGAGCCGAGTGAGCATGGCGGCGATGGCGTCCCCGTCGCGGATCACGACACGGTCGACGCCCCGGACGTCACGCGGCTTGGCGACGATCCCCAGGCGCCGGGCGGCACCAACGAGCGCCAGCGCCGACTCCTGACCGGGGCAGGTCACCTCCATGGACATCGATCGGCCGGGCTCGGTCAGCGAGCCGTGCGCGAGGAACGCCCCGCGCCAGGTCGCCACGGAGTCGCACATGCCGCCGCCGACCACGGACGGCGGAAGCCCACGTACCGGACGGCCACGCTTGTCGACCAGCCCCGTCTGACGGGCGAGCGCACTGCCGTCCTTGATGAGGCGGACGATGTACCGGGTGCCACGACGCAGGCCCGACGAGGTGACAGTGACGAGCTCGGACTGCAGGCCGAAGACCTCAGTGATCGTGGAACGCAGCCGGCGGGCTGCCGCGCCGGTGTCCAACTCGGCCTCCACGATGATCTGCCCACCAGCGAGGTGGAGGCCACCGGAGAACCTGAGCATGGCGGCAGCTTCCGCGCGGCGGCAGCAGGGTTTCGTCGTCACCACTGCCGCCAGCTCTGACTTCACCTGCTGGGTTAACGCCATTGGGCAATCTTGCCATACAGCACGGGGTGTCCCGGACCCGATCAGAGACCCATGGCCCCGGCCAACGAGGCAGCCAAGAGCAACGGGTCGTGGCGCGCCGAACCGTCACGCATGCCCAGCCTGGCGATGTGCAACTGTGCGCCGAGGCTGTCGACGTACGTCCCGAGATGACCGTCGAGCCGCGCGAAGCGCTCGTCGGCGATCACGTGGTCGAGCCGGAGCGTCGGGGCGTACTGGGCAAGCACGTCGATGTGGGCGGCAGGCGAGAACCCGGCTGTCTCGTCGTCCGGAACCAGGTTGAGCACGAGGATTCGCTGCGCCGGGGAGCTGACGATCGCGTCCGCGAGCTCCGGTACGAGGAGGTGCACGAGGACCGACGTGAACCAGGAGCCCGGACCCAGCACGATGAAGTCGGCCTCCCGCAGCGCCACCACTGCGTCGGGATGAGCGGGTGGGCGATCTGGCCGCAGCCGTAGCCCGACGACGCGTCCCGGTGTCTTCGCGATGTGAGCCTGGCCCCGTACGACCATCACCTCGTCGGGGGCGTCGGTACGAAGCCCGACGACGTCCGCCTCGATAGCCAGAGGGACCGCCGACATCGGCAGCACACGGCCACGTACCCCCAGCAGCTGGCCGACCATGTCCAGGCCTTCGACGGGGTCCGCGAGTCGCTGCCACAGGCCCGCGATGAGGAGGTTGCCGATCGCATGTCCGGCGAGCGGACCATCGCCGGCGAACCGTGACTGGAGCACCTCGGCCCACAACCTGCCCTCGGAGTCGTCGCCGCACAACGCGGCCAGTGCCATGCGGAGGTCGCCCGGGGGCAGGCACCCGAACTCCTCGCGAAGCCGACCAGACGACCCGCCGTCGTCGGCGACCGTGACGATCGCCGTCAGCGAGTCGGTGAGCCGCCGCAGCGCCGTCAACGTCGCCGAAAGACCGTGCCCACCTCCCAGCGCCGCCACGGCCGGGAGCCTGGACAGTTGACGGGTCATTCGCGCCCGAGATCCCTGTGCATGACCTGGACCGTCAGCGACCGCTCACGAAGCCGGCGGGCCAGTTCCTCGGCGATCGCCGTCGAACGGTGCTTCCCGCCTGTGCATCCGATGGCGAGCTCGACCTGCCGCTTACCCTCGTCCACGTACCCAGGCAGCACGCTGTCGAGGAGTCCGAGCAGGTGGGTGAGGAACGGCTCGGTGGCTGGTTGCCCGAGCACGTACGACGACACAGCCTCCGACAGACCGGTCTGCGGACGCAGTTCCGGCACCCAATGCGGATTGGGCAGGAACCGTACGTCGAAGACCATGTCGGAATCGATCGGTACCCCGTTCTTGAACCCGAACGAGACGACGATGACACGGAGCTCGTCGCGGTCGTCGCCTCCGTACGCATGCGCCACCCGCTGCTGGAGCTGGTGGACGTTGAGAGAGGTGGTGTCGATGACCATGTCCGCTGCGGCCCGCAGGGTCGACATCATGCGGCGCTCACGCCGGATGCCTTCGATCATCCGGCCGTCCTCCTGGAGCGGCACCGGCCGCCGGGAGGATTCCTGACGCTTGACGATCATCTCGTCGGTCGCCTCGATGAAGCAGATCTCCGCGGTGATGCCCTGGTCGGCCAGTTCCGAGAACACCAGCGGCAGGTGCTGCATGTCCGCGCGGCTGCGCACATCGATGACGACCGCCAGCTTCGTGATCCCGTCGGACGCGAGCTGTCGGACGAGCAGTGGCAGCATCACCGGAGGGATGTTGTCGACGACGTACCAGCCGTGGTCCTCCATCGCGTGCGCGGCCGTGCGTCGGCCCGCCCCGGACATGCCGGTGATGACGACGACTCGCTGTGTTGTCTCGTGCTCGCTCACAGCTTCCATTATCGCGAGGGACAACCGTCGAGTGGCTGAGGCCACACGGGCTCAGTCGAGGATTTCTCCTGTGGTGAGGTTCACGGACTCGGGAACCTGTTGGGACGCCACGGCCGCGACAACCGTCTCGGCAAGCCGTGGGCCGAAGCCCGGTGTCTCGGCGATCTCCGCCGCGGTCGCTGAGCGAAGCTTCTTCATCGAGCCGAAGCGGCGCAACAGCGCCTTGCGGCGCACCTCCCCCAGGCCAGCCACATCGTCGAGCAGCGACTCGACCATCGACACGCTGCGACGGCCGCGATGGTGGGTGATCGCGAACCGGTGCGCCTCGTCGCGGATCCGTTGCAGCAGGTACAGCCCTTCGCTGGTGCGGGGCAGTATGAGCGGGTACTCCTCGCCAGGGAGCCAGACCTCTTCCAACCTCTTGGCCAGGCCGGAGACGGCGATGTCGGTGACGCCGAGCTCGTCGAGGACGGCCTGAGCGGCGGCCACCTGGGGCGCGCCACCGTCGACCACCAGCAGGCCCGGAGCGTACGCGAAACCGCGGGGAGCCCGGGTCGTGGCGTCAATGAGCGCGGCAGCGGCCTCATCGCCGTCGACCTCGGCGAGCAGCTGCCGTTCCTCGAGCAGGCGGTGGAACCGCCGGGTCAGCACCTCGGTCATGGCGCCCACGTCGTTGGAGCTGACCGTACGGACGACGAACCGGCGGTACTCCGACTTGCGGGCGAGGCCGTCCTCGAAGACGACCATCGAGGCGACGGTCTCCGTCCCCTGCAGGTGGGAGATGTCGAAGCACTCGATGCGCAGCGGCACGGTGGGAAGGCCGAGCGCTTCCTGGATCTCCTCCAGCGCACGGTTGCGGGTCGTGAGGTCGCTCGCCCGCCGCGTCTTGTGGCGCGTCAGGGCCTCGGCCGCGTTCCTCGTCACCGTGTCGAGCAGGACGCGCTTGTCGCCGCGCTGCGGTATTTGGATCCGCACCTTGGCACCCCGCTCGCTGGCGAGCAGCTGCTCCAGGAGCTCCGCCCCGGTCGGCAGCGCGGGCACGAGGACGAGCGGCGGTACGGCGCGGCGGCGCTCGACAGGCGTCATGTCCGGCGACACCTGCTCGGCGTAGAGCTGCAGCAGGAACGCCTCGATGAGCGTCGACTCATCACCCTCGTCGGCGCGGTCGGCAACCCAGCCCCGCTCCCCCTGGACACGTCCATCGCGGACGTGGAACACCTGGACCGCGACCTCGAGCTGGTCGACGGCCAGCGCGACCACGTCGGCGTCGGTGCCGTCCGTCAGCACGATCGCGTTGCGTTCGAGGATCTTGCGAAGTGCCCCCAGCTGGTCTCGGACGACCGCCGCGCGCTCGTACTCGAGATTGTGGGCCGCGGCCGACATCTGGTTCTCGAGCCTTCGCTCGATCACGCGCGTCTGGCCGCCCATGAAGGCGCAGAAGTCGTCGGCGATCTCACGATGGGCCTCCGGGGTGATGCGCCCGATGCACGGGGCGGAGCACTTGTCGATGTAGCCGAGCAGGCATGGCCGACCAGCCGCGGCCGCGGAGCGGAAGGTGGCGGCGCTGCAGGAACGCATCGGGAAGACGCCCAGGAGCGCGTCGACCGTGTCGCGGATGGCCCACGCGTGACCGTACGGTCCGAAGTAGCGCCAACCGCGCCGCTTAGAGCCGCGGCCGACGAAAACCCGTGGGAACTCCTCCGCCCAGCTCACGCAGAGCCAGGGATACGTCTTGTCGTCGCGGTACTTCACGTTGAACCGCGGGTCGTACTTCTTGATCCACGTGTACTCGAGCTGGAGCGCCTCCAGCTCGTTCTGGACGACCGTCCACTCGACCTTGGACGCGGTGAAGACCATGGTGCGGGTGCGGTGATGGAGGCCTGCAGGGTCCGCGAAGTAGGAGTTGAGCCGTTGCCGGAGGTTCTTGGCCTTGCCGACGTAGATGACAGTGCCGTAGGCGTCGCTGAACCGGTACACGCCGGCGTCGGTGGGAATGGACCCCACCTTCGGCCTGTACGTCACCGGATCTGCCACAGTCGCCCAATGTAGCCGCCAGGACCGACAGTCAAGGAAGTCTGTTGGAGCCGCCGCCCACGCGACGCGGTGAGATCCTGTGGATTCCCCATCCTTTGCTGTGAGTTCTGGGCGAGACTGGGCCCGTCAGACCGCTCGCCCGTAGGGTTGAAGCGTCAACCAACCAGGAGGTTCGATGTCTCCCGACGTCCCCCGTCGCAGTCTCTTCGCCGCAGGCATGGGCCTCACACTCGCCGGACTCGGCCTCGCAGCATGCAGTTCCCCCATGGATACCTCGACGGGCGGCGGCGCGACGACAGCCAGTGGTTCAACCGGTGGTGCCGCGTCCGGAAACTCCGTAAAGAAAGCGGACGTCCCCGTCGGTGGTGGGGTCATCATGCAGAACGCGAACTTCGTGGTGACGCAGCCCACTGCGGGCACCTACAAGGCGTTCAGCAACGTCTGTACGCACCAGGGCTGCCCGGTATCGGCGATCATGAACGGCGCGATCGTCTGCACCTGCCACGGCTCTCAGTTCTCGGTGAAAGATGGCTCGGTCATCTCCGGGCCTGCGAGAAGGGCGCTCGCCGCGGCGACCGTCACGCAGTCCGGCGACTCACTCGTGATTTCTTGACCGGCGGCGGGGGCGCCGCCACGACGAGCAGCTCAGCGACCCCGATGTCGGTGCCCTTGAGCGACTCGGCGAGGAACTGCCCCGTGTACGACTCCGGGCACGCCGCCACCTGCTCCGGCGTGCCGGTGACGATCACCTGACCACCCCGCGACCCACCCTCGGGTCCGAGATCGATGATCCAGTCGGACGACTTGATGACGTCGAGGTTATGTTCGATGACCACCACCGAGTTGCCTGCGTCGACGAGCTTCTGGAGTACGCCCAACAGCTTGCGGATGTCCTCGAAGTGGAGGCCCGTGGTGGGCTCGTCCAGCACGTACATGGTCCGGCCCGTCGCGCGCCGCTGCAGCTCCGCGGCGAGCTTCACACGCTGCGCCTCGCCGCCCGACAAGGTTGTGGCCGGCTGCCCCATCCGGACGTAGCCGAGCCCTACGTCAACCAGCGTCGTGAGGTGGCGTGCGATCGCTGGGATGGCCGCGAAGAACTCAGCACCCTCCTCGATCGGCATGTCGAGTACCTCGGCGATCGTCCTGCCCTTGTAGTGCACCTCGAGCGTCTCGCGGTTGTAGCGGGCCCCATGGCACACCTCGCACGGCACGTACACGTCGGGCAGGAAGTTCATCTCGATCTTGATCGTGCCGTCGCCCGAGCAGTTCTCGCAGCGACCACCCTTGACGTTGAACGAGAAGCGTCCGGGCTGGTAGCCGCGCACCTTCGCCTCGGGGGTCTCGGCGAACAGGGCACGGATCCGGTCGAAGACGCCCGTGTAGGTGGCCGGGTTGGAGCGGGGCGTACGACCGATCGGCGACTGGTCGACGTGGATGATCTTGTCGATCTCGTGGTAACCGTCGATGTGGGTGTGGCGACCCGGCATCTGCTTGGAGTTGTAGATGCGCCGCGCCAGCGCTGCGTACAGGATCCCGTTCACCAGCGTCGACTTGCCCGAGCCGGACACTCCCGTCACCGAGATCAGCTGGCCCAGCGGGAACGACACCGTCACGTCCTGAAGGTTGTTCTCCCGTGCCCCGACGATCGTCACCTGGCGGCCGGTCAGCGCCCGCCTCATGGCCGGCAGCGGGATCGAGCGGCGACCCGACAGGTACGCGCCGGTGAGGGACTCCTTGCTCGCCAGCAGCTCGCTCACCGGCCCGGAGACGATCACCTCGCCACCGTGCTCCCCCGCGCCGGGGCCGATGTCGACGGCCCAGTCGGCCGCTCGGATCGTGTCCTCGTCGTGCTCGACGACGATGAGCGTGTTGCCCAGGTTCCTCAGCCGGACCAGCGTGTCGATGAGTCGACGGTTGTCGCGCTGGTGGAGCCCGATCGAGGGTTCGTCGAGCACGTACAACACCCCCACGAGCCCCGACCCGATCTGGGTCGCCAGTCGGATCCTCTGGGCCTCGCCGCCCGACAACGTGCCCGCGGGCCGCGAGAGTGAGAGGTAGTCGAGGCCGACGTCGAGCAGGAACCGCAGCCGTTCCTGGATCTCCTTGAGGACGCGCTCCGCGATCTGCGCCTCGCGGGCCGTGAGCTCGAGCGTGGACAGGAACCTCGCCGCCTCGTCGATCGACAGAGTCGCGATCTCGGAGATGTTCTTGCCGCCCACGGTGACCGCGAGGGAGGTGGGCTTCAACCGGGCCCCGCGGCAGGTGGCGCACGGGATCTCGCGCATGAACTCGGCGTACCGCTCCCGCGCCACGTCGCTCTCCGCCTCGGCGTGACGACGCTTGATGTACGGGATGGCCCCCTCGTACTTCGCCGAGTACGTCCGCACCCGTCCGTACCGGTTACGGTGCCGCACGTAGACCGGGTCTCCAGCCCCCAGCATGACGAGGTTCTGGACCTTCGGCGTCAGATCACGGAACGGCGTCGACATCGAGAAGTCCTCGGTCTCGGCGAGACCTGCGAGCAGGTTCTGGAAGTAGCCGGCAACCGTCGGCGAGGACCACACCGAGACGGCGTTCTCCGACAGGCTCATCGACGGGTCGGGCACCACCAGTTCGGGATCGACCTCGAGCATCGTGCCCAGCCCTGAGCAGACGGGGCAGGCGCCCCACGGGCCGTTGAACGAGAACTGCCGCGGCTCAAGCTCCTCGATCGCGATGTCGTGGTTGTTGGGGCAGGCCAGCTTCTCCGAGTAGCGCCGCTCGCGGTTCTGGCTGGTCGCCGGCTCGTCGACGAAGTCGATCGACACCACGCCCTGGGCGAGCCGCAGAGCGGTCTCCACCGAGTCGGTGAGCCGCTGCTTCACGGAAGCCTTGACGGCGAGCCGGTCGATGATCACGTCGATCGAGTGCTTGCGCTGCTTGTCGAGCGTGGGCGGCTGGGTGAGCTGGTGGACCTCGCCGTCCACCCGGACGCGGGCGAAACCTTCGGTCGCCAGCTCGGTGAACAGGTCGTGGTACTCGCCCTTCCTCCCGCGAATGACCGGCGCCAGCACCTGGAACCGGGTTCCCTCGGGGAGAGCGAGGAGCCTGTCGACGATCTGCTGAGGCGTCTGCCGGCTGACGGGCTCGCCACACTGCGGGCAGTGAGGCCGGCCCGCTCTGGCGAACAGGAGACGGAGGTAGTCGTACACCTCCGTGATCGTGCCGACGGTCGACCGGGGATTGCGGGAAGTGGACTTCTGGTCGATCGAGACAGCCGGCGACAAGCCCTCGATGAAGTCGACTGCCGGCTTGTCCATCTGGCCGATGAACTGACGGGCGTAGGCGGACAGCGACTCGACGTAGCGTCGCTGGCCCTCGGCGAAGATCGTGTCGAACGCGAGGGAGGACTTGCCGGAGCCGGACAGCCCGGTGAACACGATCAGGGCGTCGCGAGGCAGATCGAGTGACACATTCTTCAGGTTGTGCTCCCGAGCGCCCCTGATAACAAGTCTGTCCATCACGCCCGACATCGTACGGGGGGCCGGCGACAATTCCCGTCCGTCGATCTCGCCCACGTAGTGCCAGGGTCCGGCTCAGGGCCCTAGGTTGGTTGTCATGATCGTTCCCGACGCTGACCTCGCCGAGGTCAGGCACCTCAAGAGGGCGGCGACGCAGCAGCTGCTCGGGGACACCATCGCGATCTCTGACAGCGACTGGCTCGGACCGACCGCTCTCCCCGGCTGGACACGCGCCCACGTCGCCACCCACGTGGCCCGTAACGCCGACGTCATCCGCCGCTACCTGACGCGCCTCGGGACCGGCCAGGAGCTGGAGAACGACGACATCGTCTCGGACCTCGAAGCAGGTTCGCGCCGATCCCCGCTGGAGATCCAGATCGACCTGGACACCTCGTCGGCCCTGCTCAACGGCGCGTTCGACCAGATGACCGCGGAGGCGTGGTCGAGGCCTCTCCACGGAGGGCTCGAGGGCCTCACCGCCGCGGACCTTCCGATGTTGCGCCTCAATGAGGTCGTGCTCCATCACGTCGACCTCGACTGCGGCTTCGTCTTCGGCGACATCGACGCGAGGGTCGCCGGGTGGCTGCTCTCGTGGAACCTCTACCGACGGAAGGACCTCGTCACCGGCCCCGGTATCGCCGTCCTCACTGGTAGCGGCCGTGTGCTGCGCATCAGGTCCGGACCGGGAGCGACCGAGGTGTCGGGCAGTGACGCCTACCTGCTCGGCTGGCTGACGGGCCGGCTCCCCCGGACAGCCGTGTCCGGTGCCGAACACGTGAGCATCGGGCCGCTGCGCTGAATCAGGGCTCAGTCGGCGAACGGCGTGACGCGATGATGCTCGCGATGGTCGTCACGACGAGGGTCCCCAGAATCACACCGAGCGAGACGCCCAGTGAGATCTCGCCGTCGAATCCCAGCCGGGCGTCGAAGCCGTACTCGTGCATCGCGTGGAGCACCAGCTTCACCCCGATGAAGGCCAGGATCACCGACAGGCCGAGCGAGAGATACACGAGCCTCGTCAACAGGTTGCCCAGCAGGAAGTAGAGCTGACGAAGCCCCATGAGGGCGAAGATGTTCGCGGTGAGCACGAGGTACGGCTCGCTCGTGAGCCCGTAGATCGCCGGAATGGAGTCGAGGGCGAACAGCAGGTCGGCGGTTCCCAGCGCCACGATCACCATGAACATCGGCGTCCACGTCCGGCGTCCGTCCTCGCGGACGCGCAGTCGCGTGCCATGGAACTCCTCGGTGAAACGAAGCCGACGCTTCACCCACCGGGTCGCAAAGTTGTCGGTGGCCTCCTCTTCGGTGTCCTTCTCGAAGAAGTCCTTGGCCAAGTTGATCGCCGTGTAGATCAGGAAGCCGCCGAACAGGAAGAACACCCCGGAGAACAGCTCGATCAGCCCCGCGCCCAACGCGATGAAGACCCCTCGGAACACCAGCGCCAGGATGATCCCCACCAGCAACGCGAACTGCTGGAGGTGACGGGGCACGTTCAGCCTGCCCATGATGATGAGGAAGATGAACAGGTTGTCGATCGACAGCGAGTACTCAGTGAGCCAGCCGGCGATGAACTGGCCACCGTACGCCGGACCCATCAGCCAAGAGACTCCCACACCGAACAGCAGCGCGGCGCCGACGTACATCCCGATCGCCAGAGCGCTCTCACGCTTGGAGGGTTCGTGCGGGCGTCGACCTACAACGAAGACATCGAGGGCGAGGACGGACAGCAGCACCACGATGGTGAGCGTCCAGGCGAGCGGAGTCACATGCATTCAAGGAGACCTTTCAGGGCGGACCGGATCGGCTCGGGAGGTCTCGTCCATC
>Ga0209538_1002031_pt1 | contig 10444 bp, 4 predicted proteins | sample BarGraNGADG00211_2_FD_184492 | JGI IMG/M metagenome (GOLD analysis project Ga0209538, IMG submission 184492) | Arctic peat soil microbial communities from Barrow, Alaska - Barrow Graham LP Ref core NGADG0004-211 (SPAdes) (version 2) | ecosystem: Environmental > Terrestrial > Soil > Wetlands >... | reverse complement strand
ATAGTCATAGCCGGGCGGGGCGGTCGTCGGGATGGTCAGCGGCGTGCCGTAGTACTTCGAGCCGTCCGACTCGACGTAGTACGGCCAGTCCTTGTACTGCCCGGACGGGGCCTGCGAGTAGCCGTAGAACGACATCTGGTAGCCCGCCGGCCAGTTCTCGAGCGTGAGGACGGTGCGGGTGCCCGGCTTGCCGGAGGCCCAGTAGGGCGCGAGCATCCAGGCGCCGCGGCCCTCGTCCTGGTCGAACGTCATGGTGTCGCCGCCGTGCGCTCCCGCGGTGACGGGAAGAGGCGACCCGGCGAACCACTCGATGCCCTGATTGTCGTAGGGGTACGCGACCGCGTAGTCGCAGTCGGGCTGCATGGCGTAGACGTCGCCCTCGTCGGCCACATTCCCGTCGATCCACGTCGTGCCGCCGCCACCGCTGCCGTACGTCTCGACCCTAAGCCAGCTCCACCAGTCCCAGCTGGGGTCGCTCGTGCGCCACACTTCGGCGCCGACGAGGCCGGGCCGCAACACGAAGTGGTTCGAGCCGCCCGCCGTGAAGGCGTTGCCCCACGACTGGTAGCCGTCGCCGTCGTCGCGGTAGACGTAGAACTCGCCGTCGCCGGTCTCGGGGACGCCGGTGAACGCGAACTCGCCGCTGCCATCGGTGGTGACGCCGTCGAAGAAGTACATGTCGCCGGCGTCGTCGGTGTAGTACAGACCGACTGCTGCATCCGCCACCGACCCGCCGCCATAGTCGAGCACCTGCCCGGTCACGGTACACGGCCCGGAGCCGGCGCGGGTAGCGGATAGCACGCCGCGCGCGGGAGCGCGGAGCCCGCGCTGGTGCGCGGCTTCGCGCAGAGCCCGCGGCAAGGTGAAGTGGACGCCGTTCGCCGGGCTGGCCGGCGGCGACGCCAGCGGCTGTATGGCGCGGCGAACGGGTACCCCCGCGAGACTTGCCGCCGGCCATAAGCCGGCGGCGGTGCACGCAAGGAACAGGACGAGTGCGAACTTCTTCATGTGGCCCCCTCGAACAGTTGACGGCCCGCGCCAGTCAAGAAGCCGATGTGCGGGCCTGCCGGTCCTCCAGGCCGGCAGGCCACGTCACCTCTGGTGCGGCCCACGTTGACGCGATACTACCGTCCGGCGGGGACGGAACGCGCGAGGCCACCGGCTAGTGCACCCGCGGGAAGTCGTTCTGGGCAACGTCGGCAGTCCTCGCATTACCCCCAGGGACGCCGTGCAGCGTGACCCGCCAGCGCGTGTACTGCACATGACCCTGCGTGTAGCGATACATGGAATCAGACCACGACGTCGTCCAGGTCGCGGCCGGGCGAAGATACAACCGTGGTATGACGACGGCGCGGCGTCCAGGTGATATCGGCGCCGGCGGCCTCATACCAGGGGTGTAGACGCATCCGTCCGAAGGGCCGGTAAGGGTGTAGGGCTCGGGCTTGCTTCTCAGGCGCCCCGGCCTCGCGTGCGTAGTGTTCAGCAAATGCAGCCGCGCGCAGCGAGGAGAACCCGGCGCTCAGCCAGGACAGCGCCGCCTTCCCTTGCGCCCTCGTGCGCGGAGAGGAACTCGCTCTTACGTCATGCGCAGCACGGGGAAGCAGCAGAGGCGCCGCGAGAAGGAGAGCGCCATGATGAAGCCCGGCGCCCGGCGCCGGGCGCCGCTCTGCGGGTCGAGCCAGCTGCCGAGGTGCCCGTAGTCGAGCTGCGCCTCGTGCCCCGGCGGGGGATCGTCGCGGAGCACCGTGGCCTGCTCCTCGGCGCACTCCTCGGCGAACTCGGCGCGCACGTAGCGGCGCAGGCTGGCGACGCTTACCGATAGGCCGTGCTCGTCGCGCAGGCGCTGGTGGATGGTGGCCAGCGTGGTCGTCGGCAGGTGCTTCTCTATGTAGTCATGGAAGGGAGCAATCTCGCCGTGCACCGAGGAACGTGCCCGCGGATCGGTGAGCTCGGGGAACCAGGCGCGCACCTTAGCCGCCCACTCCGCCTGGGAGAGGGGCGCGCCTCCGGGACCGAGGCCCGCGGCTTCGGCCCGCCCCACGTATTTGCGCACCGTCTTGCGGTCGAGGCCCAGGGCGCGGGCCATCTGGGAGACGCTGTCTCCCGCTTGCCAATGTCGTAAGAGCTCCACCACGTCCACCACAGCGAACATCCTCCTGGCCATCCGTGCCCCCTCGATCGACCCTGCTGACGGGGGGCACACTATGCGCGCGGACCTGGAGACCGGGGGTGGGGAATTGTTTGACGCTGGGGTGGGGAATTACTTGACGCCACCCCTGGGGAATTGTTTGACGCTGGAGGGCTTCAGCCTGGGGAATTATTTGATCGCCGACACGCATGGCAAGCGCGGCGAAGCCGCGTATGGGTCGATGCCCTTGTTAGCCATGGTTGCGTCCGATCAGGCAGAGCTCCACGACCTTGATCTTGGTGGGATAGCCATCAGCGAGCGGAGCCTTGATCAGATCAGTGAGCCGGGAGACGAGCGCCCGCAGGATCGCATCGTCCGTGGCCAACCATTCCGCCCTGTAGGCCGCGAAGCATGCCTCGTACGTCGAAAACGGATTCCCCATGGCGGCATTATCGACCAGCGGGAAGATCGCCGGCGCCAAGAAGTGACTGAACTTGGAGGTGAAGACAGGCGATGCCACGTCCTTGATCTCCGTGACGAGCGCCGGAAACGCCGACACCCGGGGCCATTCGAGGCTCACGATGTCGCCGCCGAGATTGGGTTCGACGGTGAGCGCCCATGCCCGCGCCAAGGCCGAGAATCGCTCCCGCGCACGAGAGGTCAGGAATGCGCTCCCTCGCGGACGAGTGGCTCGCCATGCCCGCAGCACGGGCAGGAAGTCCGCCCCCACGCGTCTCCAAAGGCGCCATGCGGATTGGCGTCGGCCATGATCCGATAGAAGCCGGTGTGGAAGTCACGTGGCCACGTCGTCGCGAGCCAGTACGTGACCCCTCGCTCCAGCTCCGCCGATGTCAGAGACACGCCGGCACCTCAATTCTGGCTAATGCGCCGGTTCAGCGGCGGCGAGCACCGCCGTCCGCTGCAACCGCTGGTTCGACGGCCACCCGGTGTGGATTGGCTTGACGACAAGCTGCGAGGCGAAGCCCCGTCAGCTTCATCGTCTTGTTGGGCGGCCACGACCACGCGGGCTCGTACCGCGGAGGCTGCGAACCCAGCTACCACGCGCTGTCGACCGTGAGCACACCACCTACCAGTTACCGTCAGCTCGCAGCTGACACGCCACCCAGCAGCACACGATAATACTGGCACGCACCTCGACTCCTGCTCGGTCGCCTCTCGGACTCGGAGCACGTCCGCCAGACCTTTGAGGTTTGGCGGCGGCCCGACCAGGCGACCCGAGCCCGGACCCGACTCTCAGTCAGCAAGGTCCGCGACCCGAGTGTCGCCCGAGACAACCAGCAGGTCGACGGCTCGCTGCCACCGAGCCTCTTGTTCCGGTGTGGTGAGGTCGGCCCGTCGTTCGTGTAGCCATTCCGGCAAGGTGAAAGTGCTGACGCACTCATTGCCGCCGCCCTGCACGATCTGCTCGATCCACTTGAGACCTGTGTCGACCTGATCGGCTAGCTCTAGCTCCCGTACTGCGATTACGAGTGCGTCGATGCTCTTGCGGTTTCCTGCAGCGACGCTCAGCCACCGGTCGACTTGCGACGACCAGGCGAGCAGATCGCGCCACCGCTCCGGCTCACCGGCGAGCTCCAACGTGAGGTAGCCCCAGGCGTACGCAGGGTTGGGAACCAGCTCGGCGAGGGCGTAGTCGCCCCAGTGTCGATCCGTGAAGACGCCGGGGCTGTCTGCCCCTACGTCGAGAACGAGGTCCATCAGGCTCGGCCACAATCGCCGCGCTTCAGCCGCGGCCTCAGGTTGCTCTTCTGCTGCGGCGTTGATGGCCCTGAGGGCCTCAGCCAGCATGCGTGAATCGCCCAGGTAGGCTTCGACGTGGTCGAACAGCGGTCGGTCTCGGCCGTCGGTCGCTTGCCACAGTGCAGCTCTCGCGGCGATGAGCGAATCGCTGTCACTGTGATGATAGCCGTGCTCGTGAGCCAACATGCCGCGTCGATGCGCAGCGAGAAGAATGTCCAACGCTTCCTGCGCATGCTGCCGGCAGCATGCGCCGCTAATTGCCGCAGAGCCGTAGGCACGGATGGCAGCCGAGAGTCGGCGAACGATGATGCGATCGCCGTCAATCGCGGCCAGCGAGGAGACCATGGGAGGATCAAGCTGGGCGATTGTCCGCTGCTGGAGGTCGTTGTCCCATGGACCGAGGACGCAGTCGCGACATGATCCTTCCACTACGTCGATTGCCACCTCGTGGTGGCAGCGACCCTGCAAGTCCGTCGAACACGCCGCCGACCAAACCACGTCGAGGCCGCGCGCATACGCCAGCCGCGCTTCGTTCGAAGCACCCCACGCCGCCGCCCCATTGAGGGCGATCAAGCGCTCCACGCCATCGACGGAATCGATTCCCAGAGACCGGCGCAACCCCTGAGCCGATGGCAAGAGGAGGTATGGCAGGGCTCTTCCTGCTGACCGGTCCGCACCCTGGCTGAAGAATGAGTCGTCGAAGGCGTCACTCGGGTGTTCGTCGATGTATGTCGCGACATCAACCAGTACTTTGGCGCTCCATTGAAGATCCGTATCGGTTACGGCAACTCCTCGGTCAAAGTGGAGCTCGAGGGCGGATGCGGCTGCTGCGACTGGTCCATCCGGTGACGCTCCCAGGGCCGTCTTCGGTGGATCTGCGAGCAAGTCCCGGGCTGTTGCCAAGTCAGCAGCGAGCGCTTGGCTCGACATGTCCCGGGCACGACCGCCGCTGTCCCTCAGGTGTGCATGCCGGACAGTCAAGCCGACGGCCTCGCTACCCCGACGCAGATCTGCATTGGTTTCCCCGAGCACAGCCTCCACCTCAGGATTGGTGGCCTGCTGGATCAGAAGCTGACCGTCACGCTCCTCGACCTGATAGGCGGTGCGATCGAGCGTGGCGGCCCAGTTCTGTACGGCGGCGAGGTGTTGCCTAGCTGCGGGCGACGTGTCGTCTCCCACTTGCACCCTCGCCGTCGCCACCAATCGTTCACCGAGTTCGCGAAGTTGCTCGACCCGTTCGCCTTCTGCTCGCAGCGTGAGCATCATGCAGGCTTCGCGGAGGCTCCACGAACGTCGATCGAGCCCGTCGAGTCCCGGCACCTGAGCAGCCAGGCCGCCCGATAGATCGCCAACGGAGCGTGAGAATTCCAGCTGCCAGATCAGCGGCTCCACGATGAAGGGGTCGAGCGCGTCACCCGCCGTTTCGAGGTGGCGAACCAGTATGCCGAGCGCAAGTCCCGGCATGGCGAGACTCTCAGCCCCGTCGAGGAGCACGGAAACAAGGCGAGTGACCGGCACCCCGAGCCGAAGAATCTCGTCGCTCACGACCTCCAGGGCTTGAAGAGCACTCAAGCACGGATAGGGGCCGACACCCGTTCCTCGGTACCAGAGCCAGACGTGCCCGTCTCCGATGTAAGCGCGCGGCTCCCCGGCAATCGAGAGTTCGTGTTCGTACCTATCCTCGGCCTCGTCGGGCGCCGGCGTGTGCCGAAGGTTCGAGAGGATACGGGCTCGATGCCGGGCCGCGTGGTTCAGCATCCTGTTGAGACAGGCGACTCCGCGTGGGTAGTCGGCGCGGAACATGGCGAGGAAGGGCCCGCGGTAGTAGGCGGCCAGAGGAGTCCCGAAGCCGCCGCCGGTGTGGTGACGGATGCCGTCGTCCTGGAACCCGCCGTATCCGAATCCGTCTACGTCCTCCGCATCGGCTTCCAGGTAGTACGCCTCCACCAGGTCCATAAGGAGGGTCGAATCGAAGTCGGCGAGGGCTTGTCCCGCGAATGTGGTCTCGACTGCGGGCGCGAGCGAGTACGGCTCATCCTCGGCAATCCGCCGGAGGATGGCCTCACCCTTGGGTCCAAGGTCCGGCCCAAGCAAGGCCAGATGAGCGATCGAGGACTCATCAATCCACTCGTACGGGCGTCGTCCAACGCGCTGCCGACGTCGTCTCCTTGAGCCGGCCGAGATGCTGCTCAGGGCCGCGGACTTGCGCTGCCGCTCCTCATCGGCCGCGACCTCTTCCGGTGTCCGCGCTGCTTCTTCGGCCAGGGCTTCGACTTCTTGCCGGTCCAATTCACGTTCGTTCTCGGCGCACCGATCGGTGATTACCTGGACGAGCGCGAGCCGCGTGGGCTGACCGCTCGGTGTTCGCCGTAGAGCATGGGCCGTCAGCCAGTCGCGGATGAGACCTGCCGCCTCCTCGCCTGACCCCGAGGGCATCCCCCCGCTGAGCAGCTGGGTGATCACCGGCTCAGCCACAATCGTGTCGAGCACTCCTTCGCGTTTGTGCCGGAGTTGCAGAACCCGGAAGAGGCGGCGTACGCCCCGGGCCTCGTTCTCCTGTAGGTCGTTCCACGCGTCTTGAAGTACTGGGAGCGGATGCGCAATTGAGAGCATCGCCTCAGTTGGTACGTCGGCCCATCGTTCACCGTGTCCTGCCGCGGCCAGTTCACCAAAAGCCGCCTGCAGACGTCCGAAGCGGCCACGCAGCGGGTCTTCTGCGGTGTCGGGGCTCGACAGCAGCAGCTCACAGGCGAGCCTCGCTGCAGGCAGCGCCCAGCGCGGGGCGTTGACCTTGCGAAGCTCGTAGGCCGGAGCTCGTGTCACCAGGAGCTGCCGTGCGACCGCATAAGCGCGAAGGAGGTCGTGAGCGAACGCTGGTACCTGCTCCCAAGGCAGTTGGCCGCTCGAACGGAGGAGTGCGCCGTGCCTCAACCCAGCGAGAGCCGCAGGGTCAAGGCTGGCCAAGAGGCTGTCGGCTGGTCCCTCGGTGAGCGCGTGCGCCGCAAGGCTGAGCATCGCCTGTTCACGAGCATCGGGTAGGCCGGCGTCCCGGCGCTCTCCGTTGCGCACGAGCTGCTTCCAGACGTGCTCCAAGGCCTCGGCGTCGCTGAGCGGAACTCCGGGGTCGCCTGCCCGAGCGAGCAGTTCTATGACTATCGGTCGCCGCAGGAGCTCGCGACCCTTCGGGTCGTCTGCCAGCCGCTGAAGCTCGGGGAAGTGCCGCACGGCGACCGAGATCTCGTCGTCTGACAGCGGCTGGACCACGTACTCCCGAACCTCGGCGCCACCTGCCTTCATAAGCTCGACGGCAACGGCAGCGCCCTCTGAGGCGGCCACCGCGACCACGGTGACTCCGCTAATCCGAGCCGAACGGAGAATGTGAGCGAAGACTTCGCGTTTGTTCTCGGCGGAGGCCTCTGCGGCATCGACGATGAGCAGCCGTTTGGGTGCCGTCAACCCGGCCAGTAGCTCCTCCAGCGATTCAGAAAGAGCGGCGGTGAGTTCGAGTGGCGTGTCGGGCAAATCTCGAAGATTGACAGCCAATGCCTGGCAGTCATCGCCCAGTACCGACCGTTCAACGGCGTCGAGGACCGCTGCACTCTTGCCGACACCCGACTCGCCCCTCACTATTAGGTCCCCGTCCACTCGCTGCAGGGCTGCAGCCAACTGGGTTCGCATCTCGGTGCGTTCAAGCGTCAGTTCGGCATGAGCGCCGGACCCGATCAGCGCCCTCGGAACGGCTGCTCGCGCTTCTCGATCAAGATCCAGGAGCCGCGTCCACCCAGCCGAGAAGCGATGTGCAGTTGGATCGATGGAGGCGTGGAGGCGGCGGCGAAGGGCGTTCGCATCAACTGCCGCGGCGGTCTGCGCAAACTCGCCGGCCAGCGCCTCCAACTCATTCCGAAGTGCGATCGCGGAGGCTGCTGTGTTGTCGACACTCCATGGCTTCAGGATGTTAGCGAGGTCAGCCCAATCCCCGTCGTCCGCGGGCTCAAGTTCGGGGCTGAGAACATAGAGCCGCCTCAACAGGCTCCAACTGTGGTGCTCGATCGAGCCTGCATCGGGGGCATCGATACTCGCGAGGGCGTTGCCAACCAGGTCTTTGAGGTGAGACAGGCGCGATCCGAAAGCGGCCGCGTATTGGCCTGACTCGTTGACCAGGGAGAAGTAGGCCGCGGCATTACGCTGATTTCGGGCGAGTCCGGCCAGCTCGGCGACTTCTCTGGCCCCACCCTGATGCCCGGAAACCGCGATAGCGATCCGGTCTTCCACTTCGGCAGAACTGTCCGCTGCAAGGTCAGCCCGGACAAGCGAAACAAACAACTCCATCGTCTGGGTATTGCCACGAGTGAACTGCGGACGCCTTCGGCAAGCGATGGCGAGGCGAATACCACGAGCACCGTTTCCGGCGTCCGTCTCGAGAACTAGATCATCAACTGCAGAGGTCGCCGCTTGCTGAAAAGCGACGCGCGTCGGCGTCCGCTCCCCGAGTTCCGACATGACCGTCCCGGTGAGGAGCCGCGCGAGACAGAGCGCCCCGACGCGATGCTCGAACCGGATGCCGCCCCCTCCGGTCGCATACGGACTTGGCACCGCGGCAGCGCGATGGCGTCCTTCGCTCTTTTCTTTCTTGGCCATGGGAGCCTCAACACCACTCTAGGTCTAGGAGCCGCTTGTGCCCACTCAAGTCTACGAGCGACATACAGTGCAGCCGTCCGTTCTCGGTTGGTCCGCCCAACTACGATTCCGCGGTCCGCGTAACCCGGCAAGGGCCGAAGCAGTTGGTCGTGACAGACTCGACATCAGCGCGAGCCTTCCGTAGTCGTTCTGCACTCGTACACCTTCAGCACTTCATCCCCGTAGTGGTTGATGACCTTCACGGCGATCTTGCCGGTTGGCGGTGCATCGAACGGGCGGCTGACGGTGCTGTAGAGGGTCGACCAGGCGTCCTCGTCGATCTCGGCCTTGAGGGCGCGCTGGAGCTTCTTGTAGGGCTCGTCGGCGCCGGTGAAGTAGGCGTGGCGCACGAAGAAGCTCTCCTCGTTGTAGTCGCTGTCGATGAACCAGCAGGCGATGTCGTCGGTGGAGGAGCTGCGGATCTCGCCGGTGGTGGGGTCGTAGACGTCGAGGCCGCGGAGCTCCACCTGCAGCTTGCCGCCGGGGAGGGTGCGCAGCTCGAGGTCGGGCTCGCCGAAGACCATGAAGAGGTTGCCAGCGCCGGTGCTCTTGAGGAGCTTCTGGTCGGCGGTGTCCATGGCGAGGTCGGGGTTCATGCGCGTGATGAGGATGGTGAGGTTGGGCCACTGCCGGGTCTCTTCGTTGACGTAGGGGCCGAAGGCGAAGGCGCAGACGACGAGCATCGGGAAGCCCTCGCCCTTGCGCGCCTCCTTGGCGGCCTCCTTGACCCACTCGGCGTCGACGGTGCCGTACTCGGGGCCGATGGAGATGGCGGCGCGAAGCGATTTGCCGGCGGCGTCGGTGTATTCGCCGATGGCCTGGACGTAGGTGCCGGCATAGGGCTCGATGCGCTCGAAGACGAGGCGTTCGCCCTTGTAGGTGTTCTGCACGCCGGCCTTGAGCAAGTTATCGACGATGATGGTGACGAAGTCGGCGGCGTCGCGGGCCGGCGGGGCTGCGCCGGTCGGCCCGTCCGTCAGCGTGGGTTTAGAGCCCACGTTGCCGGCCAACACTCGGTGCGGTGACAAGCTCTCGACCGTGAACGGGCCGGTTACACGAATGCGAGACGAGTCCTCGTACGGCTGGTCGTAGAGCAGCTCAGTGTCGGCGTGGCGGCGGATTGCGGCGTCGATCTCGGGGCGCGACATGCCCTCGCGGATGTCGGGGTTGTTGGCGATCGACTTCAGCATGACGTGCGGGACGCGCTTGTAGACGAAGCCCTGGCGCACATCGTGCGAGCAGGCCGAGGTGGCCGGCGGTACGCCGGTCAGCTCGGCCTCGAGCTTTGCGCCCTCGGGCGAGTCGGTGAGGAAGTAGTACGGGAAACGCGCGCCCATGAGGCGCGAGCGAGCAAGCGCGAGGGCTACGCGACTGGTGTCAGCCGTGATCCAACGCCTGCCCCAATGCTCGGCCACCACCGCCGTCGTCCCGCTGCCGCACGTTGGGTCAAGGACCAGGTCGCCGGGGTCCGTCGTCATCGCCATACAGCGCGCGATCACCTTCGGACTGGTCTGAACGATGAAGACCTTGTCTTCCGTGAATGAGCCGGTGATGGTGTCAGTCCAGATATTGTGCAGGATCGAAATGGGTAGATCGGTGAGTGTAACGGACGCAGATACCTGGACACGAAGCTGTTCTTACGCGGCGACCCCCTGAGCCTGTCGAGCGTACCACGCCGCGCGGGTCGCTGACGGGCTCATAAAGCCGTTCTTCTCGGGCAGCCACTGCTCGTTGTAGAGGTCGACGAAGGTCTCGACGGCCGCGCGCAGCTCGGCCACCGTGCGGTAGATGCGGCCGTGGATGATCTGCTCTTTGAGGGTCTTGAAGAAGCGTTCGGCGACGCCATTGGTCTGCGGCTGCTCGATGAAGGCGTAGCTC
>Ga0209538_1002028_pt1 | contig 10449 bp, 4 predicted proteins | sample BarGraNGADG00211_2_FD_184492 | JGI IMG/M metagenome (GOLD analysis project Ga0209538, IMG submission 184492) | Arctic peat soil microbial communities from Barrow, Alaska - Barrow Graham LP Ref core NGADG0004-211 (SPAdes) (version 2) | ecosystem: Environmental > Terrestrial > Soil > Wetlands >... | reverse complement strand
GTTGAAATAGTATGACCAATTGCTTTCCCTTTCTTAAAGGAATCTTCTTTTGATTGTGCGATTTTTTCTTCGTAACTCTTTGCATAAGCATCAAATTTTTCCTTCCTTTTCCTCTTTTTCTCAGGCGACATGAAATCAAGATACCAAATAACTATTCCTATTATAATTACTGCAGCTAATAATTTCATTGCACATATATTATTGTTATTTCATTAAATAAATAATTATTACACAAATACTCTACCTTGTCAATGCAATATCATATCTTGAAGGATATAAATTAATGCTCCGGAGAAAAAACCGATTAGTGCAAGCCAGCTTATTTTCTTGAGATACCAGAAAAAAGTGATTTTTTCCATACCCATAGCTGCGACACCAGCAGCAGAACCAACTATCAGAGCACTTCCTCCCGTACCTGAGCAGTATGCCAGAAACTCCCAGAAAAAATGGTCTGTCGGATATTGTGCTAAGTCATACATTCCCTGTGCCGCTGCTACTAAAGGAACATTATCAACAATAGAGGAAAGTAATCCTATCGAAATCACGATGGTACTTATATTGCCAATTGACTCTGCCATAAAATTTGCAAGACTTGTTAAGATTCCAGTTGATTGCATTGCAGCAATAGCAATTAGAATTCCAAGAAAAAACAAAATGGTTGATGTGTCTATTTTACGTAGCGCATGAACCACGGACAAATTATGTTTATTCTCTTCATCTTTAGACCTGTGAAGAACTTCTGTAATAATCCACAGTACCCCCAAACCAAATAATATTCCCATGTAAGGTGGCAAATTCGTAAGGGTTTTAAATACCGGGACTAAAATGAGAACGGAGATACCAGAAAATAACACTATTTTTTGCTCTTTCTCAGGCAATGATGTGCTCTGAGTGCTATTAATGTTTTCGGTTCGTTCGACCTTCCCTTTCAACTTGAAAGAGATAAATATTAATGGTACAATAAGACAAAACAGGCTTGGCAAGATTAACTTCGCAATAATCTTAAATGCTGTTATTTGTCCGCCTATCCATAACATAGTAGTAGTGACATCACCAATTGGAGACCATGCGCCACCTGCATTTGCTGCAATTACAACTGTACCAACAAAAAACAGTCTGTCTTTCTCATCTTTTATCAGTTTTCTCAGTAACGATATCATTACAATCGTTGTTGTCAGATTATCCAAGATTGCAGATAGGAAAAAGGTAATAAACCCGACTATCCAAATCAATTTTTTCTTATTCGTCTGAGTAATTCTGTCTGTAATAATGTTGAAACCGTCATGTGAATCGATTAATTCCACGATTGTCATTGCACTTAGCAAAAAAAACAATATTCCGGAAAGTTCGCCAAGATGTCCGGTCAACTGCTCATTAATCAGATGTTTATCCGGCACAGAGACAATATAAACAACCCAGCACAAAACTCCAGTAATTAATGCAGATGCTGCCTTATTGAGTTTTATCTTATGCTCTAATGCAATTGCAATGTATCCTAAAACAAATATTGTTATTATTAATTCTGACATCTCCGTTAAATGTTGATTGTAATGTGGATATAGAAAAACAACAGTTTATAATGTTTTTCTTCCCACACTCATTTCAATTTGTTTTTACGTATTCTTATTTGCTCCTGAATAATCATAATTACAGCAATCATTACTATTGCCAAATAAGCAAGAATACCTGCAATTGCTCTCATTTAAATATATTTACTAATTAAAATTCGGTCCATTGACAATGCCATATAGTCATTCTTTATTTTACACTAGGTGCTTTTTTTACAAGCTGAACTATTTGAGAAATTGTTTTATGTTCATTAAGGATTGGAATAATTACAATAATCATTTCCTCAGTGGTAAATTATTTCAAAAATAAGAGCAGCTGTCAGATCAACTCACTTTGACAACTGCTCTTCTGAAGAAACAAAGCATTAAGTAAGCAAGGTTTTTTTTATCTCCTAACAGCTTAAACGTCAATTCGAAATTATTATTCGACAGGATGCTTTATTTTATAAGGAATAACTTGATAAGAATCAGTATTAAAAAGCCCCCAATTATAACTGCAAAAAAGATTAATTCATTCTTGTATTTTAGTTCTTTCATGATAAAAAAATTGTTCGTAAATGCTATATATGCAAATTTAAGCATGAATCTCATGGGTGTTAATTAGAATATGATTAGAAACTATTCAGAAACTCATTAAAATACAGTTTCTTCTATTTTGTCTATTAACTTTGTGTGAAAGGGCTGACCATTATGAATGACATTAACATACTAATAGTTGAGGATGAACAAAGGCTGGCTGAAATAATGAAGAAGCAGTTAGAAGAATCAGGCTTTTGTGTTGATATTGCTTTCGATGGGTATATGGGTAGACAGATGGTCGAAAGGAACTCATATAATCTCATCATCTTAGACATTAATTTACCTTTAATTAATGGGTATGACCTCTGTAAAGAAATACGAAAAACAAACAGAAGCATTCCTATTATAATGCTCACCGCACTTGGTACCCCTGATAACAGAGTTGCCGGATTCGATGTAGGTGCTGATGACTATGTAGTAAAACCATTCGATTTCAGAGAATTATTGGCGCGAATAAACGTTTTTATCAGACGTTCAGATGTAATGTATATTCCAGAAAAATTAAGAATCGCTGACCTCGAAATGGACTTGAGTACCAAAACAGTTACAAGAGCAAATAAAAAAATCGATTTAACTGCAAAGGAAAGTTCACTATTAGAGTTTTTCATGAAAAGCAAAGAAAAATTGCTTACACGAGAAATTATAATTGAACATGTCTGGGGGATAGATTTTGACCCAAGTACAAACATTATTGATGTTTATGTTAATTATTTGAGAAAGAAGATCGATAAAGACTTTGAACCAAAACTAATCCATACGAAATATGGGTTTGGTTTTTATTGCAGTGACAAAGAAATATAAACAATGAATATAAAAACGAGGTTGTCTTTTCAATTCACTCTAATTTCTTCCGGAATCCTACTTTTTTTCTCCCTACTCGTGTACTACTTTTCATATACAAGCCAACTCAATAAATTCAGGGAAGACCTTTTTGATAGTGCTAAGAACACAGCCATTTTACTAATAAATGTAGCCGAAGTAGATTCATCGTTATTGAAAAAAATACACCAGTCCACTATTTCATGGAAAAGTGAAGAGATAGCATTGACAGACTCTGCTTTTAAGCTGGTTTATGGGAACAACATCCAATACCTGTCGAATAAAGTAGTGCAGGAGAATTCCAATACTGAAATAAATAATTTTTTCTCTATAAGGGAAAAAGATGGTGTTTTCTACAAGCATTCCTTTAAAAATAAGACATATAATGTTTTTGTCATGGCTTATGATGAAACCCGTATTGAAAACTTATCAGAGCTTCGGAAAATACTTCTATGGAGCATTCTTTTCAGTGTTTGGTTATCTGTCCTGTTTTCGTATTTCTTTTCAAGAAAAGCTATCCAGCCAATATCCCGTATAATTAAAAGTGTTAAAAATATTAACTCGTCAAAACTCAATAACCGGCTTAACGAAGGAAACCGGAAAGATGAGATAGATCAATTGGCAATTACATTTAATGAATTGCTAACAAATCTGGAAATTGCATTTAAAAATCAAAGAGATTTTGTTTCAAACGCCTCCCATGAATTGCGTACTCCATTGACTGTAATGATTAGTGAGAGCGATTATATATTGAGCCGTAAAAGAAATGAAGCGGAATATATCCAACATATTTCCGGATTAGTTACCGATCTAAAGACACTAAATTCACTAATAAATAGTCTGTTGGAGTTAGCACAAATTAACAGGGATAACAGCATTCGATTTTCAAGTGTCCGCATTGACGAAACTATTTACAATGCTATCCACCAGGTAAAAACTAAATATCAGGGACGAAAAATTATCCCAAAAATTCAATATCCGGAAAAGGAGAACGACCTGCTTGTTAACGGTAATTCCGGCTTGCTTGAAATTGCATTCAAAAACTTGCTTGATAATGCCTGTAAATTTTCTAATGAAGATGTTGGTGTGGAGTTTCAGATAACTGACAAAAACATAAAAATTACTATTTCGGATAAAGGAGTAGGCATACCTCCGAACGAAATAGAAAGCATTTATCACCCTTTTCAGAGAGCATCCAATGTGAAGTTCATTGGTGGGTTTGGAATTGGACTTTCGATTGTTGCGACAATTATGAAACTTCATGATGTTGGTTTTAAAGTTTTTAGTGAAGAGAATAAAGGAACCCGGGTTGAATTAGTCTTTAATCGTTTATCTTGAAAAGTTATATGACAAACTATATTATTCTGGCTTCATGTGTGTGGGGTCCTTTTTTCTTTAAAACGGATATCCAATTGCAATATTCAAAAGCAGATTCTCTCTCCTCCATATCGAACTTCCCAGGTCTATCTGATTAATAACCCACCCGTTATTTTCTGTGATCCATGGTTTTCTTAACGGGGTAGCCAGATCGAATCGTAATATGACAAATGAAATATCAAATCGCAGTCCCATCCCGGCTCCAACAGCCAGCTCATGATAGAACTGTGAAAATGAAAATGGACTCCCGGTATTCTCAGGGTTCGATTTAAGCAGCCAGATGTTTCCTGCATCTGTAAACAAAGCTCCTTTAATAAAATGATAGATACTAAACCGGTACTCTGCATTCATCTCAAGTTTAATATCACCTCCGGTTTGTAAAAAGCTGTTGCTTTCCGCACTGGGTTGTGAGGTACCTGGTCCTACAGAATTAATACGAAAAGCACGTATACTGTTTGTTCCGCCGCTGAAAAACTGTTTAATATAAGGCAGCGTGGATGAGTTACCATAGGGGATCGCCGCGCCGGCATATAATCTTATTGCAATTTTATTTTTGTCTGGGAAATTATAGTAAGCGCGGCCATCTATACTTACTCTTGAATATTGTGAATATATTGATCCGGCTATCCTTGAGGGGCTCTCGGAGGATATTTTTTTCCCGGTAATTACTTTAAACAGCGAAAAAGTATTGCCGGCTATCTCCGATGTATAGTTAAGATAATACTGAATTTTTTTATTCGGCATTATCTGCTCATTATAGGTGAATGAATAAGATGCACCTGCAATAAACTGCTCTTCATAACTCTTTTTAAGAAAAGGGTTGGAATTAAGCAAGGCATTAAAAACTTCCGACTTATTTCCGATAGAAGTATAACTTATATTAACCGGGTTTAATTCATGTTCAGTTCTTATATCTTTCTTCCAGTTAAAACCATAGATAAACTGTAACATTCCCATATCGAAATAATTAACCCTTTTTAAATAGGTATACGATAGTGTAAAACGCGTTTTTGGCAGATAAATGCTATTGTTTTCAATATGAAAAGGGACGAGAAAGCGCGGGAAATATAGCTCAAGCTGAGGGTTCAATGAGTAAGAATAGAGGTTATTCCCAGTTCCGCGAAGTTGTGCCTCAAACGAACCAGCCATGTTTAGCTTTAGCATCTCGGCGCCTCTAAAAGTATTTTTATTCAGGTAGCTTAAATTCAATCTGGGACCTGTATAATTATTAGATTTGGAGACAATATCTGCTTCTGTACTGAATGTGTATTTTGACATTGGGGTCATAAGAATAGTTGCATCGAGGTAATCACCGGCAGTGGTATCGCTCTTTGAAAATTTTACACTCACAAATTTGAAATTCCCAAGCGACATCAGACGGTTAAGAGTTATGTTATGATTTTTTCTTGAATAGATATCATTCTTTTTCAGATATATTGACGATAACAGAACTTCCGGCCTTATATTCATCCCTTTCCCGGAAGATATTTTACTTTGAGATTGGGACGTGTCAGCTAAACTTTTCAGAGTAATATCATTTAAAGAATAATCCTGATCAATATTCACCCTGTTAATGCGAAATACAATCAATGCATTTTTGGGAATGCTGTCCTTCAGAGTAAGACTTAAGGAAACCGAATTCCTTGCTCCTGAGGTGTCAGCTTTAAAGAGTAAATAGTCAGGATTAAAATAAAAATAACCATTATTTTTTAACAAAACATCGATTCTTAACCTTTCATTTTTAAGCAAATCGAGGTTGTAAATGTCACCAGGGAGAATTAATGATTTTCTACTTTCGGTCTGAATGAGCTTTGTAATTCTGTCATCAGAAATTGAATAGGTGATTTCCTTTACCGTATATGGTTTGTGAATTGTGATTACATACCTCACCTTTGAAGTGTATTTTTTCTCACTTATAATGAATTGAGTAGAGCTTTTAAAAATTCCAATATTAAAAAGTTTTGCATCGATTATTGCTGAAGAAACTGTAGGTTTTACCTCATTCATGAGTACAGGTGCCTCGCCTCTTTTCTTAAGCCACTTTCTGAACCTGCCTTTCGGAGATTCTCCTGCTGACATATAAGCCCATAGTTTTGGTCGTATGCCCAGGAAACTTTTATTTGGAAAAGGGTGAATTGTATTTTTTGCATTTGAAATAATCAGTTGTTTCTCCCTTTTTTTTATGTGGTCTGCTGTTATGAGTTTAATATCCGATCCGATATAAAGCTTTTCCCCAGCAGGTAAATGCCTCGTTCCACTGCACGCCATCGCAGAAATCGAAATAATGAGCAGCAGAAATCTATTTTTTACCGATAGTATCATTTTTATCTGTTATTCCCAATGAATCACTTTTATTTTTTGTTGACCGGAAAAATTCTTTCCAGTTGTTGAAATCAATTACATACATTACTCCGCTGCCTGTTTCAACTAATTGTCCTTCAATTGCACCTTCGTACTGATTATGCCTGAATCCTTTTAACCTCAGTCGTCCATCCTTTGTCAGCTTGTATTCAATTGATACGTCGCTTGTTATATCGCCTGCAGAATTTTGTTGGGCTTTTTGGCCCTCTACATCAACAACCCCTCCCACCTGAACAGATAACCGTTCATTAAAAAGTTGCTTCTTCAATCCAATATCCACCTGGGTTCTTCCCTGAGCCTGACCTGTCTGATAATCATTGTACGACTGAATATCAAAATTTAATTCAACTCCCGGGATTACTTTTGAGCTCCACTGATTCAGTTGAGCTGACAGAAATTTACCCACTGTGGTTCGAATAACCCCTGAAGCACCTTCCGTTTCAGTCTGGAAGGGATTCTCCCGTACAAATCTGCCTAAAACCAGTAAGGCAAAAACTTGCTTATTTAACGCTGAAGGATCCTGATTTAACACGGTCAGCTTGGCATTGACTGCTCCTCCCAAAATAGATTTTTCTTCAGGTGGAAGTTGTATTTCGAAACTGATGTCAGGATGCATAATCGGTCCCCGTAGTTTGAGTAAGACTATAAACGGATAGCGCTGTTTGTATCCGTTTTTATCTGATTCGCTCGGTCCCGACGTCTGGTCGGCCACAAGATCTATAGGTGCGGCGCGGATAGAGTAGACAGCATCAATTGATACATCAGCTTCCAGAGGATCTCCGTTCCAGATTATCCTGCTTCCGGAGTTAATATCAAATTTCCTTTTTATCACTGACTCAAGTGAGACCAGGTAACTCCCCTCATTTAAATTATATGCTCCGGTAAGGCTCATTTTTCCACTCCTGTCGATAGTGAAATTCAATGCTGCATCGCCTTTTACCACCAGCGAATCGGAAGTTGCCGGATCGAGTAATAACCTGAGTGTTGCCTCTTTATCTATTTCAATTATGGAGGTGATATCAAAACCTGTTAAGGCTGAGTGTTGTTTTTCTTTTTTGATTAAAAGAATTGGACTGATATTCGCCGGATTAGTGAAGGCTACAACATCTTCACCCTTATCGGTAGTCAGGTTTGATTCTGATACTGCATATGTAAAGTTAGAGCCTTTTTTCATTTTTAGCTTTGCATTTATTACAGGAAGAGTCATAGGACCATTTATTCCTATCTTACTGTCAATGATCATTCTGCCGTAAAATCCGGGATTGTCTTTTGCTGTTGTATTGATCAGTAAAAAATCCTGAGCATTGACACGTAATGAAAAATTCAGATTTTTAAAATGTTCCATATTTACAGCTCCGTCAATCGAGATAATATGTTTGTTCTTATCCATCACCTTAAAAGAGTTAAAATAAATTCCATCTTTCTTTAACTCAACAGTTTCATGAGCCAACTGTAACAGGTTATTCAGTGCAGCAGGTTTAAGAAAAGCATTATTGAATACTAATTTTCCGGTAATATCAGGGGCAACAGTACTGCCTGCTACTAAGAGATCTCCTGTAATGATTCCTGATGCTTCAGTTATTGATCCCATTGAAAGAGCCTCTACGCTTTTCATTGAAAGAGCATCGATAGAGGCTTTGATATTCAATTGATTCAGGTCTGCTTTAGTGATGAAAGATCCTTTGGCTGTCAGTTTATTTTCTCCCCCTGAAAGTTTTACTTCAAGATTGAATGTCTCTCTTTCAGGATTTTCAGCTTTTATATATAAATCACCAATCGGAATGTTTCTGAATATGAGGCTGCTAATTGTAGCATCGGCAATCAGACCGTACATATTATCAACTCTTTTAAGAAGTATTTCTCCATCGACTTTGCCTTTTACCAATCCTGAATCTCTTTCAACAATTCCTGAAATATCATTCAGGTCGAATTTTTTAATTTTGATTTTCACATCATCATTATACTTATTATTTATTGAGGCGATACTTATCTCACTTTCTGCCTTGTTAAAAGCCAGATTATGAATAAGCATTCCCTCACTCCCGAACTCAACATAGTTATCAGGGGCAATGTTCCACTTGTCAAACATGACAAAAAATCCATCAGGATCAAGAGTCAGTTTATAGTTCGATTTCTCTCTGGTAATCTTCGAGATAACCTGTAGCTTTTTGTTATGCTTCTTATCCAATGACGACAGATTCAGGATTAAGGAGTTATCCGCCAGTTTGCCTTCAGCCAAAAAATTATCAATTTTTATTGTTGAGTTTGAAATACTGCTGCATGAGATTTGGTAATTCAATGCCTTAACATCGCCATTTATCTCTGCATTAATTTCTGCTATTTCAGTGCTTCCATACACTATTTTACCCATGTTCATCTTGAGTTTCAGAATGTTTTTTTCACCTGCAAAACTTCCGGAAATATGTCCCGGCCAAAATTCTGTCAGTTGTGGTAAAAAAACTTCCGTGATAACGGGATCATTGTGAAGCTGAATATCAAAATTAAAATCCCCCGGTTCAACTTTCGTTTTCAGATTTACAGAATCTCTGGCAGTAAAAGGAAAATATTTGTTCACGAATATCCCTAGGACATCAGGAAGTTCAAGAGGGGAAACAGTGCCTGTATATTTCATATCGACCAGAGAACTGCTTATTGTAAATTCACTCCCGGCAGGTTTATTTATCAGATTAACTAATATTGAATCCAGAGTATATGTCTTACCTTTATGAGCAATTATGATGTTTGAGATTCCGGCCTTACCATTCATTGTTCTTACCGAATCACCTCTGATATCTGAATACATCAGAAACCCGATACGTACATCACTCTTTGTGAAATTGAGTTTCTGAAGATCCGCACCTTTTAAGTTTAAATTGAATTTGTAATGTTCCTTGCCGGGATTCAGGTTGACCAGACAGGTAAAATCAAATGCAGCGTTTTCATCTTCAAGAGTTATTTTTCCATCGAATTCCTTCCCCGATACAGAACCTGACAAATTAAGTTTATGATAAGTGTAGTTATTTAACCTGATATCTGAAACCGCTGCCTTTATATTTGCAGAGAGGCTATCTATATTCAGATTATGTCCGGAAACTTCTGCAACCAATGTTACCTCTCCAAACATAGATTCGTTTCTTAATAGAGCACCAAGATTAAAACCTGTAATATTCAGTTTGCTGCTGAAGAAATCTTTTTTATCGATACCTGCGGAAAGATGAGCCGAACCGAAACTACTGGTAAGGTTAACATTTGATTCAAATAAGTTCATTGTTCCTTTAAATGCAATTTCCAGGCTGATTTTTTCCGGGAGTTCTATTGTTCCGGGGATCAGCGAGGTATCTATCATTTTTAAATCCTGCCTGCCCGAACTAATATTAAGTTTTTTGATATCGAAATATGAAGTTTTGTAATCCGGTAAACCTGTTATGAGAAAATCGGTATTCAAAATAGTATTGTTTCCCGTACTTATAGACAGATTTTTTCCTGAAATATTTTTAACAGTCCCATTTATTAATCCTGATATAGTTGTTACAGTAAGGTTCTTTTTGAAAAAGGGGAGTTGGCTGATCCCCGGATTAAAGTAGATAATATCGGAATTACAGATACTTATCTTCCTCATATCTAAATTGATGATCATTGATTGTATGGAGTCTATTATTGACAAAAATGACGGATATCCCAGCTTCAGATCAGCATTAATACCCGAATTTGCAGTTTCGAGCACGAGGTTTTTTGCAGTTATGGA
>Ga0209538_1002027_pt1 | contig 10450 bp, 7 predicted proteins | sample BarGraNGADG00211_2_FD_184492 | JGI IMG/M metagenome (GOLD analysis project Ga0209538, IMG submission 184492) | Arctic peat soil microbial communities from Barrow, Alaska - Barrow Graham LP Ref core NGADG0004-211 (SPAdes) (version 2) | ecosystem: Environmental > Terrestrial > Soil > Wetlands >... | reverse complement strand
ATATAGTAGGTATAGTATTCACCGTTGCCGCCAGAGATGCCATTCGTGTAGATCTGTTGCGCCGCCGCCTCCGAACTGGGTCCAAAGCAGGCGGCGATCTGCAAAAGGAGGATCAGATAGAAACCCGCGGTTCGTTTAAATAAATAGCTTATACATCGCATTAGTATAAATGATGGCATGCCTTCGAATATACAGGGAAGATGGTTGCCTGGTCAAGATGGGATGCAACCAAGCTGGCCAGGTGGCCAGGTTTCCTGCTCGGGCGGGTTTTCAAACAAGGTCTGAAGCGCGCGGCGATGACGCTACCGAAACTCGCGCCGCGAGAATGGCGGCCCCTAATGCGCCGGTCAGCAGCGGCTCGGCCACTTGGCTCACCGAACAACCGAGCGCCTTTTCCAGCGCGGACGCCATGCCGGGAATCAACGCGACACCGCCCGTGAAAAACACCGGCGCTTCGACCCGCTGACCCGCCAGCGCCAGCATGCGCGACGCTACGGACGCTTGAACGCCGGCGATGATATCAGCGGGCGACGCACCATTGGCCAGCAGACCGATGATCTCCGTCTCGGCAAAGACCACGCACATGCTGCTGATGGCCGCCGGAGCCCGGCTCTGCTGAGCTAATTCACCCAAAGCCGGCAGACTCATGCCCAAACGAACGGCTACCACTTCGAGAAAACGGCCGGTGCCCGCCGCGCAACGATCGTTCATGGCAAAGTCCCGCACGTTCCCGGCACCATCCAGACGGATCAGTTTGCTGTCCTGGCCGCCAATCTCGATGACGGTGCGCGCCTCCGGCGCCACGTGCCGCACGCCGCACGCATGGCAGCTTATTTCCGTAATGGTGCGATTCGCAAAACGAATCAGTTGCCGGCCGTAACCGGTGGCCACGATGCCGGCAATCTGTTTCTCCTCCAGTCGCGCCTGCGCCAGCAACCGTTCAAAAAGTTCGCGCGCCAAACGCTCCTGGTCGAGGCCTTGATCCACGGTGCCGGCGGCCAGCACCGCCTGACCATCCCGATCCCATAGCACCGCTTTGATGGCGCGAGAGCCTGCGTCAATACCGGCAAATATCATCGTTTTCTCCTCTCCTTGATCGTTTCCACCAAGGCCTCCAAAGGTGGTAAAGCGCGGATCGCCGTTGCTGGAACGATTCGCTGAGGCGTCAACCCGTGCGCCGCGATCCATTCCGGCGGCACAAAAGGAGAGGTGTACAGCACCGTCGTCATGAGCAGCCGCGACTTCTTACCATTTCAAACAGGGCCTCCACCCGCACGGCAATCCGCGCAGAATCCGACGGCGAATAATCCGTTTCGATGCGCAAATAAGGAAGATCCAGTTCTTCCTCTGCCAGGCGCCTGATTTGAAACGATTCAATGGCATAGGTGTGACACGCCTGCCAAATCAGCTCGATGACACACTCGGCCCGGTATTCCCCGGCCAGTCGCCGCAACAGCGTCTGCCGGGCGCCATTGCGGGTCTTCACCGAACATGGCAACCGGTAATACTTTTCCGCCAGAGCGCGCAAAGGATCAGGGGCCTTGATGTCCACATCTTCCAGGATCGGCTTCAAACCGGTGCAGTTTTCCTGGCACACCACCAACCCGCCGTGGGTCTCGATGATGTCCATCACCCGCTCCGCCCCATGCACCAGCGGCACCCCCGTCAACAACACGCGAACCGGCCGCAGACCGCGCGCCTCCGATTCCCCGCTTCCGACTTCCGACTTCTGACTTCTGACTTCCGCCCTCTGTCCCCCCAGACAGGAAGCCGCGTGCGGTTCCCTTGCCAACCGGCCGACGAACAGTTGCAGCACCGCTTCGTACTGTTCGTGGTCCGCCGGAATGCCGGAAATAAGACTCTTAAAACCCAGCAGTTGCCGGCCGGTCAACGGCGGTTGCTCCACCTTCATCAATTCGGCCAGGGCGCGCCGCAGCGCGCGCTCGCGATTCATGACCGCGATGGCGGAGCGAATTCGATCGTCCGTAATGGCGACCTGGAAGCGCGATTCCAAAGCCGCTTTGAAAAGGCGCAACTCCCGCGTCCAATGCTCAAGCGCGTCGTCATCGTTTTCCTTTTGCGGCAGTTCGAGCAGATGGGTTGGACGCGTTTCGGCCAGCAGCTCGAACATTTTCTTTTTGCCGTCGCAAGTCGTCTCGGCCACCACCAAATCCGCCATCTCCAATAAAGGATTCTGCTTGCGGAGATGATAGCCGTAGGTGGATTTGATCAACGGGCAGAGGTTGGCCGGCAGGTGCGCCTCGGCGGCGGGAATCAGATCGGCATCGCCGCCGCAGAGGCAGACCGGGATGCCGCCGGCGGCGAGGATCAGTTCGCGCGGCGCGTATTCGCACAGAATCCCGACAACCGGACGCCCCGCGGCCTTGCCGGCTTGCGCGTAATCGAGGCAGTTCTGAACCATCCGGCCAAACCAGGCCTGGGGATCCGAGGCTTCACGAGAACAGCTCATGCTGGCGCGACTATCGCAAGTGCGCCCCCGGGCGTCCAGCGTAAGAAGAAAGGGGTATGGGGAAAGCGCGCCAACGCAACTATTTCACTTTCCTGGCCACCAACAATCCCTGGATGATTTTTCCTAAAAGGAAATCACGCCTCCACGACTTTCATAAATCGGTTCGCGGCGGCGCGCTTGCGGGCAGTTTCGCTGAGAAGCTTCTTGCGGAGCCGCAGATTCTTCGGTGTGGCCTCCACGTACTCATCCGGCCCGATGTATTCGAGCGCGCGTTCGAGGGGCATTTTCATGGGGGGCTCGAGCTGGATGCCCTTGCCGTCGCCCACCGACCGCATGTTGCTCAGTTTTTTGGCTTTGCAGGGATTGACTTGAATGTCGCCCACGCGTGGATTTTCACCCACGATCATGCCCGGATAGATGGCTTCGCCGGGTTCGATGAACAGACGGCCGCGCTCCTGGATGGCATTCAGTGCATAGGCGGTTGCCACACCGCTTTCCATGCTGACGAGCGAGCCGGTCTGGCGCGCGGCGATGTCGCCGCGGTCGGGTCCGTACTCGTGGAACAAGTGGCTCATGACGCCCAGGCCGCGCGTCTGGTTCACTAGGTCGGTTTCAAACCCGATCAACCCGCGCATAGGCATGATGGCCTCGATGCCGATCTGTTCGCCGTGGTGTTCGAGATGCGTGATTTCGGCTTTGCGGTTGGAAAGGTTTTCGAGGATCGCCCCCATGTTGTCTTTCGGGAATTCCACGAAGACTTTCTCGATGGGTTCAAGCAGGTTGCCCTCGGCGTTGCGGTGGTAGATCACCTCCGGGCGGGAAACCAGCACTTCGAACCCTTCGCGGCGCATTTGCTCAACGAGAATGGCGATCTGCATTTCGCCGCGGGCGCTGACCTCAAAAATATTGGGGACGTCGGTGTCCGCCACCTTGAGGCTGACATTGGTGCGGATTTCCTTCATCAGGCGTTCCTTGATATGCCGTGCGGTAACCAGCTTGCCATCCTTTCCGCCCAGCGGTCCGTCGTTGACGGCAAACTGCATGACAATCGTCGGCGGATCGATCGGCACGAACGGAATCGGGTCGCGATCCACGGTATCCGTGATGGTTTCGCCAATGGCCACTTCCTCGAAACCGGTCAATCCGATGATGTCACCCGCGCTGGCTTCCTCGATTTGGATGCGCGCCAGGCCGTCGAAATGGAAAATGGCGGTGACCTTGGAGGCGTCCTTGCGGCCATCGCCATGAATGCAGGCCACCGCATCGCCGACGGCGATTTTGCCACCGAGGATTTTGCCTAGGGCGATGCGCCCCAGATAATCCGAGTAGTCCAGATTGGCCACTAGCAGCTTGAACTCGCTGTTGGCCAGGGCCTGGGGCGCGGGAATGTACTGGACGATGGCCTCGAAGAGCGGCTCGACGGTGGTGCTGGGCTTGGCCAGATCGGTTTGGGCAAAACCTTGTTTGGCGCTGGCGTAAATGACTGGAAAATCGAGCTGGGCGTCCGTGGCGTGGAGGGACACGAACAGATCAAAAATCTGGTCCAGCACCTTGTGTGGGTTGGCGTGTTCGCGATCAATTTTGTTGATCACGACAATCGGCTTGGCGCCCACTTCCAGCGCCTTGCGCAATACGAACCGCGTTTGCGCCTGGGGACCGTCCACGGCATCGACCACGAGCAGCACCCCGTCGATCATGTTCAGGATCCGTTCCACCTCGCCGCCGAAGTCGGCGTGTCCCGGCGTGTCCACGATGTTGATGTGGTAGTTTTTATATTTAAATGCGGCGTTCTTGGCGCGGATGGTGATGCCCTTCTCGCGCTCCAGATCCATCGAGTCCATCATGCGTTCGACCGTCACCTGATTGGCGCGGAAGACCCCGGACTGTTTCAGCAAACAGTCCACCAAAGTGGTTTTGCCATGATCCACGTGGGCGATGATGGCGATGTTTCTAATATGCTCCATAATTAATACCGTTTAACCAAGCCGGGTACTGTGCGCCTCCGGTGGTGCAAAGGTCAAGCCCCATGAATATAAAAAAGGGAAGCGCTTTCGCGTCGGGGCGGGGACGGCCCCTGCCCGCGTAGCATGAAACCATTCTTAACGACCGACTGCCACTCCGTGCTGCTGGGGACGGAGCCGTCCCCGCCCCGGGGCTGGTTCGACGCGCCCGGCAAAGTTCGCGGCTGAAATTACTTCCTCCGTTTCACGGCGGCGTGCACCTGGGCCGCAATCTTCAAACGGAGGGCGTTCAGCCGGATGAAACCGGTGGCGTCGTCCTGGTTGTAGGCCTTGGTCGGATCGGCTTCCATGGTGGCGATTTGCGGATGGTAGAGGCTGACCGGCGATTTGCGTCCCGCCGTAATGATATTGCCCTTGTAAAGCTTGAGCCGCACCGTGCCGGCCACATGCTTCTGGCTTTCGGTCACAAAGGCCTGCAGCGCCAGACGCTCCGGGGAGAACCAGAAGCCGTAATAGACCAGTTCGGCGTAGCGCGGTATCAGTGAATCCCGCAGGTGCATCACCTCGCGATCCATGGTCAGGCTTTCCATCTGGCGATGAGCGAAATGCAGGATGGCGCCGCCCGGGGTCTCGTAAACACCGCGGGATTTCATGCCCACGAAACGGTTTTCCACCAGGTCCACGCGCCCGATGCCGTGTTTGCCGCCCAGTCTATTCAAGGCCTTCATGACACCCAAAGGCGTCAATGGCTTGCCATTCACGGCTACGCAATTGCCCTTCGCAAAATCGAGGTTGACGTATTCAGGCCGGTTCGGCGCGTCTTCGGGAGAAACGCTCAATTTATACATGCCCTTGAGCGCGGCGGCGGAGGCGTCCAGCCACGGATCTTCCAGGATGCCTGCCTCGAAGGAAATGTGCAGGAGATTGCGGTCCATCGAATAGGGTTTCTTGGCGCTGGCCTCCACGGGGATCTTCTTGGCCGCACAGTACTGAATCATTTCGGCGCGGCCCGGGAACTGGGCCCGGAACGAAGCGTCGCGCCACGGGGCGATGACCTGCAATTCGGGCGCCAGGGCGGCAGCCGTTAACTCGAAGCGCACCTGGTCATTGCCCTTGCCAGTGGCGCCATGGGCCACGGCGTCGGCCTTTTCCTGGCAAGCAATTTCCACCATTCGTTTGGCAATCAGCGGGCGGGCGATGCTGGTGCCGAGAAAATACTGACCCTCGTAAATCGCGCCGGCCTGAATCATCGGAAAGATAAAATCGCGCGCGAATTCGTCCGACAAATCCTCCAGGTAAAGCTTCGAAGCGCCGGTCTTCATGGCCTTCGATCGCAGGCCTTTCAACTCCTCTTCCTGGCCGATGTCGGCGCAGAAGGCAATCATTTCCGCCTGATATTTTTCTTTTATCCACGAGAGCAGCACCGACGTATCGAGGCCACCCGAGTAAGCGAGCACAATTTTCATAACACCCATTCAATCCGTTCGTTCGAACCCAAACCGCCCAAACTAAACGCCAATCCGCCGCCGCTGGAAAGAAGATTATTTGCGACCCTCGTCCAGCAACCCGGCCCGTAGCGTCTTCGCTCGTCCTTCGATGCGCCAAAAGGTTTCCCGAGGCCGACGACGAGGACGAGGACGAACGGGGCAGTTGAACGCAGCGTCGTTGCCAGATTGACCGGGTCAAGAGGCCAGTTTCCGCAAATACTCGAAGGCGTAAAGACCCGAACTATGCCCATCGGCCCAAACCGGCTGAATGGCATAGCCGCCCACGGGAATGACCTGGCGCAGTTGCACAGCTTCGGGCGTGAGCGGTTTGTCCGGACCCTTGTACAAGTTGCCTAAAACATCGACCTCGCCTTTGCAGGTGGCGCAAGGACATTGCTGGCGCAACTTGTCCAGACGCACAAAGCTTTCAGTGCCATCATCCCATTTGATGGCCAGTTCCTCGCCGATCGGTTCCAAATCCACAGGTCGCATGCCAACAGCATAGCGCTCGTCAAGACTGACGTCCAGGGAAGGGCGTTCGTGATCCGCCTTCGTCCACATCCTGTTTTATGCGCTTACCAAACTTTGTCGCACCTGCGACAAAGTTTTGTAGGGTGCGTGGACGGCACGAGCCCACGCGCATTCCATCGGAGCGGGAATTCCGGGCCTCCCTTACGCCGTGTGGGTTGACGAAGGGGACGGGGACACCGGGGCGGGTACGGGGACAGTCGTCGGCTCGGCGAGTTTCCATGGCACTTCGTAAATCTTAACGGCCTCATGAATGCCTTTGACCGTGACCGGCGGCTGGGACACGCATAGGGCGGCCAGCGTCGGATCATCGCGCAGGAGTTCGGCGTAGGTCGCTTCGCCGATGACGATGCGGCCGCAGCCCGAGACGCCCTCGAGACGGCTGGCCAGATTCACCTCCCGCCCGAAAACGGTATAGTTCAAGATGTGCGCGTCGGATCCCATGAGACCGACGGTGACGATGCCGGTGTTGATGCCGGTGCCCAGCGACAGCAACGGCAGGAGTTGGATCGGCGGCTGGCCCTGGTCGGCGCGCGCGGCGTTCTCGGCTTCCCGCCTTTCGTTTTCGGCGAAGCGCTGCCGATTAAGGTCGGCAGTGGCCCGTTGAGCATCGATGGCGGCACGGACACAGAACAAGGCATGTTGCTGGCTGGGCGTCGGGGCGCCCCAGAAAGCCATCACGCAATCGCCAATATACTTGTCCAGCGTGCCGTTGTGCTTTTTGACCATATCGGCGATGGCACCCAGGTAGAGATTGACCGTTTGCAACACATCCTGGGCTTGTTGATCGTAGTAGGCCTTGGCGGAGGCGCCGGTGAGCTGGTGCTCGCGCACATAGGCCTCGGCACGGGCGTGACTCCTGTCGGTCAGCTCCGTGAACCCGCGCACATCGGCAAAATAAACGCTCACTTCGCAGCGCGCGCCGCCGAAGGACAGTTGCTTGGACTTGAGCAGTTCGTTCACCACGTTCGGCGAAACCAGTTTGGCGAATACGGATTTCACGCGGCGGCGTTCCTTTTGCTCAAAAAAAGCCTGGTACGTCACCAGGCAGACGTACGTGGTCAGCAGGGCGCCCAGCATGGGGAGAACCAGCGGAATGCAAACGCGGTATTGGGTGAAAAGAAAAGCCGTCAGGCCCAGGTAAACCACAACCAGCGTGACAACCCAGAAGGAAGCCGATAACACGCGAAGGTTCCAGGTCAAAAGGGCCGACGTCGCCCCCAGCAGCACGATCAGGCACAATGCGAGGGGGTGCGAATAGGGTCGAATGAAACGGCCGGTGATGATCGTGTTGGCGACGTTCCAATGCTGGCTCACTCCATACGTTTTTTTTCCCAGTGGCGTAGTGACCAGGTCGGTCAGATCGTTGCCGGTGGCAATCGAACCGACGACGACCAGTTTGTTTTGAAAAAGCCGTGGGATCTCATTCGTGTCGCCTACTTCCCGCATCAAATCCAACGCCAGCACATGCTCAAAGCTGTCCTTGGTCAGTCGTTTGTCCCAGGGCGGCAGGCACCAATCGATGTAAAACCGGCCTTCGTCATCGATCGGGATCACACGCTCGATGCCATTGGGGCCTGGCAGACGGATACGATGGTTCTGCGGCTCGACGCTGGCACGATCCAAATCGAGGTTCAGCTCGCGCGCTGCCATGATGATGCCCATGGCCCAGCCGCGCTGGTCGATAAAGGCCCTTGCTCGGCGCGGTCCCAGCTCGACATATTCCTCATCGAGGAGGTTTTTATTTTCCGTCACGAACTTGCAGTCAAAGCAGCCTTCCGAATCTAGCTCGATCCGCAATGGGCTTTCGGAAGCGGATTTGCCCTCCAACCTCAGGCCGGTTGGATCGATCTGCACGCTTTCGAGCTTCATTTTGTGGAGCCGAAGGACGCGCAAGATGAGCGGGTGCCAGATGCGATAATCCACGAAAGGCTTGGTCCGGCGCAAAATGCCATCGCTGTCGGACTCGGCGGTGATGTCTCCCATTCGCATGGCATTGGTGCGGAACATCTCCGCCGGCACCACGTCGGGTTTTGCTGCCAAGGCGACGTTTCCTGCCCGCCGCATTTGTTGGGCAAAAAACTGATCCGGTTCTAAGGTTGCACCATTGATCACCACGAGGCGGTGGTCGGGCCGCAATTCGCCAAATATGATGTCGAATCCCACGAATTTCGCGCCCTGAACGGTCAGCTCGCGCACTATGCGGCCGTAAAGATGGCGCGGCCAGTAGAGACCATATTGGAAACCGCGGGTTCCGTCGCTCACCACCGCGATGCTGTCGTCATCGATAAAAACAGCGGCGAGATTGGTGGAAGCGACCGACGGCACAAATCTGGTCGCCAGGAGCATTTGGACGTCGTAGGCCATCCATTCGAGCCGGTCAATTGGCCAAAGGTGCGGAAGGAGCTGCAATAAACAAACAAGCAGGATCACTCCGGAGGCGATTAATGCGGGAACGCGCTTGATGGTGATCAATTTTACCATGCTTTGGAGTGCTTCTCACTCCGTTCCGGTTGCGGTCGAGCCGCGCCAAGTCAAGCAACGATAAAAACAAAAAACCCGGAGCAACGCAAGGTCGCTCCGGGCTAATTGACAACAACGGTTCCTAATAGTTCCAGCCATACGGCGTCACCGGCGGAATATAAGGCGGCTCGATCACGATAACCTCCCCTGGGTTCGGCACGAGCGGGACATTATTGCCAGGGCCGAGGATAGGGCCGCCAACGCTTCCAGCAGGCACGTAGGGAGGCACGGTATTGCCATTAAGTAACACGTTTCTAGCCGTCTGATTGTAGAATTCCGAGGCGATGGTCACCTCGCCACCGATGAAGGTCGGCGGAATATATGTTGGATCAAAGTCCTTGATTTCCAGCACACCCCTGCCCGCGACAAAAACCTGACCCGCGTTAACCGTGTAATCGGTGGTTGTTCCAGTGGTGGTATCGGTGTAATGCACCAGCACGCTGCCGTCGGTAACATAGACTCGTCCGGCGGTGCTGATGTCGTACTCGGTGCCGCGAATGCCCACAATGCCGGTGGGAATCTTGACTTCGTAAACCGAGGTTGCCGCCGTTCTCTTCACACTGCCCTGAATACGGCCATTCTTGAGGTCCAAACGGGTTTCAATCACCGTGTCGGCACCGGTGTTCTCGAACACGAGCTTGTCGAGCCCCAGCAGGGTGTCGGCCGTCACATGGATAACCGGTCCGTTGTCCTTAAGGTACAGATCGACCTGGGATTCGGAAAGGGTCCTGATCGTGGTGCCCGGGTTAAGGACCTTACCCACCGCGAGCTTCTGCCATGCGCCGCCTTCAAGATATTCAGCGGAACCCTTGATGGCCCGCACGGTTGCGGTCCCTTGTTGCGGTTGGGCTTGAACAGAGACGGCGAGCGTGGCTGCCAGAGCGACGCTAAACGCCGTCAATTTGGTGAAAGTGCTTCCAATGTATTTCATATGTTTCTCCAAATTAATTAAAAACCGTTGTCGATAAATCGGTAACAGAGTAGAAAATCTGCGGCGGATGTCAACCGCATAATTCATTTTTGTTCGGATATTTTTCGGGTCACAATTCCCAGGTAGGACTGGGCGATGAGATTATTTACCGACTTGAGCTTCAAGGACTTTTCAAACCAGAGCTTGGCCCCCGCATAATCCCCCAGTTGAACCCGATGCCAGCCTTCGTGGGCCACTACATAATAGTTGTTCGGATCCAGCTTCAAGGCCTTCTCAAAAAAGGGTTCGGCCTCGGCATGCCGCCCCATCCAGTGCAGGCACATGCCATAGCGCATGGGATTGTAGGTGTCGTACGGATTCAAACGCATGCCCAACTCAAACCAGGTCATGGCCTGCCGCGCCAGATCTTCGTAGCCGGCATTCCCTAGCCAGCTCAGTCCCCGCAAGTTTTCGCCCAGGTTGTAAACCGTGTCGGGATTCATCGGTTCGGCCGCCTGGGCTTTTCGCAGGAGTTCCACCCTTTCGTAGGTGTAATCTCTGGTAGCCTTGA
>Ga0209538_1002024_pt1 | contig 10456 bp, 15 predicted proteins | sample BarGraNGADG00211_2_FD_184492 | JGI IMG/M metagenome (GOLD analysis project Ga0209538, IMG submission 184492) | Arctic peat soil microbial communities from Barrow, Alaska - Barrow Graham LP Ref core NGADG0004-211 (SPAdes) (version 2) | ecosystem: Environmental > Terrestrial > Soil > Wetlands >... | reverse complement strand
GAGAAATTAAATCAAAAATCTAAAAGAAGGGGAGGAGAAAAATGGAACCTGAAAAGACGGGAGCAGAATTGTTTGCAATAGCCAATCGCCAGGCAAGGGAGACAGCAACCTGTACAAAAACTAGCCGCTGGTTTGGGAAGCCTTATGCAATAGAAGGCAAAATTACTAACAATTCTAAGGAAGTTACTGAGGGGCAAATCAGGTTTAAGCTCTTAGATAAGGCCGGCTGCAAGATCGGAGAAGCCGCGGATACCTGCGAGAATATTGCGCCGGGGGAGACTTGGCATTATAAAGCCTACATCACCGTTGAAGATTACGCGGCCTTTGAACTCTTGGGGCTTTACTGGTAAGGTTAAATTTTTTTAATATTTTTGGCAGAAGCAATTCTGCCTTTTTTTATTTTGTATAATTCCCCCAGGTAAAAATTGCTGCAGTTTATTTTGTAGAAAAATTAGCAAGCGAAAAACCTATTTTACAAGGTAGGTACCCTAGAAGGATTTATTTTATTCTCGGTTTTTTTCTATAACAAAAGTCAATTGAGCTAAAAATTCGGAATAGGGGGTACAAAATGGATTGCACAATATATGGGGCGGAACTTTGGAATATGGTTAATAAACAAGTGGTTACTACTGCAAGATGTATAAGAACTCGCGGCTGGTTTGGTGCGCCTTATGCTATAGAAGGAAAAATTACTAACAATTCAGATAGAACGGTGCACGACGGGCACGTGGAATTCAAGCTTTTTAACAAACAAAACTACAAAATTGGAGAAGCAATAGATGCTTGCAAGACCCTTGGACCGGGGGAAACTTGGCATTATAGGGCGCTAATTACGGTTAATGGTTATGCTTCTTTTAAGCTATTGGACTTCACGGGGAGGTTAAATTACTTTTAAGGTTCTAGGCAGGCGAAAGCCTGCCTATTTTTATATTGTGGAATTTCCCAGGTAAAAAATTGTTGCAGTTTATTTTGCATAAAGGTTGGGTATCGAGGGGAAGGCGGTTTATTTTTAATTTAGAAGAAGGACTAAATGTGAAGGGAATAAAAATTGTTTTTTTTATTATTTTGTGCTATAATAAATTTCACGTGGGCAGGTGGTAGAGTGGTTTAATTGCCCCAGACTGTAAATCTGGTAGCCGAAAGGCTTTCGGGGGTTCAAATCCCTCCCTACCCACCAGTAATTTTTTGTTTTTTATTCCCCGATAGCTAAATTGGCTGTAGCGGCAATCTGTTAAATTGCTAAAATGTAAGTTCGAATCTTACTCGGGGAGCCATTTTTTGGGCGGCTAGTTTAATGGGAAAATTCCTGATTTGCACTCAGGGGACGAGAGTTCGACTCTCTCGCTGTCCACCATTTTTATTTTGTCGAAAGCTTGTTCCTATTATGCCTTTTCTTGCCCTTTCCAGCCCCGTAGCGAAGATTAAATATGCTTTCGCTTAGAGGAATACTCCACCGCAATAAAGAAGCCGTTATTGCCCTAAATTTCAGCACTATAAGCTTTTCTTTTTTCATTTTTGTGTTATAGTCATATAGGTGTTTTCTTGGCTTAATTTGCCGAAGTACTGGTTTAAGAAGCCTCCGTTCTTAACTGGGCTTGCGAGTTCGACTCCTGCGGAAAACACCATTTTTTTAACTATTTTTAGTGTAATTTATTTTTCTCAGTCCTCCTGGCGGAAGGGTAGACGCGCTAGTCTCAGAAGCTAGTGCCTTTAATTGGCGTAAAGGTTCGAATCCTTTGGGGGACACCAAGTTTTGTGTGAACAAAAATTATTTACCATATTTAAGATAAGTGCTATAATATTATTACTGCGTTAGGAAGGTACTTTTGCAGGAAGTTATGCGGCTTGTTACCGCGTAATTGCACAAGCAACTTACCAACAAGGTGCCCGCCTAGCTAATGGTGCAAATTCTGCTATCAAACGCTGGAAAAATAGAACCCGACAATGGTGCAAGCCCAGAACTGGGTTCGGCGGTTTCAGCAACAAAAAATACGCAATAACTAAAAGGGGGTGATGACCATGAAATGATCCTAAAATAAGAAGGAGGAAAAATGAAAAACTGTCATTCCCAACGTAGCCATCCTGAGGTTGCCCAACAAGATTGGGGGAAGCCGAAGCCTTGGCAGAAAAAAGAGATACATGGAAAAGTACGGAAGTTTTACAAAAACAAAAAGTGGCTGGCTTGTGCCATTCTTAATGAGGAGCCTTATCCACCTCAAAGATAGTGCTAAAGTTTTGTTTTCTTTTTTTAATTAAGTACTATATTGGTTTCACGTGTTACCGTAGCGCAACTGGTAGAGCTTTTCTCTGATAAGGAAAAGGTTGGCAGTCCGAATCTGTCCGGTAACACCATTTTTTTAGTCCAAATTCATCAAGCTTTTTCTTATATTTTTAGCTTGTATAACATAAAGTAGCAGGCTTCCCAATAGAAGCTTGACTCATACATAAAGGATGCAACAATGAAAGCAGAGAATGTCGGCAGTACGTTGGTTATTACCGCGGAGTACCTGAAAAATAGAAACGGGGAAAAGCGAGTGAAGGACCTGCAAGAAAAAAGCCGAACTTCCCACTATGAGGAAGAGGAGTTTCATGTTCGCCGCTCTTCGAAGCGGAAGGAGTAAACCATGGACAAGGCTAAAGGAAGTTGTGTTCCGGATGCCGTAAGTCTGGCAGTTACCTCTGCCGCTGCTACCTTCAAGGAAGAAAAGTACCGAAGAATTCTTTTTCGAACTCTGAAAAGGGGCCGTGATGGATCTGTCCGAGAGTATCTGTACCTCGAAGAAGAGAACCGTAATTAACTATTTGTCTGAAAAGAGAGGGAGCCTTTTAGGTTCCCTCTCACCATTTTTTTGCAAAATTTGCACTATAATAATATTAGAGTAACAATTGCTGCAGGAGGAAAAATAATGGCGAGAAAAACTTGGCAAGGCTTAAAGCTTGATATAGTTTGGGACGAAGCGTATTTTCTTGCTACTTGTGAGGAACTTCCGGTTTATGGTACTGGAAGTACGGAAGCGGAAGCTTTCGAAGATTTTAAGGTTTCTTTGTTTGAACTAAAAGAAGATTTAAATTCTAAGGTTTCCTTAGCGGAGGAGTGGAAAATAGTAAAAGCTAAAATTGCCAACTTCACCAAGGATTAATATGTCCGTTAATGCTTAGCCGGGCTTAAATAAAATTTCACGGGCTTGAACTTTGTTTTTAATTTTAACTATAAAGGAAGGGGAGACACTTTAAAAGTGCTCCCCCTTGTTTTTGTTTCTTCTACCGAAACTAAGAAACTTTGATCCTTCGTACCGCCAAGTCATATAGGTTGCCGGTATTTAGTGCTAATTTCTTTGCTTGCTGTTCTTGCTGTTCTTTCCGTTCCCTACGATCTGAATCCGTTCTCCTGTCGAGCTCCGGATGGGCATCGTAGTAAAGATTCTTATCATTGCGCATGTTCTCTTCAGCAATTTCTTGGGAAGCCCCAATGCCAAAAGAGAAACGGCAATTTCCACTGGGTTCGAGCTTAAATTCTTCTATCGCGGCTTGCCACCCTTTTACGGGGTACATGGCTACGAGCAGAAATTCGTCTCCGAAGAACAGGCGAACCGCTTTGAAATTGTACTGCTTGGCGATAATGTCCAGGCTTCTGCTGAAATTTTTCAGCAACCGATTCCCCGCGGTATGCCCGTGGAGATCATTTTCCCGCTTCAGCCCGTTGATGTCAACGTATACGTAGGTCTCAAAATTTGATGAAATCGAGGATAAGTAAGCCTCCAACCAGTCCGAGTTACGAAGGCCGGTTAAGCGATCCAACCCTGAATGCGCCAGAACCCGAGCCGTCAATTTCGCTCGTGTCTTAAAATCTACCACAATATCCTTCACCAGTTGTGAGATAGTCACAGTTTTCTCCTTTCTTCTGATTTTTTAAAAAGAGATTACTCAATGTCTTGTTATACACCTATTTTGAGTACGCTTTTATTTGGCTAATTTTGGCTAAAAAACAAAAGCAGGAAAGCAAAAACTAGCGCTATTATTTTTAAAGAGAAAAAGGTTTGAAGCTAGAAAAAACCGCCAGCTTTTAAAAGCGGGCGGCAGAGCTAAAATTATTAAAAAGAATTTAAGATATGGTGGGCTGCCTCGGGAAAACTGTCTACTTCGATAAAACCGCTGGCGGGCAAAGCTGCTTCTTCAAAACTCCAAGTATCTCGCTTAATCCTTATGCCAAAAACCTTATTTTCATAAGCGGGCAGAATGTCAGATTTCTTGGAATTTCCTATCATAATACACGCCGTTTTGGTTTTTGTTCCAAACACTTTCGCCATGGTCTGAGCATCTTTTTGTTGCAAAACATAGCAAATTTCAAAAAGGTCGCGAATGCCTAACATGTCTATCTTTCGATTTTGGCTCGGGATATCGCCGGCGGTCACTATATAAAGCTTTGCGCCACTAGTTTTTAGTTCGGTTAAAGCTTGCAGGGTGCCAGGAAATAACTTTACCTTTGCCATATGAATAGTATTTGCCTTATTATAAACGGTCTCAAGGTTGGCCGGGTTGCCTTCCTTTTTACTAAGGAGTAGACATTGCAAATAGGTTTCTGTCCAGCTAGTTGGATAGCGGGCTTTGGAGTAACCTATCTTGCTCGCCAAATCTTCCTTGATACCATCATAAATAGCAAGAATAGCTTCCGGCACCATACCCGTATATTTCTTGATGAGCGCAATAACTTGGTTACTATTTTTTTCGTAATTTTCTTGGCAAGTAGAGAGGGTGTCATCCAAATCCGTAAAAATATGCTTGTAACGATACGGTTTCATTTTTTCCATTGCTCCTTCTTGATTTATATTTTTATCTAGTTTTGTTATAAGGGAAAAACCAAGAAAAAACTTTCCTTTTTTTGAAAGAACTTTAGTTTTTATTGGGAACCACGATAAAAATCCTGTAAATTTTCTCGAAAGAATAAATTTATATTTTGAAGTTTTTTTTGAGCTTTTTAGTCCTTCTTTTTTATAGTTTATAAAAACGTGTTTTCCTTTGGCTGCTACAAGCTTTATAAAAGAAAATAATAAAAAGGGAAGCTATTCAGCTTCCCTTTTCTTATATTCTTCGACGGCCAATTTATCGCAGATTTCATTAAATTCATTCCCTGCGTGGCCAGGAATATGTTGCCAGACAATTTGATGCTTAAACTTTTTTACTAAGGTCAATAATTCAAGCCAAAGCGCTTTATTTTTTACGGGATCGTTTTGAGAATTTCTCCAACCATGGGAGATCCAAGCTTCTGCCCAATTTTGGAGAAAACAGTTAACAACATAGGCAGAATCGCTTATGACGGTTACTTCTGCGGTGGTTTTGTTGAATTTTTTCAGGCCTTCTAAAACGCCCATAATTTCCATCTGGTTATTGGTCGTATTGGCTAAAAACCCTGAATAAGTTTTTAACAATTTTTCGTTTTCATCTAAAACACAACACGCCCAGCCCCCATTTTTCTTTTTATTGCAGGCGCCGTCGGTATATAAAATATATTTTCCCATCAGGTTTTTCTCCTATTATTAAAGCTACCACTACAAGCATTATAGCTCTTTATTTCACTTTCCAAGGAAGCCAAAAAAGCAGAAGCCCAGGTTTGCCTGGGCTTCTAAAGTCTTGCTAAAAGCTTTTTTCTTTCATTCTGCTCTGGATTTTCGAGGACAAAGGCGAGAATTTCTTTTAACTTTTTTCCGATTTCCGGGCCCTTGAAGCCTGCAACAAGCAGGTCATCCCCGTTAATTTTGAGGTCGGTTAGGGAAGTGCAAGCCCCGCTTGCCAGTACCTTTTCAATCAACAAGCGAACGTTTTCGTCGCAAAGCTTACTGGAAATAAGCAGGGCGCCCATTTGCTTGCTGGTTTTGTTAAGCAGCCGACGAACTAGAAATTCTGAAGGTTGTTCCGAAGCCAGCAGCGTAAGCGCCAGCGAAGTATTTTTAAGCAAAGCAACTTCGGCATTGGCTAACTTCAGGCTTGCTTTCAATTTCTCTCCACTCACTTCCTTCCCGGCGAGAAAAGCAAGGCTGCCGAGGCGAAGGGAAGGGGAAGCACGATCCAAAAGGCTTGCAAGCTCGGAGGAAAAAGCCGGCTTCTTTACTACCTGGTGTTGTAATTCTGGAAGGATTTTTTCAAAGATACCAAAATCTAACATGAGTTTAAAGGTTTTTCCAGGCGCTTCTGCGGCAAGGAGCTTGGTTATTTCCTGCCCGATTCTTTCCTTGGATACGTTTTCCAAAGAAGCGGAAAGCGCTATTGCAGCTTTCAGGGTTTCTGCTTCAAGAGAAAAACCCAATTTCGCAGAGAAACGAAAGCCCCGAAGGATTCTGAGAAAATCTTCTTCAAAACGAAGAAGGGGAGAACCCACGGTTTGAATTACCTGGTGCTTTAGGGCTTCCAGCCCACCAAAGGGATCAATTAAATTGCCGCGTAAATCCAGCGCCATAGCATTAATGGTGAAGTCTCTTCGAGCAAGATCGCTTACTATGTCCGTAACAAAAGCGACGTTTTCTGGATGTCGCCCGTCCGTGGTGCCATGTTCCTGGCGAAAACAGGCAACTTCTACCGAGGAGCCGTCCTCACAAACTACTACGAGGATGCCAAATTGTTCGCCTACGGCAAGGGTCTTAGGGAAAAGTTGTTTAGTTTGCTCCAGGGGAGCATTAGTAGCCACATCAAAATCATGCGGGGTAAGCCCGAGCAGGGTATCTCTAACACAACCGCCTACAAGAAAGGCTTGAAAACCTTGAAGTTCGAAGGTCTTCATTATCTCAGCGACACCAACGGGGATTTGCATTTCAAAAGACTTCATTTGGTGCCTCCTTCTAAAAGAATTTGGATTAGATATCCATATTTTTGTTATACAAAATATTTTTTTCTAGATTTCAGGGCTTAGTTTTAGCAAAATTCGGGTTATAATAAGGGGGAGAGAACTTAAATTGAGAAGCAAAGGAAACCAAAATGGAAATAAAGCTGGAAGATAAAGAAAAATTACTCTCGGAAATAGCAAGAGAAATAAACACTTGCGAAAAATGCGCGTTGGCAAAAACCAGAATTAAAGCAGTTCCTGGTTCTGGAAATCTTGCTGCAAAGCTTATGTTTATCGGGGAAGCCCCGGGGAGGAACGAAGACGAGCAGGGCTTACCTTTTGTAGGGCAAGCAGGCAAAGTTTTAGATAAGGCCTTAGCCGCCAACGGCCTTAGTCGAGAAGCTTGCTTTATTGCTAACGTAGCAAAATGCAGACCCCCTAATAATCGGGTACCAACGCCGGAAGAAGTTGCTTGCTGTATCTCTTATTTAACCCTTCAAATAAAAATCCTGGAACCGAAATGTATAGTGCTGTTAGGCGCTACGGCCCTTAAATATTTTATAAAAGAAGAAAAACCTTCGATTTCGGCTTTAAGAGGAAAGAAAATCATGATAGAAGGAAGAATTTTTGTTCCCACCTATCATCCCGCTGCCTGCCTTAGAACGTATAAATATTATGAAGTTATAGTAAGAGATCTTGCTTTTGCTAAGAGTTTAATCTAGGGAAATTATTGGCTACCTTTGTTTTTTCTCAAGATAAATTAAAATTCCCTTGAACGAAGTTGCTTTTTGTTCAGGAGGAAAGGAGGATGGAAAAAAGATTAGTAGAAGTACTAGATGAAAATTTGCAGGTGTTAGCCCAAGAAGACCAAGCCGTGGTGCATGCCAAAGGGCTGTTACATCAAGCAGCGCGGGCGCTTTTAATCAATAGTTCGCAAAAAATTCTCTTAGTAAAAAGGAAACGGAACGATTGGTTGCCTTTGGGGCATTTAGATATGACCATAAGTACCGATATCTTTGTGGGAGAAACGGCGGAAGAAGCAATTTTAAGAGAATTCCTCTCGAGTTTTGGCTTAGCGTTTAAGGCTTTGCCCCTGGTTTGTTTGGGGCAAGTAGCCGAATATAAGGTTTTCAAAAAAAATAAAGAAATAGACAATACCCTTTCCCAAGTTTTTTTAATAAAAAAAGACGTAAAAGCTGCCGCTATACATTTAAATAGTGAAACAATAGAAGCCCTTTTGTGGCTGGACTATACCGAATTTGTAAAAAAGTTTTTCACCATAGATTATGGCGGGCTTAATCTGGCTAACCGAAAAAGGGTTTATTATGAAATATTTCAAGCGCTGGGAATTCCAGCTTTAGAATGAAAGCCTAAGGCTTGCCAAAGCGCGGGGCTATAATGAAAGCAGCAATAGAAAAGACTTTTATTTTTTTATTGCGAAAGAGGCGGGGAAAATGAAAAAACACACGAAAGAAGAATTAGAGCTTTTTGCCGAACGTTTAGCGGCCGGCAAAATTAACTTGAAGAATTGCATAAAGGATTTTACTCAGGATGAGCGAAAATATTTGGAAAGAAAATGCAAATTTTATAATCTTCAGAGCGTAGGTAAGCCAAAGGAAGGAGCCTAAAGAATGGAAAGCGAAAACTACGAAGTTGAAAAACGGGTTGCTTGGATCCAGCAAATTTTGACCACTTCACAGCTGGAAGGCATAGTGGTGGGTAATAGTGGGGGGAAGGATTCCGCTACGGTACTTGCGTTGAGCAAATTGGCTACCAAAAATGTTCTTAGTGTAATTATGCCCTGCAAAAGTCTTAATAGCGATGCAACTGCTGCAAAAAGCGTGGCCAAGAAATTCGAGGTAGAAAATATTAGGATAGACCTTTCTAAAAGCTACGATTTGCTGCAAGAAGAAATTTTTAAGGCAGTAAAAATAACGAATCAAAAAGCTTATTTTAACCTTAAACCAAGGTTGAGAATGACCGTGTTATATACCGTAGCCCAGTGCAAAAACTATTTGGTGGCAGGCACGGGTAACAGATCTGAAATAGAATTGGGTTATTTCACCAAATGGGGGGATGGGGCTTGCGATTTTAATCCCATAGCAGATTTAACCGTAGAAGAAGTGCGGCGCCTTGGCACTTATCTCGGCGTTCCTAAAAGTATTATAAACAAGGCGCCTTCGGCGGGGCTCTTTTATGGGCAAACCGATGAAGGCGAATTGGGGTTAAAATATTCTGATATAGATAAATATTTGTTGACGGGAATTTGTGAAGACCCAGCAATAAAAATCAAAATAGAGGCTTATCAACGGGGCAGTAGGCACAAAAGAAGGCTGCCGCTTATGTATCCAGAAGTAATTAGCCCTGAAGCGTGAACTTCAGGGCTAATTTTTAGCTTGAAAATATTTATTTTCTAATTCGCGGAGAAACAGCCCTTTGTCTCGTCGAAATCTAAAACGGCCGTGCCCTTTTTCTTATTATTATTTTTTAGCAGAAAGATATTTCTTTGATTGTTTTTAGAAGCATAATCCTTATAAAGGTAAAGCACCCGGTCAGAAATCGTTTCTAATTCCGAAGTAAAACCCAAGCCTCGCGCATAAGTTACATTGGAGTCGTCGTTTATTGAAGCGTTGCTGTTTAAGGGCACGGTAACAAAAATTAAAACCTCTTTTTGTAGCGCCAAAGCTTTTAAGCCTCGAACTAGCACCCCCATTTCTTCTTCGAAAAGCAGGGGAGATTTTTCTATAGGAAAGAGCATGGATAAATCATCTAAAATTATTAATTTTAAGGCTTTGCTGGCGATTTCTTTTTCTAATTTTTTCAGGAATTTGTCATTGGTGCGGTTTTCGTTCTCCGTTATTTCCAGGTAAAGCGGCGCTTTAGCTAGATTTTCGGCTGCTTGGCCCAAAATCTTTTGAGCTTCCGGGGCGGCCGTTTTGCTTTTGTCTACGGCACTAAAAATATTATAGATTTTTTTCTGCATTTGCCCTTGGTTATAAATAAAAGAAAAATAAGCAGAAGGGATTTTGTTCAAAGCATTATAAATGGCCAAGTGTAAGCCGAGGGTGCTGCGTCCCGCTTTGTGCTCCGAACCCAAGAGTATCAGTTCGCCGGGGAACATGCCTTCTAATAAAGTATCTAACGGTTTAATCCCGAAAAGATAAGTAGTTTTTAGTTCTTCCATTTGCTTGCTCCTTTTACTAATTTTTGTAGTTTTGTGATATTTACTATAGTTTAATCCTTTTTGCCGGAAACAGTAATAATAGTAGCAAAAATTTTTGCTTGGCAAAGCCTTGGGTTAGGCTTTCCCCTAAAACAAGCAAATTGTCGTTTTTTTTGTAAAGATGTTTTTTTTAGTTAGAATAATAGAGCTTAAGCCCTTATTTTTCGAGGACAGGAAGGTCCATGAAACTAAAATTAAAAAAGCTAGGCAAAAAAACTAAAGGTTTTACCCTCCTAGAAGTAGTGGTAGCCATGACCATCTTTTCCATTTGTGTAGCCATGGGGCTGGGGATAATGACTTATGCGCTGGCCCAAAAAGCCGAAAATTCGGCCGTCCTTACGCTGCAAGATGCCTTTAGCACGGCCAGTGCCACGATGGTAGAAGAACTAAAAGGGGCTTCTTGGGCGAAGGTGGGGGTA
>Ga0209538_1002023_pt1 | contig 10457 bp, 10 predicted proteins | sample BarGraNGADG00211_2_FD_184492 | JGI IMG/M metagenome (GOLD analysis project Ga0209538, IMG submission 184492) | Arctic peat soil microbial communities from Barrow, Alaska - Barrow Graham LP Ref core NGADG0004-211 (SPAdes) (version 2) | ecosystem: Environmental > Terrestrial > Soil > Wetlands >... | reverse complement strand
GTGCTTCCAGCTGAGTATCAAAGTCAATCCATCCGGGAACCTTTTTACCGCGTGTGACAGAACGGATTTCCAAGGTCTCATATTGACCCAGCGCCTCATCGACGTGTTCCGTGCAGTCTGAATCCCCGGTCATGACGAGCATCTTGATCCTGCCGGCATTCATACGGTATATGTAGTCCTTTGACGTCAGCAGGTGCGTAGCCTGTACGGCAATCGCACCAATCTTGTGCAGACCCATCATGCAGTACCAGAACTCAAACCCGCGTTTGAGAACCAGCATGACTAGATCGCCTTTTTCAATTCCCTGCCCGGCGAAAAAATTGGCAGCCTTATTGGAAAGCTTAGCCATTTCTCCAAAAGTAAATCGACGCTCGGCACCATCGTTGGAAACCCAGAGCATACAAAGCTTATCCGGCGTTCTCGCTGCAATGACATCAAGTACGTCATAAGCGAAGTTGAATGAATCAGGATATGTAACCTTATAATTTTTCTGTAGATCCTCAAGAGTTGCATAATTATCTCTGTGTCGTCCAATGAACTGCTCATATATAGGCATATCAATTCTCCTTTTTGATGACAACCGCTAAAAACTTGCAGGATCTGTCATGGTTCGCTTTCATCGCATGCGGAATACCTGAATCAAAATATATACTGTCACCCTCTGATAATTCGTATGAGATTTCACCGATGTAAAATGTCATCTGTCCCTCAACGACGTAATTAAACTCCTGCCCTTCATGGGCATGCAGAACGGGCACAGCATTTTCTTTGGGCTCAACAGTGACCATAAATGGCTCAGCCATTTTATGCCGGAAAGTAAAAGCCAAATGTTTATAATCATAATTAGCCCGGCGATGAACATCAAATCCGCCGCCTCTTTTTACCATGCAGCATGTTGAAAGCTTCGGCGAATCCCCGCTCATAAGATCAACGACATCAACGCCCAGGGCATTAGCAGCGTTATAAAGAAAAGAAAAAGAAAAATCCTTTTCTCCCTTTTCATATGAGATATAATCATCAAGCTTAACCTCACACTTTTCGGCCATCGTCTCCTTTGTCAGTTCTTCAATTTCCCGCAGAGCTTTAATTCGCTCGCCCATTTCCTGCAGTTGATCTGTCATAAGCCTACCTCCTGCCATATTATAAATATTTAGAACGATTTGCATGACTCTAATAATAGGTAAGGTACGAAAGACTGTCAACCGAACATGCGAATTCCGTTGTTATTGTCATCTTTGTGATACATTTTCATTCGTTTTGCACCTTCTTATTGGAGTATAATACAAAATGAGACTATCAAAACGTAACTGATTGGAGGATATAACATGATCGAAGATTCAAATCCGAAAGGACAGACTGATATTTCCTTCATTAAAGAATTAGCGCAGCGCATCAGAATGAATGTTGAACAGGTTATTGTAGGAAAAAGCGATGTCATCAACCTGCTTCTTACAGCACTGATTGCACAGGGACATGTTCTTATTGAAGATGTTCCCGGAACAGGAAAAACCAAGCTTGCCCGGTCTATCGCAAAATCAATCAATGCGGTTTTTACCCGTGTACAATTTACAGCAGATCTCCTCCCGTCTGATCTTACGGGAATTCATTTTTATAACCAGAAAGAGAGCGCATTTGTTTTCAGGGCGGGCCCCCTATTCACAAATATCCTGCTTGCAGATGAAATTAACAGGGCTACAGCCAGAACTCAGTCGAGTCTTCTGGAATGCATGGAGGAACGGCAGATAACTGTTGATGGTGAAACGAAAATTCTTGAACGTCCTTTTCTTGTTATAGCAACACAGAATCCGATAGAAACACAAGGAACGTTTCCGCTTCCCGAAGCACAACTCGACCGCTTTCTGGTCCGGCTGTCAATGGGATACCCGGATACGGATGAAGGAAGAAAAATACTGACACGTTTTCAGATACAGGATCCCCTCAATTCTTTACAGGCTGTGTGCAGCACGGAAGAACTCATACGTGCACAGAATCTATATGAACATGTTTTTGTCAGCAATTCCGTACTATCCTATATTCTCGCGGTAATTGAAGCGACAAGGAACGACGAAGCGATACTGCTTGGTGTAAGTCCGCGGGGATCCCTGGCGCTAATGAAAGCCGCCCAGGCATATGCCGCGATACACGGCAGAAATTACGTTATACCTGATGATATCAAAACACTTATGGTACCCGTACTTGCACACAGGCTTATCCTTCGCACCGCCAGTTCTTTCTCCATTAAATCATCCATCGGAGGCGGTATGAATCGAGCCGCTGAAGTTCTGCAGCGTATCGCCGATACGGTTTCCTGCCCAACGGAACCCTTCACCGTTATGTAGAGGGAGATATGCCTATGCCGTTTTTTATTTTCGCCGCTATCATCGCAGGACTGATTCTATTACAGACAATCCTCTATAAGAAGCGGGCTTTGAAACATGTGACTGCAAATGTTACTTTTTCAACACCCATTGCCGCCTGCGGGGATACAATCACTATCACAGAGACAATAATTAATCAAAAGGCTCTTCCCATACCCTGGATTACTCTGAAATTCGAAGTATCCCGTGAACTGCTGTTTCTGGATATGACCAACACGCATAAGAGCGATCATTATTACCGTGAAGACCTGATGTCCCTGGCAGGCTGGCAGCAACACAACCGTCACATTCGAGTCCTATGTCACAAAAGGGGTTACTTCCGCTTCAAAAGGCTTAGCACCGCAACACATGATCTGCTGCTGCAATCCAAAATCGTCGCCGATTACCCCTGCGAATCAACACTCACAGTATTGCCTCTGATCATTTTTGCTCCTGAAATGGATATTATGTATCGCTTTTTTTGCGGAGATTCGGTTAATCGAAGAAGTCCGGTCACCGATCCGTTTGCCTTCGGAGGAATTCGCGAGTATCAGCCATGGGATAATTATAAAAGTATAAACTGGAATGCTTCAGCAAAAAAAAACGAACTGATGGTTAATATAAATCTTCATACATTACAAAGGAAAATTACTCTCCTTCTAAACGTAATGCCATTAACACAGCTGCCTAATTATTCTCTGGCGGAAAAATGCATCAGCCTGTCAATGACATGGGCATCCATTGCCGTATCTGACGCCGTCCCTGTCCGTCTGATCAGCAACACCCGCGATATACTGACTGACGCACCCGTGGATACGGAATATGGCTGCAGCAACGACCATCTCAACCGCATCGGAATTGACCTTGCCCGCATAGATCTGACAAAGCGGGCAATACCTTTTATCAAGGTTTTGGAAAATGCAATGGCGGACTTCAGTGCATATACAACTTTTATCATCATTTCTGCAAATTCCGATCCATCTTTACAGAGATTTCTGATAGAAAGGCAAAAATCCGGAATCTCTCTCTCTTGGGTGCTTCCTTATGACAGCACTTCGAAGCTGGCAACACTCGATTCAGAGACCAGTTCATTTACTATGCCGCTGGAGGTGGGTTACGATGCCTGAGAAAAACCGTCTGCATTTTTTGGAGTTATCCACAGAAAATATACTGCCTGATGCCCTGATGAATTCTATTCTTCTCATTACTGTCATTGGATACAACAGCATGTTGCTTGTATCCGGCAACGATAAAATCTCACGCTATTTTATCAGCTGGTTACTCATCATACCGGCAGTTCTTCTGTTTATTCTGCGCCGTTCGAATCTTTTGGCTATACCAATGACGTTAATGCACCTCGCCGTGTCGATAATACCTGTACTACTTTTCGGACTCATGGGATTCGACGTTCTCATAACTGCATCTTCAGCTGGAATAATTCTTGCTGCATACTCACTTACAGCCAAATTCCGGCCGGTTCCGACGTCACCCTCTATTCCATTGTTGATTCTCAGTATCTGCGTGCATTTATACTGCCTGATCGGCACATTTATGCGTAATACCCGTAGTCTCACGCCCTATATTTTTGCTGGTTTGTGTAGGTGTATATGCTTGTATCTTGCTGCATGGCAATTACAGAATTTCCAAAAAAGCTTTAATCATTTCCTTACATCGCAGACCCAGCCAGGAAGGCAGATATCAGCTAACAACAACAAGATAGTATTCCTGCTGTGCCTGTGTGTCATTATAATTTTTCCTGTATCGATTATTTTTCCGTATGGTTCTATCGTTAACTTCCTTAAAATAATCGGAAGCAGAATAATCGCGTTTATCCTCTACCTCTTTAAACTTGTCCCATCTGCAAACGGCGAGAGCGAGGAGACCGTTCCATCCTATACCGGGGGAAGAAACGCGGAATATGAGTTCCCTTCATTTGGAATTCTAATACAGATACTCGAAATCATTATTTTCATAGGATTAATCCTGTTCGGTATCTTCTGCCTATATAAACTTGTTATTGCAGCTGCCAAGTACCTCCGGTCACATTACCGCAGGAGTAAAAGCACGTCCATAAACACGGGCAGCCTCTACGTAATCGATGAGGTAATCAATCTCAATAAAATAACGGAAATACAAAAAAGAAAACCTCCTGCTTTCGGCACCGGCGAGGAACGGAAAATCAGGAAAAAATACTTTCATACAGTTAAGGAAGCCATATCAAAAGGCGCAAAAATATCGGGATCCTTTTCTACGGAAGAGATCGGGAAAGCGGTACTTGAAGTGTCGGGAAAAGATATCACAGAACTCACACATCAATATGAAGAAGCACGGTATGGCAATCATACTGATTCGACCCCGGATTAGTATTCCATCTCAGTATTTCAGATCCGGTAATCAATCGCTGACCGTGCACATACAACGGTCCCGATAAAGCGGCCGACTTTTACATGCTCCGGGTGAATAACATAAGCATCGAGATCTTCCAGATTATCGAAAGAAGTGATCAAAGCAACATCCATATTTTTATCTGTGGGGTTCTCATTTTTAACAACAGTGAGACTTCTGATCTGAGGAATGAGGGCCGGCAAAGAAGCAAGTGCTTTGCGGATCAGCTCAAAATTCTCCTCCTTGTTTTTGTCATTAGCCGTTTCCAACAATTTCCAAAGAACAACATGCTGGATCATACGAACCTCCTTATGGTTTTAAGTTTTCATCAATGAGAGCCAGGGCCCCATAGAGAATCGAGTCATCGTTTAGTTCTGCTTTTGCAAATTTAACGGAAGTCCGGATCGAAGGCATACAGTATAAGTCGACCTGGTCAACAATTTTTTCAAGAAATGCATCTCCCAGGGCTTCCATTACGCCCCCGCCGAATACAATCATCTCCGGACTGAATATATTCACAAGAGAACCGCTTGCTATTGCCAGATAATGGCATGCACGGTCAATTGCTTCAAGCATTACATCATCATCCGCCTCAAAGGCAGCTTTCATAGCTTTACTCTTGAACACTCCGTCAGTAATAGCCGATTCCATCAGGGAACTGCGCCCGCGCTGTATTTGCTGACGGATATAGTCCGTCATTCCGAGTTTGCTGGAAAATGATTCCAGACATCCTCTTTGCCCACAGTTACACCGGGGTCCTTCCGCATTTAGAATCATATGACCGAGTTCAGCACCTTTGAAGTTGTAACCCATATACAGTTTGCCGTCAAGAATCAATCCTCCGCCCATACCGGTACCTATAAACAGACCGACGACATGTGTTAACCCTCTAGCAGCACCGTATTTCCACTCACCATATACGCCAGTATTTACATCATTTCCTATAAAAAACGGTATATGAAAACGTTCTTCGATGATGCGCTTGATTTCATAGTTTGCCCAGGGAAGATTCGGTGAGAAAAGTATAACTCCCGTGTCCTGATTAATGACACCCGGAGCACCTGCCGCAATCGCCTTTACATCATCAATAGTAATCCCATAACCTGACAGGAGTTCATCGACAACGCTAATGATAGTATCTTCAACATTTTGTGATCCTTCTTTGGGCTTTGTCTTTTTTTTAAGCCTGAAAACAATTTTCTCAGTTTCATCAAAAATCGCTCCGAGGACTTTTGTTCCTCCGATATCAAGGCAAATTGAATATTTACTCATGGCTATCCTCCCTACAGGCTTTCAGTTGATCATACAATTCATAAAGTTGTTGAACCCCATTTTCAAGATGGTAATAGTGGAAAATATATGGAACCAGCATAACCAGAAATAATATGAAAAGAGCAATAACAGGCAAAAAATTGGTGATAAGGAAAACCGAAAAACTTAGGAAGGTCAGGCAGGCAAACAGAAGTGTTACAAGAAGGTGAATCAGACGTTCATGCTGAAAAAAGAGAATCCACTCCCAAAGGGAGCAGATCTCCTTATCCAAAACCTCTTTTAACAGGATTTCTCCCGAAGCAGTTCGTTCGAGAAGTCCTTTAATGTGTGATATCTTTTGTGTGAGTCGGTCTGCCATAGCTTATGCTCCGATCTCGACTGGTACAGTACTCATCAAAAACACAGGTCCACAATGTGTATCAGGCGCCGATGTCTTCCGCGGTGCTGCGCGAACGCTTCTTGGCTTTGTTGCCAAGAACCAGTTCCGGCGGTTTTCTGTCCACAACACTCTCTTTAGTAATAATACACTTCTCAATGTCTTTTCTGGACGGAATCTCATACATAATATCCAGCATAATCTCTTCGAGAATAGCACGCAGACCCCGGGCACCCGTATTGCGTTCAATGGATTGGGCTGCAATGGCTTCGACAGCCTCGTCAGTAAACTCCAGCTCAACCCCGTCCATATTCAGAATTTTCCAATACTGCTTGAGAAGTGCGTTTTTAGGTTCTCTCAGCACACGAACCATCGCCTCTTTATTGAGTCCTTCCAGGGTAACGGAAACCGGCACACGTCCGACGAACTCCGGAATAAGTCCGAATTTCAAAAGATCCTGCGGCATAAGATATTTGAGAAGCTCGCCGTTCTTTCTGTCCTTCTTCGTATGCACGTCAGCACCGAAGCCAAAAGCTTTCTGGCCTATACGTGTCTCAATAATCTTCTCGAGCCCGTCAAATGCACCTCCGCAAATGAAGAGAATGTTCGTCGTATCAATCTGGATGAATTCCTGATGCGGGTGTTTTCTTCCGCCCTGCGGAGGAACGCTTGCAATCGTACTTTCCAGTATCTTAAGAAGGGCCTGCTGGACGCCTTCACCGCTGACATCCCTTGTGATTGAAGGGTTTTCAGATTTTCTGGTAATCTTATCGATTTCATCAATATAAATAATGCCGCGCTGTGCCTGTTCAACATCAAAATCCGCATTCTGCAGAAGCTTGAGCAGAATATTCTCAACATCTTCCCCGACATAACCGGCTTCTGTAAGTGTTGTTGCATCAGCCACTGCAAAAGGTACATGAAGAACCTTCGCAAGAGTCTGTGCCAGCAGCGTCTTACCGCATCCTGTCGGTCCAACCATCAGAATATTGCTCTTTGTCAGTTCAATATCATCGTTCTTGCCTTGTTTTGAGAAAACTCTCTTATAGTGATTATATACCGCTACTGATAACGCTTTCTTTGCCTGATCCTGGCCGATTACATACTGGTCAAGCGAATTTTTTAATTCGGCCGGGGTAGGTACATGATCCATCTTCTGGTCTCTGCTTTGAGGAGCTGTCAATTCTTCATCATCAGCTAAAAGCGAATCACAGAGGTTAATACACTCATTGCAAATATACACGGACGGACCGGCAAATAGCCTTGCGACTTCATGCTCGGTCTTTCCGCAAAACGAACACCTGACAATCGGAGGCTTGCCGTCTGTACTTTTAAGTCGCTTCTCCTGTTTGTTCTTATCTTCTTCAGTCATAGAAATCTCCTTGCTATTTCAGATACAAGAAACGAGGCTTCAAAACGAAGCCTCGCAGTTTGTCTGCTACTAACATGTTAACCGATGTAGCGGTCGGGTTCAATCATCTAATACTAACAATATATTAAGAGTTGGTTTCATCTGTATCCTTATCGTCGTGACCTTCATGCTCGTGATCATGGAAGTCAACCTTTATTGCGGCTTCGGTAATCATGTCAACGGCCTTCTGAGCTACAATGCTTTCACGGATAAATCCGTCATTTCCGCCGAGTCTGGCAAGAAGTTCTTCCTTTTTCATAGAATACTGTGCAGCCATCTTTTCAGCTTCTGCATCTACGTCTTCGTCTGTTGCTGCGATATTCTCAGCCTTGGCAATCGCTTCGATAACAAGATTACTCTTAACACGAACCTTCGCAACCGGGATAAGTCCTGCACGGAAATCTTCCATTGTCTGGCCGACATACTGCAGATATTGCTCAAGTTCAATTCCCTGATACTTCATACGGTTCGCCTGTTCGTCAGCGAGCTGATCCACTTCAGTATCAACCATGCAGTCTGGAATTTCAACGACAGCGTTATCGCAGGCAACTTTGACTACAGCATTCTGGAAATCAGCAACAGCATGAACCTTCGCCTGTTCCTGTTTCTTGGCAAGAATGTCAGCCTTGTATTCTTCGAGAGTATCAAATTCACTTACGTCCTTGGCAAATTCATCATCAAGAACCGGAAGTTCATGGGACTTTATTGCGAGAAGCTTGATCTGGAAAGTGACTTCCTTACCCTTGAGTTCCTCACTGTGGTATTCTTCCGGGAAAGTAACTGAAATTGGAAACTCTTCGTTGATTGAGTGACCGACCAGCTGCTCTTCAAAGCCGGGAATGAAGCTGTTGGAACCGATTTTCAAATCATAGCCATCTGCTTTGCCGCCGTCAAAGGCAACACCATCATGGAATCCCTCATAATCAATAGTAACTGTATCGTCAACAGCAACCGGACGATCCTCGATGGGGACCAGTCTGGAATTGCGCTCAAGAACACGGTCGAGTTCCTTTTGGACATCTTCCTGTGAAGCGTCATGGAAATGGTACGGAGCTTCAACACCCATATATGCACCCAAAGTAACTTCAGGTTTTTCAGTAACAGTAATAGTAAATTTCAAGCCCTTTTCTGCGCCGATTTCAAGAATATCAAGCTCAGGCTTGGAAACGATCTTAAGACCGTGCTCTTTAACAGCTGCAGCATATGCAGGACTTACAGCAAAATCAATGGCATCATCATATAAAACACCCTCGCCGTAATACTGCTTAACCATGTGGTAAGGAGCCTTGCCTTTACGGAAGCCGGGTATCTGAAAACGATTTTTGTTTTTCTGAAAAGATTGCTGAATTGCTACAGCAAAATCCTCTTTCGATACATCAATGGTCAAAACAACCACATTATTCTCTTTTTTCTCCATCAAAGAAGCCATAATTATTCCTCCAAATTGCACTTTGTATTAAATTTACCGAATAGTGATTGTAACATACAGCGCAGCAAGTCGCAACCCTGTTTGCCTCGTTAGAAGTCCGCGGATGAGTACTTTTGTTGCTCCTGCTCCTCTGTACTCGCAGCACGAAGAGTATCAACCGGATAATGGACGTCTTTTCTCTCGTTATGAAAAAGTTATTTTTCCCATTTTGCAAAAAAAGGTATCCTGTCTTGTATCGCCTGCTGCCCCAAAATACTATTCGCAGGTTCAAAACTAATTAACTGACCGGTTTTCAAATACGGCAGGCTCAGGTCGCGCAGTATGTCGAACAATTCAGTATAATCGCCGGTGCAATTAATAACAGCAAGGTAACTCTGCTTCCCGTCCCTAATCATTAGCAGCAGGTACGCCGTCATGACATCGGGTCTGCTTCGCATACATTTTCTCAAAGGGACAGCCAGATCAAGCGGGAAAATCTTCGGTTCGGCGAGAAAAATCCTATCATCACGGTTTGGAGGGCGGGACGAAACACCCGCGGCATCCTGCAGTCTGCTTCTGATTTTGGAAATTGTTTTCCTGGTAATCACAAGATTCCGGCCGAATGGGTTTATGGCAAACCCGGAGTACATGTCCGGCTGCTCCTCAAACATTTGACATATATCGGAATATGTATGAACTAACGTCTTCTGGTCCGGTTGGAATGCCGGCCATTGGCGAAGCTCATCCCAGTCTGTAAAAACCATCATATAATGATTATTCGAGGTGTCCGAATAAAAAGGAAAGGCCATCACAGTATCTTTCTTTTTTATAATAATCCGAATATTTTCCGATTCGTGCACTTCCGGTGACCGGAAGACCTGTGACGACGGACAAGAAATCTGTGCCGGAAGCAAAAAACGAGCTTTAAGCAGCCCGTTGATAAACGCATTGCTGTTGACTATTGAGTTGCGGCTTTTCAGAATTTCCATCTGTGCCGCCAATTCTTTGTTATCAACCAAATTATTAGTATCAAACATATAGTATAGACTCTCCCAACTCTCCCAACTCTCCAAAGCGATTCGAGGACGCGAAGCGTCTTTGCGGAACAGATGACATTTTTTCGCAGCGACTTCCGCAGACGCGCGTAAGCGTGGCGAGGACGTGGAGCGAGAAAAAATGTCATCTGTTCGTGACTTTAACCTGCAGCCCTTCCAGAATATCCAGTGTCTTTTCGTTCAGCAGAGGATC
>Ga0209538_1002017_pt1 | contig 10478 bp, 6 predicted proteins | sample BarGraNGADG00211_2_FD_184492 | JGI IMG/M metagenome (GOLD analysis project Ga0209538, IMG submission 184492) | Arctic peat soil microbial communities from Barrow, Alaska - Barrow Graham LP Ref core NGADG0004-211 (SPAdes) (version 2) | ecosystem: Environmental > Terrestrial > Soil > Wetlands >... | reverse complement strand
GCGCTTCTCTGCGTCCGCCTCGTCCCGGCCGCCTCCCGTGTCACCGAGCGACTCGCAGCCCGCGGCCGCGGGTTCGTCGCGCCCCTGGCGGCGTGGGAGGTCGGCCGACGACCTGCTCGCGCGACCTCGGCAATCCTGCTGCTCACCCTCGCGCTCGCGGTCGGCACGTTCGCGCAGTCGTTCCTCACCACGTGGCGGACCTCTCAAGCCGACCAGGTCGACTTCCTCAACCCGGTGGGTGTGCGCATCGCAGACATGACACTCGACCCGTTCGACCAGCGAGCCGCGATCGTAGCCGTGGACCCTGCTGCCAGGCCGAGCCCGGTGCTCGATCGGGTCGGCGGTGTCGGGACTCTCTCCGACAACTTCGACGGTCCGAGCGTCGACAACGAGATCAGCGCCCATGTGCTCGGGCTCAGCCGGGGCGCAGCAGTGCAGCTGACCGGCACTCGGGTCGATGCCGAGGGCGGCGCGCAGATCAAGGACTTCATCGCGGTGGGCGCCGCGAACGCCACCGCCGGCCTCCCCCTGCCGGGCGCCCCCACGTCGATCAAGGCGCAAGCGTGGGTGACCGGCAGCAGCTCCTCGGTGAGCCAGGCACCCGACTTGAAGTTCGCGATCATGGTCCAGAACACGGACGGCCTCGTACGGGTCGTCGACGCCGGCACGATCCCGATGGACGGCGCCAAGCACGACATCGAAGCCGTGCTGGTCGCGGCCCCCGACGCCAAGACGCCACCCGTCGGTGTCACGGGCCTGCGCATCGTCGGCTTCCAGGCAACGGTCGTGTTCAACCGGAGAGAGGGCTTCAACTTCTCCGGCGGTTCGGATGCCCTTTTCGCCATCGGGATCGCGGACGTGCGTTCCGTCCAGCCGAGCGCTACCCAGGCGGACCCGGCCACCGCGATCACCTACGAAGAGACTGCTGCACCGGGCGACGGCGGCGCCCAGTGGTACGCAGCCTCCGAGGGACTCACACCCCGATCCGCGAAACCGCCGGAGGGTGCCCAGCTCGGGCTGAGCCAGATCGGAGTCGACTCGCGGACGTTCCGCTTCGGGCAGGCTCGAGTCGTGGCCGTTCCGTGGCCCGTCAGCAGTGTGCGGGCCCTGCTCACGCCGGCCCTCCTCCAGAGCGTGGGTGGGACCGTCGGTGAGGACCTCGCGCTCCGGCTCGGCGACGCCATCGTGCCGATCACCGTGGTCGGCACGATCGATCACATCCCGGGCTCCGACCCGTACGGCCAGGGCGTCGTGGTCGACCTCACGGAGCTGAGCCAGGCGACCGCCCGGCAGGTGAACACTCCAGCGCTGGTCGATGCGTGGTGGCTGAGCCCGCCGGCGTCCTCGGTGCAGAAGTTCACCCAGGCGGTCACCGACAAGAAGCTCGGCACGGTGACGAGCCACGAGGCGGTGCTGCGCGAACGGACGAGCGGCGCGCTCCGGGTCGGCACGCAGGGTGCCCTCTGGCTGGTCACCCTGGCCGCGGCGCTGCTCGCTGCCGCCGGGTTCGCGATCCACGCGGCCGTCACGATCCGCGCCCGTGAGACCGAGTTCGCCCAGCTCCGCGCGGTCGGCCTCTCCCGGCGGTCGCTGACGAGCGTCATCGCCATCGAGACCCTGCTCCTATCACTTCTCGGTTGCGTGTTCGGGATCGGGCTGGGCGTCCTGCTGAGCTGGCTGATCGGCCCGCTCGTGGGCTTCACGGTCGACGGCCGGGCACCGTTCCCGGCAGTCCTGGTCGCCATCCCATGGCAGACGGTGGGTCTGCTCGCAGCCGAGGCAGTCGCCCTGCTCGCCGTGGTCGTCACGGTCGTCGCGCGAACGATGCGTTCGGCCGATCCCGCATCCGTGCTGCGATTCGGAGACGAGCGATGAGCGCCCACAACGGTCGATCGGCCGCACGGCGCGGTGTCGGTGCTCGCTGGCGGTCGCTGACCGCGGACTCGCGGCGACTCCTGGCGCGACGCTCGTGGCGCGACCGGGGGATCGTGCTCGTGGCGCTCGCGGTCACGGCCGTCGGCTCACTTCTCGCCGTGGCCGGGCCGCGGGAGACGGACGCCACCCTGGACCGGGCCGCCCGCGGCGCCCTGACGGAAGGCGTCACCTCCCCGGGGATCAGCGCGGCAATCCCGGTCGGCAACTTCGCGACCGGCATGCAGACGACGAACGCGGGCATCGACCCGAAGCTGTTCCCCCAGTTCGTCAAGGACTTCCCGGGCCGGTTGCCCAGCCCGCTGCAGGGCCGCCTGCTCGACTCCCAGCTCTTCGTCGCGACCCCCACGATGAGCCTCGGTGCCGTCGGCAGCTCGGTGGAAGCGGTCTCGGGCGTGACGGGTCAGGACTTCGAGCTCTCGGTCGCACTGCTCACCGACCCGAAGGCGACGGCTCGTCCGGTCGAGGGTCGGCTGCCGAGCCAGCCGCCAGGCCTGGGGTTCTCGCGCGATCCTGCCGAGATCGTGCTCACGAGGGCCGCGGCAACGGCGCTCCGCGCGGGAGTCGGGTCCTTCCTGAACACAACGCTGGCGAACTCCGGCAGTATCGTGCTGACCGTCGTGGGGATCGTGGAGCCGAGCGATCCGACCGCGCCGTTCTGGTCGAACGTGCCCGAGGCGATCACACCGGTAGTGGTGAAGGATCCGAGTCGCAAGGACTTTGCCCGTGCCACGGTCTTCACGGACCTCGACGGCGTCACCGGGATCTCGCTGCGGATCGGCGCCCCGTTCGTCGGCACCGTGCGGATGCCGCTCGACGTCGCGAAGTTCGACGCCGCGACCGTGCAGCAGCTCCCGGACGCGCTCGCTCGGCTCCGCGACCAACCGGGTCTGCTCAATCCTGACGCGCAGTCCGCGCCGAAGGTCACCATCCGGATGAGCGACGCCGTCGCGGCGTTCAGCGGGCGGGCGCGCGCCGCGCTCGCCCAGATGTCGGTCGTCATCGCCGGCGTCATCGGCGTGATCGCCGCTGTGATCGCGCTGATCGCCCGACTCCTGGTGCAGCGCCGGTCGGCGGCGCTCGCGCTGGAGCGCGCTCGGGGGGCGTCCATCATGGCGATCGCCGGACGGCTGCTCGTCGAGTCGGTCATCGTCGCTGTGCTCGGCTGCGCCATCGGGGTGGCCGTCGCGTTCCGTCTGAGTGGCCGATGGACCGGTGCCATCGTGCCCCTCGGTGCCGTCGCCGTGGTCGCGGCGTGCGCCTCGCCGGTGATGGGCGTCGCCTTCGCCCGGCGCGCCTGGTCCGGACGGCGAGAGCCGGCGAACAAGCAGCAGCGTGCCGTGCTGCGCAAGCGCCGCGGCCTCCGCCGGGTAGTGCTCGAGGCCGGAGCGATCGTGCTCGCCGTCGCCGCGATCGTGTCGTTGCGAGGTCGCGGCGTGCTTCAAGAGGAGACCGCCGGAGCGGACCCGTTCCTGTCCGCAGCGCCGATCCTTCTCGCGCTCGCCGCCGTCGTGATCCTGATCCGGGTCTTCCCCTGGCTGCTGCAGCCGTTTGCGGCCCTGGGTCGTCGCCAGCGGGGCGCGCTCGGGGTCCTCGCGACCGCGGACGGCGCCTCAGCCCTCGCGGTCCTGCCGCTCCTGGCCCTGACGCTGGGGACCGCGATCGGCGTCGCCGGGACACTCATCTCGAGCACCGTCCACAGCGGCCAGGTCCAGGCCTCGTGGGAGCGCATCGGCGCGGACACCCGCGTCGACGGCATCTTCAGCGACGACGAGGCCGCGGCCGTACGGAGCCAGCCGGGCGTCGATGCGGCCGCCGTCGTGCTGTACCGGGAGAACGTCGACCTGCCGCTCGGTTCCACCTGGGCGAAGGCCAACCTCATCGCGATCGACAAGAACTACGCCGCCCTGGTCGCGCACACACCGTTGAACACGGACGGCAACCTGGCCGCGCTCGTCGAGACGGACCGGACGAAGCCGCTCCCGGCGCTGCTCGATCCGAGCTACGCGGGGAAGACGGTGCTCGGTCAGAGCTCGCTGAGCATCGGGTCCAGCTACGTCCCGTTCGCGAATGCCGGTCTGCTGGGCGACCCCACGGCCTACCGCTGGGCTCCCGCGCCGTACATGGTCGTCGACTTCGCCTCGCTGGCGGCACGCTCACCCGAGGTCTCCACGTATCCCATTCGGACCCTGATGGTCGTCGGCCCGGGTGCCGACCGCGCCGTGGACACCGTCTTCAAGGGCAAGACCATGACGATCACCTCGCGCGCGCAGTGGCTCCAGGCCACCCAAGCCAACCCGCTGATGGGCGGGGTCGACCGCTTCTTCCTGCTGGGGACTCTGATCGTCGCCCTTCTCGGCGCCGTCGCGCTCGGCGCGAGTGTCCTGGCCGGGGCGCGCGAACGAGGGCGGACCTTGGCCACCCTGCGAACCCTCGGTCTGAGCACCCGCTACGGCTGGTGGCTCGCCCTGGCGCAGCTGCTCCCGCTCGTGGTGGCGGCTCTCGTGGCCGGCTGCGGGGCAGCGCTCCTGATCCTCACCCAAGCCGGCCCGGCCCTCGGGCTGGACGTCCTCGCCGGATCGTTCGGCGCACCGGCGATCACGGTGAACGCGAACGCCTTCTGGTACGTCGGCGCCGGGGCAGTACTGCTCGTCCTGGTCGCCGTCCTCGTCGAGGTCGTCGCACACAGACGCGACAACCTGAGCAATGTCCTGCGGTTGGGAGAGACGTCATGACTGCGCGCACCATGAACCCGCACCCGTCACCTCACGCCCACGGGAGGGCCCGATGAGTACCGTCACGAGCACGGCCGAGGCCCGACCGGAGTCGCGGCGCCGCGAGTACGGCGACGACGCGCTGATCATGTGCGACAACCTGGTGCGCATCTTTCAGTCGGACAAGATCGAGGTGCAGGCCTTGCAGGGCCTGGACCTCCTGGTCACCAGTGGTGAGATGGTCGCGATCGTCGGGGCGTCAGGGTCCGGGAAGTCGACCCTCCTCAACGTGCTGTCCGGTCTGGACCTGCCGACGGCGGGCCGAGCGCGGGTCGGCGACTGGGACCTGCTGAGCATGTCGCACGCCGATCGCTTGAGGTACCGGCGCTCGGTCGTCGGCTTCGTCTGGCAGCAGACCTCACGCAACCTGCTCCCCTACCTCTCCGCGACCGAGAACGTCATGCTCCCGATGGCGTTCGCAGGTCTGCGCGCGAAGGCGCGCCGGCGCCGAGCGGCCGAGCTTCTCGACGCCCTCGAGATGGGCGATAAGGCCAAACGTCGCCCGGGCCAGCTCTCCGGTGGTGAGCAGCAGCGCGTGGCGATCGCGGTCGCGCTGGCCAACCGACCCCAGGTCCTGTTCGCCGACGAGCCGACCGGCGAGCTGGACTCCGTCACGGGTGAGGACGTCTTCGCGGCCCTACGCTCCGCGAACCGTGACCTCGGTGCGACCGTCGTGATCGTGACGCACGACGCCGCCGTGGCCACCCAGGTGCAGCGCACCGTGGCGATCCGCGACGGGCGCACCAGCTCGGAAGTCGTCCGCCATACCGAGATCGACGAGCACGGGCAGTCATCCGTCATCGCGCGCGAGTACGCCGTTCTCGACCGCTCCGGACGGATGCAGCTCCCGCCGGACTACCGCGCCGCGCTCGGGCTGGAGAACCGCGTCCGGCTCGAGCTCGAACCCGACCATGTGGGTGTCTGGCCCGATGCACCGGGCGCCCCCCGCCGGACGCCCAACGTCGCTTCACCGCAGCCGCAGGCAGCGCCACCGACGACGGCGATGCCGGCGATGCCGATCCCGGTGGCACCCCGACCCGATCTGCCTCCGGCAGCGCAAACCCCGCGACCGGCGTTCCCGCCCGTTGCGTTCCCGCCCGTGGCGGCACCGGCAGCGCCACCGGCAGCGCCCGCCCACCGGGCCCCGGACCCCGGGCCTGACCCTGCCACCGACGACACCACCGGCTGGAGCGCACCGTGACTGCCCTGAACCCGAGCCTGGTTCGCTTCGACGCCCTCCCGCGCGACGTGATGGTCGAGGTCACCGGAGTCAGCCGCACCTACGGCTCTAGGGCAGCGCCCGTGCACGCCCTGACCGACGTCTCCTTCCACATCGGCCGCGGCGAGCTGGCCGCCCTGGTCGGCCGCTCCGGCTCGGGTAAGACCACCCTGCTCAACTGCATCGGCGGTCTCGACAAGCCCGACAGCGGCACCGTCGTCATCGACGGAATGACGGTGACGAAGCTCTCCGAGCAAGGCCGTACCACGTTGCGCCGCGACAAGGTCGCGTTCATCTTTCAGACCTTCGGCCTCGTCCCGATGCTTTCCGCTGCCGAGAACATCGGCCTTCCGATGCGGCTTCGCAAGGTCCCGTCAGCCGAGCGTGAGCAGCGGGTCGCGCACCTGCTCGAGCTGGTCGGACTCTCCGCGCACGCCCTGCAACGGCCCGGCGAGCTCTCCGGCGGGCAGCAGCAACGCGTCGCGATCGCCCGATCGCTCGCCAACTCCCCCCGCCTGCTCATCGCCGACGAGCCCACCGGACAGCTCGATGCGGAGACCGGTAACCAGGTCATGGACCTGCTCGAATCCCTCGTCCGCGCCGAGGGAATGACCGCCATCATCTCCACCCACGACCCGAGCCTTGTCGCCCGGGCGGACCACACCATCCGACTAGCCGACGGCCATCTCAGCGAGGAGAGTGAGGGCTAGCGGACTGGCGACCCCAGGCCGCGTCGTCATGGGAGTCGACATGTTGAGCTACCGAGCAGAGGCCTACATCTCCGCGGAGCCGCGCGCGGTGTGGAAGGTGCTGATGGACCTGGACGCCTACCCGCAGTGGGATTCGGGCGTCAGCAAGGTCGAGGGGACCATCGCGCACGGTTCCCGGATCGCCGTGCACCGGGCTGCGTTGCCGGGTCGGGTGCTCCACGTCCGAGTGACTGAGCTGGTCGAGAACCTTCAGATGGCGTGGACCAGCGGACGAGCGTCGGCATTGTTCCGGAGCGTGCGGACCTTTACTCTCAAGCAAACTGCCGGAGGAGGGACCGAGGTCGTCGTCGAGGAGGACTTCCTCGGTCCCCTGACGCGAGTGATGAAGAGATCGGTTCCGGACCTGCAGCCCTTGTTCGAGCAATTCATCGTCGGGCTCAAAGCCCAGGTGGAAGGACACGCATGATCACACCGAAGGTCCCCACGTACGTTCTTCCTGGCGGCTCGCCGCTCCCCTTGCTCGGACTCGGGACGTGGCAGCTCGAGGGCACCCAAGCGGTCGACGCGGTCGCCTTCGCGTTGGACATCGGCTACCGCCACGTCGACACGGCGACGGGGTACAGCAACGAGGCAGAGGTGGGGCGCGGGCTCGTGGAGTCCGGTGTCGCTCGCACCTTGGTCTTCGTGACGACGAAGTGCCCGCCCGAGAACGTCGGCCACGAGCGCGAGACCATCCAGCAGTCGCTCAACGACCTCGCACTCGACTACGTCGATCTGTGGCTCGTGCACTGGCCGCCGAACGGCGAGGCCCGGCCGGAGACGTGGCGCGAGTTCATCCGCGCGCGTGACGACGAGCTCGTCCGCGAGATCGGCGTCAGCAACTACTCCATCGCGCAGATCGACGAGCTGATCGAGGCGACCGGGGTGACGCCCGCGGTGAACCAGGTCCCGTGGAGCCCGAAGGACTTCGATCCGGACCTGTTGGCTGCGCACACCGAACGGGGCATCGTTCTCGAGGCCTACAGCCCGCTCAAGCGGACCGACCTGAACGGCAGCCTCTTGCGAGAGATCGCCGAGGAGTACGGGGTGACGCCCAGCCAGGTCGTGCTCCAATGGCACCTCGCGCACGGCATCGCGGTCATCGCGAAGTCCGCCCACCACGCGAGGATCACGGCCAACCTCGACGCGGTCGGCTTTGCGCTCGCCGCCGACGACGTCGCCGCGATCGACGCTCTCGGCAACGGCTAGGCACATCGGTCGCGCGCCCCGGTCGGGCGCTCGAGGTGTTCGTTCGCGCGCTGCGAGATCACGCCCAAGAGGAGAGCCGAGCCGTCATGCCCATCGACGCCCCCGACGTCGTCCACCTCCGCGGCGGCGGAGTCTCGTTCGCCGTCGAGACTCGCGGCCCGCACCTGCCGCGGGTTCTGCACTGGGGCGCGGACCTCGGACCTCTGACGTCGGCCGAGCTCGCGACGCTGCTCGCGACCGCGGACACGGCAACCACCGTCGCCGACGCCGACGAGCCACGCAGACTCTCGGTCCTGCCGACCGAGGCCGAGGGCTGGTCCGGGACCCCGGCGCTCGCGGGGCACCGAGCGGGGTCCGCCACCACCCCCCGGTTCACGCTCCGGTCCGTGGTCACGGCCGCCGCCGAAGGCGGGTCGGCGACCGAGGTGATCGGCGGCGCGACGACGCTCCGCCTGACGCTCACCGACCGCATCACCGGGCTGCGCGCAGATCTGGGCTACCGGCTCGACCGCCACGGGGTCCTGACGACGTCGATCGAGCTGACGAGCTCCCACCAGAACGGGGTCGACGGCGGGTCCGGGGGTGCCGAGGCACCGGCCACCGTTCCCTATGACCTCGCCGAGCTTCGCGTCCTGCTCCCACTTCCGGCGCGCGCCACCGAGATCCTCGATCTCACCGGACGGTGGACCCGTGAGCACACGCCCCAGCGATCACCGATCACCGACGGAGCGCATCATCGGTCGCTGCGGCGCGGCCGGACCGGCTTCGACACTCCGCTGCTCACGGTCGTCGGCACGCCTGCCTTCGGCTTCCGTTCGGGCGAGGTGTGGGCGATGCACGTCGCGTGGAGCGGGAACCACGAGTCACTCGTCGAACGTCTCCCGGAGGGCGCGGGCGTCTTCACGGCTGTGCTCGGCGGCGGCGAGCTCCTCCACCCAGGCGAGGTACGCCTGGCGCCCGGCGAGACGTACCGCTCCCCCGACGTCGTCTTCACCTGGTCCGACGCCGGGCTGGACGGCCTGAGCGCGCGCCTGCACCGCCACCTGCGCGGCTTCGCCGCCCACCCCGACCGCCCCCGGCCGCTCGTCCTCAACACCTGGGAGGCCGTCTACTTCGACCATGACCCGGCCCGCCTGGACGCCCTCGCGGCGGCCGCAGCGGAGCTTGGCGTCGAGCGGTTCGTGCTCGACGACGGCTGGTTCCTCGGCCGGCGCGACGACACCGCGGGACTGGGCGACTGGTGGATCGATCCGGCGGTCTGGCCGGACGGTTTGCGGCCGCTCGCGGACCGGGTGCGCGGCCTCGGGATGGAGTTCGGCCTGTGGTTCGAGCCGGAGATGGTCAACCCGGACTCGCGGCTCGCGCGCGAGCACGCGGACTGGTTGCTGATCCCTGACGACGGCCCGCCGGTCCCGGCCCGGGCGCAGGTCCCGCTCGACCTGTCCAACCCGGACGCGTCGGCCTTCATCCTCGATCGGATCAGCACCCTGGTGACCGAGCTCGGCCTCGCGTTCATCAAGTGGGACCACAACCGCGACCTGCACGAGGCGGTGCGGCGGGATGCCGACGGTGTCGAACGACCAGGGGTCCACGCCCAGACGCTCGGCTTCTACGCTCTTCTGGATGCGCTCCACGAGCGCCACCCGGGCCTCGAGATCGAGTCCTGCTCGAGCGGCGGCGCCCGCGTCGACCTCGGCGTCCTCGCCCGCGCCCAGCGGGTCTGGGGATCGGACTGCAACGACCCCGTCGAGCGGCAGCCGATCCAGCGCTGGACCGGGCTCCTCGTCCCACCCGAGCTGGTCGGCACGCACGTCGGGCCACCGCGGGCGCACACCACGCACCGCGTGACTGACCTGTCGTTCCGACTGGCCACGGCGCTCTTCGGCCACGCCGGGATCGAGTGGGACATCACCGAGTGCGACGACGCGGAGCGCGCCACGATCCGCGCCTGGGCGGCGTTGTACCTGGAGCTGCGTCCACTGCTGCACGGCGGCGAGACGGTGCGCGCCGACCTGCCGGACGACGGGACGATCCTGCACGGCGTCGTCGCGCCCGACCGCAGCCACGCCGTCTTCTGCTGGGCCCGCACGACGACGAGCGGAGCCGCGCAGTCCGGTCGCGTCCTGCTCCCCGGCCTGGATCCCGATCGGTCCTACGCGATCCGGGTCCGCACCGAGATCGGCGAGCCCGAGCGGCACCGGCTGCACGACCCCGCGTGGCTCGAACCGGCGGGGCGCGGCGACGTCGTCGTACCCGGTGCGGTGCTGATCCGGGCGGGCCTTCCGATGCCCAGTCTGCACCCGGCCCAGGCACTCATCCTGGAGCTCACGGCGGTGGAGTAGCGAAGCCGTCGGAGCCCGCCGGCCCGGATCTTCCGGAACGAACCGGGCGAACCCCCACAATGGCCCTCGCGCGCGCCCCGACACGGGCTCTGCCGGGACGGACACCCTACAGCGGCGGTGCTGAAGTGCGGCTAATGTCGAATCGTTCTGGCAAACTCGGACGCCGGCGGCCGCTGTCATGCGATCGTCCGCCGTCCATTCGAAGGGAAGACCGCCCCATGGCGCTCAACATCATCGGCGACGCCCTGCCCAA
>Ga0209538_1002015_pt1 | contig 10480 bp, 7 predicted proteins | sample BarGraNGADG00211_2_FD_184492 | JGI IMG/M metagenome (GOLD analysis project Ga0209538, IMG submission 184492) | Arctic peat soil microbial communities from Barrow, Alaska - Barrow Graham LP Ref core NGADG0004-211 (SPAdes) (version 2) | ecosystem: Environmental > Terrestrial > Soil > Wetlands >... | reverse complement strand
AATTATATTGTCAAACAATTGGCTGAAGCTAACCGTAACGTTGGAAATACCGAAGAAGTTGAACGCTGGCTTAAAAAACTGATCGACCGCCACGCCGAAAAACCTGAAGATATTTTCAATTACTCGCAGGCGCTGAAAAGCAACGGGAAGTACCTGCTCGCCGAACAATGGCTGAAGGAATATTCAGACCTGAGACCTGAAGATGGACGGGTTAACCTTCAGGTTTCACTGCTAGAATACATTAAATTCCTGATGCGCGATTCGGTCAATTACGATATCATGAATACTTCTGTAAATACCATCGGTTCTGAAATGGGACCTGCTTTTTACAAGGACCAGCTCATCTTTTCGTCAACATCAATAGGCAACAAATCAGGAGCTACTTATAATTGGAATGAATTGCCTTACCTGCATCTGTATTCCGCGAAAATAAACGACTATGGTGATTTGTCCTCACCGCAACCCTTTGCCCCCAAATTAAAAACTGCCTACCACGACGGTCCGGTTTCATTTGATGCAAAGAATGGAATCATCTATCTTACCCGTAACAATTTTGTTAAAGGCAAGACTTCTAAAAGCCGGGAAGGTGTGGTTAACCTGAAAATTTTCGAGGGAAAACTTGAGAAAGATGAATGGAAACTAACCGGCAGTTTCAGGTACAATAGTGACGAGTATTCTGTTGGGCATCCTGCGATTGATAAAGACGGTACCGTATTGTACTTCGCATCTGATATGCCCGGCGGTTATGGTAAATCTGACCTTTATTTCAGTGTGTTATCCAACGGACAATGGAGTAAGCCGTTCAACCTGGGTCCAAAAATTAATACAGAAGGCAACGAATTCTTTCCATTTATGAGCAACGATGGGGTTCTGTATTTCTCAAGTGATGGACATGGGGGATTAGGCGGCCTGGATATTTACTTTTCAGTTCCTGAACGGGGAGTTTTTAACACCATCGAAAACATGGGTTTCCCGGTTAATTCTTCGAGAGACGATTTCGGACTTGCTCTTGACTCAACCGGAATGAAAGGATATTTCTCTTCAAACAGGCCTGGCGGAAGAGGCAATGATGATTTATATTTCCTGAAAATCAAGCGCGTTCCTGTTATTATCAAGGGAGTCGTGAAAGACCGCGACACGAAAGATGTACTTGCTGATGCTACCGTATCTGTAATCGATGAAAAAGGGAAATCAATTTTCACCAGCGTAACCCGTGTCGATGGTCAGTTTGAGTTTGAGGTAAACAAAGGCCAGCAATACATTATTAATGTGAACAAGGAATCGTACTCCGAGAGCGAAAAAACGATCGGGACTGCCACGCTTCGTCCGAACGACGAAGTATTTTCAGAAATTTTTCTTGAACAGAAAATTGTAGAAGCAACCGATAATTCTCCTGCGCCCAAAAACATTGAAGAAGAAAATGGGGCAGCTCTGCAGATCATCGAACTCGAATACATTAATTACGATTTGGACAAATCGGATATCAGGCCTGATGCAACTGTAATTCTCGATAAACTGATTGCAATCATGATAGAATTTCCCGACCTTGAAGTCAGGGTTGAATCACATACTGACTCGAGGGGAAGTGATGAATACAACATGGCGCTATCTAAAAGGCGCGCTCTTGCTGCTTCCAATTACATGGCATCAAAAGGAATTGATCCTTCGCGGATGCAATCCCAGGGATTTGGGGAAACGCGATTGCTGAATAGATGTACCAACGGAGCAACTTGTACCGAAGAAGAACATGAAGTGAACCGGCGTTCAATTGTTAAAGTGGTGCGCAAAGGCGATTACAAGGAAAAACGCGGACAGAAAAGTATCTTCTACTTCTAAACTTATAGAAAAAGCAAGGCTGTTTTTGACTAAAAACTGTGACTCCTGCCCGCGGCAGGCGGGGAACACTTTCTTCTTTGCCTTTTACTGAGCCTTCAAATCAAGTTTGTTGATGATCTTTCCGAAATTCCATTGGACTTTTACCGGTTTTGTCCTTGAATATTCGTGAAAAGTAGAAGTAGGATTCAAATCCGAGATCATTGGCAATTTCCTTAAAACTTAGATCGGTAGAAACCAGTAAATCCTTAGCTTTTTGAATTCGAAGCGATAAATGATATTGCGTTGGCGATATACCCGTGTATTTTCGGAACATTTGCCTGAAATAGGAATAACCCACATTCAAATCAGTAGCCAGTTTCTCGATATTTACATTGGCGTTCACATTTTCCCTGAAATACAAACAGGCTTTCCGGATGATGCGCTCAATGGTTTTCCCGGCAAATTCCTGATTTCGTAATACTGACAGGATTTTACTCAGCATGAGTGTGGTATTTGCCGCGGAAACCTGCTGATATCCTGCCTTCTCATCTTTTACCTGCTGAATGACTTCAAAAAACAACTTCAGTATACTTTCCTGAAATCCGACATAAATAACCGGTTTACCTGTCTGAAAAAAACCTTCATGAAACAGATTAGAACAAAAATCACCGTTAAATCCGATGTAATGTTCAGTCCAGCCGGTTTCCGGATCGGGCTTGTAACGGTGCCATTGACCCGGACGGAGAATAAGCATTGATCCGGGTATAACCTGAAACTGCTCGCTGCTGGTTTCGAATATGCCCGAACCTTCGGTAATGTAATTGATCTGGTATTCCTGAAGTACACGGCCCTTCTCCCAGGTAAAATAATAACCACTGGGATGCACCCGTGGAGGATAAACCAACGAGGACGGTATTTGTGCGTATCCGGCTACTGTGAGGTATAAGCCCCATTCCTTATCGAGCGGACTTGCATGGATATATTTTACAAACGATTCATTCGTCATGGGGTTTCTGTTTTTCTACCAACTGTAAACTGCGACTGGTTACTTTTTTAGTGTGTCATTTTATGCAAATCAAGAATCATTTCATACATTGATTTGATATAAAACCTAAGTATATTTACATTTACAAAAATAGGAATTAAAGTCATATCAGATAAATATTAACTAAACCAAAACATGAATGCATTATTGGGGATTATTTTTCACTCTATCGGCGGCGGCGCTTCGGGCAGTTGGTACATGCCATATAATTGGGTAAAGAAATGGCGCTGGGAAGTCTATTGGATAGTCGGTGGAATTTTCTCCTGGTTGATCATGCCATTTCTTGCCGTACTGTTGACCATTCCTGACTGGCAAGGGATTTTACAAGCCACGCATGGAAACGTTATCCGCGACACCTATATTATGGGTTTGCTTTGGGGAATCGGAGGTTTGACTTACGGACTGGCTATCCGCTACCTTGGCATGTCACTGGGGAACTCGGTGCTGTTAGGTATTACTTCTGTAGTTGGCTCGCTGGGATTGCCGATTTTACGCAATGTCCCGGGTCTCGCTGATATAATCCCGGCCGGACTTTCGTTCACCAATTTGTTTGGCAGTACAGGTGGACGAATCGTCATACTCGGCATAATGATTTTGTTAGCCGGAATTATTCTCAGCGGCCGTGCAGGAATAAAGAAGGATAAGGATTTGGGCAGCGTTAAAGAGGGAGTTAACAGAGAATTCAACCTGTCGAAAGGATTGATGATTGCCATTGTCTCAGGCGTTTTGAGCGCATTTTTCAGTTTTGGAATCGATACGGGAAAAGAAATGGCTGCTGTTGCCCGATCGTTGGCTGTGGAACAAAGCTATCCTTTCGTGACCCAAACCGGAGGTGGCTTCAAATATCTCTTCGAAAACAATATTATCTTTTTTGTAATTCTCTGGGGTGGCCTTACCTCCAATCTGATTTGGTCAACCGTCCTGATCTTAAAAAACAAAACAGGTGGCGACTTCATTGACAAGAAAACACCTCTGCTGCGCAATTACCTTTTCTGTGCCCTGGCCGGAACCACCTGGTTTCTGCAATTCTTTTTCTATGGCATGGGCGAAACCAAAATCGGCAACGGCGCCAGTTCGTGGACACTTCACATGGCCACCATCATTCTCACCGCCAACCTTTGGGGTTTCTATCGCAAGGAATGGAAAGGTGTTTCAAAAAAAACCTACAACATGATTCTTTTGGGTGTCGGTGCAATTCTTTTGTCAGTAATTGTTATCGGCGTCGCCAAATGGTTATATCCTGAATTAAATGCTCTCGGATAATGAAACGACTTGCTTTTAAAATGTACCTCCTCGAAGGTCAGAAAGATGAATACATCAGGCGGCATAACGAGCTTTGGCCTGAATTACATCAATTGCTGAAGGATGCCGGAATCAGCGAGTATTCTATTTTTCTGGATGAAGAAACCAATACATTGTTCGCTTTTCAGAAAATCAGCGGAACCGGAAGTTCGCAGGATCTCGGACAAACGGAAATTGTTCGGAAATGGTGGGCCTACATGGCCGAAATCATGAAAACCAATCCTGATAGTTTGCCGGTAACAAAACCTTTGGAAGAAGTATTTTATATGGAATAACGAATTAGAAAATAGTTATTTGGAAAAAGAAAAAAGAAAAGAGGGAAAAGGAAAGTCATCATAACGAATAACTGAAACGAGAAGGAATTTGGGGTTGAGCCCTGAAGGGGCAGAATATCAATAGCCCGGGGTAAAACGACGAAGGAGTGACACTCCGGGTTAAAGAAAGAACAAAATGAAAACCGTCCGCGCGAAAGTCTTTTTCAGGGCAAAAACCTCTTTTCGGACGGAACAGAATTGGCATACAAAAAAGAAGCTACTTACGAGGAAAAAGTCATTAGGAATGAGGACAGTAGAAATTACTATTAAACCTATTTTATAACAATTATAACTATCTAAACTAATATGAAACCGATGATTAAATTGACAAAACTTCTCGTCATTTTATTAGTAATCAGTAGCATGAATACATTTGCTTCTGTAAAAACCGAAGTAAAGGAACTGATTTGTGAATATCACACCAATCCATTGGGAATTGATGTGCTGAAGCCCAGAATGAGCTGGCAGATAAATTCTTCCGAAGAAAATCTTTTGCAGACAGCTTATGAAATTAAGGTGACTGACCAGTCTGCAAATGGTAAACTTATCTGGACTTCAGGAAAAGTGAACTCCCCACAATCGGTCAATGTAGTCTATCTGGGACCGGCTTTAAGATCGATGCAACGGGTTTACTGGCAGGTTCGGGTGTGGGACAATAAAAATAAGGCAACCAAATGGAGTGAACCTGCCTATTGGGAAATGGGAATTCTGGAACCGGAGTCATGGAAAGCCAACTGGATTACCATTCAATCGGAAACTACCGAAAAAGGCTCAAAGCCAGCTCAGTTTTTCAGGAAAGATTTTGCAACCGGAAAAAAAATTAAGTCTGCCCGCGTTTATGTGACCTCGCTTGGACTTTATCAATTGTTCCTGAACGGGCAAAAAGTAAGTACCGACCTCTTTACTCCGGGCTGGACCAGTTATAAAAACCGGATTCAGTACCAAACTTACGATGTCACTACCATGATTCAGCAGAAGAATTCAATTGGTGCGATGGTGGGTGACGGCTGGTACCGCGGAAATATCGGCTGGGGCAATGAAAATGGCTACTACGGTCATCAACTGGCTCTTTTAGCACAATTACAGCTTACTTATACCGACGGAACCAGCGAAATGATTGGTACTGACGGATCATGGAAAGCCACAACCGGACCAATCATTTTTTCTGACATTTACAATGGCGAAACCTACGATGCCGGCAAAGAAATGCCGGGTTGGGCAAATGCCGGATTCAACGATAGCAACTGGCAAAAAGTATCGATTCTTGACCAATCTAAAAAAATACTTATTGCACCTCAGGGTGTGATAGTTAAAGCCATTCAGGAAATAAAACCGCTGAAATTAATTACAACTCCGAAAGGCGAAACTGTTTTCGACATGGGACAAAACATGGTTGGATGGGTTAAACTTCGGGTTCAGGGTAAAAAGGGCGATCAGGTTACCTTAAAATTTGCTGAAGTTTTAACTAAGGAAGGAAACTTTTATACCGACAACCTTCGCGCTGCCAAAGCAACTGATAACTATATCCTGAAAGGCGATGGTGAGGAAGTTTTTGAACCACATTTTACGTTCCATGGCTTCAGGTTTGTAAAAATCGAAGGCGTTTCAGTTCAGCCAACACTTGATCAGATTACGGGCGTGGTGATTCATTCGGACATGAAACCTACCGGAACTTTTGCCTGTTCCGACCCGATGATTAACCAGCTTCAGCACAACATTCAATGGGGACAAAAAGGTAATTTTCTGGATGTTCCGACCGATTGTCCGCAACGTGACGAACGACTGGGCTGGATGGGCGATGCGCAGGTATTTAGCATGACTGCAGCATTCAATTTTAATGTAGCTCCTTTTTATACCAAATGGACGAAAGATATTGCTGCCGATCAGCTACCCAATGGATCAGTGCCTGATGTAATCCCTGATGTTTTAAAAGGTGGCGGTGGCAAAACAGCATGGGCCGATGCCTGCATTATTGTTCCCTGGACCACCTACCTTATTTATGGCGATCAGCGGATTCTGGAAGTTCAGTACCCAAGCATGAAAGCCTGGGTTGAATACATGAAAACAAGAGCCGGCGAAGATAATTTATGGACAGGCGATTGGCATTATGGCGATTGGTTGGCTTTTGCCACGACCCAATCTGATTACCCTGGCGCCACCACCGAAAAAGACCTGATTGCGACTGCTTATTATTCCTATTCATCAGGATTGTTGTCGAAAATTGCAGGTATTATCGGGCAAAAAGACGATGCAAAATCGTATATGCAACTTTCTGAAAACATCAAAAAAGCATTTCAAAAAGAATTTGTAACCCCTGCCGGACGGCTGGTTTCGCATACCCAAACCGCTTATTGTCTGGCGCTTGCATTCAACCTTCTTCCTGAAGATTTAATTCCGAAGGCGGCAGCCTATCTGGCCGATGACGTGAAAAAATTTGGCCATTTAACCACCGGTTTTGTTGGCACACCGTTGCTTTGTAAAACTTTATCGGCTCATGGTTATGACGATCTGGCCTTTATGCTTCTGAATCGCAAAGAATATCCATCATGGCTGTATCCGGTTACCCAAGGCGCGACCACCATTTGGGAACGCTGGGACGGTCAGAAACCTGACGGATCTTTTCAGGATGTGGGTATGAACAGTTTCAATCATTATGCCTACGGTGCAATAGGAGAGTGGCTCTACCGCTATGTGGCAGGTATGGATATCGATCCTGAAAATCCGGGATACAAACATATTTTGCTTGCCCCACATCCGGGAGGCGGCCTCACCAATGCTGAAGTTGAGTTTGCCTCCTTATATGGAAACGTAAAATCGGCATGGAAACTGGATGGGAATGACTTTGTTTATGAAGTGACTGTCCCATCAAACACCACAGCAACAGTAACTTTGCCTGGTGCCAAAAGCGAGCAGTTAACCTTGAACGCCCAGCCACTTCCGGCCTCAATAAAGGAAAGTCTGAAGAAAACTGACAAAGGTGTTTCCCTGAATGTTGGGTCAGGAAGTTACCAGTTCAGGTATCCAATGAAGTAAAGCCTCATCCCCACCCTTCTCCAAAGGAGAAGGGAGTTTGGCGGAAAAGATTCTGATTATTTTTGATTTGAATATCAGAATTAGGAAAATAAAAGGTAAAACTATTGCAGCTTTTACCCTGAAAGGGTTAAATATCAATAACCCCGGGTAAGGAGGAACGACGCAACCCGGGGTAGATGAAAGAAGCAGAAAACAAGGCGCATCCAATGGTTTTGTTTGAAATACAAACGCAGTATGCGCCGCGAAGGAAAAGCCCCATCCCCAACCCTTCCCCAAAATAGGAGAAGGGAGTTTGGCGGAAAAGGTTCCAATTATTTTCGATTTGAGGATCAGAATTATTGAGAATAAAAGGTAAAACTATTGCAGCTTTTACCCTGAAAGGGTTAAATATCAATAACCCCGGGCAAGGAGGAACGACGCAACCCGGGGTAGATGAAAGAAGCAGAAAACAAGGCGCATCCAATGGTTTATCTTGAAATGGAAAGCTGCATACGCCGCAACAGAAAAGATGATTAAGAAGAATTTTAAAAATTACCACAATCAAAAAATCCCCCTCCTGCGGAGGGGTTAGGGGAGGCTCTTTATGAACAAAGTACGAATAGAAAAAGCCTACCAACTGGCTAAAGAAGAATACGCCGAGTTGGGCGTAAATACTGACGTTGTATTGCAAAAAATGAATGACGTGGTTATTTCGCTTCACTGCTGGCAAACCGACGACGTTGGCGGTTTTGAAACTGCTGACGCAATACTTTCTGGTGGTGGAATTCAAGCCACGGGCAACTATCCGGGGAAAGCCAAAACGATCGGACAAATGCATGCTGACCTGGAGAAGGTTTTATCACTACTTCCAGGCAAACAACGGTTGAACTTGCATGCCATTTACGGCGATTTTAAAGGCGAATTCGTTGATCGGGATCAGATTGTAGTGAAACACTTTCAAAGTTGGATTGATTGGTGTAAAGTGCAGGGAATTGGCCTGGATTTCAACTCAACCTGTTTTTCGCATCCCAAAGCTGCCGATGGATTTACCCTTTCGAGCAAAAATGAAGAAACCCGTAAATTCTGGGTCGAACATGTGAAACGGTGCAGGGCTATTTCTTCTGAAATCGGGAAACAGCTTGGAACACCTTGTGTGCACAATACCTGGATTCCTGACGGATCGAAAGATACGCCGATTGACCGCAATGGCTACCGTACTTTGCTGAAAAAATCGCTCGACGAAGCAATGGCTGTTGACTATCCGAAGGAGCACATGAAAGATGCCATTGAAAGTAAACTTTTCGGCATTGGAGCCGAATCGATGACCGTGGGTTCGCACGATTTCTACCTTGGATATGCCATCAAAAATAACAAGCTGATTTGTCTGGATAATGGTCACTTTCATCCGACCGAACAGGTTGGCGATAAAATTTCGGCCTGTCTTCAGTTCCTCGACGAGATTTTGCTGCACATCACCCGTCCGGTTCGCTGGGACTCGGATCATGTGGTTACCTTGAACGAAGATTTACAACTGATTGCGTCTGAAATTGTCCGGAACAACTTCCTGAATCGGGTAAACATTGGACTTGATTATTTTGATGCTTCAATTAACAGGATTGGCGCTTATGTGATTGGAACGCGGGCCGCTCAGAAAGCCTTCATGATTGCCATGCTCGAACCAACGGCTCAGTTGGTTGAATTGGAAGAAGCCGGAAAGAATTTTGAGCGTTTGGCCATGCTAGAAGAACTGAAAACGAAACCTTTCAGCGCTGTTTGGGATTTCTATTGCCTGCAGGCTGGCGTTGCTGTCGGTACTGATTACATAGCCGAAATTCAGGAATACGAAAAAGATGTCTTAAGTAAACGATAACTATATTTAATTAGGGGTCTGAAGGGTGATTGCTGGTTGAGAGAATCAGTAGTTGCCCTTTGATTTTTAGATTATTTGGGAAAGATAAAGTGAGTACAAAACTATTTTATTAGAATAAAGTCCTCAATTGACATCATCAAATCCTGTTTTATTATTTTGGACAATAACCCGCGATCTATCTGTTCGTTGCAAACTCAGGAACTTGTTAGTGGGCTTAAAACTCTTCCTTTCATCAAGGTATAATTCAATAGCCTCTTTTGTCCTGATTAAAAGTTCATCATAAGTTTTAGCTTGAGTATGGCAGCCAAGCAATTCAATAACCGACGATATTAAATAACCATCAACACCTTGTTCTACGATTATATTGAAAATTTTATTCAGCATTTGCTAGCTATTATTTATTACGGGTGTACGACAAAATTCCCCAACTGATAAAACCATTTTCCAATTGCGAATACTTATTGAAATCCTGAAGGGATTTAATGTGAATAGCTCCGGATGAAATCCGGGGTAAAATGGCGTCAATGGGAAACAACCCTGTAAAGGGTTGAATATCAAAACAAACAAATTCAACCCCTTGCAGGGTTGCTGAAAATTACCTTCACCTTTTCCCCTGAGTTTCGCTCAGGGCTATTCACCTTCAACCACTTCGTGGTTAATTTTTTAAAAAAGGGAATTTTGTCGTGCACCCTTTATTACCTCCAAAATTACTTAATTCTGATTCATTTACAATGTCGAAAATCTTAAAAAGATTTGGAATGAACTTATGCCAATGGTCTTCCACTTTTCTTAGTAGAGTCAATATTGGACTTGATTATTTATAGATATACCCACAAAAGAGATTTGAGTGTTAAAATCACGCAATGCTTTGATAATATTACATTTCGTGTGCTATTTTGAAGTATGTTAAACTATTTTGGTGCAATTGGGGATATCATATCTATATATTGTTTATATTTAAAGATTGGGAGATGGAAATCTAAGTAAACTATCTTCCGTTCAAGTTCTTATAGAGCATATCACAAATCAGCATGGTACAAAATCAAATTTCTGATTCGTTTTCAGCCAAGAATGATTCAACCCGCCGTATGTCGGTAAGCGCGTATCTTTCTTATATCGGCA
>Ga0209538_1002013_pt1 | contig 10489 bp, 10 predicted proteins | sample BarGraNGADG00211_2_FD_184492 | JGI IMG/M metagenome (GOLD analysis project Ga0209538, IMG submission 184492) | Arctic peat soil microbial communities from Barrow, Alaska - Barrow Graham LP Ref core NGADG0004-211 (SPAdes) (version 2) | ecosystem: Environmental > Terrestrial > Soil > Wetlands >... | reverse complement strand
AATGATCGAACAATTATCAGAAGAAAATGAACCTCATGAAGAAACATTTAATCTTTTAGACAATGTTTTAGAAAATTTAAATACAATTCAAAGCGATATTTTAATTCCGTATTTTGAATGGAATTTATTAACCGAGTTGGGTTACTATCCTGAATTATCTAGTTGTTTGGAATGTCACCAGAAAGTGAGTGAAAAAGAGACAATTTATTTTTCAGTAAGTCGGGGAGGTATCATTTGTCTAAATTGCCAAAAAGGTGATTTAGAAATTTCAGCATCGTCCGTGAAATTATTACGTTTATTTCTTAAACATCAAATTCTAGCTTTAACTAAAATTCAATTAAATGAAAAAGTTTTAAGAGAAGTTAAAAAAATCACTCGACTTTATTTAAATCAAACTAGCGATAAAGAATTTCGTTCGCAGAGGTTTTTAAAATGATTGGTATTATTGACAGTGGTATTGGTGGCAAGGGTATTGAAAAAGAAATTAAAAAACTTTTACCAAGTGTTAAATTATTTTATTTAGCTGATACTAAAAACTTTCCTTACGGTAATAAAAGAATATCAACTCTAAATCAGATTTTAGAAAAAAACATTACACAGTTAATGGGAAGAGGTGCAAAGATTATTGTTTTGGCCTGTAATTCCGCGACGGTATCGTCAATCAAATATCTAAGATCTAAATTTATTATTCCAATTATAGGTGTTGAACCAGCCATAAAAACGGCGTCTGAAATAACAAATACTAAAAATATCGCTGTTTTTGCCACGCCGATTACTTCTAAAAGTGAAGCGACTAATCAATTAATTAAAGAATATTGTCAAGATATCACAGTTTATAAAATTCCATTTTTAGATCTTGCTGGTCAAATCGAAAGAGGTGAAACCAAAAACATCACTTTGGAAGTGATGGAAAAATGGTTAAGATATGAAAATAAAAATATTGACACGATTGTTTTAGGTTGTACTCATTACACTTTAATTAAACCTCAAATTCAAACAATTGTAGGAAAAAATATAAAAATAATCGATTCGAACACGGCTGTTGCTCGGCAAGTGAAAAAAGTATATGATGATATTAAGATGAGTTAATTTTAACGAGTTTGAGAGGATAACTATGGCAGAAAATACATTAGAATCTATTGTCAGTTGGGCCAAACGCCGTGGTTTTATTATGCCGGGGAGTGAAATTTACGGTGGTTTGGGTGGGATTTATGATTTAGGTCCCTATGGTGTGGCGCTTAAAAACAACATCAAATCTCTTTGGTGGAAAACATTTGTCGAAAATCGTGACGATGTGGTGGGTATGGAATCGGCGATTTTGATGAATCATCAGGTTTGGCAGGCAAGTGGGCATGAGACTGGTTTTATTGATGAACTGGTGGAATGTAAAAAATGCCACAGAAGATTTAAGGCAGATGATATTGGAGATGCAAAATGCCAGAGAGGTGGCGATCATAAATTAACACCGCCGAAAGCATTTAATACTATGTTTAAGGTTAAAGATACTTATCTTAGACCTGAAACTGCTCAAGGGATGTTTACTGATTTTAAACAAATTCTTGAGACATCACGCCAAAAATTGCCCTTTGGTATTGCCCAAATGGGCAAATGTTTTCGTAATGAAATTAATACTAAAGATTATTTATTTCGAGTGCGTGAGTTTGAAATCGCTGAAATTGAGTATTTTGTTAAACCCGGCGAGGATGATAAATTTTTCGAGGACTGGTTAAAACAGTGGGAAGATTTCGTTTTATCGCTGGGGATTAAAAAAGAAAATCTTAAGCTATATCAGCATCCGAAAGAGGGTTTATCGCACTATTCCAAAGGAACGACTGATCTTCAATACAATTTTCCTTTTGGTTTTAAGGAATTAGCGGGAGTGGCCAACCGAACCGATTTTGATTTGAAATCGCACCAGGAAGCTTCGGGTAAGGATTTAAATTACTTTGATCAAGAGACCAATGAAAAATATCTACCATTTGTGATTGAACCGACTTTAGGGGTTGAGCGGTTGATGTTGGCGGTTATCTGTGATGCTTTTCAGCAAGTGGATTCTCGAACCGAAACAACTGAGGCTGTGACCGAAAAGGAAATAGTTTTACATTTTAATTCCAACCTTGCTCCTGTAAAAGTGGCGGTTTTCCCATTAGTTAAAAAGTTATCCGAAGATGCTAAAAAAATATATGACGATTTAAAATCCTGCTGGGGTGCGATTGAATTTGACGAATCGGGTAGTATCGGTAGAAGATATCGTCGCCAAGATGAAATCGGCACCCCGTTTTGCGTCACTTTTGATTTTGATTCGCTGGATGATAAAAAGGTCACCGTCCGCAATCGCGACACCATGAAACAGGAACGCATTGAAATATCAGAATTAAAAAATTACTTATTTGAGAAGCTGAATTCTTGGATGAAGGTATAAAATGGAAAAAAGCCCGAATGAATCTGAAATGAATGCGAAACCTGCCGAAATTGATGCGAGATTGGCCGAAATTATTAAATTTCCGATGCCTTTTGAAGTGAAAGTTGAAGATTTAGTACGATTGAAACATCCATTATCCAATCAAAAAATTAAATCTGAACACGAATTAGAAAATTCTACATGCTATATGCGAAATAGTTTCGATAATTTAGCAGGTCCGAATTTAGATAAAGTTAAAAAAATTTTTAAAAATCAAACCGTTGTTGATTTGGGTGCGGGGGAGTCGAGTTTGGGTTATCAGTTATCCGTAAAAGCTGGTGCTAAAAGTTATATTGGAGTTGAACCTTATTTTGCGCAGGAATTACGGCATGGTGGGGGAGTTGGAACATTAACTTACATTTTAACTCATGATTTGCCAGATACTGGTGAACTCTCATTTAATATGTCAAGTCATATTAATACCAAAGAAGATTCGCTTATTCCTTGGAGTGTTGTAGATACTGACATGCTGTCTTTTCTAAAATCAGTAGAAGATGGTCAAATAAGCGTCCTTTTGTCGGGTATTGATGATATAATTATTAAAGATGATAACTATGCAGACGAGGTGGGACAAGAGATTGAAAGAACTCTTGCTCCTCAAGGGGGAGTTCTAAGTATCCATTCTTATATCTACAGTCCTTCGATTGATCGTGAAGGCGAAGTTTTTCGTGATGATGAGCATGAAAAAGAAAGAACATTTTATTCAAACAGTAGTGGTGTCAAAATATACACAAAATAGATTGTTAATTACTCCCATGTTTTAATTTTACCTAACCAGCAAAATACAACCCCAGGGGTTGTATTTTGGGTTTAAAGCTCATCGATTAAATGTTTTTTGATGATTGATAATTCTTGTTGATAGGCAATTCTATCTTGGACGAATTCTTTGTATTTTTTAGGTTCAATTTTAAGCAGATCGTCAAATTGACAGATGGGATAGTCAACCCGATCAATATATTCCTTGTAAGAGGAAAATTTCCAGTCCTCTGGTTTTTTAACTAAAAAAGCACTGGTCGGATTGAGATGATGGTATCTTGTTAAATGTAGTAACTGCTCGTCACTTTCAACTGGTACATTTTGAAATTTACTTTCCCATAAAGGTCCCTTGCGGTGGTATTTAACATTAAAATAGCGAGTATAACTGTTTAGGATATTACTCATAAAGTTTGATATGCCAGATGGCGTCAATTGTTTGACCGTGAGGTGAACGTGAGTTGGCATTAAGCAATAAGAGATAATTTGTACAATCTTTTCTTGATCTCTAGTAATTGAATTAAAACATTTTTCAAAACCATCTTTTTGCACTTTTTCTAACCTCACAAAAACAGAGAAACTTGAGGGAGGTTCTTTAACTTGAAAAAATTGTAACAAATGAATCATTCGTTGAAAATCTGCATCACAATTAAAAATTTTAAACTCGGCGATACTTCGGCTGAAGATATGATACACTTCCCCATCTACTAATTGATTTTTTCTTTTCATATATCTATTTTACCATATAAATACAACCCCAGGGGTTGTATTCGGTAAAGTTATCCACAGCCCTTGGGGCTGTTTTTTAGTTTTAACCTGTTAATTTTAAAATTTGTGCTTTAAAAACAGGGTGTTGACACAGGAATACAGGTGGCATAAGATAGAGAGGAAGTGGAAAATTGTGGATAAATGTGGGGAAATTAACAAATGTTTATCGGAGAGTACGAACACGCAATTGATGAAAAAGGGAGGATGGCGGTTCCTTCCAAAATGCGAGGGGATATTGGTAGTGGTGCGGTCGTAACTCGGGGGATCGATAATTGTCTCTGGCTCTTTCCTAAGAAAGAGTGGCAAACCTTAGCCGAGAAATTAGCAAATTTACCTTTAACAGATGCTAATTCAAGAGCTTTTTCTCGTTTAATGCTTGCCGGTGCGATGGAAGTGGAATTTGATAGCCAAGGCAGAATCCTGCTTCCAAGTTATTTAAGAAGTTATGCCGGTTTAACCAAACATGCCGTGGTAGCCGGTCTTTTCAACCGTTTAGAGATTTGGGACCAGTTGAAATGGAAAGAGTATAAGCAAATGTCCGAAAAGGCGACTGATCAAATCGCTAAACATATGGCAGATTTGGGCATTTAATCTCTCGACTAAGATCGAGATTTAATCCTTTGTTTGACTAGCAGCCAGTAAAAACAAAAATTTTACGGCTGCATCACATATTTTAGGTCCTACCCGTCACAATATGTGCCGGGCGGGGCAAAACAAAATTGGTATTTTTTTAAGGAGGGGCACTGGCTGCTAGTCCTAATAACATTTACATCACACCTATGGCAAAGATTACTTTGCGCGGAATTTCCGGAGAAATATGAAACACATTCCAGTCTTAGTACAAGAAGTTATTAAAAACCTTGCCCCTCATCCCAATGAAAACTTTGTTGATTTGACCCTTGGCCACGGCGGCCATGCATTAGAGATCCTTAAAAAGACAGCACCCAAAGGAAAATTGTTAGCCGTAGAGCAGGATCCAATTGCGATTGGGGAGGCAGAGAAGAATTTAGCGCCTTTTAAGAATCGCGTGACCATTCTTCAAGGCAATTTCAAAGAAATTGGACTGCTTATTCGAAAATGGCGCAATGTGGAAATATCTGGTGTATTGATTGATCTGGGTCCGAATACACAGCAGCTTTCAACTGAAGATATCGGTTTGAGTTTTCAGGGTGATGCTCCGTTGGATATGCGGTTAGACCCGGGAATTCAAAAAAGTGCTTCAGATATTCTAAATAAATTTTCCCAAAAAGAAATTGAAAATATTCTTTATACAGGGGAAGAACGTTACGCTCGAGCTATTGCTAAAAAAATAGTTTTTGCTAGAAACTTGAATTCGATCGAAACTACTAGTCAACTAGTCGAAGTGATTCGTCAGGCTACACCACCGGATTACAGGTTTAACCGAAAAACACATTTTGCTACGGGGACTTTTAGAGCATTGCGGTTAGCCGTTAATGACGAACTAGGTAATTTAAAAAGCGTTTTGCCCCAAGTTGTTTCAATTTTATCTCCTGGTGGAAGATTGGTTGTTATTACCTTTCATTCACTGGAAGACAGAATAGTGAAACATTTTTTACGCGATAGAATTGATTTAGAAGTTTTATCACCAAAGCCGATTATGGCATCGGAAGAAGAAATAACATCAAATTCAAGTGCCCGTTCAGCCAAGCTAAGGGTGGCAGTAAAAATTTAAAAAGGAGAGAGAAAATGTTAATTACACAGCAAAATACCTGGGAACCAGGTTTTCGCAGAAGAACTATTAAAAAAGAATTTAAAGTTGGACCTATGTCTTTAAAGTTTGTTACAGTGGCTTTAATTGCTGTTGGTGCCTTATTTTATTTGGCTCAAAGTACTCAAAGTTCCGCTCAAAAATATAAAATTACACGATTAACTGATAGTAAAAATCAGCTTCTATCCCAGAGTAAAGATTTAGAAATTGAAGCGGTGCGACTAAAATCGCTCAACGAAATTAAAAATACAGCTGAAGGTCAAGGATTAGTGAGCGAAGTTAATAATTAATCATATGCCTAATCAAGAAGCTCATAAACGAATTCAAATCCTTGGGGTGATTTTTGTGCTGATCACTCTTCTTTTGGGTTACCGACTTTTTCAAAAACAAATTATTCAACATGGTAGTTATGTGGCCCAGGCTGAGAACCAGTATATTGTCAAAAACGATGTACCGGCAACTCGCGGTAATATTTATTTTTCAGACATGTTCCCAGCGGCAACAAATACTCGACTTTATCAAATTTTAGCGGTGCCTAAACAAATTAAAGATAAGCAAGTGACGGCAGAAAAATTAGCACCGTTAATTGCTCAAAAAGAGACCGATCTTTTTGGCGAAATTAATAATGATAAATACTATATTCCACCATTGGCTAAGAAGCTTTCGGAAGCGGATGGTCAAAAAATAGCCGATCTACATCTTAAAGGTATTACGGTTATGCCTGAAAGTTTGCGTCTTTATCCTGAGGGAGAATTGGCTAGTCAAGTGTTAGGTTTTGTTGATGCTTCGGGCGATGGTCATTATGGGATAGAAGGTTATTTTAATAACGAATTAAAAGGTGTTGGAGGTGAGGTTTACGGTGAAAAAGATAGTCAAGGCAAGGTTTTTGATGAAAGTTCAAATTTAGCGGCTCGCGATGGCACTAATTTTGTTCTAACTATTAATCATGATGTTCAATATAAAGTGGAACAAGTTTTAAAAACAGCTTTAGAGAAATATCAAGCTGACTCTGGTTCAATCATTATCTCTGATCCTAAAACTGGTCAAATTATTGCCATGGCTAATGCGCCTACATATGATCCAAATAATTTTAGTAAAGTAGCTGATCAACAAAGATTTAACAACGCAGCTGTCAATAACGCCTGGGAGCCAGGATCGGTTTTTAAACCATTTACTATGGCAGCTGCAATTAATGAAAATAAAGTTCAGCCCGATACAACCGGTAATTTTGGTGAAGAAGTGACAGTTAATGGTTATCAAATTCATACTTCAACCAAGCAGGCTTATGGCAAGGAAACCATGACTCAGGTTTTGGAAAACTCCGATAATGTGGCCATGGTCTGGGTAGCCAATCTTTTGGGTAAAGATTTAATGGAAAAATATTTTAAAGACTACGGTTTTGGTCGGAAAGCCGGGATTGAACTAGATACGGAAAGCCCCGGCGATTTAGTCGAAGTTAAACACATGTCTGATGTTCAGCAAGCTAATATGGCTTTTGGTCAGGGTATTACGGCAACTTGTCTTCAAGTATTGGATGCAACGGCCATAATTGCTAACAAAGGAAAATTTATGCAACCATATATTGTGCAAAAGACCATAGATTATGCCGGCAAAGAAGACGTGCGTCAAGCAAAGGAAGTGACACAAGTTCTTTCTGAGGACACAGCGAATAAAACCAAAGATATGATGGTTTCAGTCGTGGTCAATGGTCATGGTAAGCACGCCGCTGTGTCTGGTTATACGATAGCAGGAAAAACTGGTACAGCTCAGGTACCAAAACCGGGAGGCGGGTACTATGAAGACCGTCATGTCGGTTCATTTACTGGTTTTGCACCAGCCAATGATCCTAAGTTTGCCATGGTAGTGCGGTTAGATAATCCAAAAAATGTGGATTGGGCTGAAAGTTCGGCGGCACCGACTTTTGGTGAAATTACTGCTTGGCTCTTGGACTACATGAATGTACCAAAAGACCAATAATTCTATTGTGATATATGGTTAAATAGGGTATATTAAATTTATAGCCAAGCAGTAACTTGTCGCGGAAATTTAAAAGGACTTTAAATTATAGCCAAGCAGTAACTTGTCGCGGAAATTCTGACGAATTATGGCCAAGCAGTAACTTGTCGCGGAAATTTTCCGAAGGAAAATTATGCAGAAAATTTTATTTAATTATCTTAAGTTTTGGGCTGGTGGATATTTACGGCGGACAAAACCTGAAATTATCGCTGTTACCGGTTCGGTGGGAAAAACCTCGGCTAAAGAGGCGATTTTTGAGGTTCTTAAAGTTAAGTTTGGCGACCAAGTCAGAAAATCAGAGGGTAATTTAAATAATGAAAGCGGCGTACCAGTTGCCGTCTTGGGTTATAAGAAAGCTCCTTCGTATAGCGCCAAAAATCCATTGGGTTGGATTCCGATAATTTTATGTGCGCCATTTAGAAGTTTTTTCTTAAAAAAAGTTGAAGTTTTGGTCTTAGAATTAGCGGCTGATAAGCCAGGGGATATGAAGTATCTTACTTCTTTTGTCAAACCCAAAATTGCGGTTCTAACAGCTATTGGTCCGGCGCATTTAGAGGCATTTGAGACGATGGATAAAATAGTTGAAGAAAAATCCGATTTATTACGCGCTTTAGAAATTGGTGGTTGGGCAGTAATCAATTTAGATAATGAGCTATCAAGAAAGGTTTTTTATGGTGGTCGTTGGCAGAAGAAGAGTTATGCTGTAAATTACGATGCCGATATTCAGGCGGAAAATATCCAAACTGAAATCAATAATTTTAAAGGAGAGACTACATTTGATATTAAAATCAAGGACGAAAAAGAAAAAGTCATATTACCAACACTGGGTAATTTTACTAATGTTTCAGCGGCTTTAGCGGGTGCGGCAGTGGGAACAATTTATCAAATGAGTTTATCTGATATTGCCAAGGGATTGAAAAATGTCAAAAACGAGAAACATCGTATGACCGTTTTCCAGGGCAAAAATAACACGACTATTATCGATGATTCTTACAATGCTAATCCACAAAGTATGAAGGCAGCATTAGATTTAATGAAATCATTGCCAGCCAAAAGAAAAATTACTGTTCTAGGTCAAATGCGTGAGCTTGGTCCCATAAGTCAAGAGGCGCATAAAGAAATTGGTCAATTGGCAAAAGAAGTTGCTGATCTTGTTATTGAAGTCGGTGATAATCAATATAGTGCGGCTAAAAATTTCGCCTCAACAGAAGAAGCAACCGAATTTCTTTTGAAAGAAGTGAAGCCAGGTGATATAATCTTAATTAAGGCCTCGCGCACAATCAGACTAGATAAAATCGCCGAAAGTTTAAAGCAGTAATAGTTTACACTGACGAATGGAGATGAGGAAGTAGTCAAGTAGTAACTTGCCGCGGAAATTTTTCAGGAGAAAAATTATGGAACAATTCCAAGTTTATATTCCGGATATTGCAAAAATATTATGGCTCACAGCCATTTCTTTTGTCATTGCCCTGATTTGGACGCCTCTTTTTACTGATTTTTTGTACAAAAATAAATTGGGTAAAAAAATTCGTGATACCAGCTTGGATGAGCAAAAAGCTCCGATTTTTTATAAACTTCATAAAGGCAAAGAAAATACTCCGACCATGGGTGGTTTATTGGTTTGGGTGACAACAGCTGTCATCACCGTATTATTTAATCTTTCCCGGGCCGGAACATGGTTGCCTCTGTTTGTTTTGGTTTTTTCAGGTATCATTGGCGCAATTGATGATTTACTAAATATTCGAGGCATTGGTCCAAACCGCGGCGGTTTGGCTTTTCGCTATAAATTTTTCTTATATTTAAGTATTGCTGTGCTTGGAGCATGGTGGTTCTACTTTAAATTAGGGTGGAATGTTTTTCATGTACCGGGCTTGGGTGATGTTTTCTTGGGTTGGTGGTATATTCCTTTATTTATTGCAGTCATTGTTTTTATGGCTTTTTCGGTTAACCAAACAGATGGTTTAGATGGCCTAGCTGGTGGTACTTTAGCCATTGCTTATGGCGCCTATGGGGTTATTGCTCTAGCTGACGGCAAGTTGGCTTTAGCGGCATTTTGCGGTACAATAATGGGCGCACTTTTGGCTTTTTTGTGGTTCAATGTCTATCCAGCTCGGTTTTTTATGGGCGATACGGGGTCTATGGCATTGGGGGCTACTTTAGGCATTATTGCGTTTCTCACTAACCAGGTAGCGGTTCTACCAATCATCGGTTTTGTTTTTGTGCTAGAGGCTTTAAGTACAGTCATTCAAATGTTTTCAAAAAAGTTTTTTCATAAAAAAGTTTTTCTTTCAGCGCCAATACATCACCATCTCGAGGCTCTTGGTTGGCCAGAAAGTAAAGTGACCATGCGTTTTTGGATTATTTCCGCCGCCATGGCTGTAATTGGTCTTATGATCGCACTCATCGGTAGGGGATAATTATCCACAGGTCGATAATTATGTTTTTTTGATATAAAATAATAGTGTCATTCTGAGCGTAGTGAAGAATCTCACACGGATGTGTGTTAAAATATCTAAGGAGGATTGATGCAACCTGAACCCAAAAAACACGTTTCTCACGCGATTGCCTGGTCAATAATTATTTTATTATCTGGTTCATTGGCTATAGGTATCTGGGTTTATGTTAATCAAATTAGCTCTATTTACGACGACACCGTTATTTACAGTATTCCACATAATAAAACTTCATCAAAACCAACAACAGCTACTGGTCCCATTGTTGATTGGGAAACTTATACTAATGATACTTACGGGCTTAGTTTT
>Ga0209538_1002012_pt1 | contig 10490 bp, 10 predicted proteins | sample BarGraNGADG00211_2_FD_184492 | JGI IMG/M metagenome (GOLD analysis project Ga0209538, IMG submission 184492) | Arctic peat soil microbial communities from Barrow, Alaska - Barrow Graham LP Ref core NGADG0004-211 (SPAdes) (version 2) | ecosystem: Environmental > Terrestrial > Soil > Wetlands >... | reverse complement strand
CCTTCTTCAACATAAGACCGGAATTGACCAGATAACCATTGCTCTGGCTATATTGAATGCCACCAACAGCAACAATCTGATCAAGATGATATATGCAATTTCTTTGAGTAGTGTAAGTATCCGTAAACGTTTAATCTTTAACTTTACAGTATTAATTGCTGCCGGATTATTCATATCAGCAATTTTTTATGTAATTTAGCGTTTGAAATTAAATCTGAAAAATAAACATTTAAGAATTCCTGTCATGAAAAAATCAGCTTATAAAAGAATCGCTCAATATGTTCTAATAGCAGGAGTATTGTTTTCTTCATGCCGCAAGGACAACCCAGTTCCACAGGCTGATTTATCCATTACAAAGGCAATTGACAACGTATCACCCAATGTAGGCACCAATGTGACCGTTACGATCACCGCAACGAATAACGGACCGAGTGATGCAACTGGTGTAACTGTCAACTTTGCGCTTCCATCGGGATACACCCTCGTAAGTGCAACAAAGACAAACGGAGCATGGACATCGCCAACATGGACCATTGGAAAACTCGCAAATACCGGAACTGCAACGTTAACGGTTATTGCAAAAGTTAATGGATCAGGTTTGTATGATAATAAGGCAATCATTAGCGGAATGGAGTCAGATCCCAGGCCAGCTAACAATACTTCGGCCCAAATCACTATTAAGGCTGTCATTCCACAAGCCAATGAAGTCAATACATTTATCTGGAGTGCATTGCATGATGTTTATTTATGGAATAGTCTGGTTCCGAATTTGTCAGCATCCAAATTCAGTATCACTGACAGTTTAAACGTATTCCTGAATACGTATTCTGATCCTCAGGCTCTATTTACCAGCCTGTTATATCAATACAACAAAATTGACAAATGGTCGTTTCTGGTTGATAACTCAAAAACAATCGACGATTGGATAAGTGGTACATCAAAAACGATGGGATTTGATTTTATGCTTGGCAGGATTGGTAATTCGGATAACCTGTTCGGATTTGTACGCTATGTCATAAAGGGGTCGCCAGCCGAAGCTGCAGGAATGAAACGCGGCGATATCTTTATGAAAGTTAACGACCAGCAACTGACCGTGTCCAACTATCAAAACTTGCTGATAAATACAGAAACCTATAAACTCGGCTTTGCCACCATTGAAAATAATTTCATTTCGGAAAATGCCAGGTCGGTAACCATGACTGCCGTAGAATTGCAGGAAGATCCAATAAATATGGACACCATTTTTGTGTACAACAACCAGAAAGTCGGATATTTGGTTTACAATGGATTTAACGCTGACTTCGACATTGAGCTAAACAATGTCTTTAAAAAGTTCAAGGATGCCAATATTGATCAACTGGTGCTGGATTTGCGCTATAACGGTGGAGGATCGGTTCAGACCAGTATTTATCTGGCCAGTATGATTTACGGAACTGACGTAACAAAACTGTTTACCAAATCCCAATTCAATACAACAATGACAGCGCTTTACATACAAGAATACGGAGCATCTGCCCTTGATAATAATTTTGTGAATACCATATATCCTACTGACAAACATGGAGCCACACCAATCAACTCGGTCAATCTTCAAAAAATTTACTTCATTGTATCCGACAATACTGCCTCGGCCAGTGAACTCCTGATAAACGGACTAAAACCTTACATGAATGTCAAGGTGATCGGTATCAATACCTACGGAAAATATGTCGCTTCAATGACGATTAAGGACCAGGATAACAATGGGAATATAGTTTCCACCTGGGCCATGCAGCCCATCGTGGCCAAATATGCGAATTCGCTTGGAGTAACTGATTTTGTAAATGGGCTGACTCCGGATGTTAAAGCAACAGAAGACTTTGCAAACCTTTTGCCTTTCGGCGATCCTAACGAAAATTTACTCAGCGTCGTTTTGGCTGATATGAGTGGGATTCCAACGACTGCTCAACTATTAAAATCGGCCAAAATCGGACTGAAGAAAGTGACAGACAGTCACAATTTCAAACCATTCAGTAACGACATGTATATCAATCATTTTAAGAAATGATCATTCAGGCGTAGCAAGATAATAGGGAAAAGAGCAAGCTGATCAGGAATCATTCTGTACTTTTACGCAAATTACTTGAAAACTTTGCGTAATTTGAATGATTGAGAAAAAGCTGAAACTCAAAATTGAATAACCTGAACCGAACTTTAATTTAAGCGATGAAATCAAAATTCATATCCTTTGTTTCTATCTTAATTTTTTTGACCAGTCCCATTTTTTCACAGGTTCCCGGAATAACAACATCTACCCTACCATTGCTGGTAATCAACACAAACGGGCAAACCATTCAGGAAAGCGGAAAAATTACCAGCACAATGAAACTGATATACAATGGCGTTGGAAAGGTCAATAAACCTACAGACGCAGGCAATATATACAGCGGAAACATTGGAATCGAATATCGCGGAAGCGCTTCATTAACAGAACAAAACCCCTATAACTTCGAAACCAGGGATGCCACCGGGGCAAACCTTGACGTTTCGCTTTTAGGAATGCCCGCTGAAAACGATTGGGTTTTACTGTCTAATTACAACGACAAAACATTCATCCGAAACTCGTTGGCTTTCCAGTTATTCTACAAGATGGCACATTACGCACCGCGCACCAAAATGGTTGAAGTAATTGTAAACAATGAATATCAGGGGATTTATATTCTGACTGAGAAAATCAAACAGGACAAAGGACGGGTGGATATCTCTAAACTTGCGGTTACAGATATTTCAGGAGACAACCTTACCGGCGGGTATATCTTTAAAATTGATTCGTACGATCAGACCGACAGTTGGCAAAGTAATTTTAAGCCAATCGATCATCAGGACAAAACGGTTCATTACGTGTATGATGATCCGGGCGCAACAGATCTCGTGCAGGTACAGAAAGACTACTTGAAAACTGCTGTAAACTCATTCGAATCGGTACTGTACAGCCCTGGTTTTGCGAATAAAACAACAGGGTACGCAGCTTGGATCAAGATGAATTCGTTTCTCGATTTTTTCATTGTCAGCGAGGTTTCCCGAAACATCAATGCCTATACTAAAAATTGTTACTTCTTTAAGAACAAAGACACCAAAGACAATAAATTTCATGCCGGACCAGTCTGGAATTTTGATGATTCCTTTAAAAACATGTCTGATTGTGATGCCTTCGCGGCTACCGATGGATCAGGATGGGGTTATAAAATTAACGATTGTCCAAACATCACAAATTACTCGAACGGGTGGATGGTACGCTTAGTCCAGGACCCTGCATTTGTTGATGCTTTAAACAGTCGTTATACCCTGATGAGGAATTCTTACCTGAGCTCGCAATATCTAAATAGCTTTATCGATTCTGTTCAGAATCAGGCAAAAGAAGCTCAAGCCAGACACTATGCAAAATGGAATATTTTGGGACAGTCAGAAACTTATGACGGACAGGTACTTAAAATGAAAAACTGGATTCAAACCCGCCTGACCTGGCTTGACGGACATTTGCCCGGCATTGCCACTTCATCTGTAGAAATTGAAGATGGATTTAGCTACCGCATATTTCCAAACCCTGTCAGCGATGTTGTTTATCTTGAATCGTCATCTGAAATACAAAATATCCGATTTTTTAGTGCTGACGGGACATGCATCCTATCAAAAGATGGATTATCAATATTTTCAACCAGGGTTTCTGTTTCGGATTTTTCGCCGGGAATCTACCTTGTACAATTAAAGATAAAGGGAAATCAAATCATCCACTCGAAGCTCGTTATTCAGTAAACAGATAGATTCTGGTATAGGTAAGAGCTTAAAATATCAATTTGCTAATTTATTCCTGACAACTATAAATCAAACGGTTATGAAAAAATTCATATCAATTTCGCTGGTACTGTTTGTGACCATATCGCTTAATGCCCAGCAACTTCCATTCAGGCTCGAAGAATTAACTGCACCAGACTACATTAAAGCAGTCGAAAAATCGGGTAAAACCTGCATTCTGCCTATAGGCGTTTTCGAAAAGCATGGGCCACATCTTCCTCTTGGAACCGATCTTTACATTGCCCGTGAGTATGCGTTGCGAGCAGCCGAAAAAGAATATACCGTTGTATTTCCATGGTATTATTTCAGTCAGATAAACGAGGCCAAACACCAACCCGGAACCATCGCCTACAGTCCGGAACTGATTTGGAAAGCACTTCAGGAAACACTCAACGAACTTGCCCGAAACGGATTCGACAAAATAATCATTGTGAATGGTCATGGCGGAAACAATGCCTTTTTGAATTTCTTCGGAATGGCGCAATTATCCGAAAGACGTTCATACAGCTTGTATGTGTTTCAGCCAACCGAAAATCCGGAAGTAATGAAAAAAGCTGAAGCGCTGACACAGCATGATCCTTTGGATGCACATGCTGGGAATGGTGAATCGTCCGAATTGAAAGCCATCCAGCCCGAATTGGTTCATCTTGATCGTGCCGGACAACAATCGGGAAGTGATCAGGAACGATTAAAAAACCTGCCCAATGTTTATACAGGAATATGGTGGTATGCCAAATTTCCGAACCATTACGGAGGCGATGGCTCAAAAGCCAATGCACAAGCAGGCGAATTACTGATTAACTCAACCGTTGATCAATTGGTGAAAATGATTCAGGCTGTAAAAAAGGATGAAGTGGTTCCAACCCTTCAAAAAGAATTCTTCGACAAATCTGAAAATCCGGTTAAGACCAAGCAATAGCTAAAATTTGATTTTCCTGATTGTAATTTACAGGAAGAAAATTGCAACGCCGCCAACCGTAATTACTGCGCCAATGATTTCCTTCCAGTTAACCTTTTCATGAAAGAGAAAAATAGCTGGCGGAATGATCAGCACAGGAACGATTGACATGATGGATGCGGCAATTCCGGCCTTTGTATGCTGAATGGCCAGCAATGAGAAAGAAACGCCCAGAAACGGTCCAAAAATCGATCCCAGAGCGACTCGTTTCATGGCTGGTTTGTGCTGCACGGCTTTCCAAACCTTACCATATCGTTTGGTGAATAAAATAATGATTGCAAAACCAACCATTCCGGTAATTACGCGAATGTGCGAAGCGGCAAAAGCATCGTAGTTGCCCATTCCTTTTTTGCTCAGAACCAGTCCTACCCCTTGCCCTACTGCACCTCCAAAGGCAAGTAAAATTCCTTTGATGCTGTAACTGGTTGTAATTTTATGTCCTTTTTTGGTGATGTTCTCGTGCTTTTCGCGTTTCAAAATAACAATTGAGATTCCTGCTAAAGTCACAGCCATACCCACCAGATTCATCGTGCTCATTACTTCGCCAAGTATCAACCAGCCCGCAAAAGCTGTGATCGGTGGGGCTAAGGCCATGATTAACATGGCAATCCGGGCGCCAATAACTACAAATGACTGAAACAGTAGTAAATCGCCAATCACAAAGCCAACGATTCCGGATAATGCCAGCCAGGCCCAACTTTCAGCACTGGCATCCATGGGCAATATCATGTCTCTCCGGAAATAATTGACAATTCCGTAGATAAAAAATGCAATCACCAAACGGATCAGATTAACCTGTAACGAACCAATCTTTTTGCCGGCCGATTCAAAAGACATACTGGTTACAGTCCAGAAAACTGCTGTCAATATAGCTGCAATCTCACCTAAATAATGTCCCATGTGTTTATTGTAAAATGAACGGCGAAGATAATAAAGAAGTGCCTAAAGTGAGCTAGAGTGCCTAAAGTTCGGAGTAAAACTTTAGGCACTCCGGACTTTAAATACTTCGAACTTCTTTCTATTCCATGTCGTCTAAATGAAGATCGAGCGCTTTTACTGAAATTTGAATTTCGCGGATAGAAATGGCGAGTGAGAGAACCAGCAAAACCAAGGCAATTCCGAAAAGTATTTCGGCCCAGATATGAAAATTCACATAAATCAAAAACATACAAAGCACACAAAGCAGAAGACTGTAAATTCCTAAAATCTGCATGGTTTTAGTCAGTTGTAACCGCTTTCTTAAATTCTGAATCTGCCCTAACAAAACTGAATTCGGGTTTTCCTTGAATGTGGTATGCAAGGTTCGAACAACCTGGGCGTAAGCCAGAAAGCGGTTGGTGTATGCAAGCAGTATCAGCGAAATTGCAGAAAACAACAATGCCGGTGTCGTAAGAGTTAATTGTTCCATAATATGAAAGTGCCTAAAGTGAACTAGAGTGCCTAAAATGCCTAAAGTTATCAAATGCCTCAACCAAATACTTTAGGCACTCCGAACTTTAGACACTTCGAACTTATTTTGCTATTTCAGCAAATCGGCAATAGTTTCGCGCAACTTTGCTTCACGAATATTGCGTGCAACAATTTTACCGGTTTTGTCAACCAATAGATTTGACGGAATGGAATTCACGGAATACAAAGCAACTGCTTCATTTTTCCATTTTTTTAAGTCCGAAACATGAGTCCAGGTTAACTGATCGTCTGCAATTGCTTTAACCCACTTAGCTTTATCATTATCGAGCGACACACCAATTACACCAAATCCTTTTGTCTTGTATTTGCCAAAAGTAGCAACCACATTCGGATTTTCGCGACGACAAGGGCCACACCATGAAGCCCAGAAATCGACAAGCGTATATCGGTTCTTTGCATAAATATCGCTCAGTTTAACCGGATTTCCATCCACATCATTCATGGTAAAGTCAGGTGCAATCTGTCCGATAGCTACTGTTTTCAGTTTCACAACACGGTCCTTCAGGGTAATTACAGTAGAAATTGAATCGAGCTTTGCGTCCAGTCCTGAAAGAAATCCTTCCAAAACATCGGCTTCCATTTCGTAATAAACTCTTCCCAAAAGATAAGCTGAAACAAATGACGCAGGATTCGCTTTAATAAAGGCTTTTTGCTGATCGTCAACAGAAGTGAAGATTTTGTCAGACAAGACCATCAAACTGTCAGCTTTTGCTTTATTGCCGGCCTTTTCAGCTTCTTTGGACTGATCAGAAAGGGCTGTTGCCTGTTTATCGAGTAAATCCAGTTTATCCTGAACCGCCTGATATTCATCGTGAACTTTCGATCCTTTTACTTGTGCGGACCTCAGTGAATCGGCTGAACCTGTAATTGAAATCACAGAATTTTCAATGAAAAATGGCAGTTTTTCCTTCTTTGTACCCAAACTCAAATAATAGACTTCAGGATTTTTTACTGCTCCGCTAAATTCACATTCCGCATTTTTTACATGAACAGAGTCAAGTTTAATCCATTCACCTTTAACTCGCTGACTTAGGTAAGCATTCCCTTCAGCACCTTTCAGTTTCACATTGACTTTATAAGATGGAGTTTTTGTACATGCAAAAACCCCAAACATCAAAGCAATCATCAAGTAATTTTTCATAAAGTATTTGTAAAGATTTGGATGTGTTTTATTCTTTCACAAAATAAAAGAAATAAATCAAAGAATGTCAGTACTAACTATAAAAAAACCGGACAAAGGGCCCGGTCTTTTCATTTTAAACAAAATGTTGAGAAAACTTATTTTTGATCCTAAACAAGCTTATTTTTTTTCATAACCTTCCAGGTGAACACTTCCAACTGAACGGCCTGAAGGATCGGCATTGTTCTTAAAGCTGGCATCCCAATCCAAAGCAATTTGAGTGCTACATGCAATTGAAGGTTCAGAAGGAACGCAGCTTGCAGCCGAATCAGACGGAAAATGTTCAGTAAAAATGGAGCGATAGAAATACTCTTCTTTTGATGGAGGCGTATTGATTGGAAACCTGTATTTCGCAGTATTCATTTGCTCATCGGTAACTTTTTCGGAAACCATCGCCTTTAGCGAATCGATCCAGTTGTAGCCAACACCATCCGAGAATTGTTCTTTTTGGCGCCAGGCCACACTTGCAGGCAAATAATCCTCAAAGGCTTTGCGAACGATCCATTTTTCCATCCGGCCATTTTTGGCCATTTTTTCTTCCGGATTAATCCGCATGGCCACATCCATGAATTCTTTATCAAGGAAAGGCACGCGACCTTCAACTCCCCAGGCAGCCAGTGATTTGTTGGCGCGTAAACAATCGTATAAATGCAATTTTCCTAGTTTACGAACAGTTTCTTCGTGAAAAGCCTGTGCATTGGGGGCTTTATGAAAGTACAAATAACCACCAAAAATCTCGTCGGCACCTTCGCCCGAAAGTACCATCTTTACGCCCATCGATTTGATGACCCGCGATAAAAGGTACATCGGTGTTGATGCCCGAATAGTAGTTACATCATAAGTTTCAAGGTGATAAATCACATCGCGGATGGCATCCAGTCCTTCCTGAACCGTGAAATGGATCTGATGATGAACGGTTCCAATGTGGTCGGCCACCTTTTGGGCAGCAGCCAAATCGGGTGAACCGATTAAACCAACTGCAAAAGAATGCAGCTGAGGCCAGTAGGCCGTTTCTGAATCCTGCGATTCAATGCGGTAGGCCGCATATTTTTTGGCAATGGCTGAAATTACTGAAGAATCAAGACCTCCGGAAAGCAGCACTCCATAAGGAACGTCTGACATCAACTGGCGATGAACAGCATCTTCAAGCGCTTTTCGCAAAACATCGATATCAAAACCGTTGTCTTTCACTGCATCAAATGATTGCCAATCGCGCTCATACCAGGTTTTAATCTCGCCATCAGCACTGTATAAATATTTTCCGGGTAAAAATTCTTCAATCTTGCTGCAATGTCCTTCAAGTGCTTTCAATTCCGAAGCAACATAGTAGTTTCCTGATTTATCCCATCCCTGGTAAAGCGGAATGATTCCAATATGGTCACGAGCAACCAGATAAACATCTTTTTCGATGTCGTACAAAGCAAAGGCAAAAATACCGTTCAAATCTTCCAGAAAATCAATTCCTTTTTCGCGGTATAAGGCCAGGATTACTTCACAATCAGAATGTGTAAGGAATTCGTATGAATCTCCAATCCGGTTGCGGATTTCAAGATGATTATATATTTCGCCGTTTACCGCCAGTACCAGCTTACCATCTTTACTATACAACGGTTGTTGTCCTGATTCAGGATCAACAATCGACAACCGTTCATGAGAAAGAATTGCCTTATCACAAGAAAAAATACCAGACCAATCCGGACCACGATGACGAATTTTCTTCGACATCTTTAAAACCTGAGGACGCAATTCCAGAGATGGTACCTTTAAGTCAAAAACTCCAACAAATCCACACATATTATATTGTTTTTAAATCGTAACATTTCAAAATTCATTTCGTGTTCAAAAATAGTCATTTTGATTGTATTTTGAATATTCTATTGACATTTTTCTTATTTTTATGATATTTTCTGTCTAATGATTCATTTTTGGATCATTTCTCAAAATTCCAAAAGTGCGATAAGAAATCAGACTCCCCCTTCTCGAAGAATTTAATTTACAAATAAATTGAGATTTTGAAGATTCACCCCCGAAATCTGAATCAACAACAAATGAAAATCAAGTGAGTTTTAAAGTAAGGCCTTCTTTTAAAAATTTCATGTTAAATTTTCAACAAAAGCAAAAAGGCAGCCAAAACTGACTGCCTTCTGCAATATTTCGTGAATAATTGCCTAAACGTTAAATCTAAAATGCATGATATCGCCATCATGAACGATATATTCTTTCCCTTCGATGCCAATTTTACCGGTTTCACGACAGGCAGCTTCTGATCCTAAACGAATGTAGTCGTTGTATTTGATCACTTCGGCACGAATAAAACCCCGTTCAAAATCAGTATGGATAATACCTGCAGCCTGGGGAGCTTTAATTCCACGAACATACGTCCATGCACGACTTTCGTCAGCACCGGTTGTAAAATAGGTTTCGAGGTTAAGCAATTTATAGGCGGCATGAATCAATTTATTTACTCCGGGTTCTGTCAATCCAAGTTCTTCCAGAAACATCTGTTTTTCTTCGTAGGTTTCCAGTTCAGCAATGTCTGATTCGGTTGCTGCCGCAATTACCAATATTTCGGCATTTTCGTCTTTTACAGCTTCTCTTACCATCTCAACATACCTGTTTCCATCTTTAGCCGAAGCCTCGTCAACATTGCATGCATATAAGACTGGCTTGTTGGTTAGTAAATAGAAATCGTAGGTAAGCTTTTTTTCTTCAGCAGTGAGTTCCACTGTACGTGCCGATTTGCCTTTTATCAGAGCATCGCGGTACCGCTGACTAATTTCAACAATTTTTTTGGCAGTATTATCAATCCCATGTTTGGCAACTTTTTCCCACTTGGAAATTCGGGCTTCCACGGTTTCAAGATCTTTCAGCTGCAATTCGATATCAATTATTTCTTTATCCCGAACCGGATTGATCGATCCATCAACATGAGTAATGTTATCGTTATCGAAACAACGTAAAACATGTATGATTGCATCAGTTTCACGAATAGTTGCAAGAAACTGATTGCCTAAACCTTCACCTTTACTGGCACCTTTAACTAAACCTGCA
>Ga0209538_1002003_pt1 | contig 10508 bp, 11 predicted proteins | sample BarGraNGADG00211_2_FD_184492 | JGI IMG/M metagenome (GOLD analysis project Ga0209538, IMG submission 184492) | Arctic peat soil microbial communities from Barrow, Alaska - Barrow Graham LP Ref core NGADG0004-211 (SPAdes) (version 2) | ecosystem: Environmental > Terrestrial > Soil > Wetlands >... | reverse complement strand
AACGGAAGAGGTCGAGCCGATGAAACAAATCCTCGCGGAATTTGCCCGCCACCACCAGTTCTTTAAGGTCGCAGCTGGTCGCCGCAATCAACCGCACGTCCACCTCAATGGGTTTGTTGCCGCCGACCCGCCGGATTTTGTGGTCCTCGATAGTGGTTAGCAACTTGGCTTGCAGAGCGGGGGAGAGACTCGGCAATTCGTCCAGAAACAAGCTGCCGCCGTTCGCCGCCTCGAACAGGCCCATGCGTGCGGTTTTGGCGTCGGTGAAGGCGCCCCGCTCGTGGCCGAACAGCTCCGATTCGGCCAGCGAATCCGGCAGCGCCGAGCAATTCACCTCCACTAACGGTTGCGCCGCGCGCGGACCTTGCTGGTGAACGCAACGGGCGATGGTGGTTTTGCCCGTGCCCGTTTCGCCTTGTATCAGCACCGGCGCCGGCGCGCCGCTCATCCGCCGGTCGGCCGCGAGGATTTTTTCCAACTGCGCTTGCAGCGGACCCAGGGCCAGTCCAAAGAAAAACTCCGAAGCCCCGTCGCTCTGGCGGACATGCTCATCGCGCCGCGCCGTCTGGCGGACTCGCCGGGCGCGCGCAATGATCAGCGGCAGTTCCGCCGGATCGCACGGCTTGACCAGATAATCGAGCGCGCCCAGTTTGATGGCTTCGACCGCTCCCGCCACGTTGCCGGTGGCGGTGGCGATGAGGATGCCGGTGTTGGCGGAAAACGCCTTTTCCTTGAGCAAGTCGGTGCCCAAGCCATCAGGCAGGTTCACATCGAGCAGCGCGAAATCGAAATCGAGATCGGCGATGAATTGCCGGGCCGCCTGAAGGGTGCCCGCCGCGGTGACATCGGCGCCGAGCCGCTCCAGCGCGGCGACGATCTGCTTGCGCAGGAGCACTTCGTCCTCGACCACCAGGATGCTCAAACCCGTCAAGCTGTCGTTTTGCATGGCCTCTTTATCAGCAAAATCGGAGGCGCTGACGATATTAAAATTGGCCATGCCAAGCCAACGTTTCCGAGGAAATCGGCGGACACCATAACCTGGATCAGGCCATACGGGAGTATGAAGCGGAAGGATTGGTTTCGTACGCCGAACCGAACTACCTCGTGCATGCCGTCGTGATTCCCAACGATCCTTATTTCAGTCTGCAATGGGCCTGGAACAACACCGGCCAGAACATTCAGGGAATAACCGGAGTTCCAGGCGCTCGGGAAAACAGGCTTTGCTTTGGCCCGTGTCATCCGCTACATTGGGTAACATGGATAGCGTGATTTTGGCAAACGAAGCCCTCAAACTCCCGGCCATGGAGCGAGCTCAAATCATTGACCTGCTCTGGCGCAGCCTTGACCCATCTGAACAGGCATCCCTTGACCAAGCCTGGCTGACCGAATCTCGCGACCGGCTTCAGGCCTACCGGGAAGGGAAGCTGAAGGCGCTGGGGGGCGAGGAAACACTGTGCGAAATCGAAGCCGGTTTGCGCCCATGACCTACCGGTTTCTGCCCCCAGCCGGGCGCGAAGTCAGAGAAGCGGCCCGGTTCTATGAGGACTTTGATCTGGTGTAGGATGGGTGGTGCGCAGGGTGGACGCTGGTGACTATACTTATTGAAGATGAACGCGGCGCAAAAGCAATTCTTCCTAACCGGCGTCAGCCTTAAAATCGATTTCCTATCATTTAAAAGCTCATGTTCGTTCCCAGATTTGTCGGGGAAGCTAACAGAATCCTTATGGGCCAACAGAAAAAAGTTTTCAGCGGCACGTGCTTCACAAGCCGCCGGGGCGTTCCTCAGTTCAGCAACAACAGAATCACCATGCCGGCGATGGTCGTCAGAATCGTGACCGGAATGCCGAAGCGTGCGTAATCCCAGAAGCCCACTTCCGCATGGCCGCGCGCCGACTCGACGACGATGATGTTGGCGACCGAGCCAAGGATGGTGAGATTGCCGGCCAGCGTCGTGGCCAGCGCCATGACCTTCCACATCAACTCCGGTTGCGCAAAGTTGCCGATCCACTTCCCGGCCACGAGCACAAACGGCACGTTGGAGAAAACATTCGAGCCGAGCGCGGAAAACCACGTGAAATTCCACGCCTGACTTCCCGCCGAGGTTCCGAAGACGCCGCGCACCTTGCCGTAAATCTGGTCGGGCAAGCCCGTTCCATTCAACCCTTCCACGACGATAAAGAGCGCCGCGAAGAAAACCAACAAATGCCAGTTCACCAGTTTGAGCACTTCGTGCGTGTCGCGCCGCGCCAGCACCATCAACAATGCGCCGCCGGCCAGGGCGGTCCAGGGCAAATTCAAGCCCGCCATGAAACCCACGAACACCAGCGCAAGCACAGCCATCGTCATGATCAACAGCCGGCGATCCAACGGACGCGGCTGAACTTCGGGCCTTCGCCGCGCCGGAGTATCGCCCATCGCTGGTTCGCGCGACATGTGGCTGCTTTCGGGTTGTTTGCTTGCCACAGCCGCTTCGGCCACGCAGGCGGGGCGATGAATGACGGCGTTGCGCAACACTTTCCGAAAGCCAAACGAGAGAACCGCGTATTGAATGGCCAATCCCGCCACCGCCACCGGCAGCAAAGAAACCGAGAACCGCACAAACGGAATTCCCGAGAGATGGCCGATGATCATGTTCTGCGGATTGCCCACGAGCGTGGCCACGCTGCCGATGTTCGCGCTCATCGCCAGCGCCAGCAGATACGGCGGGAGCGGCAACTTGCCGCGCACCATCACGGCCACGACCAGCGGCGTCAGCATCAGGCACACGGTGTCGTTCACCAGCAGCGCCGACAAAACCCCCGACGTGCCGATCAGATAGAGGAGAAGCGATTGCGGCGTTTTGGCGACGAGCAAAATCCAGTCCGCCGCCCAATCGAAGAAGCCCGCGAGGAACAGATACGCGGAGATCAGCATCATTCCGAGCAGCAGCACCAGCGTGTCGTAAGCCACCGAGCGGTACACCCGCTCCGGCGTCATCACGCCGCACGCGACCATTAGCACCGCGCCCAGCAACGCGGCGGCGGGCCGGTTCAACGGCAGCACCTTCAACCGCCGCCCGCTGATGAGCAGGTAGGTGAGGCAAAAAATGACGATGGCGATGATTTCGTTTTTCAAACTTCCTCGGATGGCGGTATTTCGCCCAGCGCCAGACGCGCGCCGTGGCGGACGTGCAAAACGTGAACCTCATTTTCGCTTGCCGTAAAAAGGATTCGGTATTTGTGCTGGCGACGACCGTGAAAAATCTCACGGATTTCGGTGTTGAAGGATTTGCTCTCCGGCGCAAGCGGACAACGTTCAGGGAAAGTCTCCAGCGATCCTATCGTATCGTAAATGCTGTTGAACCAACGTTCGGCAGCATCCGGTTCGCGTTCTGCCAGCCATAAACGGGCTTCTGCGACGTCGCGCTGGGCGGGAAGTTCGACAATGACGTTCCACCGCTTCATTTTTTGCGGCGGGGAATCTTATACTGGGCGCGGATTTCGTCGAGCGCGACACGAAACGGTTTGCCCGTGCCTTCTTTCATCGCATCCAGACCGCGCTGGATGCCGCGAATCGCGTCGAGCGTTTCCTCGTAGGCGGCGGCGTCTTGCACGATCAACTCCGCCTTGCCATTGATCGTGAGGACTTCCGGGCGACCGGTGCTTTTGAGACGGCGCAGATGCGATTTGGTGTTGCGCTGAAAATCCGTCAGCGAGCGGATGTCTTGCAAGGCAATCATAACATTCAATTCACTGCTTTAACCGTGCTGCGTTGAAGGTGCGCTGGAATCCCGCCGAATGCAAGCCCGCGAACACTATGAAAACGTTCGAGCAGGTCAGCAGCACGATGGGCAGCCAGCGAGATTGGATGGGTTCGTTCATAGATTTAATCTTCGGGAAAAGTTTTGCCCGACATTAAACCTCGTTGCAACGGAAATAGGCTTGCCATCGAACAAATGAGGAGCAAATTTCAGCAATCTCGTCTGAAGGAAGAGAACTTATGAAGTCATGCATTGTTTTTGTCCTGATAACTGGTTCTGCGGTGACTGCTTTCGCCCAACAGTCCCTGCATCGCTTCGGCACGGTGCACTATCCGGACGGCAAGCCGGCGGCAGGTGTGCATATAACATTTTATCCGGGCAGTTATTTTTCAGATGATGATTACAATTACCACGAAGCCATAACTGACACAAACGGGTGGTATGAAATATTGCCACCTAAGAAAGTGTCTGACTTTACGTGGGGGCCAGATTATCCGACAAATACCATCATGGCTCGCTATTTTGAAAAGAACCTTGCTGCAGTTGAGGCATTTTCCGTAACGACCACCCATGTGAATCTGATCTTGCAACCCGCCATCACTTTGTCCGGTTCCGTGAAGAATACCGAGGGCGCGCCAGTCAGCGGGGCAGAGATAGACCTTGGATTCGTGTCCGCACGTTATGGTCCTCAGATGCGCCCGCCATTCAAGGCAAATGAGCAGGGTCAATTTTCCATCCCCGCCTTGCCGCAAGGAACTACATATATGATTTCAGGAATCACGGCCAACGGCTATGGGTCGAGCCATGCGACTGTAAAAGTCAAAGACACGCAAACCAACCACTGCGAGTTCCCAACCTTTGTGCTCAAACACGCAGACCGTATACTCGCCGGGCGAGTGGTGGACAACAACGGCAAACCGCTCGCCGGGACGCGTGTCAGTTTCAGTGGCGCAGACCAGCCGCAAAATAACAGCACCAATACGGACAGCGATGGGAGATTTTTCTTTGATGCGGTCTGCGATGGTTCGCTGAAGGTTTTTGCCAATTATCATGATCCGCAAGACATCAGCATACACATGAGTCTGAATGGCGGTGGCGGGATGGAGGTCAAGCCCGGCGACACAAACATCCTCATTCAACTCCGCGACACCAGCATCAGCGCCTGGGATGTGCCGACGCTGGTCACCAAAGGCACGGTGTTTGACTCGGCGGGCGGTCCCGTCCCGGGCGTGGTGTTTGTCGTGTGGGATTCTGCCAACCCGTTCAACCATGCCTACAGCGGTCACGATGGCAAATACAGGATTCGCTGGCAACGGCCTTTGGGCCAAGGCAGGCATACAGCCGCCAAGTCCGTGCTGATTGGCCGCGATACGTCACGAAATTTGGTCGTTACCCAAGAGATTGATGAAACCACCACCAACCTTGATTTGCATCTGCAACCGGGGTTGGTCGTAGCCGGCATTTTGCAGGATGAAAGCGGAATGACGGTCACCAACGCCAGAGTGTCGCTCGATATGCACCTGGCGCGCGGAGGGGCTGAATTAACCAAAACGACGACCGACGAACATGGTGCTTTCGCATTTTCAGCGCTCCCGGCACAGGGCGAATATTCATTGGAGGTTGGAACGGCACATAGTGGCACCCGGGGTAGTCCGGGCGTCATTCAGGTGACGGGTGGCGAAACAAATCTAGTGCTGCGGCTCACCTCGCCTTTGGCAAATTATGATTAACCGGCGTCAGCCTTAAAAGCGATTTCCTATCATTCAAAACCATAGCATGGTTCATAGTGGGATGGCCTGAGTTGTGGATAATCAATAGGCCGTCTGCTTGGTGAACGATGCTAGGGTTTGACCCCTTGGTTGAATTCCCTTTCATCGATGACATGCCAAAACCGGGCGGCCAGAATGCCGCCCCAAAGGGCAGACAGGAATGTCTGCCGTCACAGCGGGGCCAGAACGACGCGGAAACCGACATCGCTGCAACGGTTTGAAGGACTGTAATCGTCCCGGTTGGCGGACCGGCATGCCTTGCCTTCATAGAGCCAGGAACCGCCGCGCGCCACACGCAGGGAGTCTTCGGTGGCGACCGGGAGATTGGTGACGCTGCCGCCCGGCAGAATGCTCTGCCACCGGTCGAAACACCATTCCCAGACGTTTCCGTGCATGTCATGGAGGCCCCAGGCATTGGGCTCGAGGGTTCCCACGGGGTGGGTCATCGAATCGCCATTGCGGATAAACCAGGCATATTCGCCCAGCCGAAATTCGCCCTTGTCGTCTCCATAACAAAAGCGCGTGGCCGTTCCCGCCCGGCAGGCGTATTCCCATTCGGCCTCGGTGGGCAGACGATAGGCATAGCCTTCAGGCAGTTTGGCCGACAGTTTCTCCTGTTGGGTTCGTTGGGCGCAATACCGCACCGCGTCGTACCAGCTCACTTTTTCAACCGGACAGTTCGGATCGCCTCTGGCATTGCTTGGATTCGTTCCCATGACCGCCTGGAATTCGCCCTGTGTCACTTCGCATTTGCCCATCCAAAAACCATGCGGAATCACCATCCGGGTCTGGGGCCCTTCGTCCATATCGCGTCCGGCCTCATCGATGGGGCTGCCCATGATGAATTCGCCGGCTGGAATCCAAACCATTCCTTCGATGTTCGTGGAACCAGCTTGGGATGCCATCATGGTTGATGGCGCCGGGGAATTGGCCTCGTGAGCAGTGGCGATAGGGGTTGAATTGGAAGCAACCGGAAATAACTCGTCGCCGATGCTTTGGATCTTATCCCTATAAATCAATAATGCCGGCCCCACATCCAACTGAATCGGGATGTCTTCCAGCTCCAGTTTGCCTTGAGCGGTTTTGCCGGTGCGCAGCGTCACGTTTGCGAGCGGCGGGGTATTCGTTGTGAAGGTCAGCGACTTGATGTTTTGCTTGTTGAATGACTCCGGGCCGCCGGGAGTGGCTAAAGTCAAGGACTCCACTATGAACTCTCCGCTGCACCAGTCGCCATTTTTAAGGCGGATACATCGGCCCCGTTGCCTCCCGGAAAGTGCCTCGCCGCGATCGCGAAAAACGACTTTGCCGACTTTTTCCCGCCGTATTTGGGTCGGCTCGCCGGTGGGCGACTGAATGAAAAAAAACGAATCTTCAAGAAACCCAGAGAATCGGTTGTTGTTCACGGTTAAGATGACCTCGCCATTTTGGGCGCCGCGCTCCAAATCGATGCCGGCCAGCATCCCGCGCTCGAACTTCAATGGGGCATAGGCCGTTCGCAAGGCGAAGGTTTGGTTCAGGAGTGTGCCCGTCAATCGACTGCCATCCAGGAGCACCAACAGGTCGGCGTCACGGGACCTTTGAATGCCGAAGACATTGCCCACCGGCCTGGCTACCAATTCTGCCCGCACCGAAACGGCCAATAAAACCAAGCTTAAAATCACAATTCTGAAATATTTCATTCACTCCTCACTTCACCGGATCCCGCGCGATGAAAAGCCAGACGGTCAACGCGCCGAACCCCGCCGCCAGCCCAAAAAGCCACCCCAGGACGATGAGTTCGTCCACGGGCTTGGCTACTCCGCCCAGGACCTTGGCCATGTTGCCCACCATTTCAAGGTACGAAACGTCCCGCAGCCCGACGAAATCGAACAACAGATTGGATATGTGCCAGAGCCCAATGACACAGAGAATGGCCGTGAGGGAGTTGCGAAAGAGCGTCAGCATCGCCAGCGTCAGCGTCACCAGCAGACACGCGCAGCCGATGACCTTCCCAAGGCCGATGAACATCCAGCCAGTGGCGACCGAAGCGGAGCGCGCGGCCGAGTCGCCGGCGGTCTGTCCCGTGAGCACGTTCAACATGGCCATCATCCGGTTGGGAAGCTCCTTGGGCGGGGGCAGGATCAGTTTGACATCGGCCGGCAATCCCAGCAGTCCGAGCGCACCGTCACCTTTGAAACGGACGATCGCATAATTGCTGTCGCGGCCCCAGCGGTCCGGCTGGGTCATCGCCCCAAGCCGCTCGATGGTGCCCTTGTATTCACTGGCCTCGATCTTCACATACGCGGTAAGCCCCGTTTTCAGGCGCTTGAACTCGTCGTATTTATAAATCGGCACGCGCACGAGGTATTCGTCCAAAGGGGCGATGGTGGCGAGTTGCGCGCCCACGTTGACAAACTGCGCCGGGTTGGCCATGACCTCGGTCACATAGCCGGCGATCGGGGCGGTCACGGTGACATGGCCGAGACGCCGCCGGGATTCGCGCACCCGGGCCTGGGCGTTCTCGACCGCGCGCTCCGCCGGACGGGTGGCGTCCTCCGCCGCCCGCAGGAGGCTTTCGGCGTTCATAAGGTCCCGTTTGCGGGCGCGAATGTCGGTCTGGCGGTCCGCCTGTTCGGCCTGGCTGAGCAGGTCCTTGTTGATCAGGCCGCGTTCGGCGCGTTCCAGGGCGTCCTCGGCCTGGGCCACATTGCGTCGGGCGTCTTCGACCCGACGTCCGGCATTGACAACCTCGTTGCGGGCATTTTCCTCGTTGCGCCGTTCAGATTCCAGCTCGTCGAATATGGCGCGGTCATCCAGCGACGCCAGGACGTCCCCGGCGCGCACGGCGTCGCCCACCTGGAGCTTCATCTCCTTGATCGCGCCGCTGACCTCGGCGAAAATCTTCTTCGGCTCCCAGGCTTCCACCTTGATGTTGCGCGCGGCGGAAGTGACGAAGCCATCCTGGGTGCGCACCAGTTTATCCTGGCGAATCGCCCAAAAACTCGATGGCAGCAATACGACGGCGACCATCAGGACGACGGCGAGGCAGCGGGCGGTAAGTTTGCCCGAGATATATTCGCCGCGGGTGACGCCCCGGCAGAGGATCGCCTCGTTCAGGCAATCGGCTTCGCGCATAAGGGCGGCGCCGGCGATGAAAATCACCCCATGCATCCAGACCAGCAAATAGGTGGCATACACCGCCTCGAGCATCTGGCTGGCCGCTTTTTGCTCCGCCTGCATGCCCTTGAGTTCCAAAAGTGTTATCAGCGCGCTCATCAGTAAAAACCCGCGGCAAAGCCAGGAGCGCCAGACCGCTTCCAGGTCGGCGCGCACGAACAGCCCGATCGACTGCCAGCGCGAGGGTGTCTTTCGGCCACCCGGTAGGGAGGTGAGTGTCTCGGGAACGGCAGGCAGGCCTTCACTTTCGGGAGTCGTTGCTGGATTCTCAGTGATCATGGCATCATTTCTTGGTGGCTCGGAGGAACCCGCTGAACTCGTCCTCGCTGATCAGTTTCAAATAGGCATCCTCAAGCTGCCTGCCAGTCGAGTTCACACCATCGATCCGGGCGTCGGTTTCCCGGGCCAGCTTCAAAAGCGACTCAACGACATCGCCCACCGATTCGCCGGCGCCCAGCTCGATGCGCAATCGCCGGTTATCGTGCGAATAATCAACGCGCTGGAGCCGGTCCCGCACCGCGGCGCGAAAGCGATCGGTGGGGCCGGACATGCGCAGCTCCAGGATGCTCTTGGGCAGCAAATCTTCCAGCTCGGAACGCGATCCCTCAAAAAGACACTGGCCTTTATTGAGGACCAGCAGCCGGTCGCACACCCGGTCGATATCTCCCAGGATATGCGAGCTAAGCAGGATGGTTTTTTTACCGCGATATTGTTCCACCAATTCCAATGTTTGCCGACGGCTGATGGGATCAAGCCCCGCCGTGGGTTCATCCCAGACCAACAGTTCGGGATCGTTCATGAGCGAGGCGGCGATGCCAAGCCGGGTCTTCATCCCGGTCGAATACGCGCTAATTTTCCGCCCCGCGTCATCCATGAGGCCCACCGCCCGGAGCAGCGATCCCATCCGGGCATGGCGTTCCCGGTTGTCCAATCCGAAACATTCTCCGACGAAGCTGAGATAACTGATGGCGCTCAAGTCCTTGGGGAACACCGGATCGTCCGACAGGAACCCAATGCGCTGCCGAAGCGCCTTGGAGGCAGGTTTCATCCGTTGCCCAAACACCTCGACTACGCCCGCGCTGGGTGTGATCAACCCCAACGCCAGCCGGATCACCGTCGATTTTCCGGAACCGTTGGCGCCCAACAGTCCAATGGTTGACCCCGGCGGCAGGCAAAAGGAGACGTCCGCCAAGCCGATCTGACGGCCCTGGTAAACCTTCGTGATGCGATCGAATTTAATGATCGGAACCATGGCATAACTTACGCGCAAACGGGTCCTTGGTGTCAATGGCCAACGCAACGTTCCGTCAATGGGTTTGCTCCGAAGTGTCGAGGCATAACTGTAGGCTTTCCGGCCCGGGTTACGCTCGTTTGAATATTAGGGGTCAAACCATAGCATGGTTCATAGTGGGATGGCCTGAGTTGTGGATAATCAATAGGCCGTCTGCTTGGTGGCAATGAGAAAAAATGAGCTAGGCTATAGATCGTTGCATAAGTTCCCGCATTTCGGAGGGGCGAGCTCCGGGAGCCCCACTCCATTTTTTCCAGTAAAATCAGGGCCTCGTTTAACTCAGGCCTACGAGAATTGTGCAAATACTTCCGCAATGCTCCATATGGTTTGACCCCTTAGAGACCCCTTAGATAGATTATCCTGTGTCTGCCCTCGCCCTGACTGGCGTTGCGGCGCATCGCCGCGCGCGTGAAGCAGGGCGGACACTACGTTCCCCGTGCCGAGGTACTGCGCCGGTTTACACGTGGCTGGGAAAATTTCCAAACCGCTTATCGCCCGCTCGCCGACGCGTGGGCAGAGGCAATGGGGGCAGCAGAATCAATAGTTGACAATC
>Ga0209538_1002002_pt1 | contig 10511 bp, 10 predicted proteins | sample BarGraNGADG00211_2_FD_184492 | JGI IMG/M metagenome (GOLD analysis project Ga0209538, IMG submission 184492) | Arctic peat soil microbial communities from Barrow, Alaska - Barrow Graham LP Ref core NGADG0004-211 (SPAdes) (version 2) | ecosystem: Environmental > Terrestrial > Soil > Wetlands >... | reverse complement strand
TAATTCCCGCAGGCGACGGAACACGGGCCGAGCCTTTTCGGGCTCGGGCGTCCAGGGCGCCAGCGTCATCAGGCCGTAGATTTCGAGCCGTGGCAGGGCGTTGATTTCTTTGAGACGGGCTAAAAGCTGCTCCGGGGACAACCCGGATTTATTCGCTTCGCCGGCCACATTAACCTCCAGCAAAACGGGCATGCGCTGGGCCGATTTTTCCGCCCATTTATCGATTTCGCGAGCCAATTCCAGACTGTCCACGCTTTGGATCATCTCGAAAAAATGCACGGCATCCCGGCATTTATTGGATTGCAGGTGGCCAATCAGATGCCAGCGCAGCCGGCTCGGACACAATCCAATCTTGGCCTTGCCCTCCTGTATCCGATTTTCGCCGAACAACGTCAAACCGAGATCGGCGGCGGCTTTGACCCTCTCGGGCGGCTGGCCTTTGCTGACCGCCATCAGGGTCACGGAAGCCAAATCGCGCTGAACGCGATCGCAGGCGGCCCGCAGGCGCGTCTGGATATCACGGAGGTTGGCAGCTAAATCCATGACGGCAGCTTAGCGGTTCCCGCGCGGCTGACAAGTCCATGCTAGCCAGCCGGAATGATCTGAGCTAGCTTGCGCGTGATATGGATGCTGTATTGCCTAAACCGGACGTAATCCTTACGCACGAAAGCGATTTGGACGGACTGCTTTCCGGCCTGCTGCTGAAACGCCTGGCGCAAAAACTGTTCCATGCCGACGTGCCGTTGTGCGCCTACCAAAATGACGCCTGGCAGAAACGGCCGCTGACTGAAAAGAGCGGTTGGGTATGCGATTTTTCCTTCGAGGAACGATTGGATAAGCCCGGGTGGATGGTCATCGATCACCATCCCACCGCCGTAGCCGCCCGAAACGCGCGGCTTATTCATGACGTTACGAAATGCAGCAGCCTGCTCTGCTACGAGCTATGTCGTCAGGCCGGCCTGGCCACCCCCCCTCTCGATCGCCTGGTGCATTTGACGAACGTGGGAGATTTGTTTCTCCAGCAGGATCCCGATTTTATTCTGGCGGGCGATTATGCGAGCCTGGTTAAGACGTACCAATTCTGGAATCTGGTGAACTTAACCGCCGGCGATCCGGAAGGTCTGCTGAATCATCCGCTGCTGCAGGTCATCGAAGTCAAACGCCGCGTCGAAGATCCTTTGGGACTTGAATGGGCGCGATCCCATATCGCGCCCCTCACCCCGGAAGTGGGATTTGTGGACACGCTGATCGGCAACTCCAACCTCATCGTGCACCAAATCCTGAAGGAGCAATCAACGCCGTACGCGGTGCTCCTGACCTTGCTGCGCAAAGGAAACGGCACGGTGGTGGTCAGCCTGCGCAGCTTGAACGGCGAGGCGCTCAAGGTGGCCGAACGCCTCCACGGCGGCGGACACCCCAACGCCTCGGGCGCCACTCTCCCCCGCTCGATTCAAGGCGTCGCAAATGCCGTGGATTATCTTCGCAAGATTCTCAGTCCAATCGCCCACTCCAACCCGGGGTTCAATAGCCTGGAAAGCGCCTTCGACACCGTCGCCACCAAGTCATCGTAAATCTATTCTACCTATGCCCAAAGCGAGCCGACCCGCCGCCAAATCCGACACCCATAACCCGGCCGTCAGGGCTGACGCCCGCCTCGACGGCCGACCCGGTGACGCCTTGCGGCCGCTGAGTTTCAAGAATCATATCGCCCCCAGCGCCGCGGGTTCAACCCTCATCATCTGGGGAAATACCCACGTGATCTGCGCGGTCAGTGTGGAGGAGGGCGTGCCGCGCTGGATGAAAGATCAGAAGGTCGGCGGAGGCTGGCTTACCGCCGAATATTCCATGCTGCCCTATGCCACCCTCCAGCGCAAACAACGCGAAAGCGCCCGGGGCAGGGTTGACGGGCGTTCGCAGGAAATTCAGCGGTTGATTGGACGCGCCATGCGCGCCGCCGTGGATCTGGTAAAATTGGGCCCGCGCACGTTATGGGTGGACTGTGACGTTCTGCAAGCCGATGGCGGAACCCGAACCGCGTCCGTCACCGGCGGATTTGTGGCGCTCTCGCTGGCGGTGAAAAAGCTCATGGCCGGCGGCAAGCTAAGCGTAAACCCGATTCATAAATCGGTCGCCGCCGTCAGCGTGGGAATTGTCAACGGCCAGCCTCTGTTGGATCTGAATTACGTGGAGGATTATTCCGCCGATGTGGATATGAATCTGGTCATGACCGACGCCGGCGAATTCATCGAAATGCAAGGCACGGGCGAAAAGGCGGCGTTCAGCCAGGATCAATTGACGCTGATGCTCAGCTTGGGACGGACCGGCCTGCAAAAGCTCTTGGCGGCGCAAGCCGACGCCATTGCCGCGGGATAAACCACGATATGAACAGGGGTGGAACTCGCTTTTTACAAAGCCAGGCATTCCCGAGTAAGGAGCGCGAATGCCCTCATCCGCGCGAAGTTAAACGATGCCAACTCGCGGACGAGGGCGTCCGCGCTCCACTGCGGGAGTTTTTATGGGTAATCAGCCCTTCCTTTATCGAATCAGCGCGCGCGTTCATCGCGAAGCCGAAGATGCCGTATCAGAATTGCTGAGCGCCCGGTGCCGACAAACCGCCACCGCGTACGCGCCCCACGAAACCAATCTGAGCATCGTGTCGGTTTTTTATCCCGCTGGACAAAAGCCGGCAAATAGCACTCTGACCGCCCTACGTGCCGGCCTTAAGGAAATCCAAGCTAATGGATTGCAGATCGCCCCGGGCACAGTGTCCAGCGGGCGCATCCGGCGCGAGAACTGGGCCGAATCGTGGAAGCGACATTTTAAGCCCCTGGAAATTGGCAAATCGCTGTTGATCAAACCCAGTTGGAGCCGGCAAAAGCCGGCGCGTGGACAGCAGGCCGTCATCCTCGATCCGGGTTTGAGCTTTGGCACCGGTCATCATCCGACCACCGCCTTTTGTCTGGAACAGCTTGTTCGTTGTCACAAATCAGGGCAAAAATGCGCTTTCTTGGACATCGGCACCGGCTCAGGCATTCTGGCCATTGCCGCCGCCAAGCTGGGTTATGCGCCGGTTCATGCCTTTGATTACGACGCGGATGCGGTTCGGATTGCCCGGGAGAACGCCGACCGGAATCAAGTCAGCGAACGGATACGTTTTGCCCGGCAGGATTTGGCCTCGGCGCCCATGACCGCCCATCGCCGCTACGACGTGATTTGCGCCAATCTGGAATACGACAGTCTGTTGCGGTTTCGCCAGAAAATCGCCCATCGCTTAAGCCCCGACGGCACGCTGGTATTGGCAGGCATCCTCAAATCGCAGTTCGACCCGATCCAGAAAGCCTACCTCCAAACCGGCCTGAAGCTGCTCAAAACCAAGGCGCTAAAGGAATGGCAGTCAGGCGCCTTCCAATGGGCATGACGACCCTAGAAAAACGAATCTAAACAAAAAATTTGAACGCGGCACGGGTTTAGCTCATCTTAAACTCGATGGTTCGTAGGCAGCAACATATCGGGGCCTTTCAACATAATCTCACGGGAGGCTCTTTTTCATTCCTCGCTGCCTTCCTTGGTAACAACCTAGGAGACCCTATGACAAAACCGCTAGATCAAATCGACGAGGTTATTCATGATTCCAAACATCCGTTCCGGCAGGTAGCCGATCGTCCGGAAAAACCCCAAAAACATCGTTATGAACGTCGGAAAATTCGAGAATTTATTCGTGCCTGTGACTGGGTATCCAACAAGTAAACCATAACTGAAACCTCAAAATGAAACGGCCACGTTAACCGCGTGGCCGTTTTGATTTTTAAACCCCAGCATCCCAACCAGCCCGGCGGAGCCGTCAATATCTTGGGAGTGATATGGAACGAAGATGGCCTTTACCTTGGGAAGTGCCGCTCCCAGGTGACAACGTCGCAGTGCAAGCGGTCTGCGATGGCCCTAATCAGGCAATCGCCAAGTTGACGCCGTCGCCCACTGGGCGGAATTCGCTGAGCAATTTGGCAGGCTGCAGCCCAGTCTGCCGGCAGAATTCTTCCATCGTCGATGATCTTGAACGGTTTGAGAGCTACGCTGGGGTCGGTTCGAGTGCCGGAAGGCGACTAATCAACCCCCGCCATTGAACGCCGAGTCCCGACAGCACTTTGGCCATCTCCTGTGCCGTGTTTCTGCGGACGGCGGAGCATACGATGTCCATCTGAACGCCCCTGAGTGTGCCCGCGACCTTTCGGTGCAAGACGCTGCTCAAGTCCATCCCAGCTTTCAGTTCTTTAGCCAGATCGACCAAAGCTGCTTGGATGGCGCTCGCATGTTCCATCAGCCAACGGCGGGCATCTTCGGGATCATTGCCCAGCTTGCTGACGGTGCATCGGACATCCACGTACCAATCCAAGGCCGAATCAGTTTCCTTGTCGCCTTCCTCGAACCGACCCAAGACAGACTCGTCGTTGACCTCCACTCCTGTTCGAATACCGCCGTCTTTACGGCCTTGCCTATAGAACGTCAATTTCGTCATAGCGTTAATTCAAAATTATGGCCCACAGCCGAAGCTGTCAACCCCAACGGCAGCACGGCAGCAGTTCCGAACAACCCGGCAAAAACCGGGGTTTTTGTAGGCCGGATTCCCTAACCCGGCGAATCGTGCTCATCGATTATCCCCGCCAAATCACCTATTACGACTCGTCAAATCAATCATATCTACGAATCATGATATGTTGATTTTTAATTTGCAGAAACCGGACTTGTTCCCTATATTAGGTCCTTAGGCGCAATCGGAGGCTGGCGGTCCAGGTCCCCATGAGGTGGCAACCGATCGGGCGCAAGAATTGAGGAAAACCGAGTGAATACTGTTTCAAACGATCACAATCCGTCGAAACCGAAATCCGCGGCCCAGCAACCTGAAGACGGCGTCTCGACTTCGGCAATCAAGTTGAACGAGCTCTTACGCCAGCGAATTCTCATTCTCGATGGCGCCATGGGCACCATGATCCAAGCCCACAAGCTGGACGAAGCAGCCTATCGCGGTCACCGTTTCGCCAATCATGCCCACGATCTGAAAGGCAACAACGACCTCCTCAGCCTGACTCAACCCGCGATTATCCAGGCCATTCATCGTCAATACCTTGAGGCCGGGGCGGACATCGTCGAAACCAACACGTTCAATTCCAATGCGATCTCCATGGCGGATTACCACCTGGAATCGCTGGTCTATGAACTTAACCTCGAATCCGCCCGTCTGGCCCGAAGTGCCGTCGAGGCGGTGATCACGCGGAACCCGCAACATCCCCGATTCGTCGCTGGCGCCATGGGTCCCACAAACCGCACCGCATCTCTTTCCCCCGACGTCAATAATCCGGGCTATCGAGCCGTGACATTCGATCAGTTACGATCGGCCTATGCCGAACAGATACGTGGATTGCTCGATGGCGGAGTCGATCTCCTGCTGATTGAAACGGTTTTCGACACCCTCAACCTGAAAGCCGCCCTGTTCGCGATTGAAGATTGTTTCGACGCCTTGAAACGCCGGGTTCCGATAATGGTTTCTGTCACCATTACCGACGCCAGCGGTCGCACCTTGTCGGGTCAGACGGTGGAAGCCTTCTGGAACTCGATTTCGCACGCCAACCTGCTCAGCGTTGGCATCAATTGCGCCCTGGGAGCCAGGCAAATGCGGCCGTATATCGAAGAACTGTCCAGCCTGACGCCCATTTATGTAAGTTGTTATCCCAATGCGGGCCTGCCCAATGCTTTCGGCGAATATGACGAGTCGCCGGCATCCATGGGTGACCAGCTTCGCGAGTTTGCCGAAAACGGCTGGTTGAACCTGGTGGGTGGCTGCTGCGGCACCACGCCAGCTCACATCCACTCCATTGCCGAAGCCGTTCGCGCCTCTAAACCGCGCATTCCAGCTCAACCCGAACCCTTCACCCGCCTCAGTGGCCTGGAGGCGCTCACCCTTCGGCCGGAGTCCAATTTCACCAATATCGGCGAGCGCACGAATGTGGCCGGCTCCCCCAAGTTCGCCAAGCTCATCATCGAAGGCAAATTCGACGAGGCCATCGCCATCGCCCGCCAGCAAGTCGATAACGGCGCTCAGATCATTGACGTCAACATGGACGAAGGATTGCTCGATTCCGAAGCCGCGATGGGCAAATTCATGAATCTAATTGCGGCCGAACCGGAGATTGCGCGCGTTCCCGTCATGATCGACAGTTCCAAATGGTCGGTCATCGAAACCGGCCTGAAATGTCTTCAAGGCAAAGGCATCGTCAACTCCATCAGTCTCAAGGAGGGTGAAGAAATATTCAAACGTCACGCGCGTCTGGTCCGGCGGTACGGAGCGGCGGTCGTGGTTATGGGCTTTGATGAAAAGGGCCAGGCGGACACGCTGGATCGCCGGGTCGAAATCGCCACCCGCGCCTACCGCATCCTGACGCAAGAAGTCGGTTTCCCGCCGCCGGACATTATCTTCGATCCCAATGTGCTCACCGTCGCCACGGGCATGGAAGAACACAATAATTACGCGGTCGATTTTATCGAAGCGATCCGGCGCATTAAAGCCACCCTGCCCTTATGCAAGGTCAGCGGCGGCATTAGCAATCTCTCGTTCTCCTTCCGTGGCAACAACGCCGTGCGCGAGGCCATGCACGCCGCCTTCCTGTATCATGCCATCCAGGCCGGACTCGACCTGGGCATCGTCAATGCCGGACAACTCGCCGTTTATGAAGAGATCCCCAAGGAGCTCAAGGACTTGGTCGAGGACGTCATCCTGAACCGCCGGCCCGATGCCACCGAACGGCTGGTGCGTTTCGCCGAAACGGTCAAGCAAAAGGACAAAAGTGAAGTCAAAGAAGACGTCTGGCGCAGTTCCCCGGTGGAGGATCGCCTCGCTCATGCCTTGATCAAAGGCATCGTTGATTTCATTGAAACGGACATTGAGGAAGCCCGCCAAAAGTATCCGACCCCGCTCACGGTCATCGAAGGCCCTCTGATGGCGGGCATGAAAATCGTCGGCGACTTGTTTGGCGAGGGCAAGATGTTCCTGCCGCAAGTCGTCAAAAGCGCCCGCGTCATGAAAAAGGCCGTCGCTTTTCTGCTGCCTTACATGGAAAAGGACAAGCAAGCCGGCGGCGGGCGTTCGACCCAGGGAAAAATCTTGCTCGCCACCGTAAAAGGCGATGTGCACGACATCGGCAAGAACATCGTCGGCGTGGTTTTGGGCTGCAACAATTACGAGGTCATCGACCTGGGCGTCATGGTATCGGCCGAGAAAATCCTGCAAGCCGCGCGTGAACACCAGGTGGATCTAATTGGCTTGAGCGGCTTGATTACGCCCTCGCTGGATGAAATGGCGCATGTGGCCCGCGAATTGGAGCGCGAAAAATTCACACAGCCGTTGCTGATCGGCGGCGCCACGACCAGCAAAGTCCACACGGCCGTCAAAATCGCTCCCGCCTTTTCGCAACCGGTCGTCCATGTGATCGATGCCTCCCGTGCCGCCGCCGTGGCCAACAGCCTGATCAGCCCCCAGCTCAAACCGGCTTATGCGGTTCAAAACCGGAGCGAACAAGCCCAGGCCCGCCAGGACCACCTCGAACATCGCGGCCGCAAACCCTTGCTGTCGCTGGCCGAAGCCCGCGCCCGCAAAACGCCTATTGATTGGACGGCGGCGGATCTGCCCAAACCTTCCTTTACCGGTCTGCGAACGATCGCTGAGCTTCCGTTGCCCGAGTTGGTGCCGTTCATCGATTGGTCACCCTTCTTTCATGTCTGGGAATTGCGCGGACGTTATCCGGCGATCTTCGACGACCCGGTGGTGGGAGACAAGGCCCGCGAAGTGTTCGACGACGCCCAAAAACTGCTCGATCGCATCCGGCGCGAGAAGCTCCTGACCGCCCGGGGCATTTATGGCTTCTTCCCCGCCAACAGCCTGGGCGATGACGTGGAAATTTACGCGGACGAATCGCGCACCCAGGTGCTGACCAGGTTCCATTTCCTGCGCCAGCAAATGGATAAGCCCGCCGACCAATTCAACCATTGCCTGGCCGATTATATTGCGCCGATTCAACCATCCGCCATCCGCAATCCGCAATCGGTAATTCTCCAGGATTATCTTGGATTCTTCGCCGTCACGACGGGTCATGGGGTGGACGAACTATGCCGGCAATTCGAGCTCGACAACGACGATTACAATTCGATCATGACCAAGGCCCTCGCCGACCGGCTGGCGGAGGCGTTTGCCGAATACCTGCACAAACAGGCGCGCGCAGACTGGGGCTACGGACGCGACGAAAAATTAACTGCCGAGGATATGATTCGGGAACGGTATCGGGGCATCCGGCCCGCCCCCGGCTATCCGGCCTGCCCGGATCATACGGAGAAGCGTTTGCTGTTCGATTTGCTCGAGGTGGAAAAAGAGACCGGCATCAAGTTGACGGAAAGCTGCGCCATGCATCCGGCCAGCTCGGTCAGCGGTTTCTATTTCGCGCATCCGGAAGCCAAGTATTTCGCCGTCGGCAAAATCGATCGCGATCAGGTGCTGGATTACCATCGGCGCAAGGAAATGGACATCGCCACCGTCGAGCAATGGCTCGCGCCCTATTTGAATTATTGACTGAAACAACCCAAAATGGTAGGGCGCGGCTGCCGCCAAGCCCAAATATTTCAGCCCGAACTCCGAAGTTGCGGCGGTCGGAAGCACGGCCCGCGCCTGTAGGGCAGACATTCTTGTCTGCCGGTTCGCGGAACTTTCCAGTTCCGCTGCGGGCGACTCGAAAGTCGCCCGAACCGGCAGGTTGGAAAGCCTGCCACACACTGCTGGCTTCGCCGCAACTTCGGCGTTCGGGTTCAGGGCTCCGCGAGAGCGTCTGCCGGTCCGTTCTCTTGCGGCCAACCGTTGAAGCCGTAACGACCGTGCGCCGGTGGAGGTGCCAACGGATGGCGTGCCACTCGGCACGGTGATGCGGTCAATCAGGGTGAGAATTCTCCGAACACTTCGTTCGCGCTTTGGGGCCATGAACCCGAAGCGCGGACACTCCTGTCCTCCGAGCGGGAATGGGCGAACCAAGGCGGACAAGAGTGTCGCTCCAATTCCGAAGTATAGCGCGAGGCTTGCGGTTTTCATAAAGGGTGAGTAAGGTATCGGGCATGAGCAAGAATGCCCAAGCCATTTTGGACGAGATCCGGGCGCTGCCGCCGCAGGAATTGCAGGTGGTGTGGCAGGAGTTGGGACGGCAACTCGGTCAAATAGCGCCGACCGCCCCGGTGGAACGGTACGGCGAGCCGCTGACCGATGAGGACATCGAGCAAAGTGCGCGGACCACTTTCCAAATGCTTGACGAGGAGGAGAAACGTGCCGGGACGCGGTGAAGTCTCCGGGGAGCAGATACGGACAATCGAGGACGCGCTGCTGGATTGGCTCGAAATCGGGCGAAAGGGTTGAAAAGCTCCCCGTAACGACCGCGCTCCCGTGGATGCGCCAACGGATGGCTTGTCACTCGGCACGGTGAGGCGGTCAATCAGGGTGACGCTTGCGGTTTTCATAAGGGGTGAGTAAGGTATCGGGCATGAGCAAGAATGCCCAGACTGTGTTGGATCAGATCCGGAGTCTCCCGCTGGCCGAACAGCGGGAGGTCCTCGAAGCGCTGGAACGTCCGCAAGCCCCCGCCGCGCAGAAGTGCGAGTCTCACCGCCGGGGGCGCGGCCTGTTTGCGGGCAGCGGTCTGCTGGAGGCGTTGCTGGCCGAGCGTGCCAAGGAGCGGGCCCGTGGCTGACGCGGAGCCCACAACCTGAGAGACGAAGAATGGCCACCCAATCGAAAGCTTCGAAAACTCAGCCGGCCAACCTCCATGAACACCTGTGGCGCGTCGTGAAGAAGCTCCCCAGTGATTTTGAGCCTTATGGCCGGCGCCAGCGGGCGGCGCAGGATGAAGATGACTGGGTGTCCGATTGCTCGTGCGGAGTGTTCGCATGAAGATTACGAGTAAAGGCCAAGTCACCATTCCGCCGGCCATGCGCAAGAAGCATGGGCTGCTGCCGCAGCGCGAGGTCGAGTTTGTGGACCAACCCGACGGCGTGCTGGTCGTCAAGGCCGGCAAGCTCTCGCGCGGCAAGCGGGTGCTGGCCGCGCTCCTTCGCGGTGGGACGATCAAAGGCCGCACGGAAGACTGGCTGCGATTGACCCGGAGCGAGGCATGATTCTGGTGGACACCAGCGTCATCGCTCCAAACGTTTCGCGAATCACAAGCGGCTTGATGTTTCAAAGAACAACGCATAATGTTTGAATCATGAAGAACGGCAAGAACCACGCTCCGCACCGCGCGGCGGACAAGCGCGTCGAGTTGGGCCGGCACATCGTTGCCGACCCGGAAATCTGCCACGGCAAACCGACCTTCAAAGGCACGCGCATCATGGTGTGGCAGGTGTTGGATGATGTTGCCGACGGCCGATCATGGGATTTCGTCTGCAACACGCGTTGGGGCGGGCGCATTCCGCTGGCGGCGGTGGCGGAGGCG
>Ga0209538_1001998_pt1 | contig 10523 bp, 8 predicted proteins | sample BarGraNGADG00211_2_FD_184492 | JGI IMG/M metagenome (GOLD analysis project Ga0209538, IMG submission 184492) | Arctic peat soil microbial communities from Barrow, Alaska - Barrow Graham LP Ref core NGADG0004-211 (SPAdes) (version 2) | ecosystem: Environmental > Terrestrial > Soil > Wetlands >... | reverse complement strand
CTCCGGCGCGCCACGCAGCTTCTTGGCCTCACCCTTGGCTCGGCGCTCGGTCGCCTGCGGGAGTCTGGAGCGACTGCGACCCGACTCTTTGAACGGGTGGAAGAAAGCGCCCTGCTCCTGAGGATGGCCCGCGAGGCTGCCGAGATCCTGGGAGCCCGCTGGGACAAGGTGCCCGAGCGCCATCGTCCGCTGTGGATCGCCAGAATCGCAGCGTCGGCGAGCGTCGCAACAGAACCGGCCTCGACGAGGCTGGCAGGATGCGTTAGCGATGTCGACCGATGGCTCTGCGAACTCCTCGCCGGCGCCCAGGTCGCTCCCGGCTACGACGCTTTGGTCGCCGCCACCTTCGGGGCCTCGATTCCCTTCTCGGTCCGGACATCTTTCAACTCGGGGCGAGAACGGGTCAGAAAGGGCCGGTCCGGGGAACGCGGGAACCCCAATCAGCTGAGGAACCTACGCCTCCATTCGGACTCCGTATGGGATTCTGGCGAGGCACAGGAGACCGAATACCGGTACTACCGTTGCGTGAAGAAGGACAAGGAGGGGCGCCAGGCATGCTTGTCCTCGCCTCTACCGGCCGACGCGATCGAGAGCTACGTGATCGAACGCCTCCGGGAGGCAATAACTGACGGGGACCTGGCCCAGGAGGTCACTGCCGCCGTGAAACACCGGGTGGTCGCCAGGCGTAAGGACCTCCTCGTCGAACGCAAGAAGCTCCCCGGCGAGATCGCGAAGCTCTCCTCGGAGGGGAAGCGCCTGGTGGAGACGCTGGCCGACCTGAAGGAGAGCGCCCGGCGGCTCGTCGAGCGGCGGCTCCAGGAGATCGGGGAGCAGCTCGAGCGACTGGAGACCCAGCTCTCAGCGGTGGAGCGAGAGACCGCAGCCCTGGACTCGGTCGAGGTCGAGGCCGGGTGGGTCGGTCAGGTCCTGGCGGACTTCACCTCGGTCTGGGACGTCCTGACCCCGGAGAACCGGGGGCGTCTCCTCCGGGCGGTAGTCCAGTCCGTCGAGGTTGACGAGCCCGCCAACAAGGTGACAGTGGTGATGGCGGACCTGGGGGCCGGGATCCCGACGGCCGGGGAGCCGGCGCCCCTGGAGGCAACCGCATGACCGGGACGAAGGTCGTGACCGGCCAGCTCCACCGGGTACAGCGGGGGCGGGGGAAGGGGTTCGCGTCCGAGCCGCCGGTCACTCCCGCGAGACGCCCAGCTCGGGTCGCCGTAATGCTAGCGCTGGCACGCCAGATCCAGAGGGCCATCGACCGGGGGAAACTGGCCGACCAGGCTGAGGCGGCGAGGAGACTGGGGCTGACGCGGGCGCGAGTGACCCAGCCTCTCGACCTGACCCTGTTAGCCCCGGAAATCCAGGAGCAGCTCCTCGGGCTTGAATTTCTCGACGCCGCCAGGACGCCTTCGGAACGGACATATCGGGGAATCGATAGGAGCCATCCATGGCCGCAACAGCGGGCGGGCTTCGAAAAGCTGTCCGTTCGCCTTCTGCGTTCGACACACCACGCACCTATTGCAGCAATCCCGACACTCGATAGAGGTGCTTCCGCACCGGAAGAACGTAATAGGTTGCGTATGCATAAGAACGACCGTCGGGCGTGATTCGGAAGCTGTTCATATCGGCGAGCGGAAGTTCTGGGCCACCAATGTCGCGGATTTTTCGCACGTTCCTGGTCCTGAGATCCAATAGCCAGAGCCCCGTGGGAAAGCTCAGATCCTTCGAGAAAGGTTTAGTCAGCCAGATGCCGTCTCCCCTTGCTGTCCAGCCTCTCGGAATCATGTCAACACAGCTTGAAGGCAATGGCGTCATCGACCCGCTGGCGAGGTCGATCATGCTCCACGCGCCTTCTACAGGAACCCCGAGAGAAGTAATGCTCCCGAATGCGGACCGTCCATCGGGAGAGATTGGCCCACGGAACCGAGCAGCGTGCCATGTAAGCCGCCGGACAGAGCTGGACTGATTTTCGAGGAAGTAAGGGAAATCCTGCGTGTCATCCTTCTGCCGGCCGTACACAAACACGCCCTCCTTCAACAGGAACGAACTCGAAGTCGAAACCCATTTGCCCGGCAGCTCTCGTGGGCTCCCCGCGCCGGTCGGTACGAGACGCAGTCGGAAGTACCCATCGGAGTCGGACACCCTGATCAACACGGCTTTTCCATCGGCTGCCTGATCCAGGACCCTGCCCTCTCCGAGGTTCGCCGCAACGGATTGTCCAGTCTGCAGCAAGGCCACGGTTTCGGTATCTCCGTTCACATCACAGGCGAGTTGACTTCCGGCGTCGTTCAGCACTGGTGACTCGACGTTGCCCAACTCTAGGAGGCGTTCCCGGTCGGAGCCTGGTTCGAGCCACCTAACATCATCTGTCCCGCCGGCTCCGCCCATAGTCATGAGTGTTTCGCCTCCGGAATTCACGTCCCATAGCTGGGCTTCTCCGGTCAAGTTCTGGAGGATCTTCCTGAATGATCCGGAGCGGGATAGAGAAACAAGTTGAACGGGATTCTCTCGTCCATCGCCATCGGTCAAGGCAACCAGGGAACCTCTGAACGGAAAGATTCTTGTGGGCAACAAGGGCTGCAGAGGTGTCTTCTCGATCACCTTGGAATCGAGGCCCACCCGCACGAAGGTCCTCCCGGTTGAGCGCAATTCGATCACGTCTAGAGAATCACCACTTTCACCGACAATGAAGTCATAGATACCGAAGCCCCACGGAACTTCGTAGATGGGACGTCCGCGATAAACCAACGCTTGTGAGCGTTCGCCCTTATAGGCGATGTGTCTTTCGATGACCTCCCGGCCATCTCGAGTCCATTTGGCCGAATCCCAGATCAACCGTCCCTCCTCCATAACGCGGGGAGAGGAGCCTCCGGTGGAGGGGACCCGGGCCAGTACCGCACGGGTCTCATCTCTGTCTTGGCCGATGTTCTCTCTCCTCCAGATCAGAAGCAGTTCTCCAGACGCCGAGACGTCGAGCACCCGGCAATCACGCACTCCGAGCGGGACGGGAGGCTCACCCGGCGTCAGGCGGAACAACTCTCCGAGAAATCGACTCCACGAATCGCCCGCTGACGCCGTGTACACAACGGTCTTGCCGTCAGGGAGGAAGTTCGCACTGGAGATGATTCTTGCCGCAGGCGTAAGCCGGAAAACCTGGGGTTGCTTCGGAAGCCATAGGACGTGACCGATAGTGGCCGCCGCCACGACGGTGACGCATAGGAGGACACCGAACGCCCAAGAACGTATTCTCGCCGGTCCGAAAACAGCCGGTTGCGAGTTAAAGCCGGAGGCTGTCAAGGCTGAGAGGTGGCTCAACGCGAACGAGAGATCGTGGGCGCTATGAAAACGGCCAGCAGGTTCTTTGGCGAGGCACGTGCGGACGATCCGATCTAGCACGTCCGGGACTTTCAGGGCTGGGTCGAGGTCCGGTGGCTCATCCTTGAGAATCGCGTTCAAGGACTCGACTGCCGAGGAACCCTTGAAGGGGCGCGACCCGGTAAGCATCTCCCAGCAGACGATGCCGAGAGCGAAAATGTCCGAGCGAGCATCTAGTCGTTGACCGCGGACCTGTTCCGGACTCATGTAGCCGACCGTCCCGACAACGACTCCGGTATCAGTCCCCGATTCTCCCCCGGCGAACGTCTCCGTCGTCAGTTCGTCGATCAGCGACGGCTGAGACTCTCTCCGTGGCTTCGCTAGGCCGAAGTCGAGGATCTTCACGCGGCCCTCCCGCGTGATGAAGAGATTCTCGGGTTTCAGGTCACGGTGGACGATCCCCTTGTCATGGGCAGCACCGAGACCTTCCGCTACCCCACTGGAGATCTCGACAGCACGCTTCACCGAGATAGGTTTTCCCGCGAGCTTCTGCCGAAGGGTTTCGCCCTCCAGGAGTTCCATCACGAGGTAGGGGCCACCCTCGTGCGTCCCGACGTCGAAGAGCGTCACTAGGTTCGGGTGATTGAGGCCGCCGACCGTTCTCGCCTCATATTCGAATTGCCGGAGGCGATCGGGGTCAGAGGCAAAGGCGGGTGGCAGAACCTTCACCGCTACTTCGCGCCCGAGCCGGGTATCTCGAGCGCGGTAGACCTCTCCCATGCCTCCCACGCCGATCGACGCAAGAATCTCGTAAGGTCCGAGGCGAAGTCCGGACGCTAAAGTCATGCTGGATTTGATCGGATTATCGCTTGCCCGAGTTCAAGGCGATCTGAACGGAGAGTTTCAGAGGGCGATCGACCGGGGGGAGCTTCCCGACCAGGCAGCTGCAGCCCGGAGTCTCGGGCTGACCCGGGCGCATCTAACGCAGCTTCTGGACCTGACCCTGCTGGGACCGGACGTCCAGGAGCGGGTCCTCGCTCTCGAATCCGTCGGTGGGACAGAGCCGCTCTCGGAGCGGGTGCTCCGTCCGGTGGCGAGGGCGCCTTCTTGGGTGGAGCAGCAGACGCTCTTCGAGTCGGCGCGAGGCTGAGGGACCAGCCCGGCTGCCATGGCGCAGCGGCGCCAGGGCACGCTCTCGGGCATGAGCCGGCCGACGGATCGGGCATCTGTTTGCGAGACGGTGCGAAGATAGGTCCGACGTCGCTGCTGCATCGCTGCCGTGGAACGGTGCGAGACGGCGCGAACTGGAGGGACACGATGGGAGACAAGGGCGGCAAGAAAGACAAGGAAAAAGGCCAGAAACAGAGCTCTGCCAAGCAACAGCAGAAGGACAAGACCAAGCAGGACAATCGGCCGAAGAAGAAGATCGGATAGGCGCCCCCCTGCGGTTGACCCCATCAGTGGGCGCTCCAACCTACGGCGCGAGTCAGAACGAGGGTGCGGACCAGCGCGCTCTTCGAGGTATGCCGCTCCTGAAGACCCGTAAAGGCTGATTCTCGGGGCTCCAACCCCGTGGGCGCGTCGAGCTCGCATCGGCCCATTGCGGGCATGAGCCGCACCCCGTATTCTGAAGACGCAGTCTCGGATGAACGAATGACGATTCCGTCGGGCACCCGGCTGGGTCCGTACGAGGTGCTTGCCCCGCTCGGCGCAGGGGGGGATGGGCGAGGTCTACCGGGCCCGCGACACCCGGCTCGACCGCGACGTCGCGCTGAAGGCGCTCTCCTCCGACGTCTGACCTGCCTTCCAAGAAGTAGCCAGAAGAGGTTTGGAGTTCCTCGGAGGAAGCTGTTAACCGCCTCCCCCGCCCCCGCCCCCGACGCTGACCTGTTAACCGCTCTCGGCCGCTCTCGACACTTTCGGCTCTTCTGAGAGCGCCGAAGGTCGTCGTCCTTGTCCTCGGGCCATGGCCGCCCGGTCTCTGAGGCGCCGTCCCGAGAACCGCGTTCCTCGCGAGGTGCCCGGCAAATCCTTCTGTCCGTTGGCCCTTTACGCACGAAACCCCGCGATGGTCATCGCGGGGTCGGCAGTTAACCGCTGGCGTGCGGAAAGTTAGCGTGGAAAGTAAGTGGCTCCCCACTCGATCCGCTAGGCGAACTGGTTCTCAGAGTGATTCCGTAGAGATTCAACCCGATCTCTGTCTGGAACGCCTTCCGAAAGAACCGCTTACGAGCCCCTCCTCACACGGGGCCTTCGAGTTGGACCCCACTCGCACGGTCCACGAACTCCTCGGCGGCGCCCAGATCGCTCCCGGCTACGACGCCTTGGCCGCCGCCACCTTTAGCGCCGCTTCGACTCCCTGCTCGGTCCGGACATCCTTCACCTCGGGCCGAGAAAGAGTCAAGAGGGGCCGGCCCGGGGAACGCCGGAACCTCAAGCGGCTGAGGCACCTATGCCGCCATTCGGACACCGTATGGGATTCTGGCGAGGCACAACTGCCGATCAGGGGCAGGAGAAGGCCACTTGACGGATTAGGTCCCATCCGGTGCCGAGGGGATTGGCTGCGGTATAGACCCTCCCCGTATTCGTATCGGTGATGGTAATTTTGACTCCCAGGTCCGTGGTTCCGCCGATGTAAGCGCTCCAGGAGTTGTTCAAGGCGCAGAAGTTGACCATCTTCACGACGACGTCCACGTTACCCACGGTAACCGTCGTAAGCAATCCCGTGTTGTCGGAGAAACTCGTGGCGGTGGCGTTCGCGAACGTGCTGGAGCTGTAGGTATCGTACTGGCCAGTGACCTGGAAGCGGTTGCTCATGAGGCACAGCGTCGTGCCGTTCGGTGTGCAGATCCCGCCGCCGTAGCTCACGACCACTGTCTGCGTCTTCGTATTCGAGCCGCCCGCGTTCGAGGCGGTCAGCGAGACCTGATACGTGCCCGCGCCGAACGTGTGAGTAGGGTTCTGTACCGTCGAAGTCCCGCCATCGCCGAAGTTCCACGACCAGGAGGTCGGAGAGCCCATGGACGTGTCCGTGAACTGAACTGCTTGTCCGGTGACTGGCGCCGGGGGGCTGAAAGCGAAGTTTGCCGTCGGCGGTCCGGAAGGCGAGGTGCTGAACCACCCGATGTCGCTGAACAGGGGAAGCGTGGCGTCGACCCCGATCGGCAGGGCAGACGAGATGCTCGGCTCCATGAGAAGGTTTGGGGACGCGGACGTGTCGAAGTGAGACACCGAAGAACCGCCCTGGTATGGATTCGGTGCGAAAAGGAGCATGCGGCCCGCGGCGTCCGCGCCGGCCAGCAACGTCGAATCGGTTCCCAGATTTCCCGTCGCGGAAGGGTTCGCGCGGAGCGTCGCGCCGTCACCCATGCTGACGAGAACGGAGGGGATCGTGATCGTGGCGTCCGTGCCGGACATTCCGATCACACTCTCGACGACGTTGTCCGCGATGACCGCACCGATCGCTCCCGCGGTCTGGGCGTTCTTGACCTTGACCGTGAAGTAGCAGTTTCCGCGGTCGATGAGCGCGATCTTGCCGGAGACACTTGATGTGATCGGGCTGCAGCCATCCGTGGCGTAGCCGTAAAGCGCCGCCACTATCTGCCCCGTCACGCCCGGACTCGAGAGCGCCGGTCCGAAGTAGGCGTTGCCGACGATGTAGGTGCCCGCCGCAGCCGGGGGAGAGGTCACGATAAGTCTCGGCCTCTTGTCGAGGTACGTCGACGCGAACGCGTTCGCGGCCGCGCCGGACCACGCGAGGTTCCCGGTATTGACGGCGGAGGCCGCGCGCTGGCCATTCGTAAGCTTGTCCCACGTCTGACCCTGCGTGTCGTCGTAGATGAAGCGGTCGAAGATAGCCGGCATGCCGCCCTGGAACGCTCCGTTCTGATTCGTGACGGAAACGAACCCGAGCCCGTGGGCGAACTCGTGGAGGGCGACCGTGAGGAAGTTGAGATTCGAGCCGTGATTGTTGTCGAGGCCGAGATAGAACGAGGTGCCCGTCAGACATCCCGGCTGGCCAAGCGAGCTGTTGAACTGCGCGGTCATGTCTACATTCGTGGCGTCGAGATCCGCGCCGGCGAGCTTGTCCGCGAGCGCCTTGACGTACCACGTTCCCGTGATGGGGGCGCCAGAGAAATCGGAGTAGACGCTGTTCGGGTAGGTCCCGCCCAGGACGCCGGACGTCGCGCTGCATGTGAGAGGAGCGAAGCTCGCGCTCACCCGGATCGTGACGGTGCTCGTGAGGAGCGAGCCCCAGATCGCGGCGGCCTGCTGGAAGACGATGAGGCGTTGATGCCCGAGCGTGGAGCCCGCATTCCCGCCCACGGGCGTGACCGGTGTGGGGTCGTTGAGGCCGGTTCCGGCCGGATCCGAATTCACGATGGCGATGTTCGCCGCGGACACCGGCCCGGCGACGAGCGCGGCGAAGAGGAGGAGCGGAAGAAGCGATCGCCGCCGCATGTGGTCCTACTTTTCCCGAGCCGCCGGGGCCGGAGTGGGACGGGGCGTGGCCTCCGTGAAGGCCTCGGCCTCCCCGGTGCCGTGGACGCATGAGCTCGTGAGCGTTCCGTCCGGGTTCTTCCGGGCGACGGAGAGGACCGCCTGGTCCGGGCCGAGCCGCATCATCCGGGTTCCGTCCGGCAGCGTGACGACCTGGGGTTCGGCTGTGACCAGAGATCGCCTCCCGAGGAGCTGGTGCGCCTCTTCGGCGGTCAGAGGCCGCAGGGCGCCCGTCGCGGGATCGCGCGCCACGGTCATGTAGGAGGCGCCCGTCGCGACCTTCTTCGCGGTTGCCGTCGCCGGAGGCGTTTTCACCGTCGAGCCATTCGGCGGCGTGCTCGGCGTGCACTCGCCGGCCTGGGCCGGGGAGGAGAAGAAGACAAGTAGGGCGAGAACGGAAAGGCAACGGTTCACACGCATGGAGGCTCCTTCCGGCCGGAAGTGTCCGGACGGGGCCCCTATCCTACGCGGACGACGAGGTCGATCTGCACCCGGGCGCCGGCAGCCGCGCGCCCGCTCCTTCCAGCCACTTCGGCTGTGCCTTCTCGAACCAGCCTCTTCCCTCCGGCGAAACGACGATCTCCCCTACGTTTCACGACGGGTCTCCTCTAGGGTTCACGGCCGGCGGGAGGACTTAGGCACTCGAAGAGTCGGAAAAGCCGTTCGTCCGGGCGTCCTGCCAGGAGGAGATCTCGTGGGCGTTCTTCGGTGCCCCCACGATTTCGCCAGCGGGATCCGGCGCATCCCCCGTCGGCAGCATCGAACCGCCGTGGCTCGCCCGAGCGTCGCGTCGCGAACCCGGTAAACCACGCCGATCCCCTCAGCCCCGAGAAGGACGACGACCTCATAAGGACCGAGCTTCGTTCGGGCAGAGAGGCCCATCTGAACTGTCTCCTGTGGTTCGCCAGAATCGCATCGCCCGCGACGGTCGGGTCCGCACGGGCCTCGACGCGGCTGAGAAGACGCGTCAACGATGTCGACCGAAGGCTATGCGACGGGCTGCACCACGTCGCCCTCGTGAAGGAAACCCGAGCATGACGAGAGGATGTGGGCCGCGAATGACTCAGGAGGGGCAGGCCCCGGGGAACGCGGGAACCTCAATCGGCTGAGGCACCTATGCCTCCATCCGGACACCGTTCTAGATTCTGGCGAGGCACAGAGTTCGGCGTCGAAGTTCCCCACTTCGGTGCGACCTCATGGCACCCGACCCTTCGCCTGCGACGCATTGATCGCTTGCACCGACAAACGTCAAGGTGCGGGACAATTCGTCGCATGCTGGCAAACCGCGGCGCGAAGGCTGCGTATACACGAGGAGGAGAACGCCAATGGCTGATCGCAACGGAACGATCCGAGAGCGCGTCGCCGGCACTTCCGAAACCGCGACCGCGGCAACCGCCGCTGGCGGTGGTGCGAGCGCACCCGCACCGCGGCGCGGCCACACCCGGCGCCGCGTTCTGCTCTGGGCCGCGGGCTCCGTAGCCGGCGCCAGCGCGCTGGGCGTGAGCGCCGTGTTCCTGACCGATCGCCTCAAGCGCTTCGCGCGCCACGCCGAGCGCCGCATCGGCGACCATCGCGTCGACCTCCCCGGCGCAGTCCCGCGCATGGTCATCGCCCGTGGCGCCGACCCTGGCACGAACGTCCGCGCCGCGGTCGAGCGCCTCGGCGGCATTGCCGCGCTCGTGACGGCTGCCGACGTCGTCCTCATCAAGCCCAGCCTCGGCTGGGAGCGAACACCGGAGCAGGCGGCGAACACGCAGCCCGAGGTCATCGCAGAGGTCGTGCGCATGTGCCGCAAGGCGGGCGCCCGCCGCGTGATCGTGTGCGATTGCCCGCTGGCCAAGTCGGGCCGAGCGTTGCAGATCAGCGGCATCCTCGCGGCCGCCCAGGCCGCCGGCGCGGAGGTCATCGTGCCCGAGGAAAGCCGCTACGTCACGGTCAAGCTCTCCGAGCGCCTCGGCACATGGGACGTGCTCGAGCCGTTCGTGATCGCCACCAAGATCATCAACGTCCCGACCGCGAAGCATCACGACCTCACCGGCGTCTCCTGCGGTCTCAAGAACTGGTTCGGCATCACCGCGAAAAACCGGATGATGCTCCACACCGACGTGCAGCGCTCAATCGCCGAGCTCGCCGCGATGATGCGACCAACGCTCACGATCGTCGACGCCTCACGCGTTCTCATGGAGCACGGCCCGGCGGGCGGCAGCCTGTCCGACGTCAAGCCGGTGAGGACGGTCGCAGCCGGGTTCGACCCCGTCGCCCTCGACGCCTGGGCCTGTACGGTGCTCGGCAGGCCGTTCCCCGGCAACATCGCGATCGCCGAGTCCATGGGCCTCGGCCGTGCCGACTTCGCCTCCCTCGCTCCCGTCGAGCTGACGACGGGTTGAGGGGAGTCGCACGCCGTTTCCGGCCACGACCGAAAGGAAACGGGTCGACGCGGCAGAACACTGCAAGCAACCGCGACGTTCCACCAGGCCGCACAGGATCACGTGCAGGAAGTTGACACGTTGATATCCGAGTGATGGCCGCCTGCACTCAGGTGCCGTCGATCGCCTCCGACGGCTCCTGTGGGTTGCCAGAATCGCAGGGGCGGCGAGCGTCGGAATAGAACCGGCCTCGACGAGGCTGGCAGGATGCGTTAGCGATGTCGACCGATGGCTCTGCGAACTCCTCGCCGGCGCCCAGGTCGCTCCCGGCTACGACGC
>Ga0209538_1001996_pt1 | contig 10529 bp, 4 predicted proteins | sample BarGraNGADG00211_2_FD_184492 | JGI IMG/M metagenome (GOLD analysis project Ga0209538, IMG submission 184492) | Arctic peat soil microbial communities from Barrow, Alaska - Barrow Graham LP Ref core NGADG0004-211 (SPAdes) (version 2) | ecosystem: Environmental > Terrestrial > Soil > Wetlands >... | reverse complement strand
ATGAACATTTGCTTTTTGCCTGTGCCAATGAACCAAATAGTCAAGATCAAGCAATCGGGCGCACTGTAATGGAATCATATATACAAACCTTTATTAAAGCTGTGCGTGGAACTGGAGGAAACAACAGTTCGCGAACGCTGATTTACCAGGGACACCCTGACTATTCAACCATTCCAAAAGACGAAATCGCCGACCGGTTGATGTTTGAAGCTCACAGTTATGGTTATCAGTTTGCCCTTTTGGAAAAAGATGATATTAACCCGTGGGGTAATGGTATAGATTCCCTTTATTGCATTTATTACTGGGGAAAAGGCAATTATTCTGCCACCGATGTTAAACATACTCCAACCTATGGCGAAGAGGCCGAAATTGACAAATTTTTTGGTACTACACTTAAAACCAGATTTGTAGATAAGGGTGTTCCTGTAATTTTGGGTGAATATGCGGCATGGAAACGTGCAAATCTTGCTGCTGGGGCCGATCGGGAGCTTCACAATAAATCCATTGAGTATTATTATTACTATATGGTAAAATCGGCGCTTAAAAATGGGGCAATCCCTTTCGTTTGGGACACCGGGTCATTATTTAATCGTAGCTCAGGTAAGGTAAATGACTACGGTATTGTTAATTCTATGGTGCGGGCTGCCACAGATACGATACCGGCAACAGGTGTTGCGATTGGTCAGAAAATCGATTCTCTTGCTATTGGAGCTACCGCTACATTAACTGCTACTGTATTACCAAATAACGCAACGTATAAAACAGTTATTTGGACTTCAAATAATTCTTCCGTAGCAACAGTTAGTTCCGCAGGGCTGGTAACAGGGCTTAAAACTGGTAAAACAACTATTAGTGCAATGGCTGGTGTGAAGAGAGCAACGTTACAAATTGTTGTTGGTATTCCGGCAACAGGTGTTACAATAGACCCAAAAGCAGACACAATTAAAATTGGGGAAACCAAACAGCTTGATGCCACGGTACGTCCATCCAATGCAACTGTAAAAACAGTTAGTTGGAGTTCAAGTAATATCAAGGTTGCTACTGTAAGCGCATCGGGCTTGGTAACCGCCATATCAAAAGGATCAGCAGTAATTACAGCTACGGCCACTGGCGGAGGCGTTAAAACAACATGCAAGATAACTGTTTCAGAAACTTCAACTAGTGTAACACAGGTCATAAAGCCTGATGATATTGCCATATTCCCTAATCCTTTGAACGGAAAACAGTTAACAGTTGATTTGGGTGGGCTCAAAGGAATAACAACCATACAGTTTATTGAAATAAACGGACAGACTGTTTTAGAACAAGCCGTGTTTGATAAGCAACGTACCCAATTAGATATCAATCTAAAACCGGGTATTTACATGGTCAGGTTTTCAAACAATCAAAATACTTTGTTGAAAAAGCTGGTGATTAATTAACCTCAATAAAGACATATTTAAACTCTAAGATAATGAAAATGAAAATGAAAAACAAAATCACTTTTTCACCTCAATTATTCCGTGGCGGATTCATTCTTGTCATTGTTATGTGCGGGCTTATAATGTCTGAAACCGTGAACGCAGAGTTGCCTACAGCAAAGCAGCTTGCAAGCAAAATGAAAATAGGCTGGAATCTTGGAAATATGCTTGAAGCTACTTGGATTCCTCGTAACTCTTTTGCCGCTACTACTCAGACAACCATAGATTCGGTGAAAGCTGCCGGGTTTAATACTGTCAGGCTTCCTGTTGCATGGTTCTATCATTCTAATGTTACCACTTATGTAATTGATGCAGCTTGGCTTGCCCATGTTAAAAAGACAATTGACTATTGCATAAAGGATAGCATGTACGTTATTATTAATACCCATTGGGATAACGGATGGTTAGATGATCATATAAATGTAAATGATTCGGCCAGTGTAAATGCCAGGCAGCGTGCACATTGGACTCAGATTGCAAATTATTTCAAAAGTTACAATGATCATCTTCTTTTTGCCAGCGCCAACGAACCTCCTGCAAAAGATGCTATTCAGATGTCAATTCTATTATCGTATCACCAGACCTTTATTAACGCCGTCCGTGCTACCGGCGGAAACAATAGTTCCCGTACCCTCATTGTTCAGGGCCCATCGACTGATATTGATTTAACCAATAAATTGTTTAACAAGATGCCAACTGACCAGATTTCAAACCGCTTGATGGTTGAAGTCCATTATTATACCCCATGGCAGTTTTGTGGTTTAAATGAAGATGCAAGTTGGGGGAAAATGTTCTATTACTGGGGGAAAGGCAATCATTCTACAACCGATGCAGGTCGCAATTCTACCTGGGGTGAAGAAAGTGATATGGATAAATCTTTAGGCTTGATGAAAACCAAGTTTGTTGATAAAGGAATTCCTGTAATAATTGGAGAGTATGGCGCTTTCAGAAGAAAACTCAGCCCTCCTTCTGATCAGGCGCTTCACAATGCTTCTATAGATTATTATTACAGGTATTTTGTGAAATCTGCAACGAGTAAGGGAATCATAACATATTGCTGGGACACAGGGGGAATAATCAACTTCGCTACAGGAAAGACAAATGATAGAGATGTATTAAATGCTATCATGCAGGGAGCCAAAGATGCAACAACGGGAATCGCCTCTTTGAAAGATAATACGATAGAATTATATCCCAATCCATTTAAATCAACAATCAGTCTGAAGACCAACAATCCTGATGTTATAAATCGCGTTACTGTTTTCGACATGATGGGCCATCAGGTTGAAACGATTGAGCATTCAGCTGTTAAAAACTTATTTGATTTAGGTTCTTTATTAAAACCCAACATGTACATTGTACAGATCAATGGGATAAACTGGACTAAATCATTTAAAGTGCTTAAAATGATTTAGGTTGACATGGTGAAAGTGCCAAGATCCTGTTTAAAATAAATGTAAAAAATCATTGTTGACCGACTTTCTAATTTAGTCGGTTAACAATGATAATCAATAATGAAACATGAAACGAACATATTCGTTACAAATACAAACTGGGATGAATATTCATTTGTGAGTTCCATCCTGCCTTAAAAAACAAAATATATACAGATGAAAAAAATATTAATTAAAAATTGTCATTTACTGGTCCTGCTTGGTTGTTTAACCTTCAATACAATCTATGCACAAAATATTACTGTAACAGTTAATGCCACTCAAGGCAAAAGAGCCGTATCTCCATACATCTATGGACGTAATGAAGGTTTTGACCAACCTGTACAATTTTATAAAGATGCGGGGTTGCGCTTCGCACGAGTTGGCGGAGGTAATAACATGTCAGCTTATAACTGGCGTCAAAAACTTACTGTTCACCCCGACTGGTTTAATAACGTTTATGGTGAAGATTGGGATGTTTATGCAAAAAAAATTAATGACAACTTTCCCAACATGCAGGGCATGTTTGCGTTTCAGTTATTGGGCAGGACGGCTTCCAGCGACCAGCACAACTTCCCTGACTATACTTACATGCAGGCACACCCGGGTTGGAATGGTTGGCATCAAAATTTAGCTGGTGGCGGCACACCTAATCCAATTGCCGATGGAGCAGCCCTGGTTGCCGGAAACATTGATTTGTTCTCCAAGCCATGGCCAGCCGACTCTTCAGTGGCAATTCTTGATCATTGGTTTGGTCCCAAAGGTAAAGGCTTTAACAAAACCCAATTCCAATATTGGAATATGGATAATGAGGTAGAATGTTGGGCTGGCACACATGATTGGGCTATGCCAACGTTAATATCTGCCTCTGCATTTATGGATCGCTTTATTGAGTTAGCAAAGAAAGCGAAAGCTATATATCCTGGCATCAAGATCTGCGGACCTGTAACAGCCTCTGAATGGTTCTGGTACAAATGGGGGACAAATGAAAGTATATACGTAGGCGGTAAATACTATTGCTGGATTGAATATGTTATAAAGCGTTGTGCTGATGAAGAAAAAGCTTCCGGGGTTAGAGTGCTGGATGTGGTTGATATTCACAACTATCCTTATGCACCTACCGATTCGGATGCGCTTCAGAACCACCGCATGTATTTCGATAAAAGCTATGTTTATCCCGGAGCAAATGGGTTGTACTCAATTAACGGTGGTTGGGATACTTCAATAAAAAAGGAATACATTTTCCAACGCATCAACGATTGGACTACAAAATATTTTGGCGCTAATAACGGGATTACCCTTGGTCTCAGTGAATGGAGCCCCGGACCTTCAGACCCAAAACTTGCTTCTGTTATTTATGCCACACACCTTGGAACGTTTGCCAACAACGGTGTCGAATACTTTACTCCCTGGTCATGGTTTACAGGAATGTGGGAAACATTGCATTTATACAGTCGGTATGCAAAAAACTACAGCGTTTCAAGCACTTCTTCTCTCGAGAATACAGTTTCGGCATATACCACTGTGAACGATGCAGTTGATTCAATGACCGTAATTATTGTGAATCGCGACATGAGTGCTGCGCGCGATGTAACGGTTAATCTCAATGGTTTTTCGGTACCCGATGGTAGTTACAAAACATTGCAATTGGCATCGTTGCCAGCAGCTGAGACTTTTAAATCGCATACTAACAATGCGTTGAAGACAAATTCAGTATTGGTAAATTCAAATGCATTGTCCATATCGGTACCTGCACTATCTACAACAGCAGTTATACTGAAATCTGCAACAACCGGGATTTCGGAAAATAAAAAACAGATTGATGAAATAGAGATTTTCCCAAATCCGGCAAACAATCAGATAAGGATAAGGATCAACAGGTCACAAGCTTACAATTCTTCATTATACGAAAGCCGGTATTATATCCTGTTAAATTCATTTGGACAGACAGTATTAGTTGGAAACTTACAACCTGAAACTTACGAGCATACAATTAACACCAGTAATTTGCCAGGAGGGTTATATTTTATTAAAATTGGCAATGAAGTCCAGAAGTTTATCATTCAGCATTGATAACTTACCAGACAACTGAATATGAAGCATATAATCTGACTAGCACTAATAGTATAAAGATTGGAAAATATTCTATAACGCGAAAGATGATCCTGATTAAATAAACCAGTAACATTATAAAACCTAATCAAATGAAAATGAATCGTTTTTATCTATTCCTGCTCTTAATCTCTATTGCAGGAACGGTTTCAGCACAAAGCAAAACCAACAAGAAAACAGTTAAAACAGAAGTACCAGAAAGGGTGATCAATGCTGATTTCAGAAACGAAAAAGGGACTTTGAATACCATGTTCAGGGAATGTGTCGGTGCAGGACGTGCCAATGAAGGACTCCGGGCCGACTGGCAGCAACAACTGGCATTCGTAAAAAAAGAATGTGGGTTCAAATACATCCGTATGCACGGTCTTTTAACCGACGATATGGGGGTTTACAGAGAAGATAAAAATGGAAATCCCGAGTACAATTACATGTACATCGATGTGTTGTTCGATTTTTTGCAAAGCATAGGGATGAAGCCTTTTATTGAGTTGGGATTTATGCCGTCTGCTTTGGCAAGTGGCCACCAAACTATTTTTTGGTGGCGTGGAAATGTAACTCCACCCAAGGATTACGCGAAATGGGAGGCATTGATCCGGAATCTTACACAACATTTTACTGAACGATACGGCGAAGAAGAAGTAAAGACCTGGTATTTTGAAGTCTGGAACGAACCTAATTTATCACCGGGTTTTTGGTCGGGAACCCAAGCGGATTATTTCAAATTATACTCCTATAGCGCGAAAGCAATTAAAAGTGTCAATCCATCCTATCGGGTTGGAGGTCCGGGAACTGCAGGAGCCGCATGGGAAAGCGAAATGATCGATTTTTGCAGCAAGAATAACCTTCCCATTGATTTCGTAAGTACCCATTCGTATGGTGTAAAACAAGGCTTTCTCGATGAACATGGAAATTCGGGCACTGTACTCGATAAAAATCCAATGAGCGTGAGTGGCGACGTACTTCAATCGAGGAAAGAAATTGCCAATTCATCAAAGCCAAATTTAGAATTGCACTATACTGAATGGAGTTCATCATACACTCCATCTGATCCGATACACGACAGTTACCACGAAGCCTCCTATGTATTGCAGAAAATAAAACAAGTTGGTAATGCTGCTCAATCCATGTCGTATTGGGTTTTCACTGATATTTTTGAAGAAGCCGGACCCCGCTTTACTCCATTCCATGGCGGTTTTGGAATGTTATCCATTCAAGGAATCAACAAGCCGGTGTTTTATGCCTATCAGTTTATGAATCGATTGGGGAATATCGAATTGGTTAACAGCGATTCAAACTCATGGGTTTGCAAGAACGCGAACGGAAACATTCAGGCATTGGCATGGGATTTTACCAATACCCATCCAGGCGATTCAGTGAATAATCAGGTATACTACATCCGCGATTTACCCTCAAAATCAAAAGGAAAGCTGAAAATCAACTTGTCGAATGTGCCGGAAGGAAACTATGCACTTGAAGTTTACAAGGTAGGATATCGCAGCAACGATGCATACTCCACCTATTTGTCGATGGGTAAACCTTCCCAACTAACCAGACAACAGGTAGAGCAAATAAAGCGTCAAAATGATGGTTCACCTGTTTCAAAAGAAATCATCACTATAAAGTCCGGAGCCTCATTTTCAAAAGAACTTGAAATCCGGGAAAATGATGCTTACTTTTTAAATCTGATTAAGCTTTAAATTCCTATTTTAACTTTTTTAAACCCAGGGAAGTTTGCTCCGGCAAAAGTATGAACATAAGTTTGTGCAAATTATATTAAGATGAAGAAAACTTTTTTACCCATAAATGATAAATTGCCTTCCATGAAACGGAGTATCACGCTTTTGGCGTTCGGACTACTGATGTCCGTAACAGTTTTAGCCCAATTACCAACAGCTACTGAAGTAGCCAGTAAAATGACTATTGGCTGCAATATTGGTAATACGCTTGAAGTTCCGGGAGGGGAAACAGGTTGGGGAAACCCAATGGTATCACAAAAATTTGTGGATGGTATGAAAGCAGCCGGTTTCAATACCGTTCGGATTCCCTGTTCGTGGGATAGCCATGCTAACGCATCTACCCACGTGATTGCCCCGGCATGGCTGGCACGGGTAAAAGAAGTCGTGGATTATTGCCTCAAAGACAGCATGTATGCCATTATTAACACGCATTGGGACAGTGGCTGGCTGGAAAACAATGTTACCACCACTGCACAAGCTTCTGTAAATGTAAAACAGAAAGCCTATTGGACTCAAATTGCAAATTATTTCAAAGATTATGACGAACATTTACTCTTCGCCAGCGCTAATGAACCAAATGTATCTGATGCAACCGGGATGACTGTTTTATTATCCTACCACCAAACCTTTGTTGACGCAGTTCGTGCAACCGGTGGAAATAACAGTTCCCGTGTTTTAGTTATTCAGGGCCCGTCAACGGATATAGCAACCACCAATAAGTTGATGTCAAAAATGCCAACGGATCCATTAGCAAACCGAATGATTGCTGAAATTCACTATTACACACCTTGGAATTTTTGTGGTATGGAAAAGGATGAAACATGGGGCAAAATGTTTTATTACTGGGGAAAAGGCTATCATTCAACAACCGACGTTACCCGCAATGCTACCTGGGGCGAAGAGAGTGATGTAGATAAGAATTTTGGCTTAATGAAAACTCAGTTTGTTGATAAAGGTATTCCTGTAATTATTGGTGAATTTGGAGCAATGAAACGTACAAATCTTACCGGAACTAATCTAGCACTACATTTAGCTTCAAGACAATACTATTATAAGTACGTTGTCAATTCAGCAATTAAGAAAGGATTAATTCCATTTTGCTGGGACACTGGTGCTTTATTCAATCGCAATACAGGCGCAGTAAGTGATCCAAATACCTTGAATGGAATTATGCTGGGTGCCGGATTAAGTTACGCGATTACAACATCAGTAATCGGTTCAGGTACGGTAAGCAACAATCTGACGGGTACTGTTTTTTTTAGTGGAACAACAGTGAAATTAACAGCAACCCCTGCTGTAGGTTATAAATTTACGGGCTGGAGTGGCGATTTTACCGGAACAACAAACCCAGTCACAATCACCATGAATGCTAATAAGACAATCACAGCAAACTTTACTTCGACTGTTGGAATTGAATCAATTAGTGAGAATAACGCAGAAATATATCCCAATCCTGTTACAAACAACATGATAACTATTAATGGATTACAAGGTCAAGCCCAAATTAAATTAATAGATGTTAATGGCAAAGTTTTGCAGGAAAGCGAAACTGTTTTAAACAAATCATATAACTACAATTTAAGTGTACCTCCCGGATTCTATGTCATGCAAATAATTATCGGGAAAAATACAATTCAGAAAAAACTTATAATTAAATAAACAAGTAGATCAAATAAAGCGTCAGAACGATGGTTCTCCTGTTTCAAAGGAGATTGTCACCATAAAGTCCGGAGCCCCCACACTGCCCCTCGTTTGAGCGATAGCGGAAACGAGGGATTGTTGGTTTTGCGTCTGCGATGCATAATATGTGAAGTTTCCAGGAGTTTTAAACTCAGAACCATTTACCCCTTCCCGATATTCATCGGGACAGGCTGTTGCAAACGAGGGGCAGTGCCGGATGTCGTTTAGTTAACGCCGTCATTGCGAACGAAGTGAAGCAATCTGCTGATTTATAGATTGCTTCGTTCCTACCAATGACAGATTGCTTCACTCCATTTCATTCCGTTCGCAATGACGTTCTATTCAACGCGCACCGTCATTGCGAATGAAGCGTAGCGGAATGAAGCAATTTTTTTCCCTGTCATCATCACATTGTGCCCCATTTTTTAGGGGTGGGGACTCGCAATGACGATTTTAACTAAGATATTTTCTTAACTAATCAACTATCCATAAATAATTAAGCGATTAACTTGTATATAATATTGAAATTCATAAATTTGAAAAGTTCAATCTAATCAGAATAAATGCATTACACTTTAATTAAACCACAGGAAATAACAACATCCGTTGGTTATCGTGAATCTTTAAGAATAATACGCGACGAAATATAAGTAAGAGCTGAGGATACCCATCTATTACAGATGAATATCCTCGGTTTTTGTATAAGGCAGATAAGACAAAAAACAGGCAGCAACTTATAAAGACGGGGAATATAAAGTCAACTATCAGCTGGAAAAATCATAGAAATAAGTAATAGGAAAAATATTTAAAACCAGACACAATTGCATAAGGGTACTTCGTTTTGAAAAAATGTTCAGGAAGAATATCTATGCAGCATTTGGAGTTATTACAAAACCAACATGACACTTAGAAAAAAACTATTAGTCTTAATTATTCTGCCGGTACTTCTATGTACAACCATTGCTGTATCAATCTCCTCTTTAAAAATCAAAAACCAGGGAATCGATGGACTTACTGATAAAAGTTCGGCTATCCTGTCAATAAGTATTCTGGAATGGCTAAAGCACCATCAGGACGGATCAGAAGTTGAGAATCAGTCGAATGCCAATGGTACAAATGATTCTTTCTCTCAGGATTATCAATTCAGAATGTCGTCGCCTAATCCTGAAAATCCAAAACATCGGTCAAAACCCAAAGACCTTCAATTTATTGAGCAATTCCAGAATAAAAAAACAGATCAAATAGTTTACATTGATAAAGAGACCGATTCTCTTTTGGTCATGCGCCCGGTGTATCTTGACAAATCGAAAGGTTGTCTTGAGTGCCATAGCGTGAAAAAGGGAGATTCAACAACCAATCATGAGAATACTTTAAGAGGGATTTTCATCATGACTTCAACGATGAAGCAAACTCAGGCTCAGGTCCGATCAGCAATTTTTCAAATTAGCGGTTTAGGGTTTCTAATCATGGTTATTGCTATATTCCTGGGGGTTATTATTGTGGTCAGAATCCTTTCAGCCATAAAACAAATCAATTTAGTTAGCAAAAATGTATCGGAAGGCGATTTGCAGCAAAAGGTTGTAATCAATACCAATGACGAACTTGAAGAACTGGGATCGTATATCAATACGATGATTACTTCGCTTAACAAGGTTTTGCTCGGTGTACATGATGCCGCAGCAGATTTAACATTATCGACAAAGGAAATCGCCAATACATCAAATTCAATATCCCAGGGAGCCAACGAATCGGCCGCAGCACTGGAAGAGGTTTCATCTACATTGGAACAGATAACCACCAATATTGAACTGAACAGTCAGAATGCAGCGCACACCGAAAAAATTTCGGTATTTGCAAATAGTGGAATGCAGGAAGCAGCTGACCGATCAGGCAAAGTCGTTGAAGCGAATAGAACTATTGCCGACCGGATCAAAGTAATCAATGAAATTGCCTTTCAAACCAACATTCTGGCACTTAATGCCACCATTGAAGCAGCTCTTGCAGGTGAGCGCGGAAAGGGATTTGCGGTTGTAGCAGCCGAAGTTGGAAAATTAGCAAAAAAGAGCAAAATCGCAGCTGATGAGATTATTGACTTGTCTGTAAAAAGC
>Ga0209538_1001995_pt1 | contig 10538 bp, 6 predicted proteins | sample BarGraNGADG00211_2_FD_184492 | JGI IMG/M metagenome (GOLD analysis project Ga0209538, IMG submission 184492) | Arctic peat soil microbial communities from Barrow, Alaska - Barrow Graham LP Ref core NGADG0004-211 (SPAdes) (version 2) | ecosystem: Environmental > Terrestrial > Soil > Wetlands >... | reverse complement strand
TTCTACATGGATTGCCGTTGCAATTTGCAAAATAAGAAAAAAGAAAGTAGTTTTTTGGGGGCATGGTAGCTATGGTAATGAAAAATTTATTAAAAAATATTTAAGACAATTATTCAACAAACTTCCTGATGCCTATTTGCTTTATAATGAACGAGCTAAGGAGCTGTTGATGAAAGAAGGAATAAAAAGCAAGAAGCTTTTTTTGATAAATAATTCATTAAATTATGATTCTCAAATTCTTATACGAGATTCGATAACCAAGGAAGCAATAAGTTTATTAAAGAAGAGTCTTTTCTTTATAAATGAAGATTTACCAACCTTGCTTTTTTTAGGAAGGTTGACTAAAGAAAAAAAAATTGACCAACTGATTAAGAGTATTGATATTTTACATCGAATGGGTAAAAAAGTTAATTGTGTCATAGTCGGAGGCGGTGAGCAGGAAAATTTTCTTAAACAACTTGTGTTTAGTTTACAACTTGATAATTGGGTCCATTTCTATGGTCCAAGTTATGATGAGGCTGAAAATGGGTTGTTATTATGTATGGCAGACTGTTGTGTTTCGCCTGGGAATGTTGGTCTTAATGCAATTCATAGTATGTCTTTTGGAACACCTGTAATTACTCATAATGATTTAAAACATCAAGGTCCTGAAGTTTCTTCAATTATCGAAAACTTTACAGGTGAATTATTTGAAAGAGATAATATAGATAATTTAGTAGAAAAAATAGAAGAAGTAATATTTGTAAAGGGTAAAAAATATTACAGAGATAATTGTATAAAAATTGTCGATGACTATTACAATCCTTATTATCAGATAAAAATATTTAGTAGTTTGGTTCAATATTTAACAGCTTAAAATATTAAGGTAACTAATTCGTTTCATGAATAATATATATCAAAATACTGTTGATAAACCTTTTTTTTCGATAGGAATAACAACTTATGATAGAAAAGATCTATTGAGACAAATGCTTCTGTCTTTGTTGAAACAAGATTTTACAGACTTTGAAATTATTGTTGGTAATGATTTCATCGCCGAACCACTCTTCCCCGAAATGCTTGGTATTGATGACAATAGAATTATCATCTTAAATAATAATCAGAATCTTGGTGAACTGGGAAACATGAATTCCCTTTTGAGAATGGCTAAAGGCAGATATTTTACCTGGCAATTCGACGATGATTTATGTGCACCAACATTTTTAAGCGAAATAAATAAAGCTTTAGAAAAGTACGATTCCCCATCGTGTGTGTTTACTTCCTTTACCTATATTTATGGGACTTCTACAGTAGAATTTCCCAAAATCGATTCCAAAGAAATGCTTTTATATTCAGGTCGCGATTTTTTGAGATCCTACTTATCAGGAAGTATAAGGGTATTAGGATTAGGAGGATTTTATAATACTGAATACTTAAAAAGCTTAGGAGGGGCCATGCAACTTTCAGAAGGTAAAATGGCACTCTACTCAGAGTATCTACTAATATTTAAAGCAGGGTTATTAAACCATGTTGCATATTTAAATTCTCAATTGGTTGCGAATCGCGTCCATGATAATTCCTGGTCTTCTAAAAGTACTGAAGTAGAAATTTTTAAACAAGCAGGCATTAATCTGATTCGAGAAAGTATTTTGATCTTTTCAACGACTGAGCTGAAAGATGATTTTTCTAAAAATCTAACCTCATTATTGAAATCTGTTTTATCTGTCGTTATTACGAAAAGTAAGACGGCGGGTATAAAAGTTAAAAAGAAAGATATATCTGAATATATTTCCTTGATTGAAGAAGTGTTTAACTCATTAAAGGAAAAAGGATTGCACAAATCTTCCATGAAAAGCTTAAAGATATCAATTAATTACATCCCTTTATTTTATGTCAAAGCATGGTTGAAAATTTTATTATCAAATAGGTATTTAAAATTTGTACATAAAGTTGTTTTTATTATATCCAGATATACAAACAAATCATTTTAAAGATTAAGTTTAGAATTTTACTCAGAAGGTTAAATTAATTTATAGTTTATTCCGAACAGGGTGCTCCTGTGTGATCCTGATTTGTAATTTACATCTAAAAAAATAATTAACTATGAAACCCGCACAAAATGAAATGCCGTTACTCGATGTGAAAAAGGATAATATTGTTTTATTTTATCCTCACATGCCAAAAAAAGCTATAGAATTTGTTACAGATACATTAAACTCAAGATGGATCGGACAAGGCCCAAAAGTTGATAAATTTGAGAAGGATTTTAGTAAATCTTTTTGTAATAATAATACTTGTATTGCTGTTGGGTCTGGAACAGACGCATTGCATTTAGCATATATACTTGCTGGTATTAAATCTGGAGATGAAGTTATCGTTCCGGTTTTTACATGTACGGCTACTAATATCCCCCTGCTATACTTAGGTGCAAAAGTGGTATTTGCAGATGTTCAGGAAGGAACATTAAATATTGATACGAAGCATGTTAAAAACCTTGTCAATGAGAAAACTAAAGCTATAGTTTGTGTCCACTACGGCGGACTGCCATGTGATATGGATGAGTTAATCGAATTAGGGAACAAGTGGAATATCCCAATTATTGAAGATGCAGCACATGCATTAGGTGGAACTTATAAAAACGTGCCAATTGGTGCAATTTCTGATTTCACTATATTTTCATTTCAGGCCATAAAGCATATTACCACTGGTGATGGTGGAATGTTAAGTTTTAAAAACATTGATTTAAGAAAAAAGGCTGAAAGAATTAGATGGTTCGGTATTGATAGATCAGCAAAACATATGGGACTTTGGGAGAATGATATAAAAGAAATCGGTTATAAATATCAGATGACTGATATAGCAGCCGCTATGGGACTTGCTGCTCTTTTAGAGTTCGAGGAAATCCTCCGTATCAGAAAAGAATTATTTGCGGTTTATGAAAACAACTTATCGAATATTCCAGGACTAAAATTTATTGGAGGGGGTTACAAAGACCGTGAACATGCCGCATGGCTATGTACTGTTGTTGCAGAAAATCGTGTTGAACTTCAAAAGAAATTACGAAGTTTTAATATAGAGTCAAATCAAGTTCATTATAGAAATGATCGCTATTCAATTTTTGGAGGAAGAAAAGAAAATTTGCCAAATATGGATGCAATTGAAGATAAATATCTTGTATTGCCATTGCATACAAAAATGACCCCAGCTGATGCACTTAAAGTCTCAGAGGTGATTAAAAGTGGCTGGTAAAAAATATTTATCTCTTGGAAATGGGAAGAATTAAATTAATCTAAAATTTGTATTTTAAAGATTCCCTATAGTATTTACTATTCAAAATAGTCAAAAACAAATAATGAATAAAATCATTACTAAATTACTCTCTGACAATCTGTTAAAAAGAGGATATTTTTCATTCGTGTGTGCTCTCTTATCAGTAATTATTTTACCAATTCATGTTAAGTACTTACCCCCTTTCATGATAATGTGGGGTATTTGCTGGATTTTGGAAAATTATTCCAGATTTAATATAATATGGAATTCCAAAACAGCATATAAATTGCTATTTATTATGTTTGTGGCGTATTACTTATGGCAAGCTGTGGGTATACTTTATTCTACTGATATTAAAATGGGATTGCTGAATTTATTTGGAAGGTTAGCCTTAATACTTTTCCCTCTTGTACTTTTTTCTCCCGGTGAGACGGTACAAAATAAAGCAAATATATTAGTTAGAATTTTTGCCTTGAGTACATTTCTGTTTATATTATTATGCTTTGGTTATGCATTGTATCGATCTGTCAGCCTTCAGAATGGACTTTGGACTTTTAACCCTCATCCGGCTCAGTATCCATGGTTGAGTTACTTTTATAGTTCAGAGCTGACTATTTCCCAACACCCATCATACATAGCAATGTACGTGCTATTATCAGTTTTTATATGCTTTGAATCATGGTTTGATCATTCTGTTAAATTTCAATATAGGATTTTATGGCTAATTCTTGGTTTTTTATTATTGATCTCGATGTATTTTTTATCGTCAAGGGCAGGAATCTTAATTAGTCTTATATTAATTCCATTTTATATTATTTATAAATTTAACAGACTGAGAAAAGGAAAATTTATATGGATAGTTGTAATCTTAATAGTAATTTTATTGATACCACTTGTTTTGAAGAATAAAAGAGTTGATTATTTATATGGTGAAGTATTCAATAAACAAGTTGATTACCAAAGGAAAAAAGATCCCCGGTTTTTAATTTGGGGATCAACGTTAAACATTGTACGACAAAATTTATTGCTTGGGGTGGGGATTGGAGATGTAAGAACAGAATTAGCAAAGGAATATGAAAGGATAGGGGAAGTGGAAATGGCTAAGGAGAGACTTAATGCTCATAATCAGTTTCTTGAAGTATTACTCGAAAATGGAATAATTGGTTCTGTTCTTTTTATCTCTATATTTATCTGCATGACTTTCATTGCAATTTCAGACAAGAATCTTCTTTACGGATTATTTATTATCATAATTTTTGCTTTTTTTCTATTTGAATCAATCCTGTACAGATTTGCAGGAGTTTCATTTTTCTCACTGTTTTCTTTCCTGCTTTTGCATATCCCGAAAAATCCTTCTGAAAGTTATTGAAATAAAATGAACTATTTATATAAAAAAGAGGGAGCCTCGCGCTCCCTCTTTTTTTTAGTACTTCCTATATACTTCTTCGAGTTTCTTACGGTTTGCCAGCAGAATCAAAACCAGCAAAGTTATAAGGAAGACTATTGGGATAATAGTTTTTCCATAATACAAGCCTCCATTGTCTCTTCTTGCCGGAATTGAAAAATCACTCAAAATAGTCACAATTCCCTTATATAAATCTCTTTCCGATTCCAAAGCTTGTTTCCTGGTATAAAGAGCATATATGTCGGTATATACTAACTGAGTTTCCTGCTTTTGCAGGAATATCATCTGCCCGCCATTTTTAGGCTGCATGTTCCTTGTCTCTTCAAAATATTTTACTTTCTGCAAACTGTCGAGTTGCAAGATATCATAGTCAAGTCTCGTCAGTAATTCACTGTTTTGCCTTAGACGCACTCTGTTTCGTTGCTGAAAAAGCGAATCACTCTCTATAAATTTTACAATACTATTCTGTAACAGGCTCAATTCCTGAGGGACTTTTATTTTAACTCTGATATCCAACCGGTCCTGCATCCTTATATTAGTGGTATCATAAACATCGTGATTGTTCTTGTAATCAACATAATCAGGGATCCCATCTTTGTTTTTATCAATGATCCAGAATGCGCTGATATCAATAATATTGCCAACCGATTTAGAATTTACCGATAGCGCATTCGATAAAGCTAAGGAGTTATCTTCTAAACAAAATGTATGAAGCCTGTTTATGTCGGAGATTATTTCAGAGGTAGAAGCAGCATTGCTCCTTAGTGTCATATCGGATGAATAATAGGATTCAGATGTGGTTTTTAGCAAGTAGGATGCTGCGATTCCCAAAATAATACTTAAGCCTAGCGGCAGCCACTTCCTTAACAGAAATACCACGGATATCAGAAAAGCTCTTCCAAGGGCATTGCCCCAGCGGCTTAAAGTTCGTCCCATCCTCCTGAAGAGATCCAAAAGATCAATTTCGTCATCCCTGACACTATTCTTATTGGTTGTTTCCGGCATTTTTAGAATTTTTGACTGGTTAGTTATACAAAGTTAACTAAATTAAAAGTATCTGCAAAAAATGCAGTTTTTGAAATCAGATCAACCTGAAGACCTTGAGAGCAAGATCGTTAATAATTGGTTTGTAATCAGATATAAACTCTCCTGTAACCCTGTTACCAATAACCGCACATATAGTAAGAGCTTTGTGTCCCAGTAATCCTGACAATCCATAAACTGCAGAACTCTCCATCTCATAGTTACTGATCGTCCTTCCTCTGAACGAAAACTCGGCAAGCTTTTTGTTTATTTCATTATCAAATGTCTCCAGTCTGAGTCTTCTTCCCTGTGGTGCGTAAAAACCCGGGGCTGAGATAGTGATCCCTTTTATAAATTTTTCATTCTTAAATAATTCTATAAGATCTTTGTTGGCGTTTACAGCATATGGATAGGAGAGTGTATCGGGCCATTCAAGGTACTCGACAAGGGTATCGGACAATCCAGTGTCTAGCAGCCAGTCATAACCTTCATAGAAATGCAAAAGACCGTCAAAACCGATTGCTGTTTCGGTCAGCACACAAGAACCTGCAGGTACATCGCGTCTTAAACCTCCGGATGTGCCAAGCCTTATCAAGGTTAATGACACAAGGTCTTCTTTGCTTATTCCGGTATTTAGGTCAATGTTCACAAGAGCGTCAAGTTCGTTAACAAGGATATCGATATTATCAGGCCCAATGCCCGATGAAATAATGGTAATCTCGCTGGTGTCAAACGTTCCTGTAACTGTACGAAACTCCCTGTTCTCTTTTCTGACTCTGATATCGTGTAATAAAGTGGATAACATATCAACCCGACCCGGATCTCCAACGATTATGATTTTGTCAGATATATCTCCGGGGAGAAGATTAAGATGAAAGATGCTTCCGTCTTTATTTGTAATAAGTTCAGTCTTCTTTTTCATAAAAAAAATTTAAGCCTCAAATTTAGTACAATCTAATTTAACCGCAAACAGTTCAAAGAAATGAAAGGGGTGAGGATGAAGAAGAGAGGAGAATAATTTGTCAATCGCTAAACGGAAAACGCTAAACATTTGTCAATTATAGTATTCCATTATTTTACCGGAGATCAATTGAAGTGAAACCTCCGCCAGTTTCGCCTGGTAATGTGCCGATATCAATCTTTCACGTGCATCAAGAAGGCTTTTTTGTACTTCGCGCAAGTCTATTCCTGATAGATTGCCAAGTTTATACCTCTCAAGAGCAATATCAAGGTTTTCAGTGGCGGTCTGAAAGTTCTGTTCTTCAAGTGAAATAAGTCTCAGATTGTTGCTATAGGCACTGTATATTGTCAACAGATCAGCCTTTACGCCCTGTTCGACCTCACGATATCTTAGATCCTTGCTGTCTCTCTCGATTGAGGAGTTGTGAATACTTCTTCTCTGGTTATTTCCATCGAACAGGTTAACTCCCAATGTCAGACCATAGTTCATCCCGTTGGTAATCTGACTTTTGTTTGTACTTTTTGAATAGGTATTCAGATTATAATTGTAGCCGCCGGAGAAATTGAGATAGGGGTAAGACCTCGAGACTATTAACTTATAATCATATTCTGAAATCGTTTTATTTTTAGAGGCAATGAGGAGACTTGTGTTGCCAACAAGTGTTTCCTGAAGAAGTATTTCATAAATAAGTTCAGGGATTACATCAATAGAAGTATCCTTTGTTGAGAACTCATCACCAAGATTTTCAACAGCCATCATTTCATTAAGCCTGATATGGGCAGATCTGACAACTTCATTCTGCCTGGAAAGGTTAGAACTGTCAGAATTGACATAAACACGCGACTGCAAAACCTCTAATTTTGAGCCTGATCCCAGCAGATAACGGTCTTCATCAATTCTGAGCCTTTCCCTTGAAAGAGTTAATGCATATTTCAGATTATTCTTCAGCTGAACCTGCAGGATATAGTTATAATAACCTGAAACTATATCAGCAATCAGGTTTTCGATTGACATCTGGGTATTTAGTTCCCCAACCTGTTTAAGCTCATTTAGTTTTTTATAAGTAGTAACTGCATTGAAACCGTTAAAAAGAGTCATTCCAAGTGCTACAGAACCATTAGTAGTTGTATTTAAAACACCGTTGGATATGGTTTGACTTCCATCGGTCAGATTCATTGTTGTATTATTCAGTGTTCCGCTCTGTTTACCATTGAGATCAATTGTTGGCAGAAACCCGGCATTACCGGGTGTAAAATTATTTTTTGATATAGTCTCATCGTTCCTGGCGATAAGGATTGAAAAATTTCTTTCCAACCCGACGGATATGCAATCTTTAAGTCCGTACACTTTTTGTCCCTGGGCAGTCGATAATGATAAGAAAGCAAGTAGACTAATATAGAAGAACCTTATTTTCATTATTGAACAATTTGTTTTTAATAATTTTTTAAAACCAATATGTTATAAAGATTAAGTTCAAACATATTTATGCAATTAATCCATAAGTGTTTCAGTCTCAGGTTTTTTTGTTTCACTTGATATATACGAATAGATAGCCGGAACAACAAAGAGTGTAAGGAAAGTCGCAAAAATCATTCCGCCAACAACTGCAATACCCATTGATACACGGCTCTGTGCACCCTCACCAAAACCCAGAGCAAGGGGAGAAATACCCAGTATTGTTGCCAGGCTGGTCATAAGAATAGGACGGAAACGTGATGCTGCAGCATATTTGATAGCATCCATTTTTGACATCCCGCTATGCTTTCTCTGGTTGGCGAATTCCACGATCAAAATTCCGTTTTTGGTTACAAGTCCGATAAGCATTATAATACCAATTTGACTGAAAATATTCATTGTTACACCAAAATACCACATGAATAACAATGCTCCCGTAAGGGCAAGTGGCACTGTCATCATAACTATGAACGGATCTTTAAAGCTTTCAAACTGAGCAGCAAGCACAAGGAATATCAGAACCAGGGCAAGAGCAAAAGCAAACAGAAGGCTTGATGAACTTTCACGGAAGTCTTTAGAGTCTCCTGAAAGTGCTGTTCTGAAACTTTCATCAAGGACCTCTTTTGAAATTTTATCCATTTCTTCCAGACCCTGGCTTATTGTTTTTCCTTTAGCGAGCCCTGCAGAAATGGTTGCTGCGACGAACCTGTTGTACCTGTAAAGTTGTGGTGGTGCGGTTTCTTCTGAAAGTGTAACAAGGTTGTCGAACTGAATCATATTGCCATAATTATTTCTTACATATAATGACTTAAGATCCAAAGGTTTGTTACGATCACTTCTGGCAAGGTCACCTAGTATCTGATATTGCTTTCCATTCATAAAAAAGTATCCGAACCTCTGCCCACTAAGGGCAAGTTGCAATGTCTGACCAATATTCTGGGTTGATACTCCAAGCGCACTCGCTTTTTCCCTGTCGATGTGGATTCTGAGTTCCGGCTTAGTGAATTTCAGGTTTACGTCAGCCATCTGGAACATGGGATCATCCATTACTTTCGACATAAAAACCGGAAGTACTTGTCTGAGCTTATCTATACTTGTTGCCTGCAGAACGTATTGAATAGGCATACCAGCACGTCTGCCGCCGAACGTTGACTGCTGCATAACCATCGCCCTTGCTTTGGTCTTTTTTCTTAATACGGAGTTCAGCTGATCGGCAATTTCCTGCTGCGAACGTTTTCTTTCATTGGGACTTACCAGTTTTATCATTACACTTCCGCCTCCACCTCTGACCATCGAAATTACTGCATTTCGTTCAGGTACCAGATCATTTACAGTTTTTGCTATATCGTCAATATAAGCAAGGGTAAACTCGTATGTTGCTCCTTCCTGCGATGAAGTGTTAATTGAGATCTGAGACCTGTCCTCGAGAGGTGCCATCTCAGCCGGAATAGATTTCCAAAGTAAAAATATCAGACCAAACGCGGCAACAAGGATAAGGAGGGTAACCCTTCTGTGTCCAAGAAACGATTCAAGTCCCCGCCGGTAAGCCTCGTTCAGCTTATTAAAGAATTTTTCTGTTTTCCTGTAAAACCAGCTTTGCCTGGTTTCGTGTCGTAGTAATTTTGTTGAAACCATAGGTGTAAGAGACAAAGCAAGAAATGCTGAAATACCTACAGCTCCTGCCATAACTATGGCAAACTCGCGGAATAGCCTTCCTGTTATTCCTGAAAGGAAAACAATAGGAAAGAAAACAGATATAAGAGTAATTGTTGTTGCAATAATAGCAAAATAAATTTCTTTGGATCCTTCAAGTCCTGCCTTAACAGGTGGCAATCCATTTTCCACTTTTACATATATATTCTCCATTACAACAATTGCATCATCGACAACAATTCCAATTGCAAGAACAATAGCAAGTAAGGTGAGAACATTGATTGAGTACCCAGCAAGATACATGATAAAGAATGAACCGATAAGTGAAACAGGAATGACAAGAATCGGAATAAGTGTTGCACGCCAGTTTCTTAAAAAGAAGTAAATAATTATGACTACCAGCAAGAATGCAATATATATTGTATTCTTTACTTCTTTTATTGAATTCCTGATATACTGAGTATTATCGAATGCGATTTTGACTTTGATATCGTCGGGCAGATCTTTCTTTATATAATCCAGACGCCGGTAAACTTCATCGACGATATCTATCTGGTTCGAACCAGGCTGAGGTATAATTACATCACTTACCATCGGAACGCCATCCCTTTTAAGTATTCCTCTGATATCTTCCGGACCCAGTTCTGCCCTGCCAATATCCTTGAAGCGCACGATCTGATCTCCATTTTGTTTTATTATCAGATCATCGAACTCTTTGGGTGTTGACATAAGTCCAAGAGTTCTGATAGTTAATTGTGTCGTGTTCCCTTCAATACTCCCGGATGGCAGTTC
>Ga0209538_1001993_pt1 | contig 10542 bp, 8 predicted proteins | sample BarGraNGADG00211_2_FD_184492 | JGI IMG/M metagenome (GOLD analysis project Ga0209538, IMG submission 184492) | Arctic peat soil microbial communities from Barrow, Alaska - Barrow Graham LP Ref core NGADG0004-211 (SPAdes) (version 2) | ecosystem: Environmental > Terrestrial > Soil > Wetlands >... | reverse complement strand
TCACCGGTGAGGCTTCCGCCGATCCAGACTGGGCTACGTCAGGGGACCAGTGGATTACATTCACCGGCCCCGCCACGTTCGTTATCGGAGATAACATTATTGTTGCTGCTGCCACTACTAATGGCGTCGGCACTGTCATATCCGCTAACGCCCCAACAACGCTCGCATATGTCCATGTGACGACTGCTGCTGTCGGCACCATTGGTACTGTTGTTATGAAATCTTTCCCCGCTGTCTCCTCCACTGATCCGAACTGGGAGATCGCCGGCAGTCACAATATCACATTCACCGCTACTGCAGGGCTGAATGCTCTCGACGTCCTTGACGTTTCTATGGTCCAAGCCGTTCCAGCCGTTTCTGCGATAGTTTTCTTGACACTCGGAGGTACCGTTGCCGCCGGGAACGTGGCGACAGTCACATGGCAAGATACTACTGGAGCATCGCACACTGCATCATATACGGTGGTGACCGGCGATACCCTCACAAGTGTCACCACTGGGTTGAAAAATGCCATTAACGTTGTGGTTGGCGGCAACGTTGTTGCTGCCAATTCCAGCGCATCTGTGCTTATGTTGACGCAGACTGTCGCTGGCACTGTTGGCAATGGCAAGACGCTGACAGCCGGTACCACTGCCATCGCCACTTCTCTCATCATCCATACGCTTGGTGGACTGGTTCAGCCGGTCTATGTAGAAATGGGTAAGACTGTTCAGCTGGTTGCAGTTGACCCCACTGGTGCAATTGTCGCAGCTGGATGGACATCGAACCTGCCAACAGTCGCGACCATTAGTGCGAGTGGACTGGTGATGGCAATAATGGGCTCAGGTGTCTCGTTGATCACCGCCACCTATGGTACGTACAGTGGTTCGTTTGCGGTCATTGCCATTCCTCCACAGACAATCACCAGGCTTGCCGTCAATCTCGTTCCTGCTAATCTGGCCGTATCCGGCCAGCGGCAGTTTGGCGCTGTTGCTGTGAGTGCAGCGTACGCTGCTCTGGATTATACGACGCAGGCAGCCTGGGTAGATACGCTCCCTGTTGCTGTTGTTTCCAACGCTGCACCTGCACAGGGTCTTCTGACGTACGGGGCAGCTGAAACCGGCAATGTTTCTGCATACGCCGCCGGCTTCACGACGACAGTCGCAGTCACCATCAACGCCGCCGGCGTTGTCACTATTACAACGGCTCCTATTGCTGTCAAGAGGGTCATCGTCCTGACCGTTGGTACCGACATTGTGACTGTTGACGGCAAGGCTACCTCCGTCGACGCTCCTCCTGAAATCGTCGCCAGCCGCACCTTTGTTCCGGTTCGCTTCATTGCCGAGACCTTTGGTTCCACGGTTACATGGATCCCCGCGACCAGGAGTATCACGATCGTCCTTGGCACCACCACCATTGGCCTTCAGATCGGCAACAAAACCGCGGTCATCAATGGCAACATCATTGCTCTGGAGGCTGCTCCCTACATTAAGAACAGTCGCACGATGGTTCCTCTCCGCGTCATCTCCGAGTCATTCGGCGGCGATGTGGCCTGGGATCCTGCTCTCCACACCATCACCATCACGTATTTGCTTCCGTAGTCGCGAGGCTACACAGGCTGTAGAAGCATAGGAACACAAAGGCCCCCGGGCAACCAGGGGCCCTTCCTTTGGTCTGTCATTCCCCCCCGAGGGGTGCTTCTGAGGGGTGCTCCTCACGAGTATTTCTCTGCAATACGAGTGGCGTTCCTCAGCGCAGGCGGGAATCCATCTTTGAATCATTGTGTAGCCCCTAATCAGTCAGTCACAGAAAGGCATGCAGGACATCAGGGAAACGGTTGGCACAGATTGTGCACCATAGATGGTGGAAGAAGTATTTGTGGTGTGTTCCTGTTCTTCGCTCTTCTTCCTGCAGTTCCGCTCAGCAACGAAGCCGCTTGTGTGTGGCGAGGAGCTGGCACTGCTGCGATGCGCGTTGAAAACTGAAGGGTAAGAGAGCACGTAGTACCCGGGTTGGGTAAACGTTACACAACCCGATGCGTCATTGTGTCTCATGCTTCATTGATTTACTGTTTCACCCGCGTTCTCGTATCTCAAGCTTCAGTAGTGTTTCGTTCCTGCTGCACGCTTCAGGATTTGGCAGTCGGGTTGCTTCACTTCTCAGGCAGGGCAAGGATGTGTCACCGCAGGATGCGCATGTACCTCGCGCACAGAACGCGGACTCCTGTCGGAGTTGCCTCCAGAATCAGCCGTGCTTGCACGGCCCGAAGCAGTCCTTGTGACAGCCAATGTTCTGTGGCTCCGTCTCAGCAGGGTACGGATCGATCGAGAGCGTCTCTGCTTGTCGAGCAGAGGTAACTCGGACATCTGAGAGATGGTCCACCTTAGCGGCTCTGCCGCGGCACGGCCTCCGTGCCAATCGGTCGTATTCCACAATTTTCATCCAACCAAAGTTAAAAGGAGATTACTCAATGAAGAAATTCCTATCTATATTCGTTGCCCTTGCCATGGTGCTCAGCCTGTTCGCAGGCGTCGGCGCACGTTCGGCAAAGGCAGCTTCGACGCTGACCTTGACGCCGGCTGGCAACTTTGTCGGCGGCGTTGATGGTTCAGGCGCACTTGGTGTCGATGCTGTAGGTACTGTTGCTACAAGTGTATACGGCGTCACAGCTGTTGTAAACGTGACCACGGCAGGCGTTGGCAGTTTTGACGTAGCCCCCAATGTCGCCGTTCTGAACGCTGTTGCGACTGGAGCTACCATCGATGCAGACTGGGCTTTGCCAGGGTATCAGTGGATTACATTCAACCCCGCCCAGACGGCGTTTGTCCTCGGCCAGAAGATTACTGTTGGCGCCAGCTCCACGAATGGCGTCGGCAAGATCGTATCCATTAACGGTACTGGAACTCTTGCATACGTCAATGTGACGACTGCAGCTGTTGGAGTCCTTACCGGTAAAATTTACACATCCTCCACTGCCAACTCCACCGATGTGGACTGGAAAACTGTTGGAGCTACTCAAAACATCACATTCGACACGGCCGTCACTCTGACTGTCGGCGACCTGCTTCATGTTTACATGACCCAGGAGGTTGTAGGCACCTCTGCGACAGCTTTCTTGATGGTCAGTGGTACCCCTGTCGCTGGGGACGTTGCGACTGTCACGTGGCAGGATACTGAGGCTGCATCGCACAGCGTAACATATACTGCAGTAGCTGGCGATACCACCGGCAGTGTTGCCACGGCGTTGACTCAAATCATTAACGCTCTGGATGTCACTACTGGCAATGTTTCTGCTGAACTTTCTTCTGCTACTGTAATTCAGTTGACGCAGGATGTCGCTGGTACTGCCGGCAATGGCAAGACGCTGACAGCTACCACGACCGCCGCCGTTACCCCCACGCTCACCATTCATACACTTGGCGGACTGCCTATGCCAGCCTATGTGGAAAACGGCAAGACAATTCAGCTGGTTGCAGTTGATGCCACTGGTGCAGTTGTCACTGCTACATGGGCGTGTGTTGGGGCAATAGCTCCAGCAGGTCCGAGTGCTATAATTAGCACTACCGGACTCGTGACGGCGAATCTGGCACTCACTGGTGTTTCTATGGTCACTGCCACATCTGGTACTGCCACTGGTGTGTTTGCAGTAGTTGTCATTCCTGTGCAGACAGTCACCAGCCTTGCCATCAAGCTCGTTCCGGCTGTGCCCGTATCCACCACCAAGCAGCAGTTTGGCGCTATTGCGTCGAATGCAGCGTACAGCGCGTTGGATTATACGACACAGGCAGTCTGGACAGATGCTCTTCCTGTTGCCAGTATTGCTGCTGTAAATGGTCTTCTGACGTACTCGACCGATGAAACCGGCAATGTCAATGCTTACGCTGGCGGCATCACTGCTACGGCCAACGTCAAGATCACCACTGGCGTTGTTACTCTTGTAGTGGTCGTTGGTCCTGTCACGAGGGTCATCGTTCTGACCATTGGTACTGACATTGTAACTGTTGATGGCAAGGCTACCTCCGTCGACGCTCCTCCTGAAATCGTCAACGGCCGTACCTTCGTTCCGATCCGCTTCATCGCTGAGACCTTTGGTTCCACGGTAACGTGGCTTCCTGAGACCAAGGGCGTCACGATCGTCCTTGGCGACACCACCATTGGCCTTCAGATCGGCAACAAGACAGTTGTCATCAATGGCAACATCATTGCTCTCGAGGCTGCTCCGTACATCAAGAACAGCCGCACGATGGTTCCTCTTCGCGTCATCTCCGAGTCATTCGGCGGCGATGTGGCCTGGGATCCTTCTCTCCGCACCATTACTATCACCTACGTGCTCCCGATTGTGCCCTTAGTTCCATAGTCTTGCAACTACGCAGACTGTAGAGGCACAGTAACACGAAGGCCCCCGGGCAACCGGGGGCCTTTTCCATTTGGGGTCAGCTGGTAATTGGGTACCCAGTGGTACATGCGCTGAGTGTGTCAAGTATGGATCCCCGCCTTCGCTGAATGACGGTGGCGCGGGGATGACGGTCCCTCAGGGGTTGCGCACCGGGGCGTGCTGGATATACTTGCAGCTGTACATATCACAGTCTTCTACAGCGAGGCAATCACATGGAACAGGTTCTGCAGTCTGTCGATATCGTCCTGAACACCGTCTGGGCCCGTCTGGCTTTTGGCGTGGCAGTCGTTGCCGTCCTGGTCATCGGGGTCGTTCTCCTCGTGCAGTGGAAGCACCAGCGCACGCGTCTGGCGATGGTTTTTGAACAGGCTGCAGATACATCGTTCTACGTACACATCGACACGCTGACCCATGCCTTTGACCAGCAGACCGCAACGCAGAACGAGCTGCGGGCTGCCTGTGCGGATCTCGAGAAGACCAGCCACGGCTTCTTCGACTCCGTGGACATCGTGCACTATGACGCATTTGCGGGACAAGCGGGGAAGTTCAGCTCCTCGCTGTTCATGTTCAATCGCAATGGAGCAGGGATCATTCTGACGTCACTCACGAGTACCCAGGGCAGCAAGGTCTATGTGAAACGAATTGAGAATTGGAAGAGTGACGCGGCGCTGAGTCGCGAAGAGGAGGAACTGCTCAAGAAGAACAACCCATTGTGACCCGAGGGTTGTATTTTCTTCTGAGTCCTTATACTATCGTACGTGGGTGTCATGTCCAGGCAATGCTTGCCCAGACGAGACCCCAATTCCTGCAGTATTCTGAAAAAGCGAGGCGACGATGACGAAGAAGGCTTCAGTCGAGAAGAAGAGCAAGCGCACCTGTTACTCGGTCGTGATCGTTCCACAGTACGAAGGTTGCGCACATCAGTTCAAAGTCTCTCGCCTGGCCATCTACAGCGTCATCACTGTATTCATCCTCTTTGTCTCAGGCTTCGCCTACGCTATCGCGCAGAACACGCGGCTCAAGAATACCGTCGCCCAGTACGATGGCATGGGTCTTGATCAGGTCGTGCGCCTGCAGGCGACTCAGCTTGATGCCGCAAACGAGGCCATCAGCAACAGCTACACGGAACTGACGGCACTCAAGAAGTATGTCGACTATCTGGGTACCCTTGATGCCAAGGTCCGCAAGACGCTTGGCGTCGGCGGGAACAGCGTCTCCCTGGCGTCCATCCTCAAATCGACGGCCACGCCGACCCTTTCTGTCAGCCGTGGCCTGGGCGAAGCTGCAACACAGCTGTTGACGTCGACTGCTGTCGTGCAGAAAGAAGCCGAAGCTCGTGAGAAGAACCTTATCATCCTCCAGGACGCCGCATCCAGGTACAACAACATGCTCGCGGAGACCCCTTCCATCTGGCCGCTCTACGGGCTTATTACGTCAACGTATGGCTGGCGCTCCAACCCGTTCGGCGGCAGAGGTGGGGAGTATCACGATGGTGTCGACATTGCAGCTCCGTATGGCACAGCGATCCGCGCGACAGCTGACGGCAGGGTGGAGCTATCCGGCTGGAACGGGAGTTATGGTATCTCCGTGACTCTGTACCATCGCAACGGCATCGAGACCCTGTATGGCCACATGAGCCGCACGGCCGTGCTTGCAGGCCAGACCGTCAAGAAGGGCCAGGTCATCGGCTACGAGGGATCGACCGGTCGAGCTACTGGTGCGCATTGCCATTATCAAATCATCATCAACGGTAACGCGGTCAGCCCTATGACGTACCTTGAATAGGTGCGGAGGAGACAGCCATGGCATTTGGACCATCCAAGACTTCTACAGAGAGCAAGACGGCGTCTTTCTTTGCCCACGACCTCGTCGTGAAGGGTGACGTCGAGAATCAGGGAGACCTGCACATCGAAGGTCAACTGCACGGCAATGTTACCGGTCAGGGGACGATCACCATCGCCGAGCAGGGCGAGGTGCATGGCAACGTCGAAGGGCGTCTGGTTGTCGTGATAGGGCGTGTCGAGGGGAACGTCACGGGCGCGGAGAAGGTGGAGGTCCTGGAGAAGGCGACCATCAAGGGCGACGTCACGAGTGCGCGCATCTCTGTCGAGGAGGGTGCATCAGTGTCTGGCAAGTTCGACACGACTCCCCGAGAGGCTGGGATCCCAAGCGCGAAGAGCTAGTCTTCCACTACATATGAATGACGCAGCCGGCGCCCGATTCATGGTGCCGGTTTGCCATATGCCGGGACTAACTCTTGTACCGGATGTTCCGGTGCTATACTCTGAACCACAAGATGGTCTGGCTCGAGCGACGGGGACCTGAGAAGAGTCTGCTGGAGGAATACGATGGGCGAAGGCAAACTGGGCGAGTTTCCAGCTCGTACGATCGTCGAATTGCTGTTCACCAAGGATCCGAGCGCACTTCTGTCTGTCACGACGAGGGCCGCCCGGTACGACGTTGTCGTTGGCCGTAGTGGTATTCACTATGCGAGCCGGGGACAACTGGGCGGAGAAACCGCCCTGTTTCTGATGCTTACGGAGACCGAGGGTACGTTCGTGCTGGGCCCCGTCGCCTCAGACTACGTGTCCAACTGCGTCTTCCAGAGCCTGAGTGATGTTGATGCCAGGTTTGCAGAGTGGAAGAAACGCTTGACCGGTACCGATCTCCGATTTCTGGATCCCGGACGCCTCTACTGGTGGCGCAGCAAGCTCCGCAAGGATGTGCAGCAGCTGGCCGTGCCGGAATATGAGATTGCGCAACTGACTAGAGATCGTGCGCAGACGATCGATTCGCTGGCGTCTGTACTCGGACAGGACGTGCTCGAGGTTTCCAGGGTGCTGACGCAGATGATGCGTCAGGAGTCCTTTGAGATCGTGCCATTTGTGCGTTCTCCACGTCAGACGACCTATCGCTGTGTCGTTGCCTCGCGCGACGCACTGATGGCCAATGCTTTCTGGCAGAACGTCTGCGGCGGGGAGATGCCGTTGCAGTGGGACAGCCGTGAACTGCTGTACTGGAGGACTGTCTCCCATCCCGCGTTCGATCTGTCGATGGTATTCATCATGCAGGCGCTGGATGTCACGATGAAGGACATGGTGAGGCTTGCTGACGTTCTCATCTTTCTCCTTTCGGACTTGCCCTCCGACGAAGAGAGCTATCTAGCGGACCTGCGTGCTCTCAACCCCGGCATGTCCGTGTTCTTCTGGGGTTCCAGAAGGCGCAAGTGGGCTAATCAGGTTCAGCAGGCCGTCCACTTCACGACTCCGCTGGAGCGCGAATCCGTCCTGCAGTCGCTGGACGCGTTTCTGTAGGTGGAACCGTCGGTTCGTTTGGGGAGGTACGTGAAATGAGCGGAGGATACTGGAATCGCATCCTGGTTGTCGACCTGGAGCAAAGGGCGTCGCACGACGAGGCGCTCGACACGGGCGCGCGGGACCTTCTGCTCGGTGGGTCAGGTCTGGGCGCATGGCTGTGGGAACATCATTCGGTGGCGGGCGCAGGCGCTCTCGAACCGGGGAACGCACTGGTCTTCGCTGCAGGACCGCTGACCGGGACATTCGTCCCGACCTCTGGCAGACACGAGGTGGTCACACGCTCTCCCGAGACTGGTGCCTATGGCGAAGGAGATGCAGGTGGCACGTTTGGAACAGCCATGAAGCGAGCGGGGTACGACGCGTTGGTCATCACGGGTTCGGCGGCGCGCGCGACCGTCCTTGTCGTCGATGGAGACCAGGTTCGGTTCGAGGACGCGGCAGACCTCTGGGGCGAGGATGTCATTGATGTCGACACGGCCCTGCGGGCACGTCTGGGAGGCGGTTTCTCCACTGCGCTTATCGGTCTCGCGGGGGAGAACCTTGTCCCCATGGCGAACATCGTGCACGACGGGGCGCATGCGCGTGTGGCAGGTCGCGGTGGGCTTGGCGCCGTCATGGGGTCGAAACTGCTCAAGGGCGTCGCAGTGCATGGCACGAAGCAGGTCCCCGTGCACGACCCCGACGCGCTGAAGCAGTTGATGCGGGAGACAGTCCCTGTCATGCGTGAGCAAACCATCGGCATGCACCTGTTTGGCACTTCCGGAAATGTGCAGCGTTCGGAGGAAGCTGGCGACCTGCCCATCAGGAATTGGCGCGACGGAAGCTTCCCACAGGCGGCCGCGCTGGGCGGCGAGGCTATCGCCAAGCGCCTTACCGGCCGGTACCACTGTGCCGGCTGTCCCATCGGGTGCGGCCGTACGGTGTGCCTGCATGTCGAGGGCCACGAGGGGCAGGACGGAGCCGGGCTCGAGTACGAGTCGGTTGGGGCACTTGGGTCACTGCTGATGCTCACAGATCTCGACGTCGTTGAGCAGGCCGCCTCCCTGTGCAATGTCCTCGGCCTGGACACGATCTCGACCGGTGGAACGCTGGCGACCGCCATGGAGGCTCGTGAACTGGGACTCATCACTGCTGCTGATACTGACGGCATCGACCTTGTGTGGGGCAACGGCGAGTCAGTCCTCGCCATGATTCCGCGCATCGCCCGGCGGCAGGGCTTCGGCACACGGCTGGCAGACGGCTCCCGCAGGTTTGCCGCGTCGGTTGGGCACCGCGAGCTGGCCATGGAAGTCAAGGGCATGGAGTTGCCGGCACACGACCCACGGGCCTACGTTTCGCTGGGTCTGGGCTACGCCACCGCAACGCGTGGCGCGTGCCACCTGCAGGGATTCAGCTATGCGTTCGAGCGGGCGGCGACGATCCCGGAGATTGGGCTGACTGCGCCGATGGACCGGTTCGACCATACCGGCAAGGTTGCCATGGTCAAGGCCACACAGGACCTGATGGGTCTGTTCGACAGTCTCAAATTCTGCAAGTTTGCCATCTACGGAGGGCTGAACCTTACCCAGATGGGCCAGTTCCTGACCGCAGTGACTGGGCGCCGGCTGGACACGGGCAAACTCATGGAGATCGGTGAGCGCATCTACACCTACAAACGCCTGCTTGCCACACGCATGGGCATCTCCAGAGCAGACGATACGCTGCCTGAGCGCTTGCTGAGCACCGACCGGGGCGGAAGTGTCGAAGGGCATCTTGCCTGGCTTGACGTGGACATATTGAATGAGTACTATGACCTTAGGGGCTGGGACCGTCTGGGCGTTCCGACGGTCGCAACGGTGAAACGGTTGAGCATCGACCAGTTGAGCACCGTCGGCCCTGTGGCTGAAGGGTGAGACCTGTGGTGAGACAACGGCAGCGTGGACATACATTGAACATGCACAAGGTTCTGGCGCTCGTGGCATGTTTTGTCATTGGCTATCTCATCTGGAGCACGGTCGCCGCGCTCGCCTATCTTGGCAAGGCGGACCGGGAGACGACACGCACGTTTGCCGAGTTGCAGCAGGTCAGCGCGCAGACACTCGAACAGCAGAAGGCCATGGAATATCATGCGACTAAAGCCTACATCGAAAAGATCGCGCGCGAGGACATGCTCATGAGCAAGAGGGACGACACCGTCATCCTCTTCCCCGTGGACCGCACGGCCCCAGAGCCGGTTTCTCCTCAGCCCACGCTTCTCCCTCGCGTGCTGAGTCAGCTGATCACGTGGGTCAAGGGATGGTTTTAGGGTTGCATTTTGGCCTGGGAACGGTATATTGTTCTGTTGGAGCCTGCCATGTCGGCAGAGCTATCCCCCACAGAGGTGAGTGACTACTTTAATGGCCGAAGAGCACCGCATCAAGCTAACTGAAGGCATCGTCGTCAAGATCGTTCCATTCGGAGCGTTCGTCAAGACAGATACTAATGAGGTAGGTCTGGTTCACATCTCGGAGATCAGTGACACCTATGTCAAGGACGTCAACCAGTTCCTCAAGGAAGGGGACAAGGTCACCGTTCGCGTCATTGGCCGCAACAAGGATGGCAAGCTCAACCTGTCCATCAAGGCTGCCAAAGCTGCCGGTGGTGCCGAAGGAACGCCTGCCGCTCCCGTTGCGGAAGGTAGCTCCCCCGTTCAGGCTTCTGCGCCAGGCGCGCCATCTGCGCGTCCCTCCTACAGCGCCCGTCCCTTCCGCGAAAAGCCCGTGCTGAGCCCTTTCGACATGATGATGAAACGGTATCTGCAGGACTCACAGGAGTGGCAGGTCGACAAGAAGAAGCGGACAGAGCGCAAGCGCGGATAGCGTCTCGCTTTTC
>Ga0209538_1001987_pt1 | contig 10562 bp, 17 predicted proteins | sample BarGraNGADG00211_2_FD_184492 | JGI IMG/M metagenome (GOLD analysis project Ga0209538, IMG submission 184492) | Arctic peat soil microbial communities from Barrow, Alaska - Barrow Graham LP Ref core NGADG0004-211 (SPAdes) (version 2) | ecosystem: Environmental > Terrestrial > Soil > Wetlands >... | reverse complement strand
TGCATCCATAGCAGGCGCAGGCAAGCACATCGTCCTCGGCACTGGCGCGCTCACCACTGGCACCGCATCCATCGCGGGTGCGGGTACGCGCACGATCCTTGCGGGTACAGGCGACCTGACGATGGCCATGGCGGCCGTAAGCGGCGCGGCCACGGCACACTTCACCGCGACCGGCGCGCTCACAATGGGCACTGCCAGCGTGGCGGGCGTCGGCGACCAAGGGTACGTCACGACCGGCGGCCTCACGACAGCCGCGGCCTCCATCGCTGGCGCGGGCAAGACCACGACGGCTGGCGCAGGCGCACTCACGACGGCCGTGTTTGCCATCGCGGGCGCTGGCATGCACATCATCTTCAGCACGGATGACCGCTTCAGAGGCGTCCTCTCACTTCTCTTCTCGGGTACCGAGAAGAGAAGCAGAATCACGACCGCTGCGGCGTCCGTTGCCGGCACCGCGCAGGCCACGGCTCCTGGCGCAACCTCCGGTTTGGGCACCGTCACGACGGGCAAGGCGTCGGTCGCGGGCGCAGGAGATGCCACCGCCCCGGCGGCCACAAACGGCAGCGGCGCACTCACTACGGGTACCGCCAGCCTCGCGGGCACAGGCCGGCTCAAGACCAGCGGCGCAGGTACGCTCGCGACCGCGGCCACGGCCGTAGTCGGCGCGGGTGCCGAGAAGACCGCAGGCAGCGGAACCCTGACGACAGGCCGCGCCTCCGTCGCTGGCGTCGGCAGCGAGAAGACCAGCGGCACTGGCGCGCTGACCGTCGCGGCAACCGCAGTTGCGGGAGTCGGCGACTGGCAGCATATCGCCATCGGTGGACTCACCACGGCGACCGCTTCCGTCACGGGTTCGGGCAAGGCCACGACCGTTGGCACGGGCGCGATCACAACCGCCAGCGCGACTGCAAGCGGCGTCGGCGGCAGCAAGACAAGCGGCACAGGTTCGCTTACCACGGCCACGGTCGTGGTCGCAGGCACGGCCACCGCCACGGCTCCCGGCGCGACTTCAGGATACGGCGCACTCACTACCGCCGCTGCGTCCGTCTCCGGGGCAGGCACGGCTACCGCACCATCCCGCGTCACGGGCTCAGGTGCGCTCACCACAGGCAAGGCGTCAGTATCCGGCGCTGGCAACCTCAAGAACGTCGGCAGCGGAACCCTGACCACAGGCAAGGTGTCCGTGGCGGGGGCGGGTGCGGCGAAGACCACTGGTACCGGCGCACTCACCGCAGCATCCACCACCGTCTCCGGCGTCGGCGATCAAGAGTACATATCGGTCGGAGGCCTCACAGCCGCTGCGGCTAAGGTAGCGGGCGCGGGCGCGGTCATAGTGAAGGGCGCGGGCGCTCTCACTACCGGCAGGGCGTCTACATCCGGTACGGGCACAGAGAAGACGGCCGGCACCGGCGCACTCACCGCAGGCAAGGCAAAGATCGCGGGCGCAGGCGCGGCCAAGACGTTCGGCGCGGGGACTCTGACCGCAGGCGCCACTACCGCCACCGGCTACGGCGCGGTCCACTTCGTCGGCGCAGGCGCAGTCACGAGCGCGGCGGCGGCTATCGCGGGGACCGGCAAACTGTTCGTCACCGGGGCTGGGTCCGTCACCACGGGCGCGGCAGCGGCGCACGGGTCGGCGACGAGTCGCACGCTCGGCTCGGGCAGCCTCTACGCCGCACCCATTAGCGTCGCGGGCGTCGGCACCGCCGCTGTCTACACCTTCGGCAGCGGCACCGTCACCACGGCAGCGGCCAGAGTCCGGGGTGTGGGCCGGGCATGGAGCAAGAACGTCGACTTCACCCTGACCGTGCATGCTCCCGGCTGGCATTCGTCCGTGGTCACGCAGACGCGCTCGGCATCGGTTTGTGCGTCGGGCTGGAGCGCCGAGGTTGATGACGACGGCTGGAACACACACATCGAACGTCCCGGCCTGGCCGCGACGGTTAGGAGAGACGTATGAGTGACGTGACCTACGTGCTCGGCACCGTCGAGTACCTGATGACGGAGATCGAGGTGGAGACGCCGGGCGTGACGTTCGTGCCGGCGGATTGGACGGCACAGATGTACATGGCCGATACCGTGACGTCCGTGGTCATCGACGACGTAGCGGGCGGCGACTGGAAGACGGCATCCCTTGAGACAGTCGGCAGCAAGCACTACGCCAAGGCGCTCATCGGGACCGACTTCGCGAACGGCGTCGGGACGTACAACGTGTTTGTGAAGCTGACGCCGGACTCGGGGAGTGAGCTGCCGATTCTGAAGGCGGCGGGGACGGTCAGCATCGTCGGTGAGTGAGTAAGACGCGCGCGAGTAGCACACAACCTCGCCGCGGTCAACTGTTGGCGCTAACTGCTTGTAGTAGGCGCCCCAGCCTCGCCTCAGAATGGACACATGAGACGAATCAACCTACTCCACGCGCATGGGTCGCCTACCTGCTATCTGTATCAGCACCGAAGCTGCCGCTGCGCTCTCTGCCGGATGTCCGTGGCGGAGTACAACGGCCTCTATCGTAAGACGCACCCCGTGAGCGCGGTCGAATTTCAGCGCCGCTACCGCGAAACCCACCACGAACAACTTCGCGCCGCTGGGCGTACCTACGCTGCCGCCCACTGCGAGGAGAGGCGTGTCTACATGCTGGAGTACGTAGCCGCCCATCGCGAAGCAAGGGCTGAGTATTACCGCCACTACAGTGAAACTTACCCCGATGTGGCCCGTGCCCATAGCCGGAACTACCGCGCTCGCAAGCGCGGTGCAGTGGGCAGTCACACGGCCGCCGACCTCCTAGCCCAGTACGACCGGCAGAAGGGTCGCTGCTTCTACTGCAAAACGCGGCTAGGCGACAACTACCACGCCGAGCACGTGACGCCGCTAGTTCTCGGCGGGAGCAACGGACCCGAGAACATCGTCGCGGCCTGCCCCACCTGCAACCTGTCGAAGAACGCGAAGCACCCCATGGACTTCGCAGGACTGTTGTTCTAACCGAAACGGGAGCGTCCATGCAGAGCAATATCGCCGTCACGAAGAAGGGGCTGGCCTACACCAAGACGCACGCCAATTGCAAGAAGGGGCCGCTCACCGCCCCCAGGGTGAGCCTCATAAACCCGTTCTGGGGACAGGGGAAGCAGCAACTCGCCTGGCGCGTCTCCGGGCACCTGCACGCGCACGGCAGGCCGGTTCGGCAGTCGAAGCAGAAGACGCCCGAACTGGTCGCGGCCCTGTTCCCGGCCGCCCCGTCGCTCCACATCATCCATCCGAAGTACGTCTGGAACGGCCCCCCGGTCGCGCGTTGGGGCAAGCCTCCGGGCATCGTTTGGCACCACGAGGACGCGGACGACGGCAACCCCAGCGACGGACTGTCTGACGTGCAGGAAGTCCATGCCTACCACAAGAGTCTCGGCTGGCGGGGCATCGCCTACCACTTGGTCGTCGCCTTCAACGGTGACGTATTCGAGGGTCGCCCGCTCGACACCATAGGCGCTCACACATTTGCCCATGGCGACTGGATTGGCGTCGCTGCCGAGGGGAACTACGAGAAGACGGGCGCGATCATGCCCCCCGCGCAGTTCAGGGCGATGAAAGCCGTCCATGCCTACCTGCACTCTAAGTACGGCGGCATCCCCGACCGTAAGCACAAGGACATGCCCCAGAACAGCACGGCGTGTCCCGGAAAGTGCTTCCCCTTCGACAAGATCACCACGTGAACTCCGCAACCCGCACCCTCGGCCGCAAGCCCTTCGTCCCAGATGAGCGCGACTGGCCAGTCTTCCGCCTCGAGCAGCTCATCGTCGAGGGCGTGGCCGTCCCGCTCAAGTGGTCTGTGCCACGCATCCTCGACCAAGGCAACAACGGCACCTGCGTCGCGGCTGGCACGCTCGGGGCGCTGGACTGTGACGACGAGACTCATACCGATCCCGGCTTTACCAGCGATGACATCCTGCCGTTCTTCGAGAAGATAGCCGGACGCGGAGACCTACCCGACGGAGGCGCCGAAGTCCGCGAAGGGCTGAAGGCCGCGAAGGCGGCCGGGTACATCACGGCCTACTCACTGCTCACGTCTGCCGAGCAGATCAGGGACTGGCAGGAGAAGCACGGCCCGGTCGTGGTGGGAGCCGACTGGTTTAGCGGAATGGACTCACCGAGCCCGACCGGCTTCGTCGCCGTCACGGGCACCATCCGGGGGGGCCATTGCTTCTACGGAAACGGCGACGTTGGCGGGCAGGACTTCGTCAACTCGTGGGGCGAGTGGGGCGACCACGGTCACTTCTACATGACCGCCGCTCAGTTCGCCAGACTACAGAACGGCGACTTCGAGGCATGGGCCATTGTGCAGCCAGCGCCCGTCCCGCCGACGCCAACTCCGACGCCGACTCCTGACGAGAGCCTTCTCGATGAGTTCCTCGCGAAGCTGATTGCGGCGCTGCAGGAGATCAGCGATTGGCTGAAGGGGAAGGCGTCCCTATGAAGCTCACCTTCACATGCCCCGACTGCGGCACCCTGATTCAAGAGTCCGACATTGCGATGACGGAATACAGCGGCCACTGGGGTTTCGAGGACATTCTGACGTGCCCGAAGTGCCAGCGGTGCGCCGATCTCACGTATGGAGCCTTGACTGAGGAGATGGTGGCGGAGGCGCTGTTCGTTGCCGGGCACCAGTGGGCACGCGACCGGTGCGACGCTGGCGAGCCTATCCTCGGCGCGTGCGATCCGTATCTCCAAGGACGCCGCATGGACATGGCCCGCTTCGTCCTGCGCCTGCTGAACGCACTTGGCAACAAGCAGAGAATCAGCCCAGACGGTACTGAGTTCAAGAAGCTCCCATGGGATTTCCGCAAGGCGGAACCCGGAACGACGTGGGCCGAATGGCTCCTCGACATGGCGCGGAAGCCGTGACGTTCGCCCCCCGCTGCAAATCCTGCGGCCTCGGCGGATCGTCTTGCTATCTGCGCTTCAGCAAATCCCCGAGTCCTCGGTACAAGTACGAACGGCGCAAGTCCGGCCTCGGCATCCAGGACGTGTGCATCGGCATCTCCCCGGCGCCGCGCAAGGTGAATCGGCCGGACAAGGAATCCTGTCCCGACTGGCGCGACGCTTCCGGCAACGACGCCGAGGCCGTGCGTCAGGCCATCGCGGCGGGGGAGTATCGCGAATGAGCCCCACGATTCCTCACGGCGACTGCCCGGAGACTCTCTGGGCCGGATGTCCGCGCACTGAGCGCAAGGCGGTTAGGTGCCCGGTGTGCAACGGGTCAGGCAGCATCCCCTGCCCAGACGCCACATCGACCGCCGCGGGCATCAGCCGAACGTGCCACGGCTGCGGCGGCAAGGGATGGGTGACGGTGTGAGGCTCAACACCGCACGTCGCGGGTTCGTCGCGGGGCAAGTTCACACCCTGTACCCCATCGGCGACATCCACGCATTCAACGCATCGTGCGACTTGGATGCCGCATACGCAGTGAGGGACGAGGCCGCCGCCGACCCGCTGGCGTTGGTCATCTTCATCGGGGACGGGACGGAGTGCATCACGCAATCGGACCCGCGCTGGGACTCTGGCGGCGTCGACTACTCGCTAGTCAAGCCGGGAGACGCGAGCAAGATCATCGACGTACAGGTGGCGTGGCTGGCCGACTTCATGCGCCCGCTGGCTGAGAAGGTGATTTGCTACCACGACGGCAACCACGAGAAGGCTGTCAACCGTCACAACGCCACGAACTTTAGCGAGCGCGTCATGGAGAGGGCGGGCATCGCCCCGGCCGTCTATTCTCCGGGGGCGGCGCTGACAAAGATCATCTTCACCGATGCCAGCCGCCACGCCTGCTCGCTGCTCATCAACTCGTCCCACGGGAACCAAGCAGGCCGCATGGACGGGGCCAAAATCAATCGGCTCAAGCAGGCGCTGGCCTACTTCCACTGCGACATCATGCTCCGGGGCCACTCGCACTCCTTCTTCGCGTCGCCGGCCGATTGGCTGGAGCCGAACGCGAACCACTCCAAGCTGGTCGCCAAGCGCGGCTACGTGAGCCACACCGGAAGCTTCCTTCGCACCTACGAAGAGGACCAAGACTCGTATGCCGAGGACGGCGACTACCCGCCGACCAGCATCGGCTGCCCGCGCTTTCTGCTAACTCCATCGCGAGAGGGTTGCGGAATCGTGGCGATGGCGTGATTCCGGCAGGAGTTCTTATCTGTGGTCGCACCTACTCCGTCAGCGTCCAGCCCATGGGCAGCGGCGCAATCGGCTCCTGTAGCAACGACGACCAGGACATCACCATAGAGGCGGACATGCACTCCGAGACGCAGGCGTCGGTACTCCTGCACGAGGTCATCGAGGCTATCAACGCGTCAATGAATCTGAACCTGCGGCACAAGACCATCTCGGCGCTGGAGACGGCGCTGTACGCGGTCTTGACGCAGAATCCAAGCTGGTGGGGGGACCAATGATCGATGCTGCGACTGCCACGTTCTGCCCCAGGTGCGGAGTGACCAAGCCTGCCACGGTCGAGCACTTCTACCGGAATAGATCTAGGCCGTGCGGACTTTCGGCGTGGTGCAAGCCGTGCACGACCGCCGCCAACGTCGCTTGGAACTCGCGGAACAAAGACAAGGTGCGCGCTGCTGATGCTCGCTCGTCGACTAAAAACCGGGAGCATCGGATTCTAGTACACCGGCAGTGGTACGCGCAGAACGCGGAAAGGGAGCGTGCCAACTGCGCCCGGTACCGCGCCGAACATCCCGAATACTTCGTAGCATGGCGCGCGGAACACCCCGACTGCGGCGCAGAGTACCGGGCCAGGAACGGAGACCGAGTGCGAGAACTGGGCCGGGCGAGACAGGCAAGAAGGCACGCGAGGATTATCGGGGCAGAGGGGTCGCACACCGCTGCCGACATAGCGCAGCAGTACCTACGCCAGCACGGGCGGTGCTATTGGTGCGACGAGAAGGTCGGCAAGAAGTACCACGTCGACCACGTGACGCCGCTCGTGAAGAAGGGTAGCAACGGCCCCGAAAACCTGGTCATAGCGTGCCCTCGCTGCAACCAGTGCAAGGGCGCGAAGTTGCCGCACGAGTTCTCAGGGCGGCTGTGTTGACAATCCTTGAAGCACGCCTACGACGATACCTCTTCGGGACGCGCTGCGTGCAGGTGTTCCGCGGCGGCGACCTGGTGCTCGGCAGCGACGACGACGTGGTGAAGGTGCGCCGCACGCACACAGGGGTCCGGGTGTGGGCGCTTTGGTCGGATCGCCACCACGGCGAGGAAACGAATCTGGAGGTTATGGAATGGTGGTATCCCATGGTCGACGAGCTGCGGGTAATGCGATGAGTGACCACGGCGAGCAAACCGTTCGTGAACTCCGGGCGTCTGTCCAGGAGTGGGCTAAAGACATCGATGAGATGGTCATGCTGGTAGGCAACGACGGATGGCTCGACATTGACATTGCAGACCTGAACCGCATCAGCGAATCGGGGAACGTCATAGCCACCCTGCGGGCGTGGGGCGAGATGGCCGCGACGTGGCAGCAGATAGCCACACTCCCCGAGCGCGACGACAGAATGGGGATGACTTGACTACGTCGACACCTCCCGCCTGGCATTGGCTCCACGAGTGCTACGTGCCCGTGACAGTTGACGGCTGCCCGCCCGAGATGCCAGCTCACTCGCACAACCTGTCAGCTGCTGCCACTTTACGCGAGCAGAACGACAGCCCGGACCCGACCGGCGAGGACGTGTGGCCGCTGGATCGCGATGGGCGCCATATCGACTTCGGCGACGACGCGCCGCACGCGGCAGGTTGCTATTGGACTGCGCAAGTAACGGATTCCGTTATCAACGCAGACCGTCACGATAGCGATGATGAAGTGACGGTTGCGGCGGAAGGGTGCGCGGCAGACAGGTTGCGCGGCGTACACGTTGAGCAGTGCCCCGTCTGCCTGCACGAGATGGGGAACGACGAAGGTATCCTCTGCGACCACTGCGAGGAGCCCACCGGCGTCGAAAGCTGCGCCATCGTCAACGGTCCCGGCGGCGTGTTCGTCTACCACCTGCGGTGCTACGACGAGGTGTATTGGGGCAGACAGGATGATGGACAGGAAGCGGACACGGATGCGGGCACGATCCCGTTGTGGAAGCAGGCGCTATGGCTGGCCCGGCACATCGAAGACCTGCACTCTCCGCGCCCGGACGTGGTTGGCGACGATGAACTGCGCGGGATGACGCTCATCCGGGTGCTCGGGATCGGCGCGGACGAACACGGAGACGAGGTGTTCCTGAAGGGGTCACCAGAGCTGCGCAAGGATCGGGCCGAGGAATGGTCCGACGGCGAGTTCTATGACCTGGTGGACAGGTTCGGCCGCGAGCTGAATGGGGCCGGATGATGGCCGACCTCCGCGCCCTCCCCGCCGACCACGTGCTGAAGCCTCTGGAGATCCGGATGATGGAGATGTGCGCCGACATGGGGCCGCTTCGCGTGCAGGGCGGAAACTTCGTGGGCTAGTGGACCTAACTCACGCCGAGCAAGTTCCCGACCTCATTGCTGATGTCTGCTGCGCGGCAGCAAGGTCGAAGCATCGCTGCATCCCCTGCGCCCAGGAGGACGGAGAGTTGCTAGTGAGTACCGCAAATACGTCCCTAGACGAGGATACGGCACTCTTCGGCATTCGTAACGCGCGAATCGAGCATCCAGTCTGAAGTGTCCACACTTACGGCTGACTGTGGACACTTATACACAGGGGCCGATAAGGGGCCGATAATGGTATCGACTCGGGCCAGAGCCTGATGGGCAACCCGAGGACGCCGGTTCGATTCCGGCCGGCTCCACCAAGACGGGGAGTAGCTCAACTGGTAGAGCGCCGGCCTTATATGCCGGAGGTTGCAGGTCCGAATCCAGCCTCCCCTACCAGCCCTATTAGCTCAATGGCAGAGCTGTTGTTTCGTAATCAGCCGACGTGGGTTCGATTCCTACATGGGGCTCCAGTGAATATGAAGACTCCGCCGGTGCGAAGGACCTGCTTCTCTATCATGCGGTCCGAGCTTCTCTATCCCGGCGCCGGGCACTCGCGATGGGGGACGCCCCAGAGACGGCGACCGTCCATAGAGGCGGAAATAGGCGCGAGGGCAGCGAGCGGCTGGTATTGACATGGGGGCCGCACGCAAAAGGGGACCTGACCCCGGGCTAGACCCGGCAGTAGGGGCCACCGGGGGCTGGTACCGCTCGGCTTGCATCCATCGCAAGCGAAGTGCCAGCCCCCACACCTACAACATGGGGAGGTGAATGTGAACACAAGCAAGCTCACCGCGGCCGTCATCCGCGCGTTCTGGACAGTCGTCTTCCCGCTCATCGGCGCGCTCGTTAGCTGGCTCGCCACTGGCGACAACCTGCAGCAGATCGGCGTCGAGAATGCGACCATCGCGCTCCTCGTCGGCGGCGTCCTCTACGGGTTGAAGAAGTATTTTTGGCCCACGACCAAGTTCTAGCTATCCATCCCGGGATGCACGTCCTGCCCGGCCCCGGCCCCGACCGTCGTCACGAGGTCGGGGCCTTTTCTGTCCCACCCGCCCGCTACTCCGTAATCGTCATCTCCCACGTGCAGTCGCCGGACTCCCACGCGGCCGTGTACGTCCCGGCGGGCAGGTCCATGGTTGCGGTCTTAGTGCCGAAGACGAAGTACAGTTCCGCTTTCGAGAATCCCCCCTCGTCCGAGACGTACACTCCGAGGCTGGATGCATCGCCCTCTTGCGGCATTCTCACCGTCACCGTCTGCTTGCCGCCGCTGACTGTGAATGGTCCCGTCTCACCCGTCTCAAGGCCGCCGCTGCCGCCAGAGAATGTGGCGACCGTGGTACCCGCGCTGGCTGATCCGCTGCTCCCGCTGTCGCTCCGCATTGCCGCGACCGCCATGATGACCAGAAGCAGGACGACGCCGAGCACGACCACAAAACCCACCGACCCGACTCCGCTTGTTCCCCGCCTGTTCATCGCCCCTCCCAGTCGCTTCGCTCCCAGTTGACCACCTCGAGCAAGTGCCTCGCATCTTCCTCGAAGGCGTCCAGCATCGATGTCTTGTCTATCATCCACCGGCCCTCCCACTTGTGCGTCCTGAAAGCGCGGACCTGGTGGGCCTCGTCCCTCAACCACTCCCGAAACGTGAAGGTGGTCGTCGTCGTGCCGTGCGCGCGGTCGTAAAGTGCCGCCGCATCCGTGGCGTTTATCCAATTGCCGAACTCCGGCAACGTGGGTCCCTCCGTGACGCTCATCCGTCCTCTCTCCCTGACATACTACCTGACGCTTACTCTATCGTCACGCGGTGAAGATTCTAAACCGATGGGGAAGGAATCTGCGTCCGCGCATAGAAACCCACCATTGGTGTTGCCAAACCGGACAACGCAGATTCTGCAGCGCAGTGTGGATTTTCCTTGCAATCCGTCCGAGGGCGTGAGTAGAGTGTCCAAAGTCGAATGAGGGGAGGCATTGAGCACGTAGGGAAGTCCTGATCACTTCCACCACTGGAGGAAAGAATGAACGCCCGACAAGACGGGCGGCAGGGTCACTGGTATGACCCCACCGCCCTC
>Ga0209538_1001984_pt1 | contig 10569 bp, 9 predicted proteins | sample BarGraNGADG00211_2_FD_184492 | JGI IMG/M metagenome (GOLD analysis project Ga0209538, IMG submission 184492) | Arctic peat soil microbial communities from Barrow, Alaska - Barrow Graham LP Ref core NGADG0004-211 (SPAdes) (version 2) | ecosystem: Environmental > Terrestrial > Soil > Wetlands >... | reverse complement strand
GCCAACAGCACGCTCAACATGATCATGATGAGCTTCGTCACGATGGGCACGGTCGGAGTCCTGTGGGCCCTGTACGGCTACGGACTCGCCTTCGGGAACTCAGTCGGCGGTGCCGGCATCATCGGCAACCCGATCCCGCTGCTCGGCCTCGAAGGCGCGATGGGCGACGCAACAGCCGGGACCATCCCGGCGATGGCATTCGTCGCATTCCAGGCGGGCTTCGCCATCATCGCCGTCGCCCTGGTCTCCGGTGCGGTGGCCGATCGCATGACGTTCCCGTCGTGGATCGTCTTCACCATCCTGTGGGCGACGCTGGTCTACTTCCCGGCCGCCCACTGGGTCTTCGCGTTCGACACGAAGGACGCCTCCGGCAACATCACCTCCTACGGTGGCTGGATCGCCAACAAGATCGGCGTGATCGACTTTGCGGGAGGCACCGCAATCCACATCAACGCCGGCGTCGCTGCGCTGATGATGGCGATCGTCCTCAAGCCGCGCATCGGCTTCGGATCCAAGCCCATGCGGCCGCACAACATGACCCTCGTCATGCTCGGCGCCGGTCTGCTGTGGTTCGGCTGGTTCGGCTTCAACGCCGGCTCCGCCCTCGGCGCCAACGGCACTGCGTCCCACGCGTGGGTCACGACTCTCGTCGCTACCTCCGCAGCCATGCTCGCGTGGCTCGCCACAGAGCGCATCCGTGACGGCCACTTCACCTCCCTGGGTGCAGCGTCGGGCGTCGTGGCGGGACTGGTCGCGATCACGCCGGCTTGTGCGGCGGTGACCCCGATGGGTGCGATCGTCGTCGGTGCCGTGGCGGGCGTCCTGTGTGCACTGGCAGTCGGCCTGAAGTTCAAGTTCGGCTACGACGACTCGCTTGACGTCGTGGGCGTCCACATGGTCGGCGGCCTCACGGGCACCTTGCTCATCGGCTTCCTGGCCAGCGCCAAGGCTCCCAACGCTGTCAACGGCCTGTTCTACGGCGGCGGGTTCACCCAGCTCGGCAAGCAGGCGATCGGCGCCTTCGCGGTCCTGATCTACTCCGGCGTCGTCACCTTCCTGATCGGTCTGCTCATCAAGGCGATCATGAAGATCCGTGTCGCACCGCAGGCGGAACTCGACGGCATCGACCTCGAGGAGCACGCTGAGGTCGGCTACGACCTGTCGAGCGTCCGCTACACCACCTACCGCGTCAACCAGCGTCTCGTGATCCCGGCTGAGAAGCCGGAGGAGGTCAAGGCATGAAACTCGTCACCGCCATCGTCCAGCCGCACAAGCTCGCGGATGTCCAGCTCGCCCTCGCCAAACACGGCGTCAGCGGCATGACCGTCAGCGAGACCTCCGGGTACGCCCGCCAGCACGGCCACAGCGAGATCTACCGCGGCGAAGAGTTCACGATCGACTTCGTGCTCAAGGTCAAGGTCGAGATCCTCGTGACCGACAAGGGCGCAGACGAAGTCGTGGCCGTGATCGCCGACTCCGCCCGGACAGGCGAGATCGGGGACGGCAAGATCTGGGTCACGACGATAGATGAAGTAGTCCGCATTCGCACCGGAGAACAGGGTGAGATCGCGGTCTAGAAGTGAGCGATGAACTCGGCCGGTCCGGCAGTCGCCGGGCCGGCCGAGTTCTGTGTCCGGCGGTCGTGTCGCAGCACAGTCGCACTGATCGTCGCGGCCCCGCAGTCCACGGCACCTGCGGCCCTGAGCGCGCGGCACGCCTCCGCGAGGGTCGCTCCCGTGGTGCACACGTCATCCACGACCAGCACCGAACCATGGACCGGACGCGCTGCCATCGCGCCCTTGAGGTTCTCCCACCGGGCGGCACTGTCGAGCGAGGCCTGGTCCTCGAGGAGCCGGACGTGCCGCAGGGCGGCCACGACCCTCACCTGGCACCCGTTTCGAGACAGCGTGCGCACAGCGGCGTCAGCGAGCAGACGCACGGAGTCGTACCCGCGTTCTCGTACCGCGGACCGGCTCGACGGGACCGGGACGAGCGTCACCGGGCCTTCGAACCAACGATGGGCCACCGCCTCAGCGAGCAATGCGCCGAGTACGGACGTCGCGCCTCGGGCGTGGCGCTCCTTGTGGGCGGAGATGAGCCGCCGCACCCGACCCTCGTACACCCGCGCGGCGCTCGCACACGGGAAGCCCTCCAGCAGCCGGTCGATCTCGAACGCCGACGACCGCCCCAGCTGCGCGCGGCAGTCAGGACAGATCCGCCACCCCGGTGTCCCGCATCCAGGGCAGGTCGCCCCGAGCAGCAGGTCTGCGGCGGTGTCCAGCCAATTCGTCACACCAGGACCATGTGCGCGAAGAGCCGCTAGCCGTCGGAATTCTTCGCGGGTGTGGACAAGCAGCGAGCCTGTGGATCAGCCGGGATAGGCCGGGGCGGTCAGCTTGCCGGCGAGCCTGATCCAGCGGAAGCTGTCCAGGTAGAGCCACACGGCACCTGTCGAGTCGCCGACCGCCTTGCGAGAGCCTCGGGCGGACACGACCAGCGATGTCGCTGACCATGTGTCGGAGCGGCCGTCATCGTGCAGTACGACTCCGTCGATGTCGACCTCCACCACGTCTGCCGGTCGCTCGATCCCAGCCAGCACAGTGATCGAGGTGGTGGAGCTCCACCCGACATCGACCGCGCCGACGATCGGTGTGGCGTCCTGGAGCAGCGGCACAGAGCGCCAGCCGTCGACCACGTCGCTGGTCCCGTGCTGGATCCGCAGCAGGCCGACCTCGCGGGTACCGTTCCTTTCCGAGACGACCGCGATGCGTTGGCCGTCCGGCGAGATCCTGAAGGCCACGACCGTCCGGCCCTGGAGCCCCGGGGCCGCGACCTGTACGGCATGCTCGCCGTCGATCCGCCAGACCTCCCCCGACGCCGTCATCGTCCACAGTCCGCCATCGCGACTGAACTGGGGCCGGAGCATGCCGTCGCGCGTCAGCACCGACTTGGTGCCTTGGCCGTCCACTGTGCCCTTGATGATTTGTTTGCCGACAAGGAGCGCGGCAGCCACGCCGTCCGTCCCGACGGCGACCGCCGTCGCCTCCCACGTCTGGGTGCCGAAGTCCCCGTTGACCACGCGTGCCTGACCGCCGAAGGTGTCAGGGGCTCGCACGAGATGGCCGTCGCTCATCGCGAACAGCTGGCTCGTCAGGGTGGCGAGCGGGTCGTACCGGTCAGCCATCGACAACGGCACCGACCCGTCCGCGCGCTGCTCCGTGATGTCGACGGCAGCGCCCTGTGCGGTGATCCGGAAACCGGTCACGTCAGGCAGCTGCCGGAGCAGAGCAGCGATCTGGGCACACATGAGGGACCGCTCCGCTGCGTTCGCCGGTACCTCCGAGAGCGGGATCGTGATCTCGCCGCTGTCGCTGACATTGCCGATCAGCACCGCGGCCGTCGGCACTGCGGTCACGACGGAAGGGCCCAACCACTGGGACGGGCCGGACAGCAGCAGCCCCATCACCGTGCCCGGCGTGCGGTTGCCCCTGGCCACGTAGCGGGCGTCCGGTACGAGCGTCGTCCGCGTGCTGTCGAGGAAGAAGACGTCGTGGCGTACGAACCCGGACGCGAACAGGTATCGGGACATGAGGATCCCTGACTGCGGGTTGCTGATCCGCCATTCGCCGTTCTCCTTGACGAGGCCGAAGTCATGGCTCCACATGCCCTCCCGGGCGGCCTGGAAGGCCCCGTCAGCCCCGAGCATCCCAACGAGCGGAACCTCCATGCGGACCTTGTCAGCGGTGACCGTCGGCTCGGTCCCGTCGGCGTACACCAGCACGCCGGACTCTGGCTTCCACGTCGTCTTCGCAGCGGCCGTGAGGTACTGGCGCGCCGCCGGATAGCCAGGCAGGTACGCCGCCATGGCATGGAGGAATCCGTCGATGATCAGCGATGGGCTGGCGCCCGCTGTCGGCGGGTCGGGGTCGATTGCGGCGGCCCCGGGATCGGAGGCTTGGGACCGCCTTGGCTCGCTGACGACCGACCCGGACGTGGACAGCGTCGCACACCCCGCAGGCAGACCGAGGGCGAGGACCAAGCTGAGAGCCGTGCGCCTTTTCATCGCTTCTCGGCCCTGCCGATCGCCTTGGCCACGGGACGCCGACGCGGCAGGTCGCGCGGCACAAGCGGTAGCGGGGACGAGGCTATGGGGCTCCCATGACGTCTCGGGATGGTCACCCGGAACTGTGCCCCGCGCATGGGTCTCCCCCAGGCCGTGAGGTTTCCCCCGTGGAGACGTACGTCCTCCATCGCAATCGCCAGCCCAAGGCCCGTCCCGCCGAGGCTGCGAGCCCTCGCCCGATCGGCGCGCCAGAACCGCTCGAAGACGTTGTGGCTGTCGTTCGCGTCGAAGCCCACGCCGTGGTCGCGTACCGCCACCGCGACGGCGGTCTGGTTCACTGCGACCTCGATCTCCACCGGCCGCCCTTCTCCGTGCTCGATGGCGTTCGTGAGGAGGTTCCTCAGGACCCGGCCGATCCGGCGCTGGTCGATGTCGGCGTCGCAGCTCGTCTCGGGGACCGTCAGCACCAGGTCCACGCCACGAGTTTCCGCCAAGGCACGCAGCGCATCCACCTCCGTACGCACCAGTTCGCACAGATCCTGCTCGTCGAGCGTCAGCTCGGCAGCTCCGGCGTCGAAGCGGGAGATCTCCAGCAGGTCCGCGAGCAGCGCCTCGAAACGGTCCAGCTCCCGGCGCATCAGCACCGCCGAACGGTTCTCCAACGCCGGGAAGCTGTCGTGAGCCTCGTACAGGACGTCCGCCGCGAGTCGTACCGTCGTCAACGGCGTCCGCAGCTCATGGGACACGTCGGCGACGAACCGCTGCTGGAGCCGGGACAGTTCCTCGAGCTGCCTGATCCGGTGCTGCAGCTCGGACGCCATGTAGTTCATCGACACGGCCAGGCGTGCGAGGTCGTCTGTACCTCGCACCGGCATGCGGTCGGCCAACTGTCCTGACGCGAGCCGCTCCGCCGCTTGACGCGCCGAGCGGACCGGCGTGATCACAGCGCGGGCGACCCAGTAGGCGATGATGATCATGCCGAGCGCGACCGCGAGGCCCGTCGAGATCAGCGCTTGCTGGACCACGCGCAGGGTCGACTGCTCTTGCGACATCGGGAAGACGAAGTAGACCGGGTAGCGGGTCAGACCCGACGAACCGGCCACCGCCCCCACCACGGTGCCGGGGACGGGCTCGGTCCCGTCGAGGTACTGCACCTGCGTCGAGCTCCAGTACAGCCGGGAGTCGGTCGCGTTGATCGCCTGTTCCACGGTCTGTCGCAACGAGCTGGGGACGCTCGACGGGTCGAGTCGCTCAGTGCGGATGTCCGAGGTGGGTAGCGAGACGAGCACGTGGTACTGACCTCCGACGGAGCCTCGCGCGACAGCCGCTCCCGCCACTCGGGTGATGCTCAGGGTCGCACTCCCCTGGACCGTCGAGTCGCGCAGCGAACTCTCGAAGATGTCGAGGGCCGTCGACGCCTCGGCCAAGGAGGAGGCCACCTTGCCCTTCTCGATGCCCGCAGCGGCCTGCTGTTGCAGGAGCCACCCCCCGAGCAGCAGAACGAGGACAGTGCCGAACAGCGTCGTTCCCACGACGCGTAATGGCAGCGAGCCCCACCAGGCCCTGCTCGGCGCTCGTAGCAGCCGACGGGCCTGGTCCAAGCCCCTACGTGGTTCCTGCGACGCCACCGGCCTTGTACCCGATCCCTCGTACGGTCAGTACCAGCTCCGGCCGCTCGGGATCCTGTTCGATCTTCGACCGCAGCCGCTGGATATGGACGTTGACGAGCCTGGTGTCGGCCGCATGACGGTAGCCCCAGACCTGCTCGAGCAGCTTCTCACGCGTGAAGACCTGGTGCGGCTTTCGTGCGAGAGCCAGGAACAGGTCGAACTCCAGCGGGGTGAGGGCGATGGGGTCGCTCCCCCGCTTCACCTCATGGGCGGAGACGTCGATCGTCACGTCACCGACGCGGATCATGTCGGTCTCCGATTCGGCGGGCGGACGGCGAAGCCGGGTCCAGACGCGGGCGACGAGCTCACGAGGCTTGAACGGCTTCGCGATGTAGTCATCGGCCCCGGCCTCGAGCCCGTCCACGACGTCTCCGGTATCCGACTTGGCGGTGAGCATGACGATCGGCACCCCGGAGTCGGCCCTGATCCGCCTGCACACCGCGACGCCGTCGAGGCCCGGCAGCATGAGGTCGAGCAGCACCAAGTCGAACTGCGCTGACCGGAACACCTCCAGCGCAGCGTCGCCCGACGCGCACCACGTCGTCTCGAAGCCTTCCTGCCGCAGCACGAGCTGCAGCATCTCGGCAAGCGACGGGTCGTCATCGACGATCAGGATCCTGCGCCCATTCGGAGTCTCGCCCACGACTCACCCCCTGGCAACGATCGTAGCCTGGTCAGTCCACAACGCAGGGTCAGCATGGTTCGCGGGTCGCGACTGCCTACGCGTATCCGCCTGGTGACTGCGGCGCGGCGTCGTCGACACTCACGCCGGAAGAGTCACCCCGGTCGGTGATCGGCCCCTCGGTGCCCACGCTCCCCACAGCAGAGGGCACCGTGTACTTCGGGTCCGTCCCCGTGGGCAGCTTCGACGTATCGGTCGTCTTCGTAGCCTTCGGCCAGGAATCCCCGGTCAGCACTGCCGCGTTCGTCACCGACGTTGACGTCATCTGCTGGATGTGGTCGTCGAGCGCCCCCTGCCACGTCCCGGTGCCCGTCATGAGGTTGTTCGTGAACCAGTCGACGCATTGCGACAGCGTGTTCGCGGCCCACGCGCACCGCTGGAAGTAGTGGTCACTCGTGTCGGTGCCCGCGTACCCCTGGACCTTCTGGGCGGCGCCACCCGCCATGGTGACGAAGGCGGTGAACACCGCCTGCTGCAGCTGGGCGGGCGTCTCAACCCCTGCACCAGCCACCGCCACGTACTGCGAGAACTCGTTGAGCGCCGCCAGCTGTACGGGCAGCTGCTTCATGTAGTCGTCGGCGCCCGCGCCGGTCCAGTGGTCCTGCTGCCCGCGCGTCTGGACGTCGGAGGCGATCGGGGCGATCTTCTGGCCCACGACGACCCAGGTGTCCGTGTACACCTGGTGGAGTCGCGGCCCGACGTTCTCGTGCGGACGCAGTGAGCTCTGGTAGCCGTCCTGCAAGGTGTTGAACGTGGCCCACATGTCGTCGACGATCGCCTTGCCCTGCGCGAGGAATCGTCTTTTCGCGTCGTCCTGGCACGCGCCGTCGTACTTGTCGCCGGCCTCCTCGGCACCCTTCTTCGCTTGGGAGTTGTCAGCGTCCTCGCACGCCTTGCACGCTGCTTTCAGCGAGGTGAGTGCCCTGACGGCGTCCGGGTCCAGGCTCTGCATCGCGGCCGACGTCATGGGCGTCTGCGTGGTGGTCGTCATGTCGCGCTCCTCCTAGACCGGGATGCTCGAGTGCGTCTGGACCTGCGTGGAGGCCGCCGTGTTGGTGTCCTCGGTGTCCTTGTAGCCGCCGGACGCCGACTGCAGCGCGTCGCTGATGGCGGAGAACTCCGCGCCTGCGTCGGTCGACCACTTCTTGAGGCGGTTCAACAGATCGTTGTACGGACTGAACGCGTCCGTCATCATGCCGAAATCGACCGACGACGGTGACTGGTTGCCGACGGGGTTGGCGACGTTCGCGGTGAAGTCCCTCGCCGTCTCGTCCCAGTGCTGGGCCTCCTTGTGAAGCATCTCGAGGCTCGCCTGGACCGTTCTGACGCCGAGCCCCGCGGTGTTTGCAGACGCGGCACCCCCGGCACCGCCCGCGCTGGGCACTGTGATGCCGGAAGCACCGGGGCTGCTCGCACTGGGCACCTTGATGGGCGGGATCCCGCTTGCCGTACCCGGCACCGTGGGGGTTGGCACCGTGGTCGTCGGAGGGGTGCCGACACTCGGAACCGTGAAGCCCCCCGTCGGGGTCGTACCGGGCTGGTCGAGAGTCGGGTCGGGCAGGCCTGCCGCCCCTGTGCCGTACGACGGATACGTCCAGGACGACCCGGCTCCGGATCCCAGCCCGCCGGTTCCCAAGCCGGAACTGAGGCCACCAAGACCCGCTGATCCTGTACCGCCCACCCCGGACAGTGCGTCGGCGCCAAGTCCCGCTGAGCCGTAGCCCGCCCCACTGACCCCACTGACGCCGGCGCCGCCGGTACCGCTGAAGCCAGACGCCTTGCTCGCGGATCCGGTGTTCCCCATCGGCATCATCGCCGGAGCGCCGCCGCCACCCTTCCTCTGGGCCCCGCCCTGCCCATCGTGAGGGTTGACGAGCGCCTCGTAGATGTCGAGGTCCTCGAGCCGGTCGTCGGTGTCATAACTGTGCCCGACGACACCTGATTCCTGGACCCGCTCCTCGTGGCCGAATGCGGTCATCGTGATCCTCCCTGCGGGTTCGGGCGTGCCGCGAGCAACGCCATCGATTGGTTCTGAAGCCGCGCGTACCGCTCGGCGAGCCGCTGACGGTCTCCCGGTTCGAACACGGGCGGTACGAACTGGGCGTACGCGGCGCGATGCGCCTCCAGCACCGCGTCGCAGACCTCGGCCACCCGTGCCTGGCGGAGCCACTGCTCAGAGAAGGCGACCTTCTCCGTACGCCCGTGGCTGGAGAGCCGAACTCCCACCATGTGGTTGGCGCTGTACGCCTCGACAGGCGCCCCAACCCAGCGGTTGGGCACGACCTGCTCGGGTGGCCGCTGATCCAACAGGGCAGCTTCCTCGTCGAGCCGGGCAGTCTCCGCAAGGATCGCATCCAGCGAGTCCCAGCTCAGCGCGCCCTCCGAATCGCCCCCCTCGCGCACGTCGTCGCCGGGCGGCACGGACGAACCCAGCGTGGCGTTGGCAAGCAGAAACGCCTCGTCGAACATGCTCGACAGGCTCGTCCCCCTGGCCCTATCACGCCATCTGTTGGAGATCCGGACCTTCGTGAGCCGCTTGTCGTCGTCGACCCAGATCCGCACCGAGAGCGAGCTGTCCGGGTAGCCCTGATCGGGGGCCCACTCCTCACCGGCTCCGGTGGGGACCAGCAGGTCGTCGGTGCCGAGGTCGGACTCGTCCTCCCCCGTGGTGGTGAGCTGATCGGTGAGCCCGTCACCCGACGGCTGTTGAGTCCACATGCTCATTCGGCGCCACTCCTCGTCACGTGCGCCAGTCTGGCACGCGCATGGGTCAGGTCAGTTGCGGTTCAGATCGCCCGGCCACGTCGCGTACATCGCGATCTCGCCCCCTTGTCGGCGCAGGACTCGCTGCCACAGGTCGCTGTACGAGGGGCCGAAGATGTCGTCGTACTGGGCGGCCGACACGTGCCACGCACCGCGCATCAGCTCCCCGTCCAGCTGCCCCGGCTCCCACCCCGCATAGCCCGCGTAGATCCGCAGGTCCTCGAAGGCCCCGTGGGTGATCTCGACGGGGGTGTCCAGGTGGAGCAGGCCGACGTGGTGGAACAGTCCGCGCCAGCCCGCCGGTTCGGTCTCGACGTCGAGCAGGCTGGCCAGGCAGATTGCGCCGTTCGGCGACACGGGGCCGCCCACGAACAGCTTCCGCGGCTCGCTGACCTCGTCGGCCCACTGTGGCAGAACGTCCTCGAGGGTGAGGTCGGAGACCTGGTTGAGGATGACGCCCAACGAGCCTGACTCGTCGTGGTCCAGGAGCAGCACGACGGTCTGGTCGAACACACCATCGGTGAGGGCGACGCTCGCGATCAAGAGGTCGCCGGCTCGGGGTCGCACGTCCACAGAACGCATCCTCTCACGGCCGGAAGACTGGCCGAACCTCGCGACACCCACGAGGTGCATACTGGAACAGGCGCCATCGGACGCCCGCTATCGGAGGTTCTTGTGCCGTTCCCCGCGCCCATGCTGGTACTTGGGCTGATTCTTCTTCTCATCGTGGTCATCATTGTTTTCCGGTCGTTCCGATTCATCGGAGCGGCTGAAGTCGGACTGGTCAACAAACGTGCCGGCGGACGATTGACAGGCGACCAGGCGATCGCATTCCACGGGGAGGCCGGCTATCAGGCCGGATTGCTCATGCCCGGTCTGCGCTTCATGCTGTGGCCCGTCTACTCGGTGACCAAGCACCCCTGGGTCCGGGTGTCGCCCGGTGAGATCGGCGTGGTGATCTCCCAGCTCGGGGCAGCGTTGCCGATCGGCGCCAAGAGCGCCGAGTACAAGCCAGTCTTCGCCAACTTCACCGATCTCGACACGTTCCTCCGAGAGGGCGGCCAGAAGGGCGTCCAGCGTCCTGTTCTCCCACCGGGCTCGCTGCTCCCGCTTCACCCGTTGGCCTTCCTGGTCCTCACCGCCAGCAGGGTGTACGGCGTTCCGACGTCCAGCGGTGGGCGGCAACAAGCCCCCACCAGCGACACCTTCGGTCTCAGCGATGACCAGCTCCGTGTCACCTTCGTCCAGCCGCAGGCCGGCCAGGACGTCGTGGCCATCGTGATCACCCTCGAGGGTTACGCGCCCGACGGCGGAGACATCGCCAGCCGGCTCGGCGGGTTCTCCGACATCACGGAGCTGGAGGCGGCAGGCGCCGCCGACGCCGAGAAGAT
>Ga0209538_1001983_pt1 | contig 10569 bp, 8 predicted proteins | sample BarGraNGADG00211_2_FD_184492 | JGI IMG/M metagenome (GOLD analysis project Ga0209538, IMG submission 184492) | Arctic peat soil microbial communities from Barrow, Alaska - Barrow Graham LP Ref core NGADG0004-211 (SPAdes) (version 2) | ecosystem: Environmental > Terrestrial > Soil > Wetlands >... | reverse complement strand
GGTGGCAAATATTACCGCGCCGACAGCTCCGCCACCCTGCGGGCCATCTACGGCGATATCGACCAATTGGAAAAAACCGAGGTAACCGTCAAGAAATTCCAGTATTATCGCGAGCTGTTCGAGTGGGTTCTGGTGCCGGGGATGTTCCTGTTCCTGCTGGAAATCATTCTGGCCAACACGGTGTGGAGGAAGCTGCCATGAGCTTTGCCAATCCTCCCATGCTTTGGATTATGCTGGCAACCCTGCCGTTGCTGGTCGCCTTTCTTTGGTGGAGCTGGCGCAAACGGCAGCAGCTGATCCGCCAATTCGTGCGTTCCCGGCTGCTGGCCTTCCTGACGGTGGGGGTCTCGCAAAACCGGCAGAAAATCCGGCTGGCGCTGCCGGTCCTGATCGTGGCTTTTCTGTTGCTCGCCCTGGCCCGGCCGCTCTGGGGATTGGTTTGGGAAGAGGCGCGCCAAAAGGGACTCGATATCGTGGTGGTCTTTGACACCTCGCGCAGCATGCTGGCGACCGATATGGCGCCCAATCGCCTGGCACGCGCCAAATTGGCCGTGCTGGATTTAATCCAGGTCGCCCAAAGCGACCGGCTGGGGCTGGTGCCCTTTGCCGGCACGGCTTTTTTAATGTGTCCCTTGACTTTCGACGATGACGCCTTTCGCCAGAGCGTCGATATCCTGGAGGTGGATACTTTGCCGCAGGGTGGAACCGCCCTGGCCGCGGCCATCGACACGGCGCTGACCGCCTTCCGGGAAGGCGATAATTACAAAGCGATCGTCCTGATTACCGATGGCGAGGATCACGAGAACGGGTCGGTCGAGGCGGCCGAGAAGGCGGCGGCGGCGGGCGTGCGGGTATTCACCATCGGCGTAGGCACGGTCGAGGGGGAGGTGTTGGCGGAACCGCAAGCCAAAGGCGGCGGTTATATTAAAGACGCCGATGACAACGTGGTGAAATCGCGGTTAAACGAGCCGTTGCTTCAAAAAATCGCCACCGCCGGGAACGGCTTTTACCTGCCTTTGCGGGGCGCGCAAACCATGGAAACCCTCTATGCCCGCGGGTTGTCGCCCCTGTTGCCCAAAATGGCCACCCGCGAGACGGGCAAGAAGGGTGAGCCGTCGATCAAATTAATTCAGCGTCCCCAGGAAAGGTTTCAATGGCCCCTGGCCCTGGCAATGGTCTGCCTGATTGCCGAACTGTTTATTCCCGATCGCAAACCTCAGCGACGTCAGACTGCGCCCGGTCAACCGGCTGTCTTCCGATGAAAGATTTGTTTTTTTCAACAACCGTGCGGGCTATGATCATGGTCGGGGCTTTTGTCCCGTCCAATGCCCTGGCGTCTCCGGGCCGGGCCTTGAAGGATTACGAGCAAGGCCAATACCACTCCGCTCGCCAGGAATACCAAAGATTGTTGGAGCGCAAACCCGAGGATTCGCGCCTGCAATACAACACCGGGACGGCCGCCTACCAAGCCCGTGAATATGACGCGGCGGCCCGCCATCTTACCAATGCCCTGGCGGCTCCCGATCTTAAACTGCAGGAACAGGCCTATTACAACTTGGGCAACACCTTCTACCGCCTGGGCGAAAAGACAAGCGAACCCAACGCTAAAATTCAAACCTGGGAACAGTCCTTGCAGAGTTACGAAAGCGCCTTGAAGTTGAACGAACAGGATGCCGATGCCAAATTCAATAAAGAACTGGTGAAACAGCGGCTGGAGGAGTTGAAGCAACAGCAGCAGCAGAATCAACAAAAGCAGGACCAGGATAAGAACCAAAAGCAGGATAAGGATCAAAAAAAGGAGCAGAATAAGGATCAGAATCAAGATAAACAGGATAAGCAGGATAAGCCGGATTCGTCGAAGCAGCCGGAGAATCAATCAAACCAAAACAAACAGGATCAGGCTGGGAATAAGGATCAGGAAACGAAAGATCAGCCGCAAAAGCAGCCGCAGCCCCCACAAAAAGATCAGCCGGCGCAGTCCGACCCGTCATCGAACCCCGCGGATGAAAAGGGGGACGAGCCGCCGTCGGAGGCGCCGGCCAAACCGGGCCAGATGACCCGCCAGCAGGCCCAGCAGTTGCTCGACAACCAGAAAAACGACGAGAAGGCCTTGCTGCTATTGCCGCCGGAACTGCGCCAGCAGCGTAACCGGAGTTTCAAGAACTGGTGAAAGGGAGCGAAGCGACTGAAACTTTCGGGATCGGCCAGTCCGACACCCATCAAAAACGGGATCGAAAAGTTGAAATCCAACCGGATTTTGCGCGCCTAGCAACCGCCATTGGGGGCAAGATAAAAAGAAGGCCACCGACTTTGAATCGGTGGCCCGGTTGGGATCTTTTGAAACTATTTGTTATCGCCGCTGTCGTCCATTTGGCCCATGTCGTTCATCAGGGTGATGAGCGGCAGGAACAGGGCGATGACGATGCTGCCGACGATGACGGCCAGGAAAACGATCATGATCGGTTCCAGCAGGGAGGTCATGGCGGTGACAGCGTTGTCCACCTCTTCGTCGAAGGTATCGGCCACGCGCATCAACATTTCCGGCAACGCGCCGGTCTGTTCGCCGACATCGACCATGCTGACCACCATGGGCGGGAAAATGTTGGCGGCTTCCAGGGGGGCCGTGATGGTTTCGCCCTCCTTAACGCTTTCATGAATGGAGGCCACGGCGTTGGACACCACCACGTTGCCGGCGGTATCCTTGACGATGGTCAGGGCCTGCAAAATGGGCACGCCGCTGCTCACCAGGGTGCCCAGGGTGCGGGCGAAGCGCGAGATCGCCACCTTGATGAAGACCGGTCCCAGGACGGGCATGACCAGCTTGAACTTGTCGAACAAGCGTCGCCCGCCTTTGGTGGAAATGATCAGCTTCAACACGATGAACAGAGCAATGATGCAGCCCACGGTGATAAAGAAGTGATCTTTAACCATGTTGCTGATCCCGAGCACGAACAGGGTGAATCCAGGCAAGGGTTTGCCGCCCATCATGTCAGCGAAGATTTCCTTAAACTTGGGCACCACGACGACCATCAGGACGCCCAGGATGATGACGGCCACCGTCATGACCGCGCTGGGGTAGAACATGGCTGCGACCACCTTGCCTTTGATTTTCTGCGCCTTTTCCATGAACTCGGCCAGACGGTTCAACACGACTTCGAGCACACCGCCCAGCTCACCGGCCTTCACCATGCTGACGAACAAACGATTGAAAATCTTGGGGTGTTGTCCCAGGGCTTCGGAAAACGTGCTGCCGCCTTCGACCGCCGAGGCAATCTGACCGATCACCTCTTTCAACACCACGTTGCGTTCCTGGCGCTCCAGCACGCGGAGCCCGCGCAAGAGTGGCAAACCGGCATCGACCAGCGTGGCCAACTGCCGGGTAAAGGTGACCAGGACCTTGGACTTGACCTTGCCGCCGAGCCCGGGGATTTTGATGTTTAAGTTGAACCCCTTCTTGGCCCTGCCGCCTTTGCCTTTGGCCGGGGCGCTTTTGGCGGACTTGTCTGGCTTGCCGTCTTTTGCTTTGTCGGCCTCGACGACTTTGGTGGGGAAAAACCCCATTTCCTTGAGCCGCCCGATGGCCTCGTTTTGGCTGTTCACCTCGAGGGTTCCCTTGGTTTCCTTGCCGCGGGAATCCATGGCGACATAATTAAACTTGGGCATAACCTAGGCTTTCGTTTAGGTGTACTTTAAAACTTCTTCAATGGTGATATTACCATCGAAGATACCGCGCAATCCGTCTTCCCGCAACGTGACCATTCCCAATTCGATGGCCTTCTGCCTCAGAACGATGGTGGGCGCGCGTTCGTTAATTAGATTGCGCAGGGCATCGTTAACCACGAGTAACTCGAAAATACCTTTGCGTCCCTTGTAACCCGTATCGTTGCAGAAGGAGCAGCCACGGCCATAATAAAAAACCTTTTCGCCAATATCGTGCGGGGAGAGGTTTAGCAAACCCAGTTGATGCTCGGTGGGCTCGAAAGGTGTGCGGCACTTCTTGCAGATGGTGCGGACCAGTCGTTGCGCCAGCACCGCCATCAGGGTCGATGACACCAAAAACGGTTCCACCCCCATGTCGATCATGCGCGTGACCGCGCCGCAAGAATCGTTCGTGTGCAGGGTGGTCAGCACCAAGTGACCGGTCAAAGAGGCTTGAATGGCAATTTGCGAGGTTTCCAGATCGCGCATTTCCCCGATCATGATGATGTCGGGATCTTGCCGAAGGAAAGAACGCAAGGCCTTGCTGAAAGTCATGCCCACGCCTTCGTTCACCGCCACCTGCATGATGCCTTCGATGTCGAATTCGACCGGATCTTCCGCCGTGAGCAGCTTGGAATCGATCGTGTTGATCCGGCGCAGGCAGGAATAGAGCGTCGTGGTCTTACCGCAGCCGGTCGGCCCGGTCACAATCATGACTCCATTGGGCTGTTGAATCGCCTCCACCACGTATTCAGAGACATGCTTCGGCAAACCGAGATTGTCGATTTCCAGGTTCACCGCCGACCGGTCCAGCACGCGCAGCACCAGCGATTCGCCGAACTGGGTCGGGAGCGTGGACACCCGCAAATCGACCTGCCGGCCCGCTATGCTTAGGGAGATGCGACCGTCCTGTGGCAGTCGCCGCTCGGCAATGTCCATGTTGGCCATGACCTTGATGCGGGACGTCACCGGGAGGGCCAGGTGTTTGGGTGGCGGGGCCATTTCATACAAGGCGCCGTCCACGCGATAGCGAATTTTGAATTCGTCTTCAAACGGCTCGAAATGAATGTCACTGGCCCGGTCCTGGATGGCCTGTTGCAGCACCAGGTTGACGAACTTAATGATCGGCGTCTCGTTGGCGAGGTTCGTCAGCTCCAGCACGCCATCGGCCACCTCGGCCACTTCCTTGGCAATGTCCGCATCGGACCCGAGTGCCTTGAGAATATCCGCCACGTTTTCCGTGCTGTCCGCGTAGTACTTGTTGATGGCCTTCTCGATCTGGGCGGGATCGGCAACGACCAACTGCAATTCCTTGCCCAGGGTGAATCCCAAGTCGTTGATCAAAGATGGATTTAAGGGATCGACGAGCGCGATTTGCAGCACATTGCCGACGAGCGCTACGGGCATACACTGATAGGTTCTAGCCGTTTGGGCCGGAACACATTGCACAACCTCCGGTGGAATTTCCTTGTCCCGAAGATTGACCACCTCGGTGACGAGGTTATCGGCCAGGATTTGGAGCTGGTTATCGATATCGAGGATGCCCAAATCCTGCAATACCTGGCTGATGGGCTTGCCCGTGCGATTATGCTCCTGGATAACCTCTTCCAGTTGCATGTCGTCCACCATGCTGCGCTCCTGAAGCAATCCCAGGAGAGGGAAATTGGAAATATCAGCCATAAACAAATTAGCCCGCGGCAGCCGCAGTCTTGGCGGCTTCCAGTTCCTGCAGCTTTTGCAGCACCGTCGTGGGATCCTGCGACTTGGTAATCACTTCTTCCTGAGAAATCATGCCGGCCTGGAATTTTTCCACCAAGAAGCTGTCCAGCGTCACCATGCCGTGTTTGGCGCCGGTCTGGATGTCCGAATTGATACGGAAGGTCTTGTTGTCGCGAATCAAAGCAGCCACCGAGGGGGTGTTGATCATGATCTCGAACACCGCCACGCGGCCGGGCTTGTCACAGCGTGGAATCAGCAACTGCGAAATCACCGCCTGCAAAACGGTGGACATCTGGATGCGAATCTGCTCCTGCTGGGTTACTGGGAAAGCGTTGACCACGCGGTCAATGGTCTTGGCCGCGCCCGTCGTGTGCAGCGTGCCGAAGACCAAGTGACCGGTTTCGGCCGCCGTGATCGCGGCATCCATGGTTTCCAGGTCGCGCAATTCGCCGACCATCACCACGTCCGGATCCTGGCGCAATGCCCGGCGCAATGCCTCGGAAAAATTCGGCACATCGACGTTGATCTCCCGCTGGGTGATGAGCGCTTTCTTGTGTTTGTGGTAGTATTCGATCGGGTCCTCGACGGTGATGATGTGGGCATCATCGCGTTCCTCGTTAATGATGTTGATCATCGAGGCCAGCGTGGTCGTCTTGCCCGAACCCGTCGGTCCCGTCACCAGGACCAGTCCGCGCGGCTTGTAGAGCAGCTCCCGCACCGACGGCGGAATGCCAATCTCTTCGAGCGTCAGGAGCTTGGTGGGAATCTGCCGCAAGACGCCGGCGAAGTTGCCTTTTTCCTTGAAAATGCTGACGCGGAAACGGGCCACCTCGCCAAACGCGAAACCAAAATCAGCGCCGCCCCGCTCGCGCACTTGCTGAATCTGATCTTCAGAAGTAAAGCTGTGCACCAATTCTTCGGCGTCTTCCGGCCGCAGAACCGGACCTTCCACCCGATGCAACACGCCGTGAACGCGAATCACTGGGGGGGCGCCCACCCGCAGATGGAGGTCGGAAGCTCCTTCCGATACCACCAACTGCAACAAATCTGACATTGAATAGGACATGTTCTAATAATAATGCTTAAAAATAATGCTTAAAGAATCAATCGGTGTCACCCACCGTGGCGCGGATGACTTCTTCCGGCGTGGTCATACCCGCCAGCACCTTGCGCACCCCATCCTCACGCAAGGTTCGCATGCCCATCTCGCGCGCCCGAGCGCGTAACACGGAGGATGATACCTTGTCGTAGATGAGTTTGCGCGCCTCATCGTCAATGACGAAAATCTCGAAAATCCCGAAGCGACCGCGGTAACCGGTCTTATTGCAGTCATTGCAGCCCTTGCCCCGCAACATCGAGGCGTTGGCGGTCTTGCCGCTGTCCAACTCCAACGTCTGCATCTCGGCTTCCGTCGGCACATAAGGCGCCCCGCAACGACGGCATACCCGGCGCACCAGACGTTGCGCAATCAGCGCGCGCGTCGAGGAGGCCACCAAGAAGGGCTTCACCCCAATGTCGATCAAACGGGTGACGGCGCTGGGCGCGTCGTTCGTGTGCAACGTGGAGAAGACCAAGTGACCCGTCAGCGACGCATTGATGGCAATGGACGCCGTTTCCAGATCGCGAATTTCCCCGACCATGATCACGTTGGGCGCCTGCCGCAAAATGGAACGTAGCGCCATGACAAAGGTGAGCCCTACCGTATCGTTGACATGCACCTGGTTGATGCCCGAAAGCACGTACTCGACCGGGTCTTCCACCGTGATGATTTTCCGGTCCGGCCGGTTGATGTAGTTCAAAACGGCGTAAAGCGTCGTCGTCTTGCCGGAACCCGTGGGCCCGGTCACCAATAGTATGCCGTCCGGCAAACCTATCAATCGCTCGAAGGTCTGTTGGTCGTCGGTGAAAAAGCCCAGTTCGACCAAACCCAGCTTCAAACCTTCCTTGTCCAAAATACGCATGACGATGCTCTCGCCATGATTGGTGGGGAGACAGGACACGCGCAAATCGATCTTTTTGCCACCCACCGCCATCTGGATACGACCGTCTTGCGGAATGCGTCGTTCCGCAATCGACATGTTCGACTGGATCTTCAAACGGCTGATGATGGAATTCTGCAGCCGTTTGGGCGGGCCCTTCATTTCGTGAAGCATGCCGTCAATGCGATACCGCACCCGAAATCGCTTGGCCAGCGGCTCCAAATGAATATCCGAAGCGCGCATCTTGAACGCCTCCACAATCATCGTGTTGACCAGCTTGATGATCGGCGCATCCGCGTCCACCGTCGAACCGTCGTCCTCGGCCGCCACCGTGAGCCCTATCCCGCCCACATCGACTTCCCCCTCGGTGATCTCCTGGATCATCTTGCCCACCGAGTCGTCGCTGGCGCCGTAATACTTGTTGATGGCCGTCTCGATCTCCTCCTCGGTAGCGACGCGAATCTCCACTTCCTGATTCAGCAGCAGACGCAGACTATCGATGGTGTCCAAATCCGACGGATCGCTGAGCGCGACCACGACACTGCCCTCGTTCTTATAGACTGGCACCACCTTGTAGCGTTTGGCAACGTGCCGCGGAATGGTGGCTATCACATCGTCGGCCAGGCGCAGGTCGCCCAAAGTCACCATTTCGGCGCCAAAATGCGCCGCCTTGGCCCGGGTTACATCGGCCGGTGTAATCACCTTCCGGGTAACCAACAAATCCACCACGCCCCCGCCGGTAGAGTCGGCATCGGCACGGATGGGAGCCAACTGCTCGCTGGTCACCAATCCCATGTCAACCAGCAGATCTATTAAGTAATCGTCTTTTACAGCCACAACGAATCATTTATCCCTGGGTTTTTTCGCAGGGGTAAAGCTAAACTATTATGGGTTCGCAACCCAATGTCAAATGTCGTTACAATAAAACCAAAAACCGCGCGGCAAACGGGCTTATTCGCTCTTAAACAGCAGGAATCCAGCCAATGCAAACGAAATTTGAGAAAAAATTCGCCTTGGCCAATCCCCGGCTGGCCCGCTAATGTCGCCCCATGACCGATAGCGCATTCGATCTGGCCATCTTGGGCGCCGGCCCGGGCGGGTACATCTCTGCCATTCGCGCCGCCCAAGCAGGCCTGCGCGTCGCCCTGATCGAGGGCCGTGAGTTGGGCGGCGCCTGCCTGCACGTCGGCTGCATCCCCACCAAAGCCATGGTCGCCAGTGCCAACCTCTTCCGCCAGGCTCGCGCTGCTGCCACCCTGGGGATTGCCATCAACCAGGCCGAAGCCAGCCTGGCCACCGTGGTGGCCCGCCGCCAGCAGGTCGTCCAGCAACTTACCCAAGGCATCAAATACCTGCTGGAGAAAAATCAGGTCCAGATTTTCCGCGGTTGGGGCCGATTCCAATCCGCCCACGAAATTGCAATTCTCGATCCGCAGGGGGCGGTGACGGTGACCCTCCAACATCCGCGGGCGATCATCCTGGCCACCGGTTCGCGCCCGGCTGATTTGCCCGTGGCTCCACGCGACGGCCGGTTTATACTCAACAGCAGCGATGTATTGATGCTAACCGAATTGCCCGCCGAACTGATCATCCTGGGCGGCGGCTACATTGGCTGCGAATTCGCCAGTCTCTTTGCCCAGCTCGGCAGCCGCGTCACGGTTATCGAAGCCCTCCCCCGCCTGACGCCTAATCTCGACCATGAACTCGGACTAGGTTTGGAACGCGCCTTCAAAAAGGCCGGCATTACCGTCCTCCTCAATGCCAAAGTGGAAAAGGTGGAAACCGACACCGGCATTACCGTCCACCTGGCCGGCGGTCAAACCGTTCGCGGTCATCGCCTGCTTGTCGCCGTCGGTCGCGTGCCCAACTCCGACAACCTGGGCCTCGAAAGTGCCGGCATCCAGATGTCGGGTCGCGCCGTTTCGGTCAACGAAGTCATGGAAACCAGCGTTCCGGGAATCCATGCCATCGGCGATCTCACCGGTAAAATGGCCTTAGCCCACGTCGCCAGCGCCCAGGGACAGTTAGCCTTGCGACACATCCTGGCAGGGCGCGGAGCGCGGACGCCCTCGTCCGCCACCGAAAAAGCCGGCCTCAACTACGACGCCATCCCCGCCTGCGTGTTTACCTATCCGGAAATTGGCACGGTGGGTTTGACCGAGGAGGCCGCCGCCGCCCGCGGATTAACGGTTCGGGTCAGCCGTTTTCCATTCGCCGCCAGCGGCAAAGCCTTGGCGGAAGCGGAAACGGACGGTTGGATTAAACTGATCGCCGACGCGCAAACCGGCCGGCTTCTGGGCGGTCATATGATGGGCTGCCATGCGGCCGAGTTGATCGGCCAGGTGGCACTGGCCATCCGGTGGGGCATCACCGCCCACCAGTTGGCGGATACCGTCATGGCTCATCCCACGTTGAGCGAAACCGTAATCGAAGCCGCCGAAGGCCTCTTCGGCAAACCCGTGCATATCGTCGCCCGCCGATGAAAAACCTTGTCTATTTCGACCTCGAAACCCAAAAGTCAGCCGAGGAAGTCGGCGGCTGGAATAACATCCGCGACATGCGGCTGAGCATCGGGGTAACCTACAGCACCACGCGAGGATCCTACCAAATATACCAGGAAGATCAGGTCAACGACCTGATCACCGAATTGCAGCGGGCCGGCATGGTCATCGGATTCAACCACCTGCGCTTCGACTACGAAGTCCTGCACGGCTACACCGTCTTCGACCTGACCCAGCTCCCCACCCTCGACTTGATGATCGATCTCCAGAAAACCCTCGGTCATCGTCTCTCCCTGGATTCCATCGCCACCGCTACTCTGGGCGTCGAAAAAACCGCCGAAGGTCTGCAGGCGATTCATTGGTTCAAGGAGGGCAAAATGCTTGAAATCGCCGAGTATTGCTGCTACGACGTCAAAATCACCCGGCTGGTTCACGAATATGGCGTGGCTCACCGCCAGTTGAGCTATCAGAACCGCTTCGGTAAGAAACTGAGCGTGGCCGTAAACTGGTGAAACTCAAGCCCAGCAGTCAATCACATGGAGCCCCCTTCGTCCTCGTCCTCGTCCCTCGCCCCTCGTCCTCGAATTCAAAAGACAAATCGAGGACGAGCGGAAAAAATGGCTAACCCGCCCCGGCATATTCCTCATCGGTGGGCAGATCCAAGGCCGTAA
>Ga0209538_1001980_pt1 | contig 10573 bp, 10 predicted proteins | sample BarGraNGADG00211_2_FD_184492 | JGI IMG/M metagenome (GOLD analysis project Ga0209538, IMG submission 184492) | Arctic peat soil microbial communities from Barrow, Alaska - Barrow Graham LP Ref core NGADG0004-211 (SPAdes) (version 2) | ecosystem: Environmental > Terrestrial > Soil > Wetlands >... | reverse complement strand
TGCGGCTGTGCCTACAAGCACAGCCGTATCGTGTCGTCGAACCTCGGCGTCAGGGACGGGAAGCACGCTGGACATAATCTGCGATCAGCTCGAGACCCTCGACGATACGGGGGGATGGGCGGAAGATGTAGTCGCCCACCATGTCATAGACGTGCCCCTGCTTCACGGCATTGATTGTGGAGAACGCGGTCCGCCTAGAAACGTCTCCAGCTCCCATACCAGATGCCACGACGATGACATCCGGGTTGTGACTGATGACGTATTCCTCGGACAGCACGGGCCATGGAGTATTCGCCTCATCAGCGATGTTGGATCCGCCGGCGATTGAGATGAGGTCTGAGACAAATGTCCCCTTCCCAGCACTCGTCAGCGGGCTGTTCCAGATCTCGACGTACACAGTCGGCTTGCGAGTCAGCTTCTTCGCTGCCTCGGCCACGCGTGCGATGGATCGGTGCATCGACAGTGCCACCTCGAACCCCCGGTCCGGGACCCCGAGCACTACTGACAGCGAACGGATGGCGCCTACGATATCTGACAGAGACTTGGGATCGTCGGCGTACACCTGACGCCCCATCTTGCGGAGGCGTTCCACGACCGCAAGCGGCGTTCCGTCCGTCACGAGGATGAGGTCAGGCGACAGGACCAGCAGCTTCTCGAGTGAGGGGTTGCTGAATGCGCCGACGGTCGGTATCTTCTTGGCCTCCTCAGGGTAATCCGTGTACTCGGACGTAGCAATGATATTGCTCCCCTGACCAAGGGCAAAGCAGTTCTCTGCAAGATTCGGCGCCAAGGTCACAAGCCTCATCCTCCCGGCCTTCGCAGGGAACGTGTCATGTTCATAGCCGAGGACGTCCTTCATCACGGACGGGATCTGGAGGACGATCGACGTGAGCCCATTGCTGACAGACGATGTCATCGTCCCGCCAGATGCGGTCACCAAGCCCTTGAGAATCTCATCCGACAGATACAGGGTCCCGGCCTTGCCGGAGACACGGACCAAGTCCCTCCGGACCGACGTGCGATAGGAGCTGTCAACGAGTGTCCTGCCACCAAACTCGTAGGCGCCCGCAACTGGTCCCAGAGCAAAGTAGGCGGTGTTCTGCGACCGCTCGAACCTCACCACGCCACCTGCCGCCTCGATGAGAGCCCGCATTGGGAAGGCAAGGCTGGTACCAAGCTCGACCGGAACGAACCCCTTGGGGAAGCTCCCTGCAACGTGCTTTGAGCCTATAATAACAACGAAAGTGGACTGACCAGCACCTATATTCAGGGAAACACGACGCATCGACGCGGCCGAGACGACACTGCCGGCCTGCGTCGCGGGGACGATAACCAGCATTGATACCATGACGACAGCAAGCACAAGCGATACGATCCGTTTTCCACCTGCCAGCCTGCAACCTGCCGTCGGATCCACATGCCTTTCGATCCGGTTCCAAGATTCTGTCCTGAACATTCCGATTCCTCCATCTCATTGAGTTTTGGGTCCGGCCGCCTGCGGTGAGTCACAGGGTACTCCCACTCGGCCACCGGTTGCATCCGCTTCTGAGGGCGGACCGCACTTCTAGTGCCAGACAAGCGGTCCAGCGATGCAGACCGGTCGTCTCGTGCTTTGGCAAGCTCCAGTATATGAGTTCCTGACCTCTGTCAACGTTGCCATTCCTCCGAGCCCGCCGTCACACAAGGTATTGCAAAAAGGGATTAAACTATAAATTTAAGAAGAGTAAGTCATCTCTTTGGGAAGAAACGATGGATCTTGAAAAAGGAAATGCAAAAACTACAGGGAGGTAACTATATGGAATTGGCCATGCAAAAATACTTCTCGTCAATAATTGAGATTCTCAACCGAATTGAAAGCACACAGAGCGAAAACATCCAGAGGGCTGCTGACCTTATGGCAGATTGTACAAAGAATGGTGGAATCATTCATGCATTCGGTACAGGTCATTCGCATCTTGTTGCTGAAGACATTTTTTGGCGGGGATCCACACTATCCAACATACATGCAATATTGGAACCCAGCATGACAGGGCATGCCGAAATAACAAAGAGCGAATATATGGAGAAGCTGGAAGGGGCGGGCAAACTGATTGTTGAGTATCATCGACTCAATCCGCCGGATACTTTGATTGTGATTTCCAATTCTGGCAATAATATCGTTCCAATAGATGTTGCGATTGAAGCCTCGAAAAGAGGAGTTAAAGTCATTTCTATTACTTCTTTCGATTATGCAGCTCATCTTAAAACACTACATACTTCAGGCAAGAAACTAAAAGATGTTGCAGATGTAGCGATTGATAATTGCTGCCCCATTGGGGACGCTGCCGTATCTTTTGAAGATTTGCCAATGAAGGTTGGCGCCGTTTCAACGGTTGCTGGATCATTCATTGCTCATTCACTTATTGTACAAACAGTCGAAAACTTGCTGAAACAGGGCGTAAAGCCAGATGTATATTTCAATGGCTCCTTTATGGCAAATTCCAAAGAAGTCGAAGAGTATAACCAGAAAATTACTGACAAGTATTTCTCAAGGATTAGAAATCTGTAGGATCCAGATAGGAATAATTCTCGTTACTGCTCAGGCTCATATTAGAAATTGACAACCGACGCCTGAGCAGTAATCCGACTTCTTTGAATACAGTTTCTTTGAATACAGGCGAAATTGCGGACGCGTCATGGCTCCGAGGGAAGTATCCTGACCCCTCTTTCCTCGGAGCCATCTCTTTGCCTGATCGTGACCTGGAGGACCTGCAGGAGATCCGGCGTCGCTGTTTGCAGTCTCTTGCCGATGTCTGCATCATGGCCACCTCCTCTCGTTTCACGATGATTTCTTCGTAATGCAACGAAGGGAGTTCGCGATGAATTAAGATGATGCAACGCGACGGGTGACAACCCGCTCTCTTTGCCATATACTAAACATACATGTAAGAGATGGAGGAGAAGACGTGATACGTGCGATAAGCCTGGACTTGTGGAAGACGCTTATTCTAGACCGTGATCAGGATGAGGCCCTGCGCGACCGCATCCGGGCCATGGCCATTCGTGAAGTCCTTGGCCAACACAGCTTGGTCGTTTCCGAGGATGGGCTCTACGAGAGTCTTCGTCGCATCGACGTCTTGCGCAGAGACGTTCGTGAGATGCGCGACTGGACTCTGACAACCTCCAGCCAGATCAGTTTCGTTCTGACGCAGGCCAGTGTGTACCCTTCCAGAGATCTGGTCGATGCTGTCCTGCCGCGATATGAGGCGGCGATCTTCGAACTGATGCCTGCCCTCGTCGAACCAGACGCCCCACAGCTGCTTGCAGATCTGGCCCGGCACTACCCTCTCTCCTTGACCTCCAACACGGGAAAAACGCCTGGGCAGGTTCTGCTGAAAGTACTCGACATGCTGAACATTCGCATGCCGTTCACGCATTTCGTCTTCTCCGACGAAGCCCTGTATCTGAAACCCGACAAAGGTATCTGGGAACTACTGGTCGACACCAACGAACTGAAGCCGGAGGAGATCGTCCATGTGGGGGACTCGTACCGCATGGACTACAAGGGAGCCCGCGCAGCCGGCCTCCAGGCCATTCTCTTTGGACGTCAGGAGTCGTTGCCTGCAGAAACCGTCACGATCGACTCACTGGGTGAACTCACAACAACTCTCGAGGAGATGAGCAGATGAACATCCGTCTTACCGGTTCCAGCCTGACATCCGGCGAAGTCGTCCGCGTAGCCCGCCAGGGCGCCGTCGTCGAACTCGGCAAGGAAGCTGTGGAACAGATCGACTTCGCCTCTTCATTCGTCCGGAAGATCGTACAGGATGAAGCCCCCGTCTATGGCATCAACACGGGGTTTGGCTCCCTCTGCAATACGCATATTGGTCCCCAGGACTTGGGCAGACTGCAGGAGAACCTCATCCTGTCACACGCTGTCGGTGTCGGCCGCTGTTTCAACGAGGACGAGGCACGGGCAACAATGGTCGTACGTGCCAATACGCTGGCCAGCGGACACTCGGGTATCCGTCTCGAGGTGGAGCAGCTCTTGCTTGAGCTGCTCAATAAGCATGTCTATCCCATGATCCCCTCACAGGGGTCTCTCGGCGCATCTGGTGATCTGGCTCCTCTTGCCTCACTGGCGCTCGTGCTCATCGGCAGGGGAACGGCGAAAGTGCATGGCACAATCCTCCAAGGTCAGGCAATCCTCGACGCCATCGGAGTCAAACCAGTCGTCCTGGAAGCCAAGGAAGGTCTTGCTCTCATCAATGGCACGGCCGTCATGACCGGCGTAGCCGCTCTCGTCTTCGCGGACGCGCGCGCACTCCTTCGTACCGCCAACCTGACAGCCGCCATGACCATGGAAGCACTCCGCGCCCATCCCGAACCCTTCGACGAACGCATACACGACCTACGCCGGCACGCTGGGCAAGCCGCTGTCGCCAGGGATATTCTAAGCTACGTTGCAGGCAGCAAGCTCATCGGCACGTGCGACGAGGTCCAGGACGCATACAGCATCCGCTGCATGCCGCAGGTTCATGGCGCCGTCTCCGATACTGTCGACTTCGTGGAAAACGTGTTGCTCAATGAGCTCAATGCAGTCACAGACAATCCCCTCCTGTTCCCTGCCGACGGAGACGTCCTGTCGGGCGGAAACTTCCACGGCGAACCCGTGGCTTTGGCCATGGACTACCTGGGCATTGCGCTGGCAGAGCTGGCAAGCATCAGCGAACGACGCACCAACCGTCTGCTTAACCCTGCCCTCAACCGGGGGCTGCCGGCATTCCTGGCGCGCGATCCAGGTCTCAACTCCGGCCTCATGATCGCCCAGTATACGCAGGCCGCTCTGGTCTCCGAGAACAAGGCGCTGGCGCATCCCGCTTCCGTGGACAACATGTCGGTATCCGCCGATCAGGAGGATCACGTGAGCATGGGCACCATCGCTGCGCGCAAAGCTCGCTCCATTGCGGACAACGTGGTGACCGTGGTCGCCATCGAACTGCTGGCCGCCTATCAGGCTGTCGACATCCTTGGTGGCGAGGACAAGCTCGGCCTGGCGACCAGCAAGCTCTTCGCATGGCTCAGAACATGTGTTCCACCCATAAACGGCGACCGCATGTTCATCGAAGACATCAACGCGGTGCGAGACCTGATTCGCAGCAACGCAGTCTGACGGGGGGCATAACGTGGAACCGATACATGCACCGCATGGAACGACCCTGACATGCAAGAGCTGGCAACTGGAAGCTCCCATGCGCATGCTGATGAACAACCTGGACCCAGAGGTTGCAGAGCGGCCTGAAGACCTGGTCGTCTATGGCGGCAAGGGCAAGGCTGCTCGCAATTGGCAGGCCTACGCTGACATCATTGCGACACTGCAGAGCATGGACGTCGACGATACACTAGTCGTACAGTCCGGCAAGCCTGTCGCCGTCTGGAAAACGCACATCGACGCGCCCCGTGTCATCATCAGCAATTCGATGCTGGTCCCACACTGGGCCACCTGGGACGAATTTCACAAACTGGAAGACAAGGGGCTGATCATGTACGGCCAGATGACCGCGGGTTCCTGGATCTACATTGGGGCTCAGGGCATCTTGCAAGGTACCTATGAGACGCTGGCCGCTGCCGCCCGGCAGGCTGGCTGGGAAGACCTGAGCGGACGGTTCGTCCTCACAGGTGGATGCGGTGGCATGAGCGGCGCACAGCCTCTGGCTATCACCATGAACGGGGGTGTTGGGCTGATTGTCGAGTGTGACCCCGCTCGAATCCAGAAACGTCTCGACGCCAAGTTTATAGATACAATGACGACCGACCTGGACGAGGCACTGCTGATGGTCCAGAAAGCCGTCGCTGAGAAGCGGCCACTGTCCATCGGACTCGTCGCCAACGCAGCCGATGTGTTTCCCGAACTGTTGCGCCGTGGCATCATCCCGGACGTCGTGACCGACCAGACGTCTGCCCATGACACGCTGAATGGATACGTCCCCAACGGCATGCCGCTGGAAGAGGCGTGCGCTCTGCGCACGAGCAACCCCGCCGAGTACGAGAGGCGCGCGCTGGACGCCATCACCGTCCACTGCAAGGCGATGGTTGGCCTGCAGGAACGAGGCGCCGTCGTCTTCGACTATGGTAACAACATCCGTGGCCAGGCTCTGGCAAATGGGTACGAGGACGCGTTCAAGTTCGACGGCTTCGTCCCCAAGTACATCCGTCCCTTGTTCGAGGAAGGCAAGGGTCCCTTCCGCTGGGCAGCACTCTCGGGGGACCCAAAGGACATCTGGACGACCGACGAGGTCATCCTGAAGGAATTCGCCTATGACCAGCACCTGGTGAAGTGGATCCAGATGGCGCATGACCAGGTCCAGTTCCAGGGCCTGCCGGCCCGCATCTGCTGGCTAGGATACGGCGAGCGTGAGCGGTTTGGCCTCATCATCAACGACCTCGTAAAATCCGGCAAGATCTCGGCGCCCATCGTCATCGGACGCGACCATCTCGACTGTGGTTCCGTCGCCTCGCCCAACCGTGAGACCGAGAAGATGATGGACGGCAGCGACGCCATCGCCGACTGGCCCATCCTCAACGCTCTCCTCAATACGATCGGAGGGGCTACCTGGGTCTCCGTTCATCACGGCGGCGGTGTCGGCATCGGCTACTCCATCCATGCAGGCATGGTCATCGTCGCCGACGGCACGGATGCTGCGGCCAAACGCCTGTCGCGTGTTCTCACCTATGACCCAGGCATGGGCATCGTACGGCACGCTGATGCAGGGTATCCGAAAGCCATCCAGTTTGCCAAGGACCACGGTATTCGCATGCCGTCACTCAAATAGCAGGTCCCACCCATGGAAAGGGAACTCAATTACATCGACCTGATACGCACGCGTCACTCGACACGTGATTACGAACAGCATACGTTGACTGACGCCGACAGGGCTCAGGTCATGGAAGCGGTTGCCAGCGCAGTTCCGCTCAGCACCACTGTTCGCCTCGAGTGGAAGATCGCTGACCGCTCGCCGATGGGATGCAGCAGTCTCGTGTATGCCGAGTCCGGCACGTCCGACGAAGAGCTGGCCGAATATGGCTACCAGGGTGAGCAGATCGTCCTGGCATTGCTCGCGGACGGATGGGGTACGTGCTGGTATGCCATGGTGCGGATGCCCGGCAGCCCCTGCTCGATAACTGTGGGCAAGCCGGCCGCACGAGGGGTCCGATCAGTGGTCATGGGTACCCTGTCACGGGGGCACATGCGCAAGTCGCTGGAACAGCTGGTCACGGGTGGCATCCCCGAGGATTCATCACCACTGGTACGCACTGTTCTGGAGTCTGCCCGCCTTGCCCCCTCGGCCATGAACCACCAGCCCTGGAGCTTCGAAGTGACATCTGACACACAGATTGTCATCAAGGGTAATGCCGGCCGTTTCCCCGACATCGGCATCTGTCTGGCGAACGCGATGGTTACAGCCCGCCAGCTTGCAGGCAAGGCAACTGTCTCTCGTCTCGACGAAAGCAAGTACGGCATCGCCTGGTAGCCCCTCCACAGCAGAGGTCAGAAACAGCCGATCGCCATCGCATGCGCCGTACTCCAGGCGATCGGCAACCCCAGAAATGAAGAAGGCGCAAGTCCTGGTTTTGCCCCGGGCTTGCGCCATTTCATCTTGGACACCATCCACAGCTTCTGCTGTTTCTGAAGGTGCCGGATCTTCGCTGGTTTGCTCCGTGTCCGGCGGTTCTTCTCGATGGGCCGCGTGGTTTTCCTCATCATGCTGTCTTCGTCCATGAACCACCTCCTGATTGTCAATGCTCGTGCGAATGGAGCCCTAACAATGTACCGGAGGGCAACTGGATGTCAAGCTTCAGACGTGAAGGACGGCCGTGAGCAGACATCACTCACGGCCGGGGTCCCTCCGATTGCGAATTCCAAAACCTGTCTAGTCTGCGAGGCCCTCTCTGGTACGCAACTGCATGCGGACCTGTCGTTCGCTGAACTTGCGAGCGAAGTCGGAAGCAACGCGTGCATTCTCAAGCGCGCCCGCTTTGTCATCATTGTTGCTGCTATGCAAAATTCCGGGAGTGACACCTCTCTTGGCCAGCAATTCCATGACCTCGACCATCATGCTATCGACCAGCACCGCCCCCGCGATTGTCGAGCCAGGACCGGCCTTGGCTGGGCTGCCTTCGATAGAGACCAGAGCGTCACCTGGTTCGCCACACGTATCCAGAACGAGGTCGGCTACCTCGAAGAGCCTCTTTCCCGATGGATGCCGGGATGGAGTTCCCTGTGAATGCGCAACATTGGTCACAGCGATGACGTGCAGCCCCATCTTCTTGCCCTCCATGGCCATCTCGACAGGAACGGCGTTGCGCCCGGAGTTGGAGATGACAACCAGCACATCGCCCTCTTCGACCGGCGAGTTAGTCAGATAGACATGCGCAAGGCCAGGCAGACGTTCGAGATATGTTGCCTGCGTTTCATTGATGTGTACCATAAGCTCGGTCTCCAGGATACCCTGTGCCTGGATGAGGCCGCCAGCACGGCTCATCATCTCTTCGGCAATCATGTGAGAATGTCCCGTTCCAAAGCCAAACAGCATTCCACCATTCTGAACGCTGTCTGCCACTATGCGAGCGGCTTCCAGTATGTTCTTCATTTGCGTCTCTTCAATACGGTCGATCATGGATCTCACTGCCTGAATATACGTTGTTGCTGCCACGTCATTCCTCCTTAGTCAGATGTTGTTCGTCGTCTCAGACCCCAAACTCGCCTGCGGCGAATCTCTCCAGCGCCACCGCAGCGCCCTGTTCATTGTTCGACGGTACCACGAACCTCGCCAGAGATCGTGTCTGCTCGTCGGCATTTGCGACCGCAACCGAGACCAGGGCTGCTGCAAACATACTTCGGTCTGCTTCGCAGTCACCCACGGCCATCACGCGGGAACTCTCGAGTCCAAGATAGTCGATCAACCAGCGAAGTGCAGAACCCTTGCTGACGCCTGCGTCCATGATGTTGACGAAGTTCCTGTCAGCCTTGACCACGTTCGCCCTGAGTCCCAGGCTATCGGCAATGAGCTGCCTGATGGCATCTGTATCCCCAGGCTGGCATATGATGGAGATTTTCCGCACGCCGTCTGTCGCGATCTCACTTGCCGCTGGCAGATAGAGCAAGTGGCCGGCATACGAGCTGGACCCCCACCCGTCGACGAAGCTGGGGGCGCCTGCGTTACGAAACACCTGTGGCTCACTCCGACCATACAGGATCATGTTCACGGGACTGTGCATCGAGCGCACCGCCTCCACCGACCCGAGGAGAACCTCTGAAGATATGGCTCGCTCCATGAGGATGTGTCCGCTCTGTGGATCGACAACGAGTGCACCCTGTTCCGCGATGACGGGAACCGAAAGCCATGCCAACTGCTCAATGTACGGTGCGATGCGTTCAAGATCACGCCCGGATGCAACTGTACACGCAAGCCCAGGAGCACTGACAGCTCGCAAGCGTGCCGCTGTCTCATCGGAAATGACCGACCGGTCGTCAAGAAGCGTCCGATCGAGATCAAAGACCGCCAGTTTTTGAATATGCATCCAGGACCTCTGGTTCAGGCGTGATACTCGCCGCTCACAAATCGCTGAACAGCGGCAACGACGCCACGTTCATCGTTCGACGGAGCCATGTACCGAGCCAAACGAATCACCTGGGGATCACCGTTGGCCATGGCTACGGAAACGCCTGCGACCTTGAACATGCTGGCGTCCGACTCATTGTCACCCAGAACCATGATGTTCTTCATCTCCACGCCAAGCATGGAGGACAAGGTTGAGACGGCACTGCCTTTGCTGACACCTGCTCCCATGACGTCGATACAGTTCAGGTCGGCCTTCACGACCGTCGCAGTCGCCCCAAGTGCATGCTCAAGGTCCAACTCGAGGGCATCCGTCTCTTCCAGGCGACATCGGATGGCAATCTTGCGATAGCCCTTCATATCGTGAGCCTTCCAAACCCCAATATCCTCAAAACGCGAATTCAGCTCCGCATATGGTGTGTTCTGCAGGAAGAAGGGTGCGGTAGCATTCTTGTAGAGCACGACGTCCTCGCCTTTCAACAGAAAAAAGTTGAAATCGTATGAGCTGCGTTGTAGAAGGTCGAGGACTCCTCCTACGACAGAACCTGCGAGATTCCACTCAACAATGATGTGCCCATCAAACGGATCCTGGATGACGGCGCCGGTTTCACTGATGATCGGCACCCGGATGATCCCCAGCTGCTCAACGAACCGCATAATCGAGAACTGTTCCCGGCCGGAACAGATGGTGAATTCCACCCCGGGAATCAGGGCGGTCCTCAATCCAGCAATCGTTTCTTCCGTGATTACGGAATGGCTGTTCAGCAACGTCCCATCGAGGTCGCAGGCAATGAGCTTCTGGATTGCCGCCACGGCCCTACGCGCTGTAGACCACGCTGCCCTCGCAGATCGTGGAAGAGACATGAAGGTCAGAGGTCAGGATAACAATGTCCGCAACGGCTCCCGGTCGGATAATACCTCGATCGGTCACACCAATGGAACAGGCAGGGTTCTGACCTGCAGCGCGGAAGGCA
>Ga0209538_1001979_pt1 | contig 10574 bp, 12 predicted proteins | sample BarGraNGADG00211_2_FD_184492 | JGI IMG/M metagenome (GOLD analysis project Ga0209538, IMG submission 184492) | Arctic peat soil microbial communities from Barrow, Alaska - Barrow Graham LP Ref core NGADG0004-211 (SPAdes) (version 2) | ecosystem: Environmental > Terrestrial > Soil > Wetlands >... | reverse complement strand
TCCATTATGTGTAAAATATATTTTTTGTAGATTTTTTAAGGGTTTTGTTAAGCCAATTGATTCGTTCATGGATAAATGGCCACCAAAACTACTACCCAGACACGAACCATCTAAAATCGCTATTTTGGACTCTTGTAGATATTTGATCGCCCAGTCCAAATCGGCAAAATCAGGCATATAGACCGCCTCATTAATTTCCACTCCAACAGTAGGAACCATTTTAGAATGTTTAACTTTAAAAGCATGAAAATCTACACCCAAAAGTTTAAAATGTTGCCCGGCTTGAAGTTTGATTATCCGTATATCGCGACGAGCTCGAAGTAGATCCTTAATTCCGCCATTATGATCATCGTGCTCATGCGTAATTAAAACTGCTTGAAGATTATTAATTTGATTTTCACGCAGTTGTTTTACTATATCGGGACCCGCATCAATTAGAATTTTTTTATTAATCAAAATAGCCGAACGTTTGCGAATATCTTTTTTATCTTTTGAAACACACTGAAGACAATCGCAATCTTTATAAGGGATAGCGTCTTCACTACTGGTGCCTAAAAATTTAATGCTGATTTTCTTTTCCAACTTGCCAAGCATAAAGCATAACTCCTAAAACTAATATGATGTCTGCTAAATTAAAAAATATCTCTGTGTGAAAATAACTGATCCGCCAATAGTCCAGTACACCGCCCCTAAATATCCTATCAATCAAGTTACTTAACGCCGCCCCCAAGATAACAAATAAATTATAGGTTTGCAAGGCGGGTCTTTTAATAGTAAGTAAAAACAAAATCACAATTAGAATGCAACTGACCCATAAAAAAAGATCTATATTATGCCCTAAGCCAAAAATAAAACCACTGTTTAGTTTTACATGCGGCATGTATAATGGGTGACGCAGCACCCACCATTTGATTACTTGATCTATTGTCACCAAAAAGACCATTAATAAATATGGATAAATTTTTTTTATCATTTCGCTTCGCTCAATGTAAACTCTTCTCTTATACTCAATGTAAACTTTTTTTCTTAAATCTTTTATTACTACAAGTCACACAAGTTGAGGCCACAGGAAATGCCTTCAGCCGGCCCGGCTCAATTGGACCCTTACAAATTTCGCAACTGCCGTAATTTCCTTTGTCAATTTTTTTGAGTGCTATTTTAGTGTCCCGAATAATATTTTTTAAGTTTTTTTGCAAACCTAAATTTTCTTGAATTGTTTCCACTTCCTGAGCGTTTTCATCATCAGAACTACCATATTCAGGATGTTTCTTGGTTAATTTATATTGATCCTCTAAATGAGTTAACTCAGCTGTTAAAATATTTTTTTGTTTACGCAAAAAAAGGGTATCAGATAAATTCTTAAAAACTGCCATCTGGTCTCCTCGTCTCGAGCTTTGTCGAGATATTTTTTTTGATTAAATACAAGATAGCTAAAATAGCCAAAATAAATATAATTAAACTACCCACTTGGCTCCCTTTTAAAAACCAAATGATCGTTGGTTCATCGCGGTAAAAATCAATCACAAACCTTCCTAAAGCATAAAGACCAAGACCTGAAATGAAAATAATACCGTCGGGTAATTGTCTTTTTTCCTTAAATCCCAAGCCCATATAACAAAGTGTCGCCGCAATAATTACCCACATACTTTCGAAAACTTGAGTAGGTATTCGACCCCAAATGGCAATTTTACTTTGACTTATTAGTCCAAAACTATCGCCATTTAAAAGACAACCAACCCGACCAAAAGCCCAACCAATCAATAGACCGATAATGCCAATATCAAACCATTTTAAAATCGACTGTTTTTTTGCTTTTAAGTATAAATACGCGAACAAAAACCCGCCGGCAATACCACCATAGGAAACTAAACCACCATACCAGATAAAAAACACTTCGCGAAAGTTTTGAAATTGATTAAAATATAAAACCACATAAAGAATACGTGAGCCAATAATACCGGCTAAGAGTGTATAAACACACAAATCTAGTACGAAATTTGTTTCTAAATTTTTTCGTTTGGCCAAATAAAAAATTACTAAACCACCCGCGATTGCGCCAATCGCCATCATTAATCCATGAGAATAAACATTCAAACGACCAAAACTAAAAAGAATTGGATACATCTTCACTCCTTGTTTCCATTATCTGTCAATTTGAAAAAATGTCAAATGAAAAACTTATATGATTGTAAAACCTTGGTGAAAATGATAAAATACTGGTAAGAAACATTGGTCGCTTAGCTCTCCGACGATCTGGTAGGACGTCGGAGCAGTTGAATTGTGGGTTTGTAGCTCAGTTGGTTAGAGCGTTCGGTTCACATCCGAGAGGTCTGCGGTTCGAGTCCGCACAAACCCACCAGTCATTACAAGTCATTGGCCTGCCCCGTACATGACGCAATGCAATAACAGGACGCAGTCCGTTTTGCAGTAAGGAATTGTATCGGGGTTCGAATCCAATAGCGACCACCAAAATGAATTTGTTAAAGGAGTTGCCTCGGGGCTTCGCCACTCGGCAAAGAAAATAGTTATGAAACCAAACCTCGGATTACAACGCGGCATAGTTCGATTAGAATCACACAACCCCAAATGGGAGAAACTTTTTGAAACAGAAAAATCAGCTTTGAAAGAAGTTTTGGGCGATAATTTTATTTCTGCCGAGCATGTCGGTTCAACTGCAATCCCCAACCTCAAAGCAAAGCCGATTTTGGATTTGATGTTAGCGATACCAGATTTGGATAATTGGGAATGGATAAAAGAGCCACTGTCAAAATTGGGATATGAATTTCGACGAGATTTTAGAAAAGAACAAGGGCATATTTTGTTCGTGAAAGGGCCAGAAGAAAACCGAACACACTACCTCAAAATAACTGAACTAAATTCCGATTTTTGGACAGAGCTTATTTTTTTCCGCGATTACCTTATTAATAATCCGCCGTACCGCGCGGAATACCAGAAATTGAAAGAAAACCTGTTTGACACGCATGCGAGCAACAGAGAGCTGTATACGAAAGGTAAAGAGGAATTTATATGGAAGATTCTCAAATTAGCTGGATTTAAAGGAAAAATATTATAAGCGATCCAATCCAAACAATTATTGCTACTCTAACACTTCTCGGCTTGAGTGGAATACTTGGCGGATACATCACTCAACTATTGGACAAGTAAAAGGAGAGATTATTACCGGAAAAACACATCAATTAGTTGGCGCCACCGCTGGACTAACCTATTTTTTATCTGTCGCCGAGCCCTCGTACAACCCCGCCACTTTCGGCGCGGTTCTAGTTTTTGCTTATATTGCCGCCCTCTTGCCCGATATTGATCAACCCACCGGTAAACTCTGGCACTACCTGCCTTTTGGTGATACCGTCGGAAAACTTTCCAATCCCCTTTTAGAACACAGAAACATCACTCATTCTATTTTGGGTGTAATATTAGTCGGTCTAGGATTCCATTATTTATTTAAGTTCTTTCCCGATTATTGGGGTATCAATACGACAATAGTTTTTTATGCCGCGATTATCTCATATCTCTTTCATCTTTTAGCCGATATGTTTACTAATCAAGGTATTCCCCTGCTTTTTCCCTACAAAAGGTTTTTTGGTCTGCCACCTAAACCATTGGAGGGTTTTCGCGTCGCCACCGGCAAATGGTTTGAAAATTTAGTTATTTTTCCCGCCATCACCGTTTATTTAGTGATTTTTGTACTAGTTCACCTCAGCGATATTAAAAAATTACTATTCAGATAATTGACCGGCAAGGTATCCGCTGGACCACGCCCATTGAAGATTGAAACCACCCGAATCACCATCAACATTTAAAATCTCTCCAGCAAAATAGAGCCCTGAAGTTTTTTTTGATTGCAATGTTCTAGCGTCAATATCACTTAGTTCGATACCGCCGTGGGTCACTTGGGCCTCTTTAAATGGTCTTAATTGTTTAACTGTTAAACTTAAATCTTTCAATGTTTTTGCAATCAATAATCGATCAACTTTCGATATTTCAGCTGATTTTCTATCGGCGGGTAGTTTTTTTAAAACTAAAATAGTTTGAGCCAAATTAGCTGGAATTAAGCCGGCCAGCGCATTTTTGAGCGTTTTTTTACCACTGCCGCTAAATATTTGAGTTAGAAGATCATCTAATTCTTTGATAGTTTTATCTGGAAATAGATCCAAATGTATTAAAACCTCTTGGCCAATATGGGGCGCGATGTCTCCCGCAAGTGCCATGATCGCGGGCGCCGACAGGCCAAAATGGGTGAATAAAATATCGCCTGATTTTTCCACAATATTTTCTCCATCAACCGTCACCGTGGCTTTGCCTTCCACTTTGAGTCCCGAAATATCTCCAGGCCAAATTTCAACCGTTTCTATCGGCACCAGTGCTGGGTATAGTTCAGATACAACATGTCCCAACTGTTTAGCCCAATAATAACCGTCGCCAGACGAACCGAATTGCGGCGAGGACTGTCCGCCCACCGCTAAAATAATTTTTTTGGCTTCAATTTTATCTCCAGCGCTTAAAATAATCTCGAAACCATGAGTTATTTTTGTAATTTTTTTTACTATTGTATCAGTTTTAAGAGTCACTTTTTCCTCGCGCAATTTATCTACCAGAACATCAACAATCGTTTGAGCTTGATTAGTTCGCGGAAAAATACGACCGTTATCTTCTTCTTTCAAAACTACTCCTAGATCTTCAAAAAACTTCCGGGTGGCAAATTGATCAAATTGTTTTAAAACTTGTTCAATAAATTCTGGATTACCACCATGATAGTGAGTTTTATCGGCAAAACGATTTGTTAAATTACAACGACCATTGCCGGTCGCTAAAATTTTGCGGCCCAAAGAAGGATTTTTTTCTATCAAAACAACTGACGATTTTTTCGCCGTCCAAATTGCCGCCATCATCCCTGCGGCACCACCACCAATTATTGCTACATCAAATTTATACATTTCAGTCGATTCTAACACTTTCTATAACATGTAGCAATGACCCAGCTTGAATTTAACTTAGAAAGAGTACAAAATTGATATATAGTCAGTTTCAAAAATAAATTAATTAATCCGCTAATATAGCGGAAAAAAGGAGTTCCATGAGCAAAACCCAAGAGAATTTGTTAAAGGCCTTTGCCGGCGAATCAATGGCTCGCAACAAATACACTTTTTTTGCCAAGCAAGCCCGCGCCGAAGGATTCGAATGGATTGCCCGAGTTTTCGAAGAAACCGCAGATAATGAACGTGCTCACGCCGAAGAAGAATATGAAAAGATGCGAGATAAGGTAGAAATGACTAATACTTACGAAATCCAGGCGCTACGAAAAACAACAGAGAATTTGAAAGCTGCCGCTGCGGGTGAAAAATTTGAATGGACTTCAATGTACCTAGATTTTGAAAAATCAGCTCGAGCCGAAGGTGAAATTGAAATCGCCGATATGTTTAAAGAAATTGGTGAAGTTGAAGAAAAACACGAAGAACGCTATTTGAAATTAGTTGAAATGTTAGAAAATAACACTCTTTTTGAGACCGATAAAGAAGTTGAATGGAAGTGCTTAAATTGCGGTTATATCCATAAAGGTAAATCCGCCCCAGATTGTTGCCCATCTTGCAAAAAACCCCAAGGTTGGTATATGCAACTCAATATAATTAGGTAAAAACTACTTTTTTTTGTTCAAACTAATAAATGAATAGAGACCAAATGGGATTAAAATCCAAAAAGAAAAAAATCTAAAAACCAAAACACTCATTAACGCCAAGGAGGCAGGTACGCCTAAAGCACTGTACAATAGCCCCATGGTCCCCTCTGTAACGCCCAAACCACCAGGAATAAACGATATCATACCCAAGAACGAAGCGATACAATAACCAAAAATGAGCACTCCAATGTGAATATGGTAGCCAAAGCTTAAAAAGACAAAATAAAAACAAGTAATATCACCCAACCAATACATTAGGCCTGCCATTAACGCAAATATTGATGATCTCTTTTTCTTACCAAAAAGCCCGATCCCTTCGTAAATATCTTCAAAAACTTCCGATTCCTGCCTTTCACTGACCTTTTTACCCCGAATTTTTGAAAAGAAAGTATCAAAAAATCTCAAAAACCTATTCCAAATTTTTCGAAATTTGTTTTTATTCTTGTAGAGATAAAACATATAACTAATGCCACCAACGATTAGAAAGGTCAAGATAAATGAGATTATTCTAGGTGAAACCTTCATGTGTGGCGCTGTCGGAACCAGCACTAAACCATAAAGGAAAATTAACAGAAATGCAGCGTAAGTAAAAATAATTCTTAAGATAAGCATTAATAGAATTGAGCCGGTCTCTACTTTTTGTTTGCGCAGAAAAAAGAAATCCAATGCTCCTTGACCTAAATTCCCAACCGGAAAAAAATGGATAGCGAAAGCTGCAATTGAACCAATTCTGAATCTATCCCAAAACTTAATTTTATATCCCATTTGGAAAAGAATAACGCCCAATAAAATGGCGGCACCAACATAACTTAGTATTTCAAAAATTATCGCAATGAATAAATAAAATTTATTGACTTGTAAAATTAATTTAATCGCCTCTGGTAGTCCAATTAATTTCGGTACTAAAAAATATAGTCCAATTGCAAAAAGTAAAATTACAATTAAAGTCTTGAGATTAAATTTAAAACTTAAACTAGGTTGATTATTATCAAAAGATTGATTCACTTTACTCCAAAACTTAACCCCAGATTTGTTTAATTTCTCGCCAGTCCTGAATTATTACCGAAACCGCACCAGCGGCAGGCACAGCGATAATTACACCTAAAATCCCAGCCAATTTGGCACCAATCAAGATGGCGATAATAATAATTACTGGAGATAAACCCACTGCTTTGCCCATAATCTTTGGTACCAGAAATTGAGCTTCCAATTGTTGAATTAGAATATAAGCAATTAAAACAAAAAGTGCTGTAAGTGGTGAAATTGTGAAGGCAATAATAATCGCTGGAATTAAACCAAGCCATGGTCCAATATATGGAATGACTTCTGTTAGACCGCCCCAGATTGCTAAGATTAAAATATAAGGCATTCCCAAAATAGATAAAACGATACCATCTGCAAGACCAATCACCAACATCAATATCCCTTGCCCTCTAAGCCAGTTGCCCATTTTCAGACCAATTTTTCGAATAACATTAAAAATCCTAATTTCTTGGTCGCCAGGCACCAAATCGTGAATAAATTTTTGAATTGAGGATTGTTCTAGAAGTAAATAAAAGGATAAGACCAAAACAGTGACCACCCCTACAAGCCCACTAAGAAAACCGAGTGTCGTAGTGTAGATTCCAGCTGTTACTCCACCGATTTGAGATGATAACTTTAAAAGCGTTTCTTGAAATGTCTGGTTGTTGCTACCCAACGATAAATTAAATTGTTTATAGAACGGATCTAAATGACTTAAAATCGCCGGGATATTGACTGCTAACTGACTAATTTGAGAAACCAATGTTGGAATAATAAGGAAACCAATCGCCGTTAAAATACCTAAGAAAACTAGTGCCAAAATAATTACAGATAAAACTCGTGGTATGACTTTTGACATCTTATTAACTAATGGTGCCAAAGCGGCCACGATGATTAAAACAAAAAATAACAAAATAAAGATATCGCGAATAGTGTAAATAAACCAAATACCAATCACCACTAGAGCAATCTTTAAGATAGTTTTCAGTGAAATATCAAACTTTACCTTGTTTTCCATTTAAACTCCTACATTTAAATTCATTTATTTGTTTTTAGTATAGCCTTTTAAATTAGATTTTTCAACTTTTTTTAGCCCATTTCACTTCGCATATCGTCGGCTAAAAAATGTTGTAATTTTAGATTAATGCTGTCGATATGGGCATAGGGGCTTGACAAACTTTACCCCTATGGTAAAATAGTAACTGCGTTGTAAAAAACGCAATCGATCGAATCATTGATAGTTGATATGAACATTAAAAGCTTAAAAAGCAAACTGAATGTTTATCAAGGGTGGTATTTAGTTATCAAGGTTCACATCGGAGGTTCATATTTGTACCAAATCCTCGGGGCACATGGTTAAATTAAAAAACCAGAAATTTGCCCCATTCATGGACGTTCAACGCCCGAGGGGAAAGGCACAAGGGGAGAACAAAAACAAAAAGCACCCGAAAGGCAAAGATTCTGTCCAGGTATTTACTTGGATTGGACTAATTGCAGCCACTCTACTTTTCGGATTAAGTGGATTGAGCTTACCTAAAGCTCACGCCGCCGATTCTAACTGGGGTAACATCGAAGTAGCCAAAAAGGCAATCGAAAATGTCGCACCGGTTATTTCCAAAAGTCAAGTGGACAAAAATTCAGCTTCCTACGTTTTTGCATCAGATGAATTCATTCAGAAACCACTAGTGGCTGAAACACAAGTTACCGTCGAGACGCCAAAGCCAAAACCCAGAGTTCTAGCTACGTCAGTTTACAAAGCGAGCGTGGCAAAAATATCTGAAGTAGAAACTGCAGCTGTCGATCAAAGCGCTCATCGCTTTCCGTATGGCTATTGTACCTACTATGTCTCGCAAAGAAGATTCATTCCTTGGTCAGGCAATGCCATTACTTGGCTTCGTGGCGCACAAAGCTACGGCTTTGCCACGGGTTCCACCCCGCAGGTCGGCGCCATCGTCGTCACTTCGGAGGGAGGATACACTGGTCACGTTGGTATGATCGATGCCGTAGATGGTGACGAAATTACCATTACCGAAATGAATTATAAGGGCTACGGAGTAGTGTCATCTCGAACTATTTCCGCAAGCTATGGTAGTATCATGGGATACATTTATTAGTACTATTTATTAATAAATAGTACTGCGGAAATTTTCAGGCGAAAATTATTAAAAAACAAAAGATAATAGAGAAAAAGAGCCGATTGGCTCTTTTTCTTTTACTCTTATTTCGTTAAAATTAACTTATGTTCAGTACTATATTAATATTATTTTTATTTTTGGTTGCCTGCGTTTTGCTACTATGGCAAATTTCGAATATAGTGGCAGTTTACTACGGCTGTTTGTTTGTTAAAGCCAATAAAGAAAATGTAAAAAATGTTTTACAGGAATTTTCTAAAAAAGATTTAATATTTTACGATCTTGGCTGTGGCAATGGCGATATATTATTATTGGCTGACGATCTTAAAATGCAAGCAACTGGTTTTGAAATCGCTCCTTTTTACTATATTCAAAGTAAACTGCGTACTCTTTTTAGAAAGAATATCATAGTTAAATATTCCAATATCCTAAAAGTTGATTTAAGCCGCGCCGATATTATTTATTGTTATCTCTTACCGCCACTATTGGAACAGTTATCGATAAAATTTCAAAAAGAATTAAAAAATAATACTATAATAATTTCGGCTGGTTTTCCCATTGATAATTTGAAACTAGTCCGTGAGTTAGAAATTAATTCCAGAAAATTTTTTGTCTACAAAAATATTTAATCAACTAATCCACGCTGCTGCGCTCTTTGGATATCTTTTTTCTTTAATTGCTCCCGATGATCATAAATCTTTTTTCCCCGCACCAGGGCAATTTCCAATTTGGCCTTGCCTTTTTTTAAGTAAATTGAAAGTGCCACAATAGCCAGACCTTTTTGCTCCGTTTTAGTGGCGAGCCGCTGGATTTCAATTTTATGCATCAATAACTTCCGTGATTTTTCCGGCTCATCTACACCGCCAAGGTGAAGATTTAACACAAAAAGCTCACCGCGGTGGATACGACAGTAGGTGCCATTAAGATTAACTTTGCCCGCCCGGATCGCTTTAATCTCTTGGCCTTCAAGTACAATCCCCGCTTCGAATTTTTCTAAAATTTCATATTCAAGATGAACTTTTTTATTTTGTGCTATTGACATACTGTAATTCTACCTCATATTTTGACTTTTATAAAGTATATTGTAGTATAAAGAAGACGTTAAGATACAAAAAAAGAAAAAAATAGCATAAATGCGCGGAAATTTGTTGACTACAATAAATTATAAAATGATTTGGGGGCAGAAAGTTAAGATGCCGGAAAATAACAAAAAGGAATTTAAAAAAGAATCACGAATTTCTTGGGATGAGTTTTTTATGCAAATTGCTGTGGCCGCCACAAAAAGAACAGCCTGTATTCATCACAAAGTTGCCTCTGTTTTTGTTGATGACCTTCACCGAACCATTTCCATCGGTTATAATGGCCCTACCAGAGGAGATGTTCATTGTAATGAAGTGGGCTGCGCCAAAGTTCATGGTGATCCAATTACCGGCGAAATTAAAAGATGTCGCGGCATCCATTCTGAAATCAACGCCATTATTAATGCTGGCGATGTTAATCAACTTCGTGGATCAACACTTTATATCACCGTTTTTCCCTGCTATGACTGCATGAAGGCATTAAATAATTTAGGCGTAAAAAAAATTATTTATTTAAACGAATACTTAAGAATTTTAGATGGATCAGATGGCAAAGCTAAAGAGGCAGAACCAGAGTCCAAAGAATTAGCCGTTAAACGCGGTATTATTTGCGAACAATTTCGTTTTCAAGAATCAGATAAAAAAAAG
>Ga0209538_1001978_pt1 | contig 10577 bp, 8 predicted proteins | sample BarGraNGADG00211_2_FD_184492 | JGI IMG/M metagenome (GOLD analysis project Ga0209538, IMG submission 184492) | Arctic peat soil microbial communities from Barrow, Alaska - Barrow Graham LP Ref core NGADG0004-211 (SPAdes) (version 2) | ecosystem: Environmental > Terrestrial > Soil > Wetlands >... | reverse complement strand
CCCCGGTGGCATGGGCGGCGGCGGATCCGACCCGCGCGTCGTGGGCGTTCGCTCAGTGGACCGTCGCGGTCGCCGACGGCAACCGGGTCACCGCGGTCGCGGTGGCGGACCGCCAGTGGTCCCGCGCCAAGGGGACCTGGTCGACCATCCGCCCCGACGCGAGCCTTCCGCCCGGGACGGTCCGTATCACGCTCGGCTGAGCGGACCGCTCAGCGCCCGGCGACCTCCACGTAGTCGCGGGCCGTGGCGCCGATGTAGATCTGCCGCGGGCGCCCGATCTTGGTCTGCGGGTCGTTGATCATCTCGCGCCACTGCGCGATCCAACCCGGCATCCGGCCAAGGGCGAAGAGCGGCGTGAACATGGTCACCGGGAAACCCATCGCCTTGTAGATCAGCCCGGTGTAGAAGTCCACGTTCGGGTATAGCTTGCGCTCGATGAAGTACTCGTCGTGGAGCGCGATCTCTTCGAGCCCGCGGGCCACGTTGAGCAGCTCGTCGCTCTTCCCGAGGCTGGACAGGACCTCGTCCGCCGCCGCCTTGACGATGGCCGCGCGCGGGTCGTAGTTCTTGTACACCCGGTGGCCGAAGCCCATCAGCCGGACGCCCTGCTCCTTGTCCTTGACCCGGTTCATGAACGTGTTCACGTCCTGGCCGCTGCGCTTGATGTCGCGGAGCATGCGGAGGACGGCCTCGTTCGCGCCACCGTGAAGCGGGCCCGAGAGTGCGTTGATGCCCGCCGAGATCGAGGCGTACAGGTTGGCCTGGCTCGAGCCGACGATGCGCACCGTCGACGTCGAGCAGTTCTGCTCGTGGTCGGCGTGCAGGATGAGGAGAAGGTCGAGGGCCCGCCCGATGGCGGGGTTCTGCACATATGACTCGCCCGGCTGCGCAAACGTCATGCGCAGGAAGTCCTCGACGAAGCTGAGCGACCGGTCGGGCTCGGGCAACGCCTGTCCGACCGAGCGGCGGTAGAGCCCGGCGACAATGGTCGGTGCCTTGGCCAGCAGCAGGACGGTGGCGAGCTCGACGGTGTGCGGGTCGAAGGGGTCGAGACTCTCCGGGTAGAACGCGGGCAGGGCCGAGACGGCACTGGACATGACCGCCATCGGGTGGGCGGCCGGCGGGAACGTCGCGATGAAGTCGCGGAAATCCTGGTGGACGAGGGTGTGCCGGTTGACCCGTTCGACGAACGCATCGAGCTCGGAGCGGCTGGGGAGGTCACCGTGGATGAGCAGATACGCGACCTCGAGGAACGACGAGTGCTTCGCCAGCTGCTCGATGGGATAGCCGCGGTATCGCAGGATCCCCGCGTCGCCGTCGATGTAGGTGATCGCGGACTCGCACGAAGCCGTGTTCATGAATCCCGGGTCGACCGTCACCAGACCGGTCTCGCGCAACAGAGAAGAGACGACGATGCCGTCGTTCCCCTCCGTCGCGGGCACGACAGGAAGATCAAGGGTGACGTCGCCGACGGTCAGTTGGACAGGCTTCGTGACGGTGTCCGGCATGCAGTTCCTCCTTGCGGCTCGCTCGAGCGGCGATGATCGCGGCCGAGACCGGGTCGTCCGCAGCGAGCCACATCGGCCGATCCGGCACTACTGATGTGCCCGCTGCTATCTCTGGTCTTTACTATCTCATTGCCCAAGTCTTGCCTTGGGATGAATCAACCTGCGCCAAGAGTAGCCGCCGTGCGGCGTCATCGATCTGTGCGTCCGTGGCGGTCAGTGCGATCCTGACATGCCCGGCCCCGGCCGGTCCGTAGAACTCCCCCGGGGCGACCAGGATGCCACGCTCGGCGAGCGTGCGAACGGTAGTTCGGCAATCCTGCCCGGCGCCCGGGGGCCGGACCCACAGGTAGAGACCCGCTTGCGAGTCGTCGACGACGTACCCGGCGTCGCCCAGGGCGGCCCGCAAGATCCCACGACGGGCCCGGTACGACTCCCGCTGCGCCCGGACGTGAGCGTCGTCGGCCAACGCCACGGTCATTGCCGCCTGGACAGGTCCCGGCATGATCATTCCCGCGTGCTTACGCACCTCGAGGAGTGCCGCAACCAGGTCCGGGTCGCCCGCGACGAAGGCCGCGCGGTACCCCGCGAGGTTCGACTGCTTCGACAGCGAGTAGACCGCGAGCAGGCCTCGGACGTCCCCGCCGGTCACTCGCGGGTCGAGGATGCTCGGAACACCGTCGCTTGCCCACGGCTCCTCCCACGCGAGCTCCGCATAGCACTCGTCGCTCGCGACGACGGCGCCGCGCACCCGCGCCTCCGCGACGATCGCCGCGAGCTCCTCGACGCCCCGGACGACACCGGTCGGGTTGCTCGGCGAGTTCACCCAGACCAACCGAACCCCGTCCGCCGGCCAACCGCCGACGACGTCGGCGGGCACCGGGGTGGCACCCGCGAGCCGGGCGCCGACGTCGTACGTCGGGTACGCGATCGTCGGATGGACCACGACGTCACCAGCGCCGAGACCGAGCAGGGCCGGCAGGGCCGCCACCAGCTCCTTGGAGCCGATCGTGGGCAGCACCGCAGACGGGTCGAGGCCACGGACGCCCCGGCGTCGTTCGAACCACGCGACGGCGGCATCGCGCAGCTCGGCCGTGCCCTGGGTGGTGGGGTACCCGGGCGAGTCCGAGGCGCACTCGAGGGCGTGCCGGATCACCGACGGTGTCGGGTCCACCGGTGTGCCGACCGAGAGGTCGATCAGGCCGTCCGGGTGCGCGCGCGCGATCGCCGCGTCCGGGGCCAGGGTGTCCCACGGGAACGCTGGCAGAGACCGCGCGTCGAGACCCACGGTGGTCTCAGACCTGGGGCGGGAGCGCTGCGACGATGGGGTGGTCGGAATCGATCTCGCCGAGCTTCGCCGCACCACCAGGAGACCCGAGAACATCGAAGAACTCGACATTGGCGCGGTAGTAGTCGGTCCACTGCTCGGGCACGTCGTCCTCGTAGAAGATCGCCTCGACCGGGCACACCGGTTCGCACGCGCCACAGTCCACGCACTCGTCGGGCTGGATGTACAGCGACCGCTTGCCCTCGTAGATGCAGTCCACCGGACACTCGTCGATGCAAGCCTTGTCCTTGACGTCGACGCAAGGCTGGGCGATCACGTACGTCACGGGCATTCCCTCCAGACGGGTCAACTGCCGCAACCGGCGGCGCCTCGGCCAGTATCCCTCAGAATGGAGGTGGTACGGCGACCCCGCTCACATGGCGGAGCAAGTCGCGCGTCGCGAATCGCAGCACCGAGGGAGCAAGCATGGCCGGCGAACCCGGGGAACCATTGCCGGTCTGGCGGACCTGGCCGATCGGTATCCGCGTCGTCGTCCGGCGGCGGCTGGATGAAGGCGGGTACAGCGACGTGCTCGGGCACCTGCTCGCAGCGGACGACGACGGGGTGCTGGTCGAGACGCGCCGCGGCGAGGTGCACGTCCCGGCGGACCGCATCGCGATCGGGAAGATCGTTCCCGAGCCGCCGATCCGTCAGGGCCCGGCCGGCGCCGCGCCGCACACCACGGCGTCGTCCGGCTTGTAGTGCCACGACTTCTTCTCGTTCGCCGCGACGACCCCCGCGAGCGAGACCGTGCGGGTCACCGACACGGAGAAGCCGGGGTTGCCCGCGCCCTTCGCGAAGCACGTGGGCGATTGCGAGTACACCGTCTTGGGCTGGACCACGTTGGACTGGGCCGACGTCGTCGTCGTCACGTCCCAGTACTTCGTGCTCCACATCGCGACGTGAAGCTGGCCCCCGGCGACCCACGACTGCATCAGGATCCCGTACGGCGTGTTGTTGCGGAACTTCATGTCGACCACACCGGTGAAGATCGTCGCCTCGCGGCCGGGTGGGTACCGCGTGAAGTAGACCGAGTGCGGCGAGTGCTCGACGTCCTCGAGCCCGGCAAAGAACGCCGCGTTGTAGGTGGTGGTTGCCATCTGTGACAAGCCCCCGCCGATCACGTCGGTCACCCCACCGGACACGATCGCGTGCGCCAGCTGGTACCCGTTCTCCACCGTGATCGGGCCGACGCCCTTGGCCACGCTGAAGGTCTCGCCGGGTTGAACGATCTGACCGGTGAGGATCCGCGCCGCATTGACCAGGTTCTGGGTCCGGATCGCCTCGTTGGTCAGCGGCGTCGCGAACTCCGAGACCTTCTCCTTGATGCCAAGAGCATCCACCGCCGCGGTGGACTGCGCGGGATCGGTGGGCACGAGCTCAACATGCGCCGTACGGTCGGTCGTCGACAGGCCGGCCGCCTGGACCGCGGCCGCCAGGGTGTCGGGATCGATCGTCGTTCCCGGCGCGCCGGGGACGAGCGTCGGCACGTCGTTCACGAATGTGAAGTGCGCGTCCTCGGGTGCGGTGAACAGGCTGCGAGTGCGCTTGAGGACCTCCTCGCGGAGCTGCTTCCCGTCCAGCACCAGGGTCAGCTTCCCGGACACCGGTGTGAAGGTGGCGACGCTCGCCACGACGAACGCCGGCAGCTCGGCGATCTGGTCTCCGACGGCGACCGAGATGGGCGCGTCAGTCAGCGGTCCGGCGACGTCCTTGACCGCTGCATCCACCTGATCCTGCCCGATGGTGGGGGCGACGACCGCGACCGGCAGCTTGATCGGACGGGGCGCCGTGAGCCAGCTGGTCCGAATGATCTGTGCCGCCTGGTCCGCCACGACGCTTGCGCCGTTCACAGCGGGCGTCGGTTGTGGCTTGCCGTCGACGAAGACGAGGCTTCCGTCGACCGGGTCGACGGCGAGGGAGTCGGCGAGAGCCGCGATCGCGGTGGCGAATGCCTGCTCGTCCACGACGGTCACCGGATCGTGACGACCGCCGCCGGTCAGCTGGGCCAAGAGCCGAGACGGCTCGAGGCCGAACCCGGTGAGCTCTTTGACCGTGGCCGGCGCGTCCACCGAGAGGCCGGCCTGGTCCGGCAGGAGCGTGGTGCTCTGATCCCCGCCGGTGATCGGGATACCTCGAGTCTCGATGTCGACAAGGCCGGCTCGCAGCGCCGTGACCGCCTTGGCGGACGACATCCCGCCGATGTCGACCCCCGCGACCGTCGTGCCGGGCGGGACCCGATCGGCGAGAGCCCATTGCGCTCCGACATAGCCGGCCGCCAGCACGAGGATGGTCGTGACGAAGATCCAGGCCGCGCGGCCTCGATGTGCCGGGCGACCCTCCGCCTCGAAGACATCAAGAGGCGACGATGACGCGGGGGTGGGGGCTGCGGACGTGACGGGCTGCGCGGCGGCACGAGCGGCGCGAGCGGCAGCCTGGGCCGCGGCCTGCGCCGGCGTGGAAGCCGAGTAGACGGGCTGGGGCGAGAGCGGCGGGACGGGAACGGCAAGCGGCGCAACCGGCTCAAGAACCTCGGTCCCGGAATCGGTCGGTGTAACGGCGCTCGCGGCTGGCGGCTCCGATCCCACCGGTGAGCTCCAGGAGTCGCGCCACAGAACCGACGCGCGACGAACCTCCGCGGCGGCCGTGATGCCGGACTGGTCTCCCTCGTCATCGCCGTCGTCGGGCTCCTCGGGCTCGGCAACCGCGTCGTCCGCGACGGGCTCCGCGGGCTTGGCAGGCTCTGCGGGCTCGGTGGGCTCGGCGTCGGCAGGCTCCGCGGACTCGTCGGGCTCCGCGGACTCGTCGGGCTCCGCGGACTCGTCGGGCTCGGCAACCGCGTCGGCAGCGACGGGCTCCGCACCTGCGGCGTCGGCGGATTCCTCGACCGCCTCCTCACGCTCGGGCGCGTCCTGGACCGCCTCCTGATCGAACTCCTTCGCGGGCTCGTCGGCCTCGTCCGCCGCGGCGCGATCACCTGCGCGGGAGTTGTCCTTAGCCATTGGGCAGCCCTTCCTCGCTCACATTCCCGACCGAGGGCACGGCGTCGACGGCCGGGGCCGCGCCCTGACCCTCTCCGTGCTCCCTGAACCAGCGCCTAGGCGCGAACGACGCAGCCGCAACGACCGCCATGCCGCCGAAGACCCAGATGTAGCCGACGGGCTGGGCCCGAATCAGCACGTCGCCCCCCGGTCCGACGCGCCGCATGGCCTCCACCACCGCGACCCAGCCGACGCCGAAAGCGAGCAGGCCCGGAAATCCCGCAAACGCGCGGGCAAGAACCGATGCCGCGGCCACCGCCCCGAGCGCGAGCACCAAGCCCCACGGCATGAATGCGCGGTGTCCGCCGGTTCCGATCACGCCCGTCACGATCCCGAACAGCGCGAGCGTCAGAAGGCGCCCGACATGCAGCTGTCCGCGAGGATTCATGCGGTCAGGCTACCTGGGGAGTCATCGGCAGAAGGCCCTCGACAGCCTCGGGTCGCCAGCCGGTTGCGGCTCGGTACCACTCGCGGTCGAAGATCGGCGCCACGGCATGGTTGCTCAACGCGTAGCACCCGGTGATTGCCGCGCCCTGAACCGGGGCAGGTCCCTCGGGCGCGATCGTGATCGCCCCGACCTGTGTCACGTATGCGCGAAGCGCGCCGACGACGTCGGGCGTGACAGCCGAGGTGTCCACGACATGGTCGAGCCAGGCGTCCGGGACGGCCACCGAGGGCAGCGGGTCGGTCGGGCTGAACACCGTCAGTCCCCGGTCGGCCTCGAGAAGGGCCCGCACCCAGGGCAGCCCCGGAAGCACCGAGAGCGCGGATCGCATCGTCGCCTCGGGTTGAACCGCCCACAGCACCAGCGGAACCCGGAACGCGGGAAGCGCGCCATCGGGACCGCACGCACGCCCGTCGACACCACCACCCTCGCCCGCGGCCAGCTCAACGGCACGCATCGTGACGAGGTGGGCGTGCACATGGTCGGGATGGCCGTAGCCACCGCCGGGCTCATAGGTGACGACCACGTCGGGCCGGCGCCCGCGGATGAGCGCCGCCAGCCGCCGCGCAGCCTCGTCGATCGGGACCGCGACGAACGCGCCCGGCGGCAGCTCGGCGACGCCCCCGGCGAGGCCGGCGCCCCGCCATGCCATCCCGGAGTCCCGATAAGCGACCTGCACGGCTTCGGTCGGGCCGACTACGCCCTCCCCCATCGGCTCCACCAGCTGGTCGAGGTAGGAATGGTCGACAACTCCGAGTGCGGCCAGCGCTTCGGTCAACTCCTGCTCCCGTTGCGTGGCGAGCGCGAGCGCCTCGCCTTCGAGGTGCGCGAGCTCGGCCGGGATGACCTCGCCCTGCTCGCCGCGGGTGCAGGTCACGACCATGACCGGACGAGCGCACCGCGCCCAGGTGGCCAGCAGACCGCCGGTGCTCAGCGTCTCGTCGTCGGGGTGGGCGTGCACTGCGAGAAGCCCGCCGGTACGCCCGTCGTCCGGCACGGTTCAGCCCTTCTTGGCCCTGCCGAAGGCGCGTCCCCGCTCGGCCCGGTCGAGGACCACCTTGCGGATCCGGACCACGTCGGGGGTCACCTCGACGCATTCGTCGTCGCGTGCGAACTCGAGGCTCTCCTCGAGGGTGAGCTTGCGCGGCGGGGTGAGCCGCTCGAACTCGTCGCTGGTCGACTGGCGCATGTTCGTGAGCTTCTTCTCCTTGGTGATGTTCACGTCCATGTCCTCGTTCCGCGTGTTCTCGCCGACGATCATGCCCTCGTACACCTCCTGCGTCGGGTCGACGAAGAACAAGCCACGGTCCTGCAGCGCGACGAGGGCGAACGGGGTGACGACGCCGCCGCGGTCGGCCACCAGCGACCCTGAGGTGCGGAACTCGATCGGGCCCGCCCACGGCTCGTAGCCCTCGGCGATCGACGAAGCGATGCCGGTACCGCGGGTGTCGGTCAGGAAGCGGGTACGGAAGCCGATCAGGCCTCGCGCCGGAACCACGAACTCGAGCCGGACCCAGCCGGTGCCATGGTTGGCCATCGTGACCATGCGGCCCTTGCGCTGCGCGAGCAGCTGCGTGACCGCGCCCAGGTACTCCTCGGGCACGTCGACCGTCATGTGCTCCATCGGCTCGTGCACGTGGCCGCCGATCGTCTTCGTGACCACTTGCGGCTTGCCCACGGTGAGCTCGAAGCCCTCGCGGCGCATCTGCTCGACGAGGATCGCGAGGGCCAGCTCGCCACGGCCCTGGACCTCCCACGCGTCCGGGCGGTCGGTCGGCAGCACCTTGAGGGAGACGTTGCCGACCAGCTCACGATCGAGCCGGTCCTTGACCTGCCGCGCGGTGACCTTGTGGTGCTTGGCACCCTTGCCGGCCAGCGGCGAGGTGTTGATCCCGACCGTCATCGAGATCGCCGGGTCGTCGACGGTGATGAGCGGCAGCGGCCGCGGGTCGTCGACGTCGGTCAGCGTCTCGCCGATCGTGATGTCGTCGATGCCGGCAACCGCGACGATGTCGCCCGGCCCGGCACTCTCGGTGGGCACCCGGTCCAGCGCCCTGGTCTCCAGCAGCTCGGTGACCTTGACGTTCTGGATCGTGCCGTCGCGGCGCGCCCAGGCAACCGTCTGGCCCTTGCGGATGGTCCCGTTGAACACCCGGAGCAGTGCGAGCCGGCCGAGGAACGGCGACGCGTCGAGGTTCGTGACGTGGGCCTGGAGCGGAGCATCGGCGTCGTACACCGGAGCGGGGATCCGTTCGACGATCGTCTTGAAGAGCGGTTCGAGGTTCGGGCTGTCCGGCATCTCGCCGTCGGCCGGGCGGTTGAGCGAGACGCGGCCCGCCTTGGACGCGGCATACAGGATGGGGACATCGAGGATGGCGTCGAGGTCGAGGTCCGGGACCTCGTCGTGCAGGTCGCCGGCCAGGCCGAGCAGGAGGTCGTGCGTCTCGCGCACTACGGCTTCGATCCGGGAGTCCGGGCGATCCACCTTGTTCACCACGAGGATCACCGGGAGCTTCGCGGCGAGCGCCTTTCGCAGCACGAACCGGGTCTGCGGCAACGGTCCCTCGGAGGCGTCCACGAGCAGGACGACGCCGTCGACCATCGAGAGCCCGCGTTCGACCTCACCGCCGAAGTCCGCGTGCCCAGGCGTGTCGATGACGTTGATCGTGATCCCGTCCGGCTCGCCGTTCGCCGCGGCCGCCGGACCCGAGTACCGGATCGCGGTGTTCTTCGCCAGGATCGTGATGCCCTTCTCACGCTCGAGGTCACCCGAGTCCATCGCGCGCACGTCGACGTGCGCGTGCTCACCGAAGGCGCCGGTCTGCCAGAGCATGGCGTCGACCAGCGTCGTCTTTCCGTGGTCGACGTGGGCGACGATCGCCACGTTCCGCAGATCGGAGCGCACGGGCATGACAGGACTCATCTCGGGAAAAAGGGATTCGGCTCGCCGTGAGCCGCAAGGGGCATTCTACCGTCAGTCGAGGTCGGCGATTCCCAGCTCGATCGAGCCGCCCGGGATCGCGTCGAGCAGCGCGCGGGTGTAGTCGGTCTTGGGGTGGTCGAACACCTCGTCGGTCGATGCTGCCTCGACGATCCTGCCGGCCTCCATGACGCATACCTCGTCGGCGATCTGGCGGACCACCGCGAGGTCGTGGGTGATGAACAGGTAGCTCAGGCCCAGGTCGTTCTGCAGCTGGTTGAGCAGCTGCAGGATCTGGGCCTGGACCAGGACGTCGAGCGCCGAGACGGCCTCGTCGCAGACCACGACCTCGGGATCGAGGGCAAGCGCCCGCGCGACCGCGACCCGCTGGCGCTGCCCGCCGGAGAGCTCGTTCGGGAACCGGCGCATCGTCGAGCCCGGCAGCGCTACCTTGTCGAGCAGCTCGCGGACCTTGAGCTCGCGGCTCTTCCGGTCGCCGATGTGGTGCGTCCGCAGCGGCTCCTCGATGGTCCGGTAGATGCTGAACATCGGGTCGAGAGAGCCGTACGGGTCCTGGAAGACCGGCTGCACCCGGCGGCGGAAGCTGAACAGCTCCTCCTTGTTCAGGGTGCTCAGGTCCAGGCCGTCGAAGTAGATCTTCCCGCTCGTCGGGTCGATCAGGTTGAGGACGATGTTCGCCACGGTCGTCTTGCCCGACCCCGATTCGCCCACCAGGGCCATCGTGGTGCCGCGACGCACGGCGAAGGACACGTCGTCGACGGCGGTGAACTTCTTCGAGGCGCCCGGCCGGCCGCCACGGATGGTGAACACCTTGGTCAGGTCCTTCACCACCAGGATGTCCTTGGATTCGCCGTGGTCGGCACCTTCGCCACCGGTCTGCGCGAGCAGCTCGGTGACCTCGATGCCCTCGTGCTTCGCGGTCTCGATCCGTCGCGAGGCGAGCGACGGGGCGGACTTCACCAGGCGCTTCGTGTAGGGGTGCTGCGGGTGCTGCAGGATCTCCATGGCCGGACCGGACTCGACCACGCGGCCCTGGTACATCACGACGAGCTGCTCGGCGCGCTCCGCCGCAAGCCCGAGGTCGTGCGTGATCAGCAGCACGGCAGTGCCCAGCTCGCGGGTGAGCGTCCCGAGGTGGTCCAGGATCTGGCGCTGGACGGTGACATCGAGCGCCGAGGTCGGTTCGTCGGCGATCAGCAGCTTGGGTCGTGCGGCCAGCCCGATCGCGATGAGGGTGCGCTGGCGCATGCCGCCGGAGAACTCGTGCGGGTACTGCTTGGCCCGGCTGGCCGCGTCGGGCAGACCCGCCTCCGCGAGC
>Ga0209538_1001977_pt1 | contig 10580 bp, 10 predicted proteins | sample BarGraNGADG00211_2_FD_184492 | JGI IMG/M metagenome (GOLD analysis project Ga0209538, IMG submission 184492) | Arctic peat soil microbial communities from Barrow, Alaska - Barrow Graham LP Ref core NGADG0004-211 (SPAdes) (version 2) | ecosystem: Environmental > Terrestrial > Soil > Wetlands >... | reverse complement strand
AAGGAAACTATAATTAGGGATAGTGACGAACAGTAAACAATTATCAGGAATAATTTAATAACCGAGTCAACTGTTTTTAGGAATAAAGACAAAGGTAGTCAACCAAAATCAGGAAAATACATACCTCGAAATGCAATGAATTATTATCGTCACTATAGTGGCAATTATGTGTTCAAAATGCTACTATAGTGACGATAATAATTTTAGTGATTTTGGGATCTAGTAAAGTGCGAATGCAAGGTTTTTATTCGTGCACACAGCCCCGCATCTTGCAGCGGAGTTACCGCATTAATCCTATTGCAATATTTAATCGAAGATTCTTCACTACATGCGGCGAGTAGCTTCAATAAGGGTTTTAACTGTTCAAACTGCATCGAAATTCCTTCAAAATTGAAGGCGTACGTCAGTGAAGGGCTTGAAGCCTTTAAGTCAAAAGGTCTGTAAAGATTTCTGCAACAGATTCTTCGTGACGGATGGAGCCGGCGGTCTGGCCGATTTCGAGTTCACCGTCGGAAAGGTTTCCTTCGAAGATGCCAAGTTTGGCGCGGCCTTTGCCGAGAAGGGAGCGGAGTTCGTCGGCTGAGGCGCCACGGTTTTCGGCTTCGACAACAGCCTGGGAAAAGGAATTGTCAACGAGGCGAGTGGGAGCGAGTTTTTTCAGCAAGAGTTTGGTGTCGCCTTCGTTGAGGTTGCGGCAACGGGCTTTGAACAAGGGGTGAGCGGAGCTTTCGGCAGAGAGGGCGAAGCGGGTGCCGATTTGGACTCCGTCGGCGCCTAGGACGAAGGTGGCTTGGTAGCTGGCGCGGGAGGAGATGCCACCGGCGGCGATAAGGGGTAATGAAGTGGCTTGGCGCATGAGGGGAATGAGGCAGAAGGTGGTGGTCTCTTCGCGGCCATTGTGACCACCGGCTTCGAAACCTTCAGCAACGAGGACATCGACACCGGCTTCGACACATTTGCTGGCAAAGAGGGTATTGGAGACAACGTGGGCAACGACAATGCCGTGTTCGTGTAGGAAGGGAGTCCAGGTTTTGGGGCTGCCGGCTGAGGTGAATACGATGGGAACATGCTCATCGACAATGATTTGCATTATTTCTTGGATCTGCGGATACATCAAGGGGACGTTGACACCGAAGGGCAATGAGGTGGCAGCCTTGCACTTTTGAATGTGTTCACGCAAAACAGAAGGGTGCATGGAACCGGCACCGATTAGGCCGAGACCACCGGCGTTGCTGACTGCAGAGGCAAGGCGCCAGCCGCTACACCAGACCATTCCGGCTTGGATAATGGGGTATTGGATGTTGAAGAGTTCGCAAATGCGATTATTGGAGTACTGTTGCATTACAAAATCAAGTCATAAGTGATTACAAGTACGTCAAAGATACAAAAAAAAACGGGTGCCCCTGGTAGAGTGGGACACCCGCATGACATTGATCTGCTCTTTTATGGAGTGGAATATAGCTGAGACTATTTGATTGAATCTGCAGAATCAATGGATGTTTTTGGAAATTTCTTTCCCTGGAACGAATTTGACGAATTTCTTGGCGGGAATGTTCATGGGTTTCAGGGTTTTCGGGTTGATTCCGACTCTGGGTGCGCGTTCCACAACGTTGAAAGAACCGAATCCGGTCAGCAAAACTTTTTCACCTTCGGTTAGACCTTTGTTCAAGGCAATGACCGTGGCTTCCAGGACTTTCTTGACGTCGGTTTTGCTCATTGCGCTCATTTCTGAAACGAGGTCGATTAAACTGGCTTTGTTCATGGTTATTTTATTTTAAACGTGTATAATACAAATAAGGGCATAAAACGGTTTTTTTTGTGGCCATTCTGTAAAATTCTATTTACTATTTGGCTAAAATGAAAAAATAGTGTAAAATTGTAAAAGAAATTAAAAAGTTGAAAGATGTCTGTGCCGTTGGAAATTGGGAATGTGCTAACATTAAGTTGTCCGATTTTCGGGGCGCTTTTTGCGTTGGTGATGTTGCTGATGGATACAAACTGGAAGAATAAGGTCATTCATCGGGAAAATCAGGTTTTGATGGCCTATTTCTTGACGGTGATCGTTACCTTGGCGCAAATTATTTCATTGTATTTCAATCCTGAAATCTATATTTGGACCACTTCTCTCGGTTTGCTAACGTACGGTATGGTTCAAATTTTCTTTTATTGGTTTGTTTTTGAATTGACAAAAACGGATTTGAAGGAATCGTTTTCGGGTTTCCATTTTGTGCTGCCAGTGGTGTTTGCTGCAATTTTGTTGGCTACGCAACTTGTTCATAAGTCCATTGAACCGTTGGTGGATTTGGTTAATGGGAAGGATGCGGGCTTGGGCAGGAATTATCTACTGACGTACATGGGCAACGTCTATGGTTTGAAGTTGCTGTTTGGTGTGGCTTACGTTGGGTTCAGTTGTGTCCGGTTGTTGCGATACAATCAAGAGAAGGCTTCGTTGCGTTGGCTGTGGTTCCTGATTTTCATTTCGGTTGTTGCGATGCCGTTCCCGCTCCTCTGGATTTATATGATGGGGAAAATGATGGTTTCAATTTGGGCGATAGTGACGTATGCTTTGCTATTGTTGTTTTTCTACGTCTATCTGACGCTGCACGTGATTCGTAAAGACAGGTTCAGGGTCCTTTATGTGCCTGAAAAGGAAGTAGAGTCTGTTCCATCTGGAGTATTGAGTTCCAAAATGGAGGATTCGGCTGTTTCAAAGAAAAGTGTATTGAAGAAGTCGTTGTTTGAGGAGTATATCGTCCTGCAAAAGCCCTTTCTTAATCAGGATTTGCGCATTACGGACCTAGTGGATGTGTTTCATGTGAACCGGACGTACATTTCGTCGTTCATCAATGTGGAATACAACATGAACTTTTCGACGTATATAAACCATTATCGGATGGAGGAATACCGACGGCTGTCGAGATTGCCTGAATATCTGCATCGAAGCAAACAGGAATTGGTTGAAATGGCAGGGTTCAACAGTTACAGGAGCTTCCTAAGGATCAAGAAAGAGGCGACTAAGGGATAAATTTTTTGTCAAACAATTTTCCATTAGAAATATGTTTTATTCAAAAATATGTTTACCTTTGCCAATAGTTGAAATGTGAAAATGTTTTTTAAAAATAATATATCTTTGAAAATCAATTAATTCTATAGAATAATGCAATGTCCCATTTTTATGAGAAAGCATAGATTGACCATACTGGGCGGCCTTTTAGGTGGCATTGGAGGGTTCATCTACTGGCGATTTGTGGGTTGTTCCAGCGGCGCATGCCCCATTACTTCCAGCCCATTTATGAGTACCCTTTGGGGGCTCTTGATGGGAGGACTTTTATTTAATATCTTTGAGAAGAAACCGATAAAAAAGGACCCGTCCGATACAGGTGCCGCCTCTTAAATACTATGTCGAACGAAGCAATCAATCAGCGTTATACGCTACTTAGTGAAGACACTTGCTGTCTATCTTGCGGAGGTGCGGTATTTCATGCGAAAGCCCAGCCTGAGGATGTTTGCATCGATTTAGGCAGCGGCAGAGGAAACGACGTGATGCGACTGGCTGAAACCGTCGGTCCGAATGGCTATGTTTATGGTATTGACTTGTCGGAAGGCATGGTGGCCAAGGCCAAAGCCAATTTGGAAAAATTCTCCATAAAAAATGCCTCCATAGTGCAGGCTGAACTCGAGCATTTGCCCTTGCAAAATGAAACTGCCGACTTGGTGATATCCAATTGTACCATCAACCACAGTGGCGATAAGCAGGCTGTTTGGAATGAAGTGTACCGCATTCTCCGCACTGGTGGCAGGTTTGTGGTGAGCGATATTTATGCGACCGAGCCTATCCCTGACGAATATCGAAACGATCCCCAGGCCGTGGCTGAATGCTGGGCCGGTTCGGTGACCAAACCCGAATACATGCAGATGTTGATGAAGGCCGGTTTTAAGGAAATCCGTATATTGGAGGAATCGCAACCCTACAGCAAAGGGAAAGCGGAAGTATGCAGTTTCACCATTTCTGGTGTGAAGCGCAATACGTGTTGCTGTTGTTCCTAAAAAAAACGAGCATGTTCGTTCCTAATTGGTTCTGGTTTACATGCGGGCCAGGCCGCTCTTAATTCAATTTCTGATGAAAAATCTGGTTAAGAAAAGCTGCTGCAACAGCGGCAAATCCACGAAAAAGGTGGCACAGTGCTGTGCCAAGGTTTCCGTGACCATCGCCGGTTGTCACGACTGAGCATGGAATTCCGGCTGCGTCGGCTTGTTAAGGTTGGCAGGCGCAGCCCTTTGAAAAAAAAATACAAATGAAATCGAAGTATACTATTGTTTCCCCTGTCAAGGATTCTGAAGATGAATTCCTGATTGTCAACCCATTGTATGGTAGTGCCGATGTGATTTCGGCCGAGGAAAAAGAACGTTTCCTGATGGAATTGGATCCGGAGGGTGCTTTTGTCGAAAAAGGCTACCTGACTCAAGAATTTGATGAGCGGGCTGCCTTTCGGAATGCCTATCTGGACTTCTTGGATCGTCGAGAAACCGACGAGATTCAGTTGTTTTTCGTACCCAACTATTCGTGCAACTTTACCTGTTCGTATTGCTATCAGGAAGGCTATGAGCCTGTGAAACAGGTGCTTTCGAACGAAATTATTGACGCGTTCTTTGACTATGTAAAAGTGCATTTTGCGGGTAGACGCAAGTATGTGACGGTCTTTGGCGGAGAACCGCTGTTGCCGGGTGAAAACCAGCGTCGGTTGTTGGCGCATTTTATGGAAAAGGCTTCGGCAGCCGATTTGGAAGTGGCATTCGTGACCAATGGTTTCACGCTTGTTTCGTATTTGGATTTGCTTTCGAAGCACCGTATTCGCGAGGTTCAGGTTACATTGGACGGCACTCAGGAAGTGCACGATGCGCGTCGTTACCTGATTGGGAAACAGCCTACGTTTCAGCGGATCGTGGAAGGTGTTGATGCTTGTCTGAAGGCTGGAATTTCTGTTAATCTGCGGATGGTGGCCGATAAGGATAATTTGGGCAATCTGCCTGATCTGGCGCGCTTTGCCATTGACAGGGGTTGGACGGCGAGTCCGCTTTTCAAGACCCAGATTGGTCGCAATTATGAACTGCATCACTGCAACAGCACGCCGGATCGCCTGTACGACAGGGCCACGCTTTATGGAGCGCTATACGAGCTTTTAAAGGAGCATCCGCACATCGCCGAATTCTATGAGCCTGCGTTCTCCATTACCAAATATATTTCAGAAAATGAATCGCTGCCCTTGCCGTTGTTCGATTCTTGCCCTGCCTGTAAGACGGAATGGGCGTTTGACTACACCGGGACCATTTATTCCTGCACGGCAACCGTAGGCAAACAAGGGGAGGAGTTGGGCACGTACTACCCTGAAGTGACGCTGAATACGGAGGCGGTGGAAGCCTGGCAGGACAGGGACATCACCACGATTCAGGCTTGTAGCGATTGTTCGCTGGCTTTGGCTTGTGGTGGCGGATGTGCCTCCGTTGCCAAGAATAAAAACGGTTCGGTGTCGTCGCCAGACTGTCGTCCCGTCCAGGAATTACTGTCGCTGGGGGCAGGATATTATTTCAAGTAAAAGTTAATGTTAAAGGTGTTATTATACTGATTACAAGATGAAAGAGATTGAATCAAAAGATTTTGAGAAGGAAGTGCTGAAGGGTGGAAAAGTGATCCTGGATTTTTATTCCACGGAGTGTCCTCCGTGTGAAGCATTGGCTCCGAAGTACGAAGAAATGGCTGGGCTGTACGGTTCGAACATGAAATTCCTAAAGATTTTCCGACAGGCCAACCGGGAATTGGCAACCGAACTTGGGGTGACTTCTTCACCAACGGTGTTGTTTTTTGACAACGGCAAACAGGTGACTGAATTCGTCAGTGGCGGGATTCGTAAAGCTCAACTGATTGAGAAACTGGATGCGATGCTTTCGCCGGCTGAAGTTTTAAAAGTTCATGCTTTGCGCAAGCCAACCGTAACGGAATACGACGTCGTGATTTTGGGTGGTGGACCTGCCGGTTTGACTGCTGGAATTTACCTGGGACAGGCTAAAATTAAGACTGTTTTGATTGACCCTGCTTTACCAGGCGGTTATATGGCCATTACGCATCAGGTTTCGAATTATCCGGGTTTCACGGAGCCGCAACCGGGCTTTATGTTGGCGCACTTTATGGGCGAGCAGGCCAAGCATTCTGGCATAGATATGAAACTGGCAGTGGATATCACATCGGTGGATCTGGTTAAGAAAGAGGTGGTTATCGATGAACTGGAGACCATTCGTTTCAAAAAAATCATTCTGGCCACCGGTACCACGCCCAATACGATGAATGCGCCGGGTGAGACCGAATTCAAGGGCAAGGGTATTTCCTATTGCGCTACCTGCGATGCCAAATACTTTGAGGGCAAGGAAGTGGTCGTGATTGGCGGGGGAAATTCTGCCGTGGAAGAAGCGCTGTTCATATCCAAGTTCGCTTCGAAAATTACCATGGTGCACCAGTTTGACAAGCTCACAGCCAATCAGACGGCGGTGGACGCGCTTCAGGCTGACCCGAAGATCTCCGTGATTTACAATTCGGAACCGCGACTTTTTGAAAAGATTGAGGGGAAGATGGTTGCGACGATTGAAAATGTAGTTACGAAAGAGTTATTTAAGCTGGTTTCGGACGGAGTCTTTGCATTCATCGGCTTTAAGGCCAACGTTTCGATGTTTGGTTCAGTCATGCCTGCGTTGGACAAATGGGGCTATATTGTGGCGGACGAAGATCGCAGGACCAATTTGCCTGACGTTTATGCAGCTGGTGATGTGGTGAGCAAGAAATACCGACAAATCACGACCGCGGTTTCGGACGGTACGATTGCGGCGATTGAGTGTTCGAAAAATAGTTGATTCAAGCTATGCTCCAATTATAGTGGTTTCAGGGTTCCTTGGAACCATTTTTTTATTTATTTGGATTTTTGTGACATTACGATGGGCGATAAAGTAGGTTTGATTGGAACGTAGGTTCTAGATATTCACTAAATTTACGGGTAAATAATACTCCAAATTAGTTAAAAACCAAAAACCATGTCTACAGGATTTTTCAATATTCCGGATATTAAGAATGAACCGATCAAAAGCTATGCTCCAGGATCTCCGGAAAGGGCTGAGTTAAAGAAAAAACTGGCCGAATTGCGTTCAGTCGAGTTGGAAATTCCAATGATGATTGGTGGGAAAGAAGTGAGAACCGATAATAAGGTTCGGATGTTTCCGCCTCATGAAATCAAACATACGCTTGGTTATTATTGCCAGGGCGATGGTTCGCATGTTCAAATGGCCATTGACGCTGCTTTGCAGGCGCGTGAGCAGTGGAACAGCATGTCATGGCAGCATCGTTCAGCCATTTTCCTAAAGGCTGCAGATTTGCTTGCTGGGCCATACCGTGCCAAAATCAATGCGGCAACCATGCTTGCACAGTCTAAGAACGCTTTCCAGGCCGAAATAGATGCAGCTTGTGAAATGGCTGACTTCTTCCGCTTTGGTGTTCGTTGTGTAACCGACATTTATAAGATGCAACCAGAGTCTTCTGCGGGTATCTGGAATTACAATGAATTCAGATCACTCGAGGGCTTTGTTTTTGCTTTGACTCCGTTCAACTTTACGTCCATTGCCGGAAACCTGCCTGCAGCACCTGCCATGATGGGCAACGTGGTTGTTTGGAAACCTTCGAAAACGGCTGTTTATTCGGCTGCGGTCATTATGGAAGTTTTCAAAGAAGCAGGTTTGCCCGATGGGGTGATCAACCTGGTTTTTGCCGGAGGCCCTGCTACTGCTAAGGTTATCTTTAATTCACCCGATTTTGCAGGTCTACACTTTACGGGTTCAACTGGCGTTTTCCAAAGCATGTGGAAAACCATCGGAGAAAACATCTACAAATACAAATCCTATCCCAGAATCGTTGGCGAAACGGGTGGCAAGGACTTTATCTTTGCTGATCCGACTTCCGATCCTCAGGCAGTTGCCATTGCTTTGTTGCGTGGTGCGTTCGAATATCAGGGTCAGAAGTGTTCGGCGGCTTCCAGGGCGTATATTCCTGCCAGTTTGTGGGGCGAGGTTTCTTCCCGTTTGGGTTCTGAGCTGGCAACTGTAAAGATGGGGCCGCCCGAAGATTTCAGCAATTTTATCAATGCGGTCATTGACGAGGATTCGTTCGACAAACTGGCTGGCTATATTGAAGGTGCGCGCAAGGATGCGGACGCTGAGGTACTGTTTGGTGGCAAATGCGACAAGTCGGTGGGCTATTTCATTGAGCCGACGGTGATTTTGGCCAAGAAGCCGGATTACACGACAATGGTGGAGGAATTGTTCGGTCCTGTGCTGACGATTTATGTGTATGAGGATGCCAAGTTGGACGAGACCTTGGATATTTTGGATAAGACGTCGATTTATGCGTTGACCGGAGCGATTTTCTCCCAGGATCGGTACAACATTGAGAAGATGACAAAGAAGCTGGAGAATGCAGCCGGTAACTTTTACATCAATGACAAGTGCACGGGTGCCGTGGTTGGACAACAACCGTTCGGCGGTGGAAGAGGCTCTGGAACGAATGATAAGGCGGGGTCGGTTTTTAATTTCCTGCGTTGGACGTCGATCAGGACAATTAAGGAGACGTTTGTTTCGGCCAAGGCGTATACGTATCCGAATTTTGCGGATGGAGAATAAATCATACCATTTATAATAGTGCGCGATTAGGGCAGGGGAGAGCGATTAGGGGCTTTCTCCTGCTTCTTTTTTATATGCCTGGCTTTTTTTAATATATTTATAAAGTATGATATTTAATCAATATATACTATATTTGTACTGTAATATCAGTATTTATGAAATCAAAAGGTGCAAATTATACTCTAAAGCAGCAACATATTCTTACACGAATGGGTGAGAATATCAAACTGGCACGTTTACGCAGGAAGCTGACTGTCCGTTCGATGGCGGAACGGGCGGGCATTGCTGTGTCAACGTTGACCAATATTGAAGACGGATCACCATCCGTTTCTCTTGGCAGTTATTTACAGGTGCTCTCCATTTTGAGACTGGAAGAAGATTTGACGTTGATTGCCGATCAGGACCCGCTCGGTCGTCAAATTCAGGATGCCGGACTCATCGTCAAAAAAAGAGTTCCTAAAAAGAAAGTGGTGCCTTCGGTCATTGATCATGTAATCGACAAAGGTGACTCCAAGGAACCGGAGTTTATATAATTGGCCATGAAGCAGCTTCAGGAAAATGAAATTCTGGTTTATGCCGATTGGTATATGTTTAAATCTCTTATACTGAAAAAAGTATACACATTATAAACCAAAAAATGCAAACTTAGAAAGTGGAGCTGTATAGTTTATCCGGAATGAAACTAAGGGATTTGATGGACGGATATCAGGGGGAAGGAGTACATGAGTTTAGGTTTGTGAATGACTATGCTGCGGGGGTTTATTATTTGAAATTGAAGGTGAATAGTGGGAGTGGGGTTTGTAAAGTCGTGGTGGTGAATTGATATGAATGGGATTACAGCCGCAAGCATTGCAGCAATTCTTCCAATAAATACTTAATAGTCTAAATTTTGAGTCTAAATTCAAAAATCGCCCTCCTATTTATTTGATAGTTTTGTCATGCCTAACCTTAAGAGTCATTTTATTCTTCTCCTACTTTGCATTTTTGCGTGGCAATTTGTTGATTTCCTGTAAATGCCATCAGGTTTGCAAAGAAAATAAATAGGGCATTATATTTTGAACGCTTTTTTGAATTAAAAATCGATACTAATGAAACAACATGCCAAAAATATTGACAGTTTTCCCAAAAGACTGGATAAGATAAAAAGGTTTTTTTTGTCTTTAAAATTGTCCAACCGCACCATCTTTATTCTGATGGGTATTGCTGCAACTATATGGTTTCTCGTCCGGGTAATTCCAAAACCACAAAGGGCTTATTATCCTTGCATGAGAGCTGCGGCACCTATTATGTCCGGGTTTATCATTTATCTTCTCACGCTGGGTGGGTCAGTGGTTTATTTTAGGAAATCTCTTTCCCGTTTCAGGCAAGCACATTACAAAAAGGCCTTGTTTTTAGCCTCTATTTCTATTGTTTTGTTGGTAGCTTTTGCCATTAAAGATACCCGTAATGCTCTTGCAGCCTCGGGCAATATTACCTGGACACGAGGAGTACTGCCCGATGGTCAAAATAATCCTATGGGCACTGGCTTCGGCATTTTTCCGGGTCGTGTAGCATGGATTATGAATAAAGACGCCACCAACGAAAATTGCAAAGATGTGGTGGACGATGCTTTCTTTATGGCAAAAAACAACAATCAGGATACCATTAACGCAATGGCGGATAATGGAATTAAGCTAATAGGGGGAAACACGACCGTAAAAGGTTCATGGGATGCCATCTTTAGAAGCTTTAATAAGAAGAAAACCGGAACAGCATCAGCTTATTCACCCACTCAGACCATCTTTATAAAAATAAATAATGGACAGGCCGGCTGGGCTATTAATTCTTCTGATCTATCAGAAACCGGAGTTACTTCTTCAACGGGAGTT
>Ga0209538_1001976_pt1 | contig 10580 bp, 7 predicted proteins | sample BarGraNGADG00211_2_FD_184492 | JGI IMG/M metagenome (GOLD analysis project Ga0209538, IMG submission 184492) | Arctic peat soil microbial communities from Barrow, Alaska - Barrow Graham LP Ref core NGADG0004-211 (SPAdes) (version 2) | ecosystem: Environmental > Terrestrial > Soil > Wetlands >... | reverse complement strand
TGGCATGAAACCGAACTGTGCAGCAAGGACAGGACCAACAAGCGGACCCGCTCCGGCAATTGCAGCAAAATGATGGCCGAATAAGACCCATTTGTTCATAGGGTAATAATTCTGCCCGTCATACAATCTGTTTGCAGGGGTCAGGGCCAGGTCGTTTTTTACAGCAACCTTTGCGGCAACAAAACTGAAATAGAGCCTGTATGCCAGTACAAAAATCACTATTGTCCCAATTACAAATGGCATTGCATTCATATATCAAATGCTGTTATTGGATTACAGAACTGATTCTCTTTTCAACAGGTCGGTTTATAATTATTGGAACCTGCTCAACGATAGTTCTGGAAGCGTCCAGTTGCAGGGCTTTTACTTCCGGAATACTGATATGTTTTACCAGGCTCTGGAGTGAAAGAATGAAATTTTCAGTTTTTGATAATTTAAAATCATGTAGCATTATCCTTTCAATCAGAACAAACTTAAAATCTCCCGGTAACCCATGTTTTTTCAGAGAATCATAACTGCTTTCCAGCGTTATCTCACCAGTCTTTACAAGATCTTCAACTATCTCTTTAAAATAGAGATTTACCTTTGGATCAACCTTAAATCCGATATGGAAGTCAATCCTTAGAAGAACACCTGGGATTATATGATTGACCTTATATTCAAAACGGTTAGGTTCATCTACCCTGTCTATATGCAGAAGCCAGTATTTATCAGCCCTTTTGGGTTGTTTATTAAATATGGAATAGATCACTTTTGACTCGACCTGATCCTGTCTGTTGGCTTTAATAATGTAAACAAGATTGGTTGCAAATTTCGGTACTGTCTCATCTTTTCTCAGGTCTTTGAATAATTCAATGTAGTCTCCCAGGTTGGAAAATGATATATAACGGTTTTTTATTTTCCTTCCGAAATACCAGCTGAACATGATCAGAAAATAGACTGCTGCAAGCATTAGGGTGAACCATCCGCCATACTGGAATTTGTGCAGGTTTGCAATCAGAAAACCTCCTTCAATTGTAAGAAAAACCACCAACATTAATATTGCAAGCCGGCGTTCAACTCTACTCTGATACAGGTAGTACGATAATAATAACGTTGTCATTATCATTGTGATAGTAATTGCCAGCCCATAGGCAGCCTCCATATTTGAGGATTCTTTGAAGAAGATCACTACCAGGCTGCACATCAGCCACAGGGACCAGTTCACAAAAGGAAGATAGACCTGGCCTCTGACGTATGTAGGATTAATGATCCTGATCTTAGGCCAGAAGTTCAGAGATACTGCTTCGCTTAACAGGGTAAAAGATCCGCTTATAAGTGCCTGACTGGCAATTATAGAGGCAGCAGTAGAGATAATAATTCCTGCCAGAAGAAACCATTTGGGCATTATAGCGAAAAATGGAGTGACTTCCGGACCCGGGGAATAGTGCATCATAAGCCATGCCCCCTGACCAAAGTAGTTGAGCAGAAGTGTCGTTTTGACAAATATCCATGATACCCGGATATTTGTCTTGCCGCAATGGCCCAGATCAGAATAGAGGGCTTCAGCACCTGTGGTACAAAGAAATACCGCTCCAAGAAGAATGAAACCTCCCGGGTAATCACTAAGAAAACGTATCGCATAAACAGGACTAAGAGCATGCAGAACATCGGGATGCTGAATTACCTGTGAGAAACCGAGTGTCCCAAGCATTAAAAACCATATTACCATCATGGGTCCGAATGCTGCTCCCACAAAATTAGTCCCGAATTGCTGCATAAAAAAGAGCACCGCAAAGATTATAAGGACGATAGGTAAAACAGAGATATCCGGACTAAAAAGTCTCAATCCCTCAATCGATGAGGTAACTGTTATAGCAGGTGTTATGACACCATCAGCCAGTAATGCTCCTCCGCCTATCATAGTAAGTATGGCAGCCCATGCGGACTTCCTCCTGATCAGGGCAAAAAGTGCAAATATGCCGCCTTCACCTTTATTATCAGCCCTGAGTGTGATCACTATATATTTAATTGTAGTCTGAAGTGTCAGAGTCCAGAAGACACACGACAAAGATCCATAGATCAGAAGTTCATTAAAGGTTTTGGCATTATCAATAATTGCCCGTACCGTATAAAGTGGACTGGTACCAATATCTCCGTAAACGATACCCAGGGTAACTAACAAACCCGCGAACGAGAGTTTGTTTATATTAAGATGGTGATCCGTTCCTTTCATATCCAACCTTCTTTTTCAAACTATTCCCCAAAGAAGCCGCCAAAGTTAATTATTTAAAAATAGATGCAACAAATTATTGTATACGCTTGATCCTGAAGTTTATCGGCTGGTCAATCGTAATAGGAACCTGTTCCTCAATTGTATTGGACGAATCGAGTTCCAAAGCATTTACATCCGATATGCACAGTAATCTTGACACACTGTGAAGTGCAAGAGTGAGATTCTCAATGCTTGAAAGCTTATAATCGTGCGGCATTATCCTGTCGATCAGAACATACATAAAATCTGCCGGAAGAGAATGTTTTTTGAGTGAATCAAAACTACTTTCCAGCTTTATCTGACCTGATTCTACCAGGTCTTCAAGCACTTCTCTGAAGTAGAGATTGATCTTAGGATCAACTTTAAATCCCAGGTGGAAGTCAACTCTTATTAAAACTCCCGGGATGATCTGAGTGACCTGATATTCAAATCTGTCTGGTTCATCGAGTCTGTCGATATGCAGAAACCAGTATGTCTCTGCCCGTTTTGGTTGTTTCTGGAATATGGAATAAATCACTTTCGACTCGACCTGGTCAATCCGGTTGGCTTTGATTATATAAACAAGGTTGGTAGCAGTTTTAGGAACTGAAATATCTTTCGACAGATCTTTAAACAGCCCGAGATATTTGTCAAGGTTTTTAAAGGTTACATATCTGTTTTTCAGTTTTCTTCCGAAATACCACCCGAACATAATAATGAAATACGCTGATGCAAGTAAAAGTGTGAACCATCCTCCTGAACTGAATTTATGCAGGTTGGCAATAAGAAAGCTTCCCTCGATAGTGAGATATACCATAAAAAGTAAAAGAACAAGACGGTGGTTGACTCCTTTCTGATATAAATAATATGATAAAAGGAATGTGGTCATTATCTCGGTTATGGTGATTGCCAGACCGTATGCAGCATTCATATTATTAGATTCCTTGAATGAAAAAACAACCAGGCTGCATGCTATCCAAAGGAACCAGTTGACAAAAGGAATATAGACCTGCCCTCTGACAAAGGTGGGGTGTAAAATTCTTATTTTTGGCCAGAAGTTAAGTGAAACAGCCTCGCTTATGAGAGTAAATGATCCGCTTATTATAGCCTGACTTGCAATTATTGCGGCTACAGTTGACAGAAAGACTCCCGGTAACAGGAACCATTTCGGCATTATTTCAAAGAAGGGATTAACATTTGATCCTGATTCAAGATTCATCATTAACCACGCTCCCTGTCCAAAGTAGTTCAGAAGTAAAGCAGTCTTAACAAATATCCATGATACACGTATGTTTTGCCTTCCGCAATGGCCAAGATCTGCGTATAGTGCCTCTGCTCCGGTGGTACAAAGAAAAACAGCTCCAAGAAGGATAAAACCACCTGGATATTCCGTAAGAAAACGATATGCATACGCGGGATTGACAGCACGTAAAATACCAGGATGCAATGCTAACTGCGAAAAACCCAGGATAGCAAGTGTCGAAAACCACATAACCATAATCGGCCCGAATGAACTGCCGACGAAATTGGTTCCGAATTGCTGAATAAAGAAGATCATCCCAATGATAAGAAGTACTATCGGAACAACCGGTATATGAGGATTATAAAGCCTTAATCCTTCAATTGATGAAGTAATGGTAATCGAAGGAGAAATCACACCGTCGGCAAGTAGCGCTGACCCACCTATCATTGTCAGAACAGCTGCCCATATTGATTTTTGCTTTATCAGAGCAAAGAGTGCGAAAATACCTCCCTCTCCATTATTGTCAGCCCTTAATGTTATAAGAATATATTTAATTGTGGTTGAAAGAGTCAGAGTCCAGAAAATACATGACAAGCCACCATAAATAAGCAATTCATTTAATCTACCTGGCGCTCCTGCAATTATAGCCCGCATGGTGTATAGGGGACTGGTGCCCAGATCACCAAACACGATACCCATTGTAACAATGACACCAGCTAATGAAAGCTTTTTAATATCAATATGGTGTCCGGTCTCTTTCATGATTTATCAAGCAACTAAATTGTATTACCTGCAATAAAAGTTGGCAAAGTTAAAAATTATTAGTCCCAGTAATAGCAAAAAAGAAATATTTTCAGATTTGTTTAAGTTACCCAAAGTTAATCAATAGGCAGAAATAACATTTTGTATCACATGCAATAAAATTATCTTTGTTATCTTAAAATAAATGAATATAGGCTGTTTACCAGGAGATTATTATTCATATAAATCACAAATACAACATGTTAAGAACAATATTTATCAGCATATATCTAATTTGCACATCTGCATCGCTGTGCGGACAAGTTTCAGAATCTTCTCCAAAAAAGATTTCTCTGCTTTTCATAGGCGATATAATGGGCCACGATGAACAGATATGGTCGGCAGAAAACAGGGAAACGCATACATTTAATTATGATGATGTATTCAGATACATTAAACCTGTCATATCTGAACCTGATATCGCTATAGCTAACTTTGAAGTGACTCTTGCAGGACCTCCTTACATGGGATATCCACAATTCAGTTCCCCTGCTGATCTGGCCGTTGCCTGCAGGAATGCAGGGATCGATTACTTTGTTACGGCAAATAATCATGCAGCTGACCGTGGGAAAACGGGTATAATAAATACCATTAACAGACTCGATAGCATCGGAATACCACACACCGGTACTTTTCTGAATTCAGAATGCAGGGATAGCCTCTTTCCATTAATGATTAAGAGAAACAAAACTTCAATAGCACTGCTTAATTATACTTACGGCACCAACGGGATAACGGTACCTGAACCGGTAATTGTCAATATACTTGATAAAAACCTGATTACAGGCGACATTCAGAAAGCCAAAAATAAAAAAGCAGATATTATCATTTTGTTTCTTCACTGGGGAACAGAATATGATACTATTCCTGCGAAAAGTCAGACCGACCTGGCTGACTATTTCTTTTCAATTGGTGTTGACCTGATAATTGGTTCACATCCTCATGTTTTGCAAAAAATGGTTTGGGCCAAAAATACTACCGGTGGAAAAGATGGAATTGTTGTATATTCTCTCGGAAATTTTGTTTCAAACCAGAGAAAACCTAAAACCGATGGTGGTTCAATAGTCAGAATAGAACTTACCAGGGAAGGCGATTCGTTCCATATTTCAGATGCCGGATTTTACCTTACCTGGGTACATACCCCTGTTGAAAAATACAGGAAAAAGTTTTTTATACTACCATGCTCTGAGTTTGAAAACAAACCTGATTTTTTCAGCAACCCTGCTGAATTTACCCAGATGAAAAAATTTATAAGCGATTCAAGGGCGCTTCTTTATAAACAAAATATCAATATTAAGGAGTATATATTTAACGGAGATTCCTGGCTGTTAAATAATTAGCAGACGAATCCGGTTTTTGAAAATATTTTCAATATTTAAATTTAAACCACAAATTTAATTATCTCAATTATTATAAATATAATTGCATAACAATTAGTCTGGTTAATTACAGCTTATACTTAACAGATGAATAATTCCATAGCACTTCTTTCAGTCACTGCGGTTACAATTGGATTTTTTCATACACTTCTGGGACCAGATCATTATCTTCCATTCATAGTGTTAAGCCAGGCAAAGAAGTGGTCGCTTAAAAAGACAATGGTAATCACTTTTCTTTGTGGAATGGGTCATGTTTTGAGTTCAGTCGTCCTGGGCCTGATTGGTATCGCAATTGGAATATCTGTTACCAGGCTTGTATCTGTTGAATCATTCCGTGGAAATATTGCTGCATGGTTATTTATTGCCTTTGGTTTGGTTTATATGATCATCAGCGTAAGAAATCTGGTTAAGAAAAAAAAACATAGTCATTCTCATTTTCATATTGATGGTGAGAAACATAATCACTTGCATGACCACCACCAGGAACATTCACATATTCACCAGGAAGAAGAAGCAGTTGTCAATACAACTCCCTGGATACTCTTTCTGATTTTTGTTTTTGGACCTTGTGAACCATTGATTCCACTGGTTATGTACCCTGCTGCCCAACATAATATTCACGGAGCAGTATTGGTTTCAATTCTTTTTTCAATTGTGACGATTACTACAATGATGTCAATAGTGCTTGCATTTAAACTTGGACTTAATAAAATAAACCTTAAACCTGTCGAGAAATACAGCCACCTTATCGCCGGAGCAATGATCTTCTTTTCAGGTCTTGCTATTCAGTTTATGGGTTTGTAGTAACTCTTGCATTCGGAATTCTCAGCAACATATTACCCAGCCGGTTGGCCTGTTCGTATACTTTCGTGAATTAGCTTTAAATTACTAGCTTTGTAAAAATATAAACACAGGATGAATTACGATTACAATACCCAGAGGAAGAAGATGGCCTTGCCTGAATACGGGAGGAATGTTCAGAAGATGGTTGATCATATAAAGACCATTGAAGACAGAGATGAAAGAAACAGGGCAGCAAAGACAATAATCTCGATTATGGGCAACCTTAATCCGCATCTTCGCGATATCGTTGATTTTAAGCACAAATTATGGGATCATCTTGCACTGATAGCAAGTTTTGAACTTGATATTGATTCACCGTACCCGGTTCCGGAACCGGCGAAGTTCTTTGAGAAGCCTAAACCGGTTCCTTACAGGCAGGGCGAGATAAAATATCTTCATTATGGACGCATTATTGAACTTATGATCGATGCAGCTTCTGAAATGGAAGAAGGAGAGGCAAAGGAATACCTGACTACACTGATAGTTAATCAGATGAAGAAATCATTCATCACCTGGAACAGAAGCCAGGTTGCTGATGAGGTCATTATCGAAAATATGAAATTATTATCAAAAGGCAGATTAAAGATGACAGATGGTGTAAAAATTCTTGAGGTAAGAGAACTTATCCCTCCTGTCAAAAGAAAACCTCTTGGAAAATCTCATGGAAAACAGCAGAATAAACAATTCATTAAGAAAAAAGGATACAGCAGGCGTTAATGGGTACTTTTATTGTAAATGGCGGAAAAGCTCTTAAAGGAGAAATAACACCTCAGGGAGCCAAAAATGAAGCCCTGGAGGTTATTTGTGCAACTCTCCTCACCTCTCTTAAAGTTACTATAAAAAATATTCCTGATATCAGTGACGTCAACAAACTCATAGAACTGATTGGCTGTATGGGTGTTAAAGTAACCAGGGAATCAGATTCAGTAACAAGTTTCGAAGCTGTCGATGTTAATCTTGATTACCTTCAGACAAGTGAATTCAGAGCCCAAAGTACAAGTTTAAGAGGGTCGATTATGATAGTCGGGCCTCTCCTTGCACGGTTCGGTAAAGCTTTTATTCCTAAACCGGGAGGTGATAAGATAGGGCGCCGCAGAGTTGACACCCATTTTATTGGTTTCCAAAAGCTTGGTGCCAGATTTGAATTTGATACTACCGATCCCTATTTTAAAGTTGAAGCACCGGCATTAACTGGTACCTATATGCACCTCGATGAAGCTTCAGTTACAGGTACAGCCAATATTATAATGGCCGCAGTACTGGCAAAGGGACGTACGACAATTTATAATGCTGCCTGTGAACCATACATACAGCAGCTTTGCAGAATGCTGGTTTCTATGGGAGCAAAAATCGAAGGAATAGGATCCAATCTCCTTTATATTGATGGAGTTACCGGTTTGAATGGTTGTACACATACTATCCTGCCCGATATGATCGAAATAGGATCGTTTATTGGTATGGCTGCAATGACAGAATCCGAAATCACAATAAAGAATACATCATACGATAACCTTGGAATCATACCTGACTCTTTCCGCCGTCTTGGGATCAATCTCGAAAGAAGAGGAGATGATATCTTCATCCCCCATCAGGAACATTATGAAATAGAGTCATTTATCGACGGATCTATAATGACAATCTCTGATGCAATATGGCCCGGACTAACTCCCGACTTGCTTAGTGTTTTACTGGTAACGGCAACACAGGCAAAAGGCGCAGTTCTTATTCATCAGAAGATGTTTGAAAGCCGCCTCTTCTTTGTTGATAAACTTATTGATATGGGAGCCCAGATAATTCTCTGCGATCCGCACAGGGCAACAGTAATAGGTCAGGATAAAATGATCAGACTAAAAGGTACCGTTATGTCTTCACCTGATATCAGAGCCGGAGTTGCATTGCTGATTGCAGCACTTTCTGCCGATGGAAAAAGTGTTATTCATAATATAGAACAGATCGACAGAGGCTATCAGAATATTGATAAAAGACTCAATGCACTCGGAGCAGACATTCAACGGGTCTGATTATTTTAAATTCGTAATAGTTCCAATGACTATAACTTGAAATCGTGATGGGAGTTTGGGATTGCTTCCCCCTCCTGTGTCGGGGTCGCAATGACGGTGTAAATAAATTAGAATAATTTTAGTATTATATGCATATAATAAAGTGCATGGTCATTGCGAGAAGCGAAGCGACGAAGCAATCCATAGCTACCATGTCAGAACCTCTTCCTCTGCCAATTTGTCAAGTCAGAGGGGTTGGCAGGCAATTTGTTAAATAATGATATGAAACTGAAAAAGAGCATATGATTATGAAGAAAAAGATGCATAACCAGCAAGAAGCTTTACAAAAAAATCATAACAAAACAACTGATAATAAAGAAAATACTCACAATTTGGAGAATAATAACGGCATTAAATCTGATAATCAACCTTCCGGTGACTCAAAAGAATATGAGTCAGATAGTGTAACCACCGAAGGTGCTACTGCTGACAAAGTTGTTCCTGAAACGAAACTTCTTGAAGAAAAACTGGCAGAGATGCAGGATAAGTATATCCGGCTTTCTGCTGAATTTGACAACTACAGAAAACGTACCCTGCGTGAAAAAATGGATTTATCAAAATATGCCGGAGAAGATCTGCTCATGAAAATTATTCCCCTGATGGACGATTTTGAGAGGGCACTCAAACATATGGATACAGCTACCGACTGTGCTGCAATGAAAAACGGGATTGATCTCATCTATAATAAGTTCAGCGAATTCCTTAAACAAAATGGAATTAAAGAAATTGATTCACTTAACAGCAATTTTAATGTTGATCTTCATGAAGCTGTTGCAAAGGTTCCGGTAGATGATAATGATAAAAAGGGGAAAATTGTGGACGTGTTACAAAAGGGCTATTACCTGCAGGATAAAGTCTTAAGGTTCTCAAAAGTAGTTGTCGGCGAATGAATTAAGGATTTTGTACAAAATCCGGGAAGACTGGTTCATAAAAAATTTAAAAGGGATGGGAAAAAGAGATTATTATGAAGTTCTTGGTGTATCAAAAGAGGCCACGAAAGAGGAGATTAAAAAGGCTTATCGAAAGCAGGCATTAAAATTTCATCCCGACAAAAATCCAGGAGATAAGAAATCTGAGGAAAATTTCAAGGAAGCTGCTGAAGCCTACGAAATTTTAAGCAGTGATGAGAAAAAAGCCCGTTATGATCGTTATGGCCATGCCGGTGTGGGAGGCGCTTCAAGCGGATACGGCGGGCAGGGAATGACGATGGATGACATATTCTCATCATTTGGAGATATTTTTGGTGATGCTTTCGGTGGATTTGGTGCTTTTGGCGGAACCAAACGCGGACGAAGGGTCAGTAAGGGAAGCAACCTCAGGGTCAAAGTTAAACTCAACCTCCAGGAAATTGCAGCAGGTACTGAGAAAAAAATCAAGGTCAATAAATATGATACCTGTGATTCCTGTGGAGGGACAGGTGCTGCAGATGCTTCAAGCTTATCGACCTGTTCAACATGCCATGGTTCAGGACATGTAACAAGACTGACCAATACAATGCTTGGACAGATGCAGACTACATCTGTATGTCCCACTTGCGGTGGAGATGGTAAGACCATTACGAAAAAATGTACCGTCTGCTATGGAGAAGGGATTGTGCAGAAGGAAGAAGTAATTAAAATTAATATCCCCGCAGGTGTTGGCAAAGGAATGCAGATGACAGTAGGTGGCAAGGGAAATGCCCCGAGGAGAGGCGGAGTCAACGGTGACCTTCTTGTGGTAATTGATGAAGAGGAACATCCTGACCTGATAAGAGAGGGTAACGATCTCATATATAATATGTTTATTAGCATCCCTGATGCTATACTCGGCACGCATGTTGAAGTGCCAACAGTCGATAATAATGTAAAAATAAAGATAGAACCAGGCACTCAACCTGGTAAAATTCTGCGACTCAGGGGAAAAGGGTTACCTGAAGTCAATGGTTATGGCAGAGGTGATCTGCTGGTAAATGTCAATGTGTGGATACCCAAAAGCATGAATAAGGAAGAGCTGAAGATCTTTGAGAAATTCAAAGACTCCGA
>Ga0209538_1001975_pt1 | contig 10583 bp, 1 predicted proteins | sample BarGraNGADG00211_2_FD_184492 | JGI IMG/M metagenome (GOLD analysis project Ga0209538, IMG submission 184492) | Arctic peat soil microbial communities from Barrow, Alaska - Barrow Graham LP Ref core NGADG0004-211 (SPAdes) (version 2) | ecosystem: Environmental > Terrestrial > Soil > Wetlands >... | reverse complement strand
GGAAAAACGAAACTGCTCTATGTCGCTCCTGAAAGTTTGACGAAAGAAGACAATATCGAATTTTTAAAAAACGTTAAAATATCTTTTTACGCCATTGATGAGGCTCATTGTATTTCGGAATGGGGCCATGATTTCAGACCTGAATACCGGCGCATCAAACCCATCGTTTCCGAAATCGGTGATGCTCCGTTGATTGCACTCACAGCAACTGCAACAGCTAAAGTTCAGCACGACATACAAAAAACGCTGGGAATGCTTGATGCCAATGTATTTAAAGCATCCTTCAACCGACCAAACCTTTATTACGAAGTAAAGCCAAAGTCGAAACCCGAATCCCAGATCATCAAGTTTATCAAGGAAAACGAGGGCAAATCAGGAATCATTTACTGTTTAAGCCGGAAAAAAGTTGAAGAATTGACTGAAACATTGGTGGTAAATAATATTAAAGCCTTACCGTATCATGCTGGAATGGACTCAGCCACCCGCTCAGGAAATCAGGATAAATTCCTGATGGAAGAAGCCGATGTGATTGTAGCAACCATTGCTTTTGGTATGGGAATCGACAAGCCCGATGTACGGTTTGTAATTCACTATGATATTCCAAAGAGCCTCGAAGGTTATTATCAGGAAACCGGACGTGCTGGCCGCGACGGCGGAGAAGGGAAATGTATTACGCTTTATTCAGCCAAGGACATTCAGAAATTGGAAAAATTCATGCAGGGCAAACCGGTCGCCGAACAGGAAATCGGACGGCAGTTGTTGCTTGATACCGCTTCGTATGCCGAATCGGCTATTTGCCGTCGCATAATTCTCCTGAATTATTTTGGCGAAAAACTGGAAGAACCCTGCGGAAACTGCGACAACTGCATCAATCCAAAAGAACAGATTGAAGCCAAAGACGAGATCTGCCGTGCACTGCAGGCCATTATCGAAGTCAAGGAGAATTACAAAGCCGAACATTTGTCGGATATCCTTACCGGTAAAAAAACAGCAGCAGTTAAATCATTCCGCCACTATGAACTTGAAACATTTGGCTCGGGCAACGATCATGGTGAAAAATTCTGGAATGCCGTTTTCCGGCAAAGTTTAATTGCAGGCTTTATCACCAAAGACATCGAAAACTACGGATTGCTCAAGATGACGCGGAAGGGATATGATTTTCTTGAAAATCCGGTCGATTTTCTTTTAGTGCGTAACCACAACTACGATGAAATCGAAGAAGAAGCCAATGCTGCTGCGGCACAAGCCAGTGGAGCCGCCGATCCGGAATTGTTTGCCATGCTGAAGGATCTGAGGAAAAAGATCTCGAAAAAACTGAATCTGCCACCTTTTGTCATTTTCCAGGATCCATCGCTGTCTGATATGGCCCTGCAATACCCAATTTCAATTGAAGAACTGAAATTTATTCAAGGGGTTGGAGAAGGCAAAGCCAAAAGGTACGGTAAGGATTTCGTTGAACTGATCAAAACTTATGTAGAAGAGAATGAAATTGATCGCCCCCAGGATATGGTGGTCAAGAGTGTGGCCAACAAATCGAAAATAAAAGTGGGCATTATTCAAAGTATCGACCGCAAAATATCGCTGGAAGACATTGCTGCTTCGATAGGCATTGACCTGAAAGAATTAATTTCTGAAATTGAAACCATCGTCAACTCCGGAACAAAAATAAACATTGATTATTACCTCGACGAAATACTTGACGAAGAGCATCAGGAAGAGGTCTTCGAATATTTCAGGGAAGCCAAAGATGACAGTATTGACGCTGCACTCAAAGAACTGGGAGAAGACGAATACACTGAAAATGATGTCCGGCTGATGCGAATTCTGTTCTTATCTGAAATGGGCAATTAAAGCACTTTCAAGGGAAAAAGCACTGGTAAAAGAAAACGAATTAACAATCATAATAAATCCTGACAGGTATTGATACTGTCAGGATTCTTTTTTGAAAAAAATCAATATATTAGAAATAATTTGGCTTGGCGTATTTCTTCCTGTAAAGGTTGAAATCATAACCTACCACAATTTCGTAGGTTCCAAGCTGGTATTTACGAATATCAGGGAAGATGAAATATTCGGAGGCATAACCTAACCGCAAATTATTACTAAAAGTATATTGTACAGAAAGACAAGCAACTCCATTGGTTCTCAAGTTAATTCCAAGTTGCAAATCACTTGGTAAAAATACCAAAGCAGCCAAATCAAAATAAGCTGGTTTTCCAAAAGTTACCACAGCCAGCAAATTTGGACGAAAACGAATACTTTTCATCATTTTAAATATATATCCCCCTGACAGGTATACAGTTTTAACATTTGCAACTGATGCAAATTCAGTCCGGTTAACCTTAAAGGTGTTGTTTATAAATTGAGGTGCTGAAAGACTGATAAAATAATTGTTATTATAAAACACCGCTCCCACTCCGAAAACGGTCATATAATACAAACGCACATCGGTGGTAGCCTCCGGATCTGGAATATGATCCGGATAATACTGGTAATCAAGCAGATTGTTATCGAAATTCACAATCCCTGCACGAAGCCCGAAGCGTAAATAATGTTTCATGTCTACTTGAACCTGGTAAGAATAGTCACCTGTAAAAAACATCCTCTTTTCCTTTCCGATGTTATTTCGCTGAATCCTCAACCCCAAACCACTTTTTTGGTCCTTAACAGGTGTAAAATAGGATGCTTCCTGAGTTACAGGTGCTCCACCGATGCCAACCCAGTTTATTCGGGTTGAAACCATAAGTCCTGCCTGATCCCAAATGCCAACAAAAGCTGGATTTAGTGTATGCATGTTTGAAATGTACTGCAACGATGAGGGGAATTCTTGTCCTGTTGCCTCTTTTTCAACAAGCAAAACAAGAAACAACATCAGCATTACAATATGTATGAATTTCCGGATCATTAATTTTAATAAAAACTTCAATTTTAATACGATACAAATACAAAACTCTTTTTGACTTCTCCATTACCTAAATCAAGAACATAGTAATAAGTTCCCGGAGGTACCAATCCACTATTCGTAGCTACCGAACGGTTATTGGTTCTTCCGTCCCACCAAGCCTTATCCGGGGTTTTCCAGGTTTCCAGGTTTCCGTAGTCTTTCTTTTCAAACAACTTATTACCCAACTGGTCAAAAATATAAATTTTGGCTTTAGGATAAGATTCCAGACAGTAGATCTGATAATAATCGTGAATGTTATCTCCGTTTGGCGAGAATGCATCCGGAATAAACAGTTCACAGTCGCGACCAACATACAGGTATTCAGGATGTCCCGGATGGCCGGTAACATCATCGCTCCAATCACCGTCCATATTCAGATCTTCAAATCTGGTCAGATACTTGTCACCATCGTCGTCTTCATCGCGCCAATCTTTTATACCATCATGATCAAAATCCTGCATTGGGGCATTTGAACCAGTCATATTGGTTTCTGGTGAGGTGTACCTGTTAACTGTTTCAAATACATCATCCAGTCCATCGGAATCCGAGTCCTTACCCGACAATATTCCATAATCAGCTTTCCCGTCAGCATTTGCGTCATGGCCTTCGATATAATCCGGGACCCCATCATTATCCGAATCGGTATCCAGGAAATCAGGAATTCCATCATTATCTGTATCGACCGGAACAATAGTAATGCCACCTTTAGATGCATCATAAGCATCATCCACTCCGTTTCCATTCGCATCTATTCCCGAAGGTGCAATATATCCAGGTGTAGATTGTGCTTCAAAGTTATCGACGATGCCATCATTATCCGAATCAATGTCAAGCCAGTCTGGATGTCCATCGTTATCAGAATCTCTGTTTGTTAAACTTCCTTCATTTACATTGAGTATTCCATCACCATCTGTATCCAGATCGGCTTCATCCGGAATACCATCACAATCGAAATCTGAAGCAATGTGAATAAAAACAGTGGCCGTGTCACCCAGATAATGGTTCATGTCATAGATAGCATATTGCATTGAAACCGTGCCTGAATATCCAGGTTCGGCTAAATAATTAAATGAACCATCTGCAAATAATTTTATAGTACCATGCGAAGGCATTATGATTGGAATTGTATCAATAACGAACGGATCGGATGGAATATCAGGATCATAGTCTTTCCCATGGCCGTTATCGGTATAGAGCAGATCACCACTTGCTTTGCTGCAACTGGCATTGAACTCATCTTCAGTGGCAATTGGAGGAAAGTTTGGCAATGGAATAGTGATCGTTTTTTGCTGTACACAACCATTTATATCGGTTATCACAACGGTATAACTCCCGTTTGAAAGGTTTTTGATATCGCTTGTGGTTTCCCCGGTGCTCCACAGATAAGTGTAAGGTCCGGTACCTCCACTGGTAGTCAGATTGATAGCGCCTTTCCGCTGCGACTTGTAATCAATTTCAGTTATCGACTCGCTAATCAGAATCGAATCAGGTTGACTGACTGTAACCTGTATAGGGTCTGAAGTACAACCATTTGCATCAATGGTCAGGTTGGTATAAATATCCGCTGGAACAGGTATCTTATCGGTCTTTCCATTGGTAACCTGAACATTGGTAAACTGCTGTCCATTATCGTGTTGAATGTTATAAATTCCATCAACAGCGTCGGTAGTAAAACTGATGCTTCCATTTCCATTGTAACAAAGACAATTTTCAACCCCGGCAAGTGTCAAAGTTGGAGCAGGTGGAATGGCCGGAACATTAATTCCGGCGGTATCTGACACGCAACCAGTGTATCTATTTCTCACCTGGAAGATATACCGATTCGTTTTCAGGTTAGGGAATATTGCTGATGCCTGATAAGTACCTCCGTCAATACTGTATTCAAAGTCTGCACCCGTTGGATTTGTTACTTCCAAAGTGCCATCCAGATTGTTGCATGTTGGGACTTTTTTTACTATGGCTACCGGAATATCCGGATTTGCTGAAATAGGATCAACCGTAATAGGTGTTTCCAATGATTCGCAACCCGTTGAAATGTCTTTCGCTTTAATTGTATAAATGATTTCAGGAGTCAGACTGGCAAAGGTAGCCGAAGCCTGATAAGGTAAACCATCCAGACTATATTCAAATCCTGTTCCTGCCTGCGGAACTGTTACAACAATTGTCCCGGTTGGTTGGATACAGGTTGGTTGGGTTGTTACACTTGCTGTTGGCGCAGCAGGAGCTCCCATAACCGGATTAACAGTTAACGGAGTTGCCGGGGATATGCATCCGTCATTAGTTGTGGTTACAGCATAAATGCCGGAAGCCAATCCTGCAAATGTGCCTGTTGCTTTGGTTACTGCTGCCACGACTGGATTTGTACCTGTGACAGTATAGGAAATACCCAAACCAGTGGCAGGTGCAGTTACTGTTATCGTTCCGGTAGGCAGGGTGCAGATTGGTTGGGTTGTTACGCTGGCTACTGGTGCAGAAGGAGTTCCCGGAGCCGGATTAACCGTTAACGGAGTTGCCGGGGAAATACATCCGGCAGCATTTGTGGCAGTTACAGCATAAATGCCGGGAGCCAATCCTGCAAACGAGCCTGTTGGGTTGGTTACTGCTGCCACTTCCGGATTTGTACCCTTGACAGTATAGGAAATACCTGGACCATTGGCAGGAGCAGTTACCGTTATTGTCCCGGTTGGTTGGGTACAGGTTGGCTGGGTTGTTACACCGGCTATTGGCGCAGCCGGAGCTCCCGGAGCCGGATTAACCGTTAACGGAGTTGCCGGGGAAATACATCCGGCAGCATTAGTTGTGGTTACAGCATAAATGCCGGGAGCCAATCCTGCAAATGTGCCTGTTGCATTGGTTACTGCTGCCACTACCGGATTTGTACCCTTGACAGTATAGGAAATACCAGGACCATTGGCAGGAGCAGTTACCTTTATCGTCCCGGTTGGAACGAGGCAGGTAGGCTTAATGGTAACACTGGCTATTGGCGCAGCTGGCGTGAGTGTTTGTACTTCGATAGTCCGGCTTGTTGCCGGGGATACGCATCCGGCAGCATTTGCGGCGGTTACTTCATAAACACCCGGTGCCAATTTGTCAAACACGCCTGTTATATGGGTTACTGCTGCCACTACCGGATTTGTACCCGTTAACGTATAGGAAACACCAGCAGAAAGAGCAGTTACCGTGATTGTCCCGGTTGCAACAGCACAGCTTGGTTGTGTTACACTTAATGTAGGTGCATTCGGAGGATCTTTCACGGAAATATCAATACTGCCAACCGAGCTGCAACCATTGGCATCGGTCACAGTAAAAGTGTAAATTCCAGTCGTCCGATAAAAATCCCCTTCACCAACATAAGGAGGTGTTCCTCCTTTTGCTGTGACGTTCACCGTAAAACTAACGCCGGAACACAATGGTTCGATTGGTGTAACCGAAACAACCAGTTTTTCAAGAACAGGCATCTGGCCGCTGATCACATTCGATTGACAACCATTGCTGTCTTTTACGATAAAGGAATATTTTGCACCTTGCTTAACCTTGAACGACCCTGAAGTGTTCCCGTAGAATCCGGTGCCACCTGTTGCTGAAATTGTTACCGTTCCGTCTTCGCCAAAACATTTTGGTGGAACGACTACCCCTGTTGCCACAATCTTTTCCGGATTGCTAATCATGAACGTCATCTCTGCAGTACATCCATTATTGTCTGATACGGTGAATTTCTTATACACATCGCCTACACCGGATGGAATGGGGAAGGTGCCGGTTCCTGTATATGGTGGAATACCACCCATTGCCGAAATCGTTATAGAACCACTTACGCCGGCACACAATGGTGGAACATAGTTATTATAGGTTGCAATTAGCTTCTGTGGCTGGGTAACATCCACCTTCCCAAGTGAAATCATATTGGCCGGGGTTTTGGCATCGCGCAGCATTACATCATACGTTTTTGATGCCAGTTCTGTATAATTGCCTGAAGGTTGCCAGGTAACACCTTTATCAAGGCTGTATTCAAAATCACCTGAACCACCCATCGCATTGCTGATGGTGATCTTCCCGGTTTTGCTTCCATTGCAGGTAACTGTGGTATGTGAAACATCTGCCGACAGCGAACCTGCCGGTTGAATGACTTTCTGAACGGTTATCGAACATCCTGTCGCATTCTTGTCGCGAATCTGAACATCATAAGTTTCTGAAGGCAAGCCAGCAAACAACGGATTTGTTACCCAGTTTGTTCCGTCAATGCTGTATTCATACTCACCCGATCCGCCTGCCATCGAATTAACCGAAAGGATTCCGTCGTTGGCCCCCGCAAATGTTTCGTTGGTTACCGTTACCGTTGCTTCCAATACCGCAGGTTGCGTAATTTCAATGGTACCCAGTATGGTGCTGTTTGCCGGTGAACCGGCATCGCGGACCATCAGCGTATAGGATTGGGCGGTCAACCCACCGAAATATTCATTCGATTGCCAGACTGAACCTCCGGTAATACTGTATTCGTAATTGGTGGCTCCGGAAGCATTTGCAAAGGTGATACTTCCATCGCTGCCACCATTACAGGTAACTTTTTCAGAAGTGAATGTTGCAGTCAGAGAGCCAGCCGGAAGAATATTAACTGAAAGGCTGATCAGACATCCTTCAGCATTGGCATCGCGGATTTGAACAGTATAGGTTGCTGGTGCCAGGCCGGTGAAAACAGAGGCAAGCTGCCAGGTACTGCCGTCAATACTATATTCGTAATCACCCGATCCTCCCTTTTGACTACTAATGGTAATTGTTCCATCATTTGCCCCCGGAAGGATTTCGTTTGTCCCCATTGCCAAAGCCTCAAGCTTTTCGGGCTGACTGATTACCACAGGTTCAAATGATACCTTGCAACTGTTGGCATCCTGAACAATCACCAGGTTATAGGTATTGGCTTTTAATCCGAAGAATGTACCATCTGTCTGCCAGGTGATACCTCCATCCAAACTGTACTGATAAGGCCCTTTGCCGTTCGTCGGCTTGGTAATTGTTATAAAACCATCACTTCCACCAAAACAGGTCACATTCGTTGGAGTAACGGTTGTAGTAAGTTTTGGAGGTTCACTAATGGTGACCTGATTAATGTCTACAATACAGGTGGGCACCTTGGCATCCCGCATCTGAATTGTGTTATAGATTCCTTTGGGCAGGTTTTCAATCTGACCCGGATACCAGTCAATGCCATTTATCGAATATTCGTAGTTTCCCGGATCCGAACCTCCGGATGTATTTATAAAAATAATCTTGCCATCACTGCCTCCAAAGCAAGTTACATCAACTGCCTGGGCGGTGGCTTTAAGCTGATCGGGTTGATTAATTATTTTGGTATCGATCCTGAATTCACAACCAAAGGCATTTTTATCGCGCATCCAAATGGTATAGGTTCCTTTGGATATGCCAGTAAACAGAGGCGTGTTAATCCAAACATCATTGGCCTTATCAATAGAATACTCATAAAACGTTGATCCTCCCTTTTGGTTTTTGACGGTAATAGTTCCATCGTTTGCGCCAAAACAAGTTACATCAGTTTTTTCAGCAGTTGCCTGAAGTGGAATTGGAGCTTCAATGGTAATGGTTTCCAGTTCCAGTTCACACGAGATTAAACTGGCATCGCGTATCATGATTTTGTATGGGCCGGCCGCTAATCCGGTAACGATATAGGAGCTGCCTGTAGTATAATTTGCCGACCATCCCTTCCCTTGCACATTATAATTATACAAGCCTGAAACACTGTTTTTGGGATTTGAGAAGGTAATGGTACCATCCTTGCCCAAACAAGTTTCGTCACTATGTTCAACTTCGGCGATAAGCGGTTCAGGCTCCACAATGGTAATGCTTCCGAGTTCCTGTTCACATGGTTTGTCATCACGCATTTTGACGGTATAAACACCTTTTCCGAGCCCGGTAAATATTCCAATGTTGTTCGTGCTGGTATAACCCGTGGTATTTGTAATGGTAAACTGGTATGGGGCCAACCCATTCAACGGATTGGTAATTTGTATCTTTCCGTCGTTTGCACCGAAACAGGTAATATCTGTCGGGATAACCGTGGCGGTAAGTTGCAGCGGCTCGGTAAAAGTAAATTTGCCAAGGCTTACCTTACAGTCGGCTGCATCGGCATCGCCTATCCAAACCTCAAAAGAGCCTGGAACCAATCCCTTGAAATCGCCTGATGGCTGCCAGGTTCCTTCATCTAATCGGTATCGGTAATTACCCAGGAGGCCACCTAAAGGCATAGTAACCGTAATTTTACCATCATTCGCCCCGTAGCAGCTTATGGCGGTTTGGGTAGCGGTTGCCTGAAGTTGTTCAGGCTCGGTAATAGTTATGCTGGCAATGGTTTCAACACAGGTGGTCGCGTTCTGTTCGCGCATTTGAACCGTATAAATACCTGCATTCAGCGTACCAAATGTCAAACCGCTTATCCAATTAATTCCATCAATACTGAACTGATATAATCCTGATCCATTTTTCGGGTCGGAAATCGTTATTGTCCCGTCATTCCCTCCAAAACAGCTGACATTGGTTTGCGAAACCTTTGCCGTAAGAGGTTCAGGCAGCTTAATTACAATGGTGCCTGCGATTGCTTTACAATCGGGCACATTGGCATCGCTGATCCAAACAATATAGGTACCCGGACCCAATTTAGTGAAATAGCCCGAAGTAGTCCAGCCGGTCCCGTTCAAAGCGTATTCGTAACTATTTCCGGATCCTCCTTTGGGGTCAGTCACCGAAATGGTGCCATCATCGCCTAAACAGCTTGCATCCGTATAGTCAGTTATAGCGCTGAGCGGTTCAGGTTCTTTGATTTCGATGCTATCCAGTGTTATAATGCAAGCCGGGATAAGAACATCACGCATCTGAACGGTGTAAATGCCAGTGGCAAGGTTTTTATATTCTGTCAGCGTCGTCCATTCAGTTCCGATGTTGTATTCGTAGCTTCCCGAGCCGCCTGAAGGTCCTGAAACGGTGATTGTCCCATTTCTGGCGCCGTAACAAGTTACATCGATGCTGGTTACAACAGCTTCAAGTTTGATAATAGTCAGCGTAACTGTTGAAATAGCCGGAGCACAGGCATTCGTTGTGCCCAATCCCTGAGCGGTAAGTGTCAGTGTAATAGTTCCTGCTGTTTTATCATTTGGACCAGGAACGTAAGTTGGATTTTTCTGTGCAGGATCATTTAATGAACCATCACCACTGCTGGTCCAAAGCAAAGTACTGTAATTTTCGGCTGTTGCTTCTGTAAGTACAAAGGCTTTTTCAGGACAAATTGTTGCAGGACTTCCGGCGAAAGCAATTGGAGGAATTATAACAACAACATCGAAGCTCGCTGTCGTGGCACACTGTCCCGCTGTCGGAGTAAATGTGTAGGTGGTCGTTCCAACGGTGGATGTACTGATGGTTGCAGGAATCCAGCTTCCGGTGATCGCTGGAGTATTCGTTGAACTTGCCGGTAAAGTTGGTGCAGTGCTGTTCTGGCACAAAGGTCCGATAGCCGTAAATACAGGTGTAACCGGAGGATTAACCGTGATGGTCAGCTTCGCCGTTGTGGCACACTGTCCAGCGGTTGGCGTGAAGGTGTATTCCGTGGTCGACGTGTTGTCCAAAGCCGGAGTCC